>ERZ772880.3345-NODE-3345-length-11109-cov-9.180297_pt1 | contig 11109 bp, 10 predicted proteins | sample MGYA00580577_ERZ772880 | MGnify/ENA primary metagenome ERZ772880 (study PRJEB29015, sample SAMEA2737705) | human gut metagenome | biome: human gut; feature: human-associated habitat; material: faeces | place: China | collected 2012 ... | reverse complement strand
GGCATCTACTTATTACAATATCACATTATTTTTGTCTGTAAATATAGGAAGAAATTACTGGTTTCGAGGCAGATATCAGATGATATAAAACAGTTTTCGTATGAGATATGTCAGAGACACAGTGTGATAATAAGATATATGGAAAAGATATCCTCAATATTTACGAAAACAATTCTGGAAAGAACATACCTTTTGGACAGATGGATATTTTGCCTGTAGTGTAGGAAATGTATCGGAAGAAATGCTGAAAAGATATATAGAAAATCAAGGTTGAGAAAGAGGGTGACAGTGGATGTTAAAGGCATATAAATACAGAATATACCCTAATAATGAGCAGAAAATACAGATTGCAAAAACATTTGGCTGTTGCCGTTTTGTTTATAACCAGACGCTGGCATACAGAAAAGAATTATACGAGAAAGAAAAGAAAACAGCTGGAAAAATTGCCTGTAATAATTATTGTAACCAAGAATTAAAGAAAAAATACGAATGGCTGAAGGAAGTAGATAAATTTGCTCTGACAAATGCCATATATAACATGGATGCAGCATATCGGAAGTTTTTCAGGGAACATGCAGGATATCCGAAATATAAAAGCAAACACGACAATCATAAAACCTATACAACCAATTTCACAAATGGAAATATTGCAGTAGATTTTGAGACAGGTACGATAAAGCTGCCAAAACTGAGAAACGTAAAGGGAAAACTGCATCGAAAATTCCTTGGAAAAATAAAATCGGCCACAATTTCCCAAGTTCCAAGCGGAAAGTATTATGTTTCAATCCTTGTAGAAACCGAGCATATTTCATTACCTGAAAAAGAAGGCTGTATAGGATTGGATTTGGGTATTAAGAATTTATGCATTACGTCAGCTGGAAAGAAATACGACAATCAAAAAACACTGACAAAACAGGAAAGAAAGCTAAAAAAGCTGCAGCGCCAGTTAGCGCATAAAGAGAAAAGAAGTAAAAACTACTATAAAGCAAAGAAAAAAATCGCATTATGCCATGAGAAAATCGTAAATACCAGAAAAGATTATCTGCATAAGATATCACATGAAATAATCAGCGAAAACCAAGTGATCGTTTCGGAAAATCTGCAGATAAAAAATATGGTAAAGAATCATCATTTGGCAAAATCAATAACAGATGCGTCCTGGTATGAGCTGATAAGGCAATTAGAGTATAAAGCGGAATGGAATAAAAGAAAATATGTTAAAATAGATCCGTTTTATGCCAGTAGCCAGTTGTGTTCTGCCTGTGGCTATCAAAATAAAAATACAAAAGATTTGTCAGTAAGGAGTTGGATCTGCCCAAGTTGTGGTGCAGAACATGACAGAGATATCAATGCAGCAAAGAATATACTGGAAGAAGGATTAAGACAAATAGCATAAAAATAACAATATAGGGCAGGGACTGCCCGAATTAACGCCTGTGGAGATAGTAGGTTACGAGGTCTGCGAAGCAGGAAGCCCATTGGCTTTAGACAATGGGTAGTTCACCATTGTAAATATGATGCATAAATAGTATATTGTCAGCATAATTGATACAGATAATATAACGAAAAACAACATCATCTCCAAATATTGTATGATTACAGAAAGTAGAAATTAAGAAATTTCCTCTGTTTTCTTCTTTCTGTATTCATTTGGACTCATATGATAATATTGTCTAAACTTCCGGCAGAAATAGCCGGAACTTGTAAATCCGTTTTCTTCTGCAATAGAAAAAACCGATTTTTGAGTGGTACAAAGTTGTTCGGCAGCCTGTGCTAGTCTGTATTGAATCAGATATGCTACCGGAGAACAGTGGATGCCAGTTTGAAAAATGTGTAAAGCTCCACTTTTGCTGATAGATGCCGATGCCGCAATCGTCTCCAATGTAATCTCTTCCATGTAGTGATCATGAATATACTGCATCATAGCTTGTAATCTTGCTTGTTTGTGATTTAATCGATGAATACTGTTAGAATCAGAAGTCCAGTCCATATTTTTTTGCAATATGTTCCAAAGCTGAAATAAAAGTTGTATAGTACATAATTCATTATCCGGCTTAGTTTCCTGAATAGTACAAATTTGCGACAAAAGTTGTAGCACCTGTTTTCCAAATGTGTTGGATGGACTGAAAACTTGATATGGAACAGACGAGCTTATCACAGGAAGAATATATTTTTCGTAAATGAGGCTGTTTTCGGGTGCTAATAGGGTTGGCGAAAAAACAATATTAGGTGCAAATGTACTGCTTTGTGCTTCAAAACGATGCAGGACACCGCTATTGATAAATATGCCGCAACCTTTATGTAGTTCTATTTTACTTGTACCTATAAGGCAGAGCGCAGTACCTTCAGCAGTATAAAGAAACTCTAATTCATGATGCCAATGCCAGTCAATGCGATGGAAGTCAAATTTCCAAATATTATCAGGATAGTATGCAAATGGATAACGATTGTTGCCATGCTGGATGGTTTCTCGTAGTGTTTCATCTGTAGTTATCTTAAAAGTCTCCATGCTATATTTCCTCATAAATAATAAAATTTGTTATATTGTACCATAAATATATGATTTTATACAATGACTAGATATAAAGTTTACGATATAATCACATTTATTAGAGGAGGACAAAATGAAAAGCCAATATAATAAGACAATTACAGCCTGTTTTGTAGGTTATATTGTACAAGCTATCGTTAATAATTTTACACCACTGCTTTTTTTGTTTTTTCAGAAATGCTATCATATTCCAATTTCCCAAATTACATTGTTAGTGACTTTTAATTTTGGGATACAACTACTGGTTGATTTTCTTTCTGTCAGATTTGTTGATAAAATAGGATATCGGATATCAATGATTATAGCTCATGTTCTAGCAGCGGCAGGATTATTCCTTCTTACAGTTTTACCAGAGATTTTACCAGTTTCCTTTATTGGAATTTTGATTGCTGTAATGATCTATGCGGTAGGTGGTGGACTTTTGGAAGTCCTAGTCAGTCCAGTTGTTGAGGCTTGCCCATCCGACAATAAGGAAAAAGCAATGAGCCTGTTGCATTCTTTTTATTGCTGGGGACACGCCGGAGTTGTACTCATATCAACAGTGTACTTTTATGTAGTCGGTATAGATAACTGGAAAATATTAGCCATTATTTGGGCGGTTATTCCAATTGGAAATGCTTTTGTTTTTTCAAAGGTTCCCATTGCACCATTGCTTGAGGATGGAGATACCGGACTTGGATTAAAGAAATTGTTTCGGATGAAAATTTTTTGGATTTTGTTGATTATGATGATATGTGCAGGAGCAAGTGAGCAAGCAGTAAGTCAATGGGCCTCTGCTTTTGCAGAAAAAGGTCTTGGAATTTCAAAGGCAGCCGGCGACTTAGCAGGGCCGATGGCATTTGCGGTTCTAATGGGAATATCAAGATTGTTTTATGGTAAGTATGGTGACCGTATCAATTTGGAACACTTTATGATTTATAGTAGTTTTTTATGTATTTTATCCTATTTAGGGATTTCATTATTCTCGATTCCGCTATTAAATCTGATTGCCTGCGCTGTCTGTGGGCTTTCAGTGGGAATTATGTGGCCTGGAACTTTCAGCAAGGCATCAGCAGCTTTGCCCAAAGGGGGAACAGCCATGTTTGCATTGCTGGCATTAGGTGGAGATATAGGTTGTTCAGGAGGTCCTACATTGGTTGGAATGGTATCAGGAGCTTTTGGGGATAACCTAAAGATGGGAATTTTGGCAGGAATTATTTTTCCAGTGTTGCTACTTATAGGAGTCATTCTTTGCAGAAGACAAAAGAAAATTACTAATTATAATACAGTGAAAAGTAGGCACTAAATATAGCTGCTTATTAAAATAAAAAAGAAAGTGAGAAAAAAGATGGAATTTTTGAAAAACAATCCTAAATGGATACGTCAACCAAAGCAGGTACAAATTAGTGAGGATAAAGTTGTAATTCTTACAGAAAGGGGTACCGACTTATGGGCACGCACTTATTATGGTTTTCAAAATGATAATGCTCCAGTATTTCAAGTTGAAACAACGGACAAGTACTTTTCTTTTATTGTTAAAACAGAATTCGAGAGTACCTGTCGTTTTGACCAGTGTGGTGTGGCTATGTATTTAAATAGTGATAATTGGTTTAAGGCATCTATAGAATATGAGAATAAAAAAATACAGCGATTGGGAAGCGTTGTAACCAATCATGGATATTCTGACTGGGCAACAACAGACATATCCTCTGATATTAATAGTATGTGGTATCGTTTTTCACGAAGGGACAGTGACTACTGTATTGAATGCAGTGAGGATGGCATAAATTTCAGACAAATGCGTATTTTCCATATGTGTGAAGGTGCAGAAAAAATTACTTATGGAATATATGCATGCAGCCCGACAGAAGGCTCATATAAGGCAACATTTTCAAATATGCAGATTACGGAATGTAAATGGGAATCAGATGCAGACTGGCGTGATTGATGATATGATTTCTAAAGATAAATCTCATATGAGAATCATTATCAGTTAAATTGAATAATAAATATAAGCCCAAAATAATCCCCGAAAAATTTTAGAATTTTTGGGGATTATTTAACATTATAAATAAAGAGTGTTCTCTGCATCAACCCATATTTGTATCGTTCCATCAAGATATAATTTTGCATATTCGACAGGTTTATCAATGGCAAGTGCATTTAATGCACAATCATAAGAAATGATAGATAATTTTTATATTATCATATTCAAAAGCATGTGAAAATAGTGGACATAATGTTTTGGACGATTTTGCTGAGGTCAGCAAAATCGTGGAAGCTGGTGCAACACACAAATCTACAAGGGATTATGAATTATCAAGATATGCTTGCTATTTAATAGTTCAAAATGGTGATCCGAGAAAAGAGGTCATTGCTTTAGGACAAACATATTTTGCAATTCAGACATATAGACAAGAAGTAGCTGATCATTTCAATGAATTGGATGAGGATAATAGAAGGTTGGTGGTAAGAGGGGATATAAAGCAATGGAATCAGATGTTAGCAGAAACTGCTCATAATGCAGGTGTTATTACAAATGAAGAGTTTGCTATTTTTCAAAATGCGGGTTATATGGGACTTTATGGAGGTCTTGATGTGGATGATATTCATACGAGAAAACAATTGGAAGTGGGGCAGAAAATTCTTGATTATATGGGAAGTACAGAGTTAATTGCCAATTTGTTTAGAATATCACAAACAGAAGAAAAATTAAGAAAAGATAAAGTGCAAGGTGCTGAAAAAGCAACATCGGTTCATTATAATGTTGGCAAAGAAGTAAGAAACGCAATAGAAAAAATAGGTGGAACTATGCCAGAAGATTTACCAACACCAGAAAAAAGTATTCAACAAATTGAAAAGGAACAAATGGAAAGATTGCGTAACAAAGCCCAAAATGGGAAACTTATGTTGGACGAATAGATTAAAAGATATTTATATTTGAAATAAAACTATGGATTTTTCAGGTGCTAGTTTAGAGTCGAGTGTTCATTAACTCAGTTGATATATGTGTTGTGTAAGAATATTTGTTTGTATATGATGCTTGAAATCACGTAAGAATAATTAAAAAAGTTTTGGGCACTTTTCCGGCACTTATTTCATCACTAATCATTACACAGGCTATCGGCTCCTACTGGACTAGTGCCATAAAGGAGTCCAAAGAAAGCTAGTGTTTAAGCGGTCTCACGGCTTCGAACCCCGGTGGGCTCATTGTCAAGGGAATGGTTGAAGACCATTCCCTTTTTTCTTTTCGTGTCCGGTGACTAGGAGGGGAACGGGTGTCTTGTGAAGAAATTCATTCTTCATTATTTCCAAGTGGTGTTAATGAAAAAAGTGAAAAATATCAAAATATTTACATTATTTACAATAAACAGGGAAAAGGGTATTATTATCAAAGAAATTTAGTGAATTGACCAGAATTTATCAGGCGGAAATGGAGAAGAAAATGTATAAGGTGTTAATAGTAGAGGATGAAAAGGTAATTGCAGATACACTTGCGGCTCATCTTAACAAGTGGGGATATGAGGCGGTATGTGTTACTGATTTTCAGAATGTGTTAGAGGAGTTTGAAAGAGAAAAGCCCCATATTGTTCTTATGGATATAGGGTTGCCCTTTTTTAATGGGTATCACTGGTGTACCCAGATTAGAGCTCAGTCTAAGGTGCCTGTTATATTTCTATCTTCAATGTCGGACAATATGAATATTGTTATGGCCATTAATATGGGCGGTGACGATTTTATTACGAAGCCCTATGACCTTAATGTGGTTGTGGCAAAGGTGCAGGCACTTCTTAGAAGAACCTATGATTTTACTGACAATACAAGCACAATTGAGCATAATGGCGGGGGGTTGAATTTAAATGACCAGACATTTATGTATAATAATAATAAGGTTGAACTTACTAAGAATGAATACAGGATATTGCAGTGTCTTCTTGAAAATGTAGGTAAGGTTGTAAGCCGTGACAGTATTATGGAAAAACTCTGGGAGGATGAAGCATTTGTTGATGATAATACACTTACTGTCAATGTTACCAGACTTAGAAGAAAGCTTGAGGATGCAGGGGTCAGCGATTATATTAGAACAAAAAAAGGAGTGGGATATATTATTTCATGAAAAATGTGGTGTTATATCTAAAAAGCAGAATAAAGGTTATAGTGATGCTTGTGGTAATTGCGATTGTGCAGTTTGTAGTGTTTTATCTTTATTCGGTGCCAGTGGCACCTGTTATATATTCATTGGAATTGCTGTCCTTTATGCTGGCTGTGGCAGTTGTTTTTGATTATATGGCATTTTACAGAAGGCATAAGGCGCTTAAGCACAGCCTTTTGTGTGATGAGATTTTTCAGGTTGAATTATATGATACTTCTGATGCAATAGAGGATGATTATCAGCAGCTTCTTACAAAGGTGCTTACGCAGAAGTATCAGGCTAATGAGCTTAGAGAGAAATCGATGGCAGACCTAAGAGATTACTATGCTATCTGGGCACATCAGATTAAGACACCTATATCGGCAATAGATGTACTGCTTCAGGCAGAGAATGAACCGGATAAAATTGACTTAAAGGAGCTTAAAAGGCAGCTTTTTAATATTGATTTCTACGTGGATGCTGTTATGAATTACCTAAGGCTTGAGGATATGTCCTCTGATTATGTATTTGAGGACTGTCAGGTTGAAAAAATTGTGCGAAAGGCAGTTAAAAAATTCGCGGCACAGTTCATAGGTAAGAAGATATCAATTGAGCTTAACAACCTTGATACAAATGTAAAAACAGATGAGAAGTGGCTTGGCTTTATAATAGAGCAGCTTATTTCCAATGCGGTTAAATACACCAGAAATGGCGGAAAAATCAGCATATATATGAAGGAAACCTTCAATAGTGCTGATAGAATTCTGGTTATTGAGGATAACGGAATAGGGATTACTAAGGAAGATATTCCAAGAATCTTTGAGCGAGGATACACGGGCTACAATGGAAGAATGAGTAAAAAATCATCGGGAATCGGTCTGTACCTTTGCAGGAAAGCAGCAGATAAGCTGGGGATTTCTATTGCAATAGAGTCAAAACTGGATAAGGGAACTAAGGTGCTTCTGGATATGACGCAGAAGTATATCTCACATGAGTAAGTTTAATAGATTCTTGTAAGATGATTTTTAATATAATACGTTGTGCAAGCTATACAATTTACGTTATTAAATATTTATCTTACAAAAATGTAAGAAAAACGTAAGCTGCTTAAATGGCAGGGAATGCAAACTCTGCGTATACTTGGCATTGTAAGAAATGTTAGATGTTTGAAACACAAGGAGGATTGTATGGCATTATTAGATGTAAGAAATTTGAAAAAGGTATACACAACAAGGTTAGGTTCTAATCAGGTTCAGGCGCTTTCTAACGTGAATTTCAGCGTTGAGCAGGGCGAGTATGTGGCTATTATGGGAGAGTCTGGTTCAGGAAAGACTACGCTTCTTAATATACTGGCGTCGCTCGACAGGCCTACAGGTGGTGAGGTTATTCTTAATGGCAAGAATACAGTGGATATTAAAGAAAAGGAATTATCAGCATTTAGAAGAAAGAACCTTGGCTTTGTATTCCAGGATTTTAATTTGTTAGATACATTTTCACTGCAGGACAATATATTCCTTCCGCTGGTGTTGTCAGGGGAGAAGTATGATAGCATGCAAGAGAAGCTTAAGCCAATTGCAAAGGAGCTGGGAATTGAGTCTATATTAGGAAAGTTCCCATATGAGGTGTCAGGTGGACAGAAGCAGAGGGCAGCGGTTGCGAGAGCTCTTATTACTAACCCTCAGATTATTCTGGCAGATGAGCCCACAGGAGCGCTGGATTCAAAGTCTACAGACCAGCTTTTAGAGCTGTTTAGCAAGATTAACGGACGTGGTCAGACAATACTTATGGTAACTCATAGCACTAAGGCTGCAAGCAAGGCGGGCAGAGTGTTATTTATCAAGGATGGAGAGGTGTTCCATCAGATATACAAGGCATCAATGACAGACGAGGAAATGTACACTAAGATTTCTGATACACTGACTGTTTTGGCAACAGGAGGTGAGAGCCTTGAGTAAAGCATTTTATCCTAAAATGGCGCTGTCTAATATAAATAAGAACAGACAGACTTATTTTCCATACATTATAACCTGCATCCTTACTATTATGATGTATTTTATGATGGGCTCAATACTTCATAATGAGAATGTAAGAAATATGAATCACGGTGATATGGTTATTGTGCTCCTGAATATTGGTATGTGGGTTACGATGATTTTCGCAGTTGTATTTCTTTTTTATACCAACAGCTTCTTAATTAAGAGAAGACAAAAGGAAATTGGACTTTATAACATTCTTGGAATGGAAAAAAGGCATATTGCAAAGATGATGTTTTATGAGACATTATTTACAGCAGTGGTAAGTATAGGCATTGGAATGCTTATGGGTATGCTATTTGGAAAGCTGATGTTTCTTTTACTGATTAAGCTTATTGGCTCTAGCGAAATTCCGGCGTTTCAGATTCCAAGTGAAGCAGTAGTTAATACTCTTGTCACAATGGCATTAGTATTTTTTGCAATTTTACTTTATAACCTGGCAAGAATTCATCTTACGAAGCCGATTGAACTTATTCACGGTGGACAGATTGGTGAAAAGGAGCCAAAGACAAAGATACTTCTTACAATAATTGGCGTTCTTACTATGGGCGCAGGCTACACATTTGCACTGACAGCAAAAACTCCATTTCAGGCTATGAATAATTTCCTTGTTGCGGTTATTCTTGTTATTGTGGGCACCTATTGTCTGTTTACAGCAGGAAGCATTGCATTTATTAAGCTTCTTAGAAAAAACAAAAAGTTTTATTACCAGACAAAGCATTTTACAAGTGTATCTGGAATGCTTTACAGAATGAAGCAAAATGCAGTTGGGCTGGCCAATATATGTATTCTTTCAACTATGGTTTTAATCAGCGTATCAACTACGGTGTCTATGTATCTTGGTATGGAGGATACACTGAATACGGCTTGCCCTAATGAGATTAACCTGAGTGCTTCATTCTACGGCGAGAAGGATACTGATATGGTTGAAAATGTTGTTGATGAGATGGCAAAAAAATATGGTGCAACCACATCTAATTACTCAGGTGTTTCTTCTATTACATTATTTTGCAATGCTAGTAGTGAGAGCGGTGAGTTTCAGGTGTTAAAGCAATCTAATATGTCAGGTGCGTATATGGATAATCTGTCGGGTTGTTTGTGTATGACGGTTGATGATTTTAATAAGTTGGAGAAGAGTAACTATAAGCTTAATGAAGGTCAGGTTATTGTTTATAAAAATAATGGCTATAAAGCTGCTAATGTAAGGCTGTCAATCGATGATGAAACAAGTACATTTAAGGTGGCAAAGGTTATTACAAAGTTAGAAAATGCACATCTTGGAATTGAAAATACTGAACAGCTTGTCCCTTGTTATGTATTCATAGTAGACAGTGAGAAGACTTTGGAGAAAATCGTTGATGCAATGCAGAGTGGTAACGTGGTTGAGAAAAGAAAAGCTGCAACCTACGATTATGTAGTTCAGTTTGATACTAATCTTACAAAAGAACAGAGTATTGCAATGAGTAGAGAACTGGATGCCCTTGACCTTGAAGGGGTTAGGATAGTTTCAGACAACAGATATGAGATGGCTGAGGAATTTCATCAGATGTATGGAGGCTTCCTGTTTATAGGAATGTTTGTAGGTTCATTATTCTTAATGGCAACTGTACTCATAATCTATTACAAGCAGATATCAGAAGGCTATGAAGATAAGGCAAGATTTGAAATCATGCAGAAGGTTGGCATGAGCAGAGCAGAAGTTAAAAAGACAATAAGAAGCCAGGTGCTTATGGTATTCTTTATTCCTCTTATAATGGCAGCAATTCATATTGTTGTATCATTTAGAATTATTAAGATGATTCTTTCAATGCTTAATCTTGGAAATGTAAATCTGTTTATGTGGTGTACTCTTGGAACGGTTCTTGTGTTCTGTGTAATATATGCTATCGTATTCGCCATTACAGAAAGGGCATATTACAAGATTGTCAGCATAGGTAATAAATAAAGACTTATGTGGTGTTAGAAATATAAATTGTCAAATTGTTTGAAAAAAATTTGAAAAACCTTAATTTCCAGCCCGAGATAGCCCTAAAGGCATCTCAGGCTGGAAATTTACATGTTATTGGCACCTTGAATCTGTGCTTCCGTCATACATATATCATGTTCTTTCGCAAATCAACGTCTTTTTCTTCTGGCTGTTCTTAAATAATAATTCCCGTACAGACATCATAACTTCATGATAGAGAAGAATAATTATATCGCCATACCTGACTGCAAAATAGTATTCCGTTAACATTTGGTCACACCTCTTCAGATTTACTGTGCAGGTACTGCATGATTTCTTCATAACTTCGTCCGCTCTGTGCTATATGCATAAATACTGGGATTGTTTGAAAGTGAGTTAGACACTTTTTCTGTACTCTATGCCATAAATCGCTAGAAAATGTAATTCAATTACAGTATTATTATAAATA
>ERZ772880.3335-NODE-3335-length-11131-cov-13.634435_pt1 | contig 11131 bp, 11 predicted proteins | sample MGYA00580577_ERZ772880 | MGnify/ENA primary metagenome ERZ772880 (study PRJEB29015, sample SAMEA2737705) | human gut metagenome | biome: human gut; feature: human-associated habitat; material: faeces | place: China | collected 2012 ... | reverse complement strand
GATCCAGCGCCACCGGGTCAAAGGACGCAAAGATGCCGATATCCGGCAGGATGGGAGCATCGTTCTCGCAGTGGCAGTCGCAGTTGGGGCTGATGTCCTGCACCAGAGAAACATGGAAGCAGGGACGGCCTGCGCATACGGCAGCCGCGTACTCGGCCATTTTGCGGTCCAGCATCTCATTGGCGCTGTCGCACTGAGAATAGATAGCGTCAAAGTTGCAGGCACCGATGCAGCGGCCGCAGCCCTTGCACTTGGTCTGGTCAATGACGGCCTTGTTGTTTGCATCGTAGGTGATGGCATCGGAGCCGCACTCCTTGGCGCAGCGGTGGCAGCCACGGCACAGGCTCTGCTGCACCTCCGGGTGTCCGGCGGCGTGCTGTATCATCTTGCCCGCGCGGGAGCCGCAGCCCATGCCGATGTTCTTGAGAGTACCGCCGAAGCCGGTGGATTCGTGGCCCTTGAAATGGGTCAGGCTGATAAAGATATCCGCATCCATGATGGCGCGGCCGATCTTTGCCGTCTTGCAGTATTCGCCGTTCGGCACCGGCACCTCTGCTTCATCGGTGCCGCGCAGACCGTCCGCAATGATGACCTGACAGCCGGTGGTCATGGGCCAGAAGCCGTTCAGCTGGGCACAGGTGAGGTGCTCCAGTGCGTTCTTGCGGCTGCCCGGATACAGGGTGTTGCAGTCGGTCAGAAACGGCAGACCGCCCTGCTCCTTGCACAGGTCGGCCACCACCTTGGCGTAGTTGGGGCGCAGGAATGCCAGATTACCCAGCTCACCGAAATGCATCTTGATGGCAACGAATTTGCCATCCATATCAATATCCTTGATCCCGGCGGCAATGCACACGCGGCGCAGCTTGTCCAGCAGGCTGGTGCCCACAGGACAGCGGAAATCTGTATAATAGACCTTGGATGCTTCCATAGCATTTTCCTCCATTTTGTTTGCACGGCACGCTGCCGCATATTCTCTTGTTTTGTAGTATAGCATATCTTTCCGCAAAGAAAAAGTGCTGTCGTAAAGGGCGGCGGGCACACCTCTGTGTCCCACGATCAAAATAGCCTCCGCTGATCGCTCTGGCCGTATTTAGCAGAATTATTATTTCATAAGTAATGAAAGCCGGAAATCTGCGGATTTCCGGCTTTCAATTTTCACGGGAAAGAATCGTGGCGGGCAGCAGCATCTTGCAGCGCCGGCTCCCTGCGGAAGCGTTCGCGCAGCAGACGGAGCACAAACTTGCCCGCACGGCGCGTCGCGCAAGCGATTCAAAATCGGCGGAACACAAAAAATCCTTTAGCGGAGCGGCTTGGATTTTTTGTATGGAGCCTTTCTGCTTTGGGGTCTAAAAGGGGCGAGCAGCCCCTTTTTCATGGATCCAGCGCGTTGAAAGTAGCGGAGACCTTGCCGCGCTGAACACGCGGCATTTGCTTTGCAAACCGGTCTGCGGCTTAAAAGCCCCACTGGGGCTTTCATGCCCTGCGGGCACCGCCGTCCTTTCTGGTTCTCTTTTGGCACGCAAAAGAGAACTTATCCGGTGGAGAAGAATTGCATAAAAGTCAAGAAATCTGTTCCACTCGAATACGCTCTGTATGGGAAGCATTGCTCTAAAAAAAGAACCCCAAAAAATCCATAGATTTTCTGGAGTTCAAAAATTCATATAATGTGATCTCAGCCCTGCTTTTTCCAGCGGCGCATCACGCCCATGCCCAGCGCATAGGGGCCGGTGTGCACGGCAATGGTGCAGCCGATCTGCAACAGGCCCACTTCGCACTGTGCGCCGGGGTACTTTGCACGCAGGGCCGCGCGGGTCTGCATCCACAGGCGCTTGCCTTCCTCTTCGTCGTAGCCGTAGCCTACGGTGATACGGTAGTCGTCCGGGGTGCCGCCGTGGGCATCCAGATAGTTCATCAGCTGTTCCAGCGCTTTTTCAAAGCTCTTCTGTCGGCCGCGTGCCACGCCGCCGGAGAAGATCTCGCCATCCTTGAACAGGATCATCGGCTTGATGCCCAGCATGTTGGCTGCACGGCCCGTCACCTTGCCAATGCGGCCGCCCTTAATGAGATAGTCCAGATTGCCTACCGTGAAGAAGATCTGGTTGGTAGCTTTCTCTGCTTCCAGCCATGTCACGGTCTCGTCCAGCGTGCAGCCTGCGTCCCGCATGGCCACGGCGTTTTCCACCATGGTGGACTCGGTAACGGTAGCCGCCGCGCTGTCAATGACCTCAATGCGGGCATCGGGGAAATCTTCCAGCACCAGATCCCGGGCATTGCGGGCGCTGCCCACACAGCCGCTCATCTTGCTGGTGAACACCAGACACAGCACATCCCGGCCAGCAGCAGCATGGGCACGGAATGCCTGCTCAAAGTCCTCAATGGAAGCAAGGCTGGTTTTGGGGTAGGCCGAAGGGTTGTCCACCATGAACTGGTAGAAGTCCCGCACGGCGATCTCCTTGCCTTCTTTGCGGTAGTGCTCGCCGTCCAGCGAGACATAGAAGGGCACGACCTCGATTTGGAGCTGTTTGGCAGTGTCCAGCGTCAGGTCGCATGCGCTGTCGGTAATGATATCAAACATCTGTGACGCTTCCTTTTCTGAATCATTCAGGAGCTTTGCAGGGGATCATACGTGGTGGATATAAGCCTCACGCTCGGCACCCACAGAGATGTAGGTGATCTTGCAGCCGACAGCCTTTTCCAGATATTCCACGTAATCGCGTGCTTCCTTGGGCAGGTCTTCCCACTTGCGGGCTGCGGTGATATCACAGTGCCAGCCGGGCAGGTACTCCACCACGGGCTGTGCGGTGTCCAGAGCTTCGCCCATGGGGAAGCGGGTGGTGGTGCTGCCATCGGTCAGCTTGTAGGCAGTGACCATGGGGATCTTTTCCATGTAGTCCAGCACGTCCAGCAGGGTCAGAGCAACTTCATCGCAGCCCTGGCAGAACACGCCGTAGCGGCTTGCCACCAGATCGATGGGGCCAACGCGGCGGGGACGGCCGGTGGCTGCACCGTACTCGTGGCCAGCCTCACGCAGGTCGTGCTTTTCCTCTTCGGTCATAGCCAGCTCGGCAGTGAAGGGGCCGTCACCCACGCAGGAGGAGTAAGCCTTCATCACGCCGATGGAGTTGTGCAGCTTGTGGCCCGGGATGCCTGCGCCGATGGGAGCGTAAGCACCGATGACGTTGGAAGAGGTGGTATAGGGGTAAATGCCGAAATCGATGTCGCGCAGAGCGCCCAGCTGAGCCTCGAACAGGACCTTCTTGCCTGCAGCGTCTGCATCGGCCAGATACTGGCCCACATCGCAGATGTAGTCCTTGAAGATGGCGGCATACTTTTCGAGCCATGCCCACATCTCATCCACGCTGATGGGAGCTGCGTTGTAGCTGCCCTCCATGACCAGATTCTTGGAATCTACCATGGTGACCAGGCGCTTCTTCACAGCGTCGTCCAGATGCAGCAGGTCGCCCATGCGCAGGGTCTTCTTCATGTACTTGTCGCCGTAAGCGTAGGCAATGCCGCGCTTGGTGGAGCCGAACTGTGCGCCGGTCTTGGACAGGCGTGCCTCCTCCAGACCATCCTGCTCCACATGGTAGGGCATGGTGATGGTTGCGCGGTCGGAGATCTTCAGGTTCGCCGGGGTGATCTCAATGCCCTGCTCGCGCAGCTTATTGATCTCGCCGTCCAGATGATGCGGGTCGATGACCATGCCGTTGCCCATAACGCACACGATGTTTCCCATAAAAGCTCATCTCGCGCTCATTCTGCTGCTCCTCGCTTCAAAATCGCAACCATTTCATTGGGTTGCGATTTTGTTTTTCCAATGGCAAAGGCCATTTTGTCGTTCGAAATTGTGACCGCTTCGCATGGATTCGTGCGGGAAAGATCCCGCAGGAAGCGTTCTCCGCTTGGAGCAAAGAAGCGCAGAAGGAAAAGGTGAAGTGCGAGAACGGCGAGATCAATCAAAAAATTTTCGCGATGGCTGAAGCGGTAACAACATAGCGGTGATTCCTTGATCAATAAGGGAGCGAAAAACTTGCGGGAAAACCACATTCCGTATATAATAATTCAAACTGATGAAACGAGGGGGTGTGATGATCCATGTATAACCCACAGCTGGAAACTTTTCTGCGTGCAGCAGATGCGGGGCGCTTCAACAAGGCGGCGGAGGAGAATTTCATCACGCCCACGGCGGTCATCAGGCAGATCAACTCGCTGGAGGAATCCCTTGGTGTCAGGCTGTTTGACCGCAGCCACCGGGGACTGACATTGACAAAAGCTGGGCGCTCCATGTATCAGGACGCCAGATACATCATCCAATACTGCCGCGATTCTGTGACGCGGGCGAAGAACGCCATGCAGGAGGATGAAAACATCATCCGCATCGGCTCGTCTCCCATGACGCCCGCGCAGCTTTTGATGGATCTCTGGTCGAGAGTGCAAGCATTGCACCCCGATATTAAATTCCAGATCGTGCCCTTTGAGAACACGCCGGAAAATGCGCGGGAAATTCTCGGCAACCTCGGCAAAACATTGACGTGGTGGGCGGCATTTTCGATGAAACGATGCTTGGGCTGCGCGGCTGCGCCGGGTTGGAACTGACACGCGGGCGCTTCTGCTGTGCCGTTTCCATCCACCACCGGCTTGCGGAAAAAGACCGGCTGCAAATCTCCGACCTCTATGGAGAAAACCTGCTGCTGATGCACCGTGGCTGGAGCCACTATGTCGATCAGCTCCGGGACGATCTGTGGCAGCATCACCCGAAAATTCACATCGTGGATTTTGACTTTTACAGCATGGACGTGTTCAACCGCTGTGAGAACACCAACGATGTGCTGCTGGCCATCCCCGGCTGGGCGAATGTCCATCCGCTTCTAAAGGTCATTCCTGTCAAATGGGAACACAGCATCCCCTACGGCATCCTCCATCCCCCGGAGCCGACACCGACGGTACGGCGGTTTCTGGATGCGGCGAAGGCCGTCAGCAGGGAGCTGTACAGATAGTTATAACTCAAAGATATATACTGATGAACAAAGCGAGACTTCCGCGGAAGTCTCGCTTTTCTTATAATAGGGGCAGAAAAAGTGAAAGGAGCTCCTGATATGAACAACTTCATTTTTTGTTCGATCAGCCGCATTCCGCTGCGAAAGCGTTACCTCGTCTTCCAGCGTCACATCCTCACCGCCTTTTTTCAGAATTGCGTTTATCATAGCATATCAGCCGCAAAAATTGCAGCTCCTCCGTACCAAATAGAATACGAAGGGACTGTATGATTTTTGGGGGAGCGCTGTTTTTATATGGGACGCTTCTCTGCAATACGATGCGTAATTTCAAGCTCATTTTAATTTTCTGTGCTAAAATCAGCACAGGTCGGAGGGAGAAGCATGTACATCCTGATTGCAGAAGATGAAGTAACGATTGCAGGGGCGTTGAAAGTCATGCTGGAGCGGAACAAATATGCCGTCGATGTAGTGGACAACGGAAAAGACGCGCTGGACTACATCCAGGCGGCGGGTTATGACGCGCTGGTGCTGGATATCAGATGCCGGGGATGGACGGCTTGGCAGTCTTGAGCGAGGCAAGGGCGCAAGGCATTACGACGCCCGCACTGTTTCTGACGGCGAAAGCGGAAATAGAAGACCGCGTGACGGGGCTGGACGCGAGTGCGGACGATTATCTGCCGAAGCCCTTTGACGCGAGCGAGTTTTTGGCGCGTGTGCGCGCCCTCACCCGAAGAAGCAGCGCGTACACCCCGAGCCGCCTGACGCTCGGAAATACCGCTTTGGATTGCGGCACCTATCAGCTGCGGACCCCATACGGCGAAACGCGGCTGAACAACAAGGAATATCAGCTCATGGAGCTGTTTCTGCGAAATCCACAGCAGGTATTTTCCTCCGAACATCTGATAGAGAGGATCTGGGGACTTGATTCCGAGTCGGAGATGGAGGTCATTTGGACGTACATCGGCTTTCTACGGAAGAAACTCCGGCAGATCGGGGCAGATATTGAGCTCAAAAACCATCCGGTCTCTGCTTTTCATCACGCTTGCCGTCGCGGGCGGGAGTCTTCTTCTGGTGTTTGCGCTGGTCGTGTTGTTCTCGGGGCGCGCCATCGCGCCGTATCTGCGCAACTTAGCCGCACAGAAGCAGTTCATCACGAACGCCAGCCACGAACTCAAAACCCCGCTGACCGCCATCTCCACGAGCGCGGACGTGTTGGCGATGGAAAGCGGCGAAAACGAATGGGTGCAGAACATCCAATCGCAATCCGGGCGGCTGTCAAGGCGCATTTCCAGCCTTGTCACGCTCTGCCGTCTGGACGAGGAAAACCCGTTCCCGGAGCGCACGGAGTTTTCCCTCAGCGATGCGGTGTGGGAGATCGCGGAGCCGTTTTCGTCTCTGGCCGCGGCAAAGGGCAAGGAATACACGCAGTACATTGAGGACGGCATCACGATTACGGGCGGCCGCACGGCGATTGGCCGGCTGGTGTCGATTTTGCTGGATAACGCGATCAAATACTCTGCCGACTGCGGCGTGATTCGGCTGCACGTCTGCCGAAGCGGAGAACGCGCGGAGATCGAGGTCTATTTTACACTTGTATTATGTTCGGGAACTCCGTTCTCGTCGATAACTGTCGATAAATTTCAGGGCATCAATAACATCCTGCTTTTTCAGCTTTGGTATAGCCATGCTGCACCTCCTCGAAAGTGTGTATACGCATTGTGCCACAAGGAGCGGTCTGTTTTCAATATGATACCTGAAATTTACCGCCCTAAAATGTAACATTTCTGCGAATACAAGCTGATTTCCTATTTTCCCAGTGTCGAACATACTCTGCATCGAAATACCCGCCTATCGACTTTGCGGTTTTGTGGTGTGTTTTGCACAACCGCAAATATACGCACTCCCCAGCGAATGGTATTCACTCCGTAGCAATCCCCTGTTTTACAAAGGAATCGCACAAAGGCAATCACTATTTCACCATTTTTACTACCCTGACTTTACAGAGCTGAAAATCGGTGATTTTCAACCCTTTGATGTACAAAAACAGGCAGCACTCAACCGAAGCTGAGTGCCGCCTGTTTTGTTGTTCAATCCTGCTTAGCAGATGCCGATTTTGTAGTTTTTTCAAATTACTGTCTTATCGGCACACGGCTAAGCGCCGCTCTTTTGTTTTGATCTTTAGCCAAAGACCGCCAGCAGGAAGCCAGCCGCGATGGCGGAGCCGATGACGCCGGCCACGTTCGGACCCATGGCGTGCATCAGCAGGAAGTTGGCCGGGTTCTCCTTCTGGCCGACGACCTGGGAGACACGGGCCGCCATCGGGACCGCGGAAACACCGGCAGAGCCGATCAGCGGGTTGACCTTCTTGCCCGTGACCTTGCACATAATGTTGCCGCCGATCAGACCACCAGCGGTGGAGATGCCGAAGGCGACAAGGCCGAGGAAGACAATCTTGATGGTGTCGAGCTTCAGGAAGTTCGAGGCGACCATCGTCGCGCCGACGGACGTGGAGAGCATGATGGTGATGATGTTCATCAGCGCATTCTGCACGGTATCGGACAGACGGTCGGTCACGCCGCACTCGCGGAACAGGTTGCCGAGCATCAGGCAGCCGATCAGCGGAGCCGTGGACGGGAGCAGGAGGACGACGAAGATCGTGACGATGATCGGGAAGAGGATCTTCTCGGTCTTGCTGACCGGGCGGCTCTGCGTCATCTTGATCTTGCGGTCTTCCGCGGAGGTCATGAGCTTCATGATGGGCGGCTGGATCAGCGGGATCAGCGCCATGTAGGAATACGCGGCAATGGCGATCGCGCCGAGCAGCTCCGGAGCAAGCTTCGTCGTCAGGAAGATGGCCGTCGGGCCGTCCGCGCCGCCGATGATGCCGATGGAGGCCGCCTGCGGGCCGGTGAAGCCGAGCAGGATCGCGCCGAAGAAGGCGACAAACACGCCGAGCTGGGCCGCCGCGCCGAGCAGCAGGCTCTTCGGGTCGGCGATCAGCGGGCCAAAGTCGGTCATCGCGCCGACGCCCATGAAGATGATGGACGGATAGATACCGGCCTTGACGCCGATGTAGAACACGTCAAGCAATCCTGCGTTGGTCAGGATGTGCCCGTAGCTGTGATAGTAGGGGCTGTTCGGATCGAGGAAAGCGTCCCAAAGCTCCGGATGATAGAGCGCGTTGGTCGCGTTCAGATCGGCGGACAGGCCGGGGAAATAGCTGATGTTGGCCAGCAGGCAGCCGAACGCGATGCCGACGAGCAGCAGCGGCTCGAAGCCCTTGACAATGCCCAGATAGAGCAGAACGCAGGCAATGACGATCATGACGAGGTTTCTCCAACCACCGTCCACGACCAGGCCTGCAAAGCCGGATTCCACCGCCAGCTTATAGAGCGTATCGCCCACACTGAAGGTTCCGGCAGCAGCAGTCAAAAATCCCATAGTGCTCCTCCTTATGCCAGAACGACGAGAGCAGCACCCGTGTCAACGACAGCGCCCTTGGAGACGACGACCTGCGCGACGGAGCCGTCACGCGGAGCCATGATCTCATTTTCCATCTTCATGGCCTCGAGCACGACCAGCACATCACCGGCCTTGACTGCCTGGCCCTGAGAGACGTTGACCTTGAGGATGTTGCCGGGCATCGGAGCGGCGACAACTTCGCCGGCTGCGGTGACAGCAGCGGCAGCGGGAGCCGGAGCTGCTGCGGGCGCAGCAGGAGCAGCCGCGGGTGCGGCGGCAGCGGGTGCAGCGGCGGGCGCCGGAGCATACGCTTCGTACTCATCCACCAGCATGGCCTGACCGGCCTCTACCTCGACCTCATAGGTCTTGCCATTGAGCGTAACTTTATATTTCATTTTACTTGACCTCCTTGATGGATTTGAAGCGCAGTTCGTTCAGGGGTTTGCCGAGCTTGTTGGCGACGATCGCCATGAGCATCGCGGCCTCCTTATCGGCCACGTCAAAGAGCTTGACTTCGCCAGCCGTGCCGGGTGCGGCAGCGGCCAGAACGGGCTTGGGCGCGGCGACAGGAGCCGGAGCAGCGGCAGGCGCAGCTTCCTTGCTCTTGCGGGCGACCATGATCTTGCCGACGAGGATGATGACCGCCATCAGCGCGATCAGGCCGACGAACACGACGGCGTAACCGAGCACAGCGACAAGGCCTGCGGTGCCGACGTTGAGGTCAACCATTGCTTGATTTACCAGAAACATGATGCAGCCTCCTTACGCTTCGACGATGGAGTACTTGCAGATATTCTCTTCCTTGGCCTTGCGGGCTTCGAAGAACTTCATGGCCTGATCCGGATAGCAGATGTAGCTCATGACGTCCTCTTCGCTTCTGGCCAGATCGCCAAGGGCTTCCTTCGCGGCCTTGAACTCTTCGCCGGTGCGCTTGGAGTCTTCGATGCGGCAGTCGACGGGCTTGCCGCCTTCGCCGAGGATCTTGGTCTGAAGCTCTTCGGAGACGGGCGCGGGCGCGATGCCGTATTCGCCCTTGAAGTAGTTCTTGACTTCCTTGGAGACCTGCTTGTAGCGCTCGCCAAGGAGGACGTTGGTGACGGCCTGATTGCCGACCATCTGGCTCAGCGGCGTGACCAGCGGAGGATAGCCGAGGTCCTTGCGGACGGCAGGGATCTCAGCCAGGGCAGCGTCGAACTTATCCATGGCCTTCATATCGGTCAGGTTCGCGATCATGTTGGACAGCATGCCGCCGGGGACCTTGTAGACCAGCGCCTGCGCGTCGGTCGCCATGGACTTCGGGTTGATGCGGCCGGAGTCGACATACTTCTGCTTGACGGGCTTGAAGAAGTCGTTGACCTTGTTGATGACGTCTTCATTGAGGCCTGTCTGGATGCCGTACTGCTGGAGGGCGTAGAACATGGTCTCGGTGGCGGGCTGGCTGGTGCCGTTGGAGAAGCAGCTCGTCGCGCAGTCGATGACGTCGATGCCGGACTCGATGGCCTTGGTGACGGTCATGTAAGCCATGCCGGTGGTGCAGTGGGTGTGCAGGATGAGCGGCATATCGCCGACGGCGTCCTTGATGCCCTTGATCAGGTTTTCAGCCTCATAGGGGCTCATGGTGCCGGCCATGTCCTTCAGGCAGATGGTGTCGAAGCCCATGGTCTTCAGCTCCTTGCACATGTCGATGTACTTCTCGACGGTGTGCACTGGAGACTGCGTATAGGAAATACAGCCGGAGGCGATGGTGTTCTTGGTGGCGTACTTCTTGGTCGCCTCGAGGGCCGTCTTGATGTTGCGGAAGTCGTTGAGGGCGTCGAAAATTCTCAGGATGTCGATGCCGTTCTTGATGGACAGCTGAACAAACTTTTCGACGACGTCGTCATGGTAATGCTTATAGCCGAGCAGATTCTGGCCGCGAAGCAGCATCTGCAGCTTCGTGTTCGGCATGTCCTTGCGGATGCCGCGCAGCCGCTCCCACGGATCTTCGCTCAGATACCGCAGGCAGGAGTCGAACGTGGCGCCGCCCCAGCACTCTACGGAGTAATACCCGGCCTTGTCCATTTCGGGCAGAATGGCCTCGAAATCGGCATAGGGCAGACGGGTCGCCATCAGGGACTGGTTGGCGTCGCGCAGGACAGTTTCCGTGATTTGTACTTTTTTCATCTGTGATCCTCCATCATTATCACGCCCTTGGGCGTGCTCCTTCATTGACAGTCGCTTTCCCTCGTGGAAAGGCAGGGCGGCCCCGCCGCCCAAAATCACAAAAGCAGGGGTGCGTCGCGGAACGCAACGCACCCCGCCTTGTTATTCTACAATAAGATCATGCTTTAGGGGAAATAAAGATTCCGTTCAGAATATTGGAAATATTCTATTCAACAACTCTGAAGCTTAGAGCTGCGGGCCAGCTGCGACGAGGGCCTTGCCGGCTTCGTTGCCTTCGTACTTGGCGAAGTTCTTGATGAAGCGGCCGGCGAGATCCTTGGCCTTCTCATCCCACTGGGAAGCGTCGGCGTAGGTGTCGCGCGGGTCGAGGATGCCGGTGTCGACGCCGTTCAGCTCGGTCGGAACCTCGAAGTTGAAGTACGGGATGGTCTTGGTCGGGACCTTGTTGATGTCGCCGCTCAGGATAGCGTCGATGATGCCGCGGGTATCCTTGATGGAGATGCGCTTGC
>ERZ772880.3332-NODE-3332-length-11138-cov-3.407832_pt1 | contig 11138 bp, 9 predicted proteins | sample MGYA00580577_ERZ772880 | MGnify/ENA primary metagenome ERZ772880 (study PRJEB29015, sample SAMEA2737705) | human gut metagenome | biome: human gut; feature: human-associated habitat; material: faeces | place: China | collected 2012 ... | reverse complement strand
GCGGGTAGAGCTGCTGCCCTTCCACAAGCTGGGGGCCCACAAGTATGAGGCTCTGGAACGGACCGACCCTCTGGCAGGTACACCCCCAATGGACCGGGATCTGTGCCGGCGGCTGGAGCGGGAATTTTTTGCTCCCTACACCACAACTGCGGAGAAAGGAAGAGCGGTATGAAGATGGAAAATCAGGCATGGAAGGGCTTTCATGGCGGCGAGTGGCAGCGCAGCATCGATGTGCGCTCCTTTATTCAGAAGAACTGGACCCCCTACGAGGGGGACGGCAGCTTTCTTACCGGCCCCACACGGCGCACCCGGGCGGTGTGAGGACCTGCTGCGCCAGGAGCTGCGGAAGGGCGTGCTGGATGTGGAGACCCACATCGTCTCCGGCATCGACAGCTTTGCCCCCGGCTATATCGACCGGGAGAACGAGGTCATCGTGGGCCTTCAGACCGACGCGCCCCTCAAGCGCATCGTCAACCTGTACGGCGGAACCCGGATGGCCCGGTCCGCCCTGGAGCAGTACGGCTATCGCCTGGACCCGGAGATCGAGGACCACTTCTCCCAGTACCGCAAGACCCACAACGACGGCGTCTTCGGCGTGTACACCAAGCAGATCAAGGTCGCCCGCCACAACAAGATCCTCACCGGCCTGCCGGATGCCTACGGCCGCGGCCGCATCATCGGCGATTACCGTCGTGTGGCACTGTACGGTGTGAACGCCCTGATCAAGTTCAAGCAGCGCGACAAGGATTCCGTGCCGTACCGCAACGACTTCACCGAGCCGGAGATCGAGCACTGGATCCGCTTCCGCGAAGAGCATGACGAACAGATCAAGGCCCTGAAGCAGCTGATCAACCTCGGCAACGAGTATGGTCTTGACCTGTCCCGCCCGGCACAGACCGCTCAGGAAGCAGTGCAGTGGACCTACATGGGCTACCTCGCTTCCGTCAAGAGCCAGGATGGCGCCGCAATGTCGTTCGGCCGCGTCTCCACCTTCTTCGACGTGTACTTCGAGCGCGACCTGAAGTCCGGCAAGATCACCGAGACCGACGCTCAGGAAATCATCGACAACCTGGTCATGAAGCTGCGCATCGTGCGCTTCCTGCGTACCCAGGATTACGACGCGATCTTCTCCGGCGATCCGTACTGGGCGACTTGGTCCGACGCAGGCTTCGGCGACGACGGCCGCACCATGGTCACCAAGACCTCCTTCCGTCTGCTCAACACCCTGACGCTCGAGCACCTTGGACCTGGTCCGGAGCCGAACATCACCATCTTCTGGGATCCGAAGCTGCCGGAAGCCTACAAGCGCTTCTGCGCCAAGATCTCCATCGACACCTCGGCAATCCAGTACGAGTCCGACAAGGAAATCCGCTCCCACTGGGGCGATGACGCCGCCATCGCATGCTGCGTTTCCCCGATGCGCGTGGGCAAGCAGATGCAGTTCTTCGCAGCTCGTGTGAACTCCGCCAAGGCTCTGCTGTACGCCATCAACGGCGGCCGCGACGAAATGACCGGCATGCAGGTCATCGACAAGGGCGTTATCGAGCCGATTCAGCCGGAAGCCGACGGCTCCTTGGATTACGAGAAGGTCAAGGCCAACTACGAGAAGGCTCTCGAATGGCTGTCCGAGACCTACGTGATGGCTCTGAACATCATCCATTACATGCACGATAAGTATGCATACGAGTCCATCGAGATGGCTCTGCACGACAAGGAAGTGTACCGTACCCTCGGTTGCGGCATGTCCGGCCTGTCCATCGCAGCCGACTCCCTGTCCGCATGCAAGTACGCCAAGGTCTACCCGATCTACAACAAGGACGCCAAGACCACTCCGGGCCATGAGGACGAGTACGTCGAAGGCGCCGATGACGATCTGATCGTCGGCTACCGCACCGAGGGTGAGTTCCCGCTGTACGGCAACGATGATGATCGCGCCGACGAGATCGCCAAGTGGGTTGTCTCCACCGTCATGGGCCAGGTCAAGCGCCTGCCGGTGTACCGCGGAGCGGTCCCGACCCAGTCCATCCTGACCATCACCTCCAACGTGGAATACGGCAAGGCCACCGGCGCCTTCCCGTCCGGACACAAGAAGGGCACCCCGTATGCTCCGGGCGCAAACCCGGAGAACGGCATGGACTCCCATGGCATGCTGCCTTCCATGTTCTCCGTCGGCAAGATCGACTACAACGACGCTCTTGACGGCATCTCGCTGACCAACACCATCACCCCTGATGGCTTGGGCCGCGACGAGGATGAGCGCATCGGCAACCTCGTGGGCATTCTGGACGCCGGCAACGGCCACGGTCTGTACCACGCCAACATCAACGTGCTGCGCAAGGAACAGCTCGAGGATGCCGTCGAGCATCCGGAAAAGTACCCGCACCTGACCGTGCGCGTCTCCGGCTACGCGGTGAACTTCGTCAAGCTCACCAAGGAGCAGCAGCTCGACGTGATCTCCCGTACGTTCCACCAGGGCGCCGTCGTCGACTGAGACTGAACGGCACCGTGTGAAGCGGTAGAGTGCAAGGGGCGGAGCGTGAAAGCTTCGCCCCTTGGTTTTCCCTGTACAATGTGGGGAAACCATTGGAGAGATACAACGAAAGGACACCGATGTCTGAGAACGTACATTTTCGCTCCACAACAAGGCATATGCTCAGAGAATCGCAAAACTACGTCAACCAAACGCTTATGGGAGGGTTGTCAGGCTTCGAATCGCCGATCGGACTGGACCGGCGTGACCGCATCAACGCGCTGAAAAGCGGTGATATCGGCTTCGTGCATTCCTGGGACATCAACACGTCCGTCGACGGTCCGGGAACACGCATGACCGTCTTCATGAGCGGTTGCCCATTGCGTTGCCAGTATTGCCAGAATCCGGATACGTGGAAAATGCGTGACGGCAAGCCCGTCTATTACGAGGCCATGGTCAAAAAGATCGAACGCTATGTGGATCTTTTCAAGGCGACGCATGGCGGTATCACCTTCTCGGGCGGCGAATCCATGATGCAACCGGCGTTTGTTTCCCGCGTGTTCCGTGCGGCCAAGGAGATGGGCGTGCACACCTGCCTCGATACTTCCGGATTCCTTGGCGCAAGTTACACCGACGACATGCTGAACGACATCGACCTGTGTCTGCTTGATGTCAAGTCTGGCGATGAGGAAACCTACAAGAAGGTGACTGGCGGCATTCTGCAACCGACCATCGATTTCGGACAGCGTCTGGCCAAGGCCGGCAAGAAGATCTGGGTGCGTTTCGTACTCGTGCCCGGACTCACCTCATCCGAGGAAAACGTTGAGAATGTGGCGAAGATCTGCGAGTCGTTCGGCGACGCAGTGGAACATATCGATGTGCTTGGATTCCACCAGCTTGGCCGTCCAAAATGGCACATGCTCAACATTCCCTACCCGTTGGAAGACCAGAAGGGGCCGTCCGAGGCAATGAAACAGCGTGTGGTGGAACAATTCCAATCGCACGGTTTCACCGTCTACTAAACGGGAAGCCACGCATATTCCAGCCAACGATTCCGGCAAATCAATCGTTTGAAAGTGCCTCAGCGATTGGAAAAAGGAATATTCGTGCAATTGTTGAACCAGCATTCGCCACGCGAAAAAATCTTCACATTCGACGCGTGGCGAAATGCTGTGAAATACCGCAAAACCGGCGACTCTGCCGTAGCCTTGAATCATGGTGGACATCTATGCTTTTCCTCAAGGCACGCCCAACGAAGCGCGTGCCACAGGTAGGGGATCGTGCGCCTACGCCGACCCTCCTGAACAAATGTTGACCCGACCTTCCGGCGTGCCAGACAAGGTATGGGACGCCGTGCTTTCCGTAGAACGCATGCCTCGATTACCAAGCGTGTCGTATCGTGAGATTCCAGTGCCGTGCGCCATGGCGAGTTTCGGCATTGGAGTTGAGATGCAATGCGACGAGGCGCGTTCCACGGGCTGGATCATGGTGTTGTATTCGCACAAATACCGAAATGACTGGCATTCTCATTGGCGTTGCGTCGCTTTCGCCGCGTTGCCGTTGTCTGGAGGCGAAGGCGATTGTCTGATACCGTCCATGTATTGGGATGCGATGATGGACCGTGTTGGTTCGTGCGATGTCGAACATGTTTCGGGAACCGTCACAGTCACGAAAAGCACGACGTTTGGCACTCAGTCCGACGCTCCCGAAACCGGGTGTGAGATTCGTGTGTCTTGGACGCCACTAGACTATGCCGATGGAGGCCTTGACGCGGGCGCCCAAGTGGGCGCGTGGGCTAGGTTCCTCCGGTCCATGACGCAATCCGAGGAGGATTATCCCGTTGACTGACGAGCCAAGGTTGCAGGCCGAGCCGCGTGAGGGCGTGCCCGATGTGATCGACACCCTACCGGCATTCCGCGAGTACTGCAGCGCATTGGCGTCTTCGCATGGGTCTTTGGCTGCGGATGCGGAACGTGCGTCTGGCTTCCGATACGGTCATGACGATTGGTTGGTGCAATTCAAAAGAGACGGTGCCGGCATAGGATTGCTTGATCCGCAGGCATTGGCTGCGGAAGGTGCCGATTGGAACGATTTCAATCGTGCGGTGGGCGATGCGGTATGGATTCTGCATGATTCGTTGCAGGATCTGCCGGGATTCGTTGATTTGGGATTGCAGCCGAAACGTTTGTTTGATACGGAAATCGCTGCACGGCTGCTGGGGCTCAAACGTTTCGGATTAGCTGCCGTTACCGAGCATTATCTGGGACTGACGCTTGCGAAAGAGCATTCCGCGGCCGACTGGTCGTACAGGCCGCTGCCCCGAGACTGGCGTAATTATGCGGCGCTGGACGTTGAATTGCTGATCGAGCTTGAAACGACCATGCGCGCCGAACTGCAAAAGCAAGGCAAGATCGAATGGGCTGAGGAGGAATTCGATTACGCGCTGCGCGAAGGAACTGCGCCACGCAAGGAGCATCCCATCCCATGGCTGCGCATCTCGCATATCACCGAAATCATGAAGGACCGCCAGGCCCTGGCCGTGGCGAAAGCATTATGGACCAAACGAGATGAACTGGCGCGCGAATACGATATTTCGCCGACACTGCTGCTCGCCGACAGCACCATCATCGAAGTGGCGGAACGCAAGCCGCATAACGCCGCGCAATTCAGGGCGGTCCGTTCCATCAACGAGCGTGTACGCATCCAAGCCGGTGCCGAACAGGAGAAAATGTTCGAACGTTACGCGCCGATCCAACGTAAAATCAAGCCAAGCATGTGGAAGAGAATAATCCAACAGGCGCTTGATCTGCCGGAAAGCGAATGGCCGGTCATCGAAAGCGGCAATCCCCAAAACCAGGAGGCGCAGAGCATATCCGCTCCACGAGCGACGCGAGTCTGGAGGGAACGTTATCCGGAACGTCTCGCAACGCTTGACAAGGCACGCAAGATGGTGGCGCAGATAGCGGAAGACACGCGTACCCCCGCGGACGTCATCATCAAACCGCAGTATCTGCGCAACCTGTGTTGGACCGACGAACCGCAAAAACGTGACGTTGCGCAATTCCTCACCGAGCAGGGCGCGAGGGCGTGGCAGGTCGCGCTGGTTGCAGAGTCCGTGAGTCGCGCTATCATGTAGAGGTTGCCTAACGGCAGAAATGTGAAGAACCGTATTTTTCAGGAGCGCAAGCGTGAAAATCAGCGTCAGGAATCTTGAGCCGACCAAGGTGAAGCTCACCGTCACCGTTGATCCGGAAGAGTTCAACCCGTATCTCGACAATGCTCGCAAGGAAATCGCCAAGCAGGTCAACGTGCCTGGCTTCCGCAAGGGCCACGTGCCCGGCAAGATCATCGACCAGCGCATCGGCTTCGGTGCCGTTGCTGGCGAAGCCGTGAACAACGGTGTGCCGGAGCTGTACTCCAAGGCTCTCGAAGAAAAGGGCATCCGTCCGATGGCCCAGCCGGAAATCGACGTTCAGGAAGTTCCGGAATCCGCCAAGGACGAGACCAAGCTGAAGTTTGTGGCCACCGTTGAGCGTCGCCCGGACATCGAACTGCCGGAAATCGACGGCATGGAGATCGAGGTCGCCAAGGCCGAAATCACCGACGAAGACATCAACAACCGTCTGGAAGCCCTGCGCCAGCGTTTCGGCACCCTCGTGGGTGTGGATCGCCCGGCCGCCAAGGGTGACTATGCCAACATCGACCTGACCGCCGAAATCGACGGCGAAGTGGTCGACTCCCAGGAAGGCGTGAGCTACGAGCTCGGCTCCGAAACCATGCTTGACGGTCTGGATGAGGCTCTCGAAGGCCTGTCCGCCGGCGAAGAGACCACCTTCGAAGGTACCTTGGAAGCAGGCGAGCACGAAGGCGAGAAGGCTCAGGTCAAGGTCAAGGTCAACTCCGTCAAGGCTGAAGAGCTGCCGGAACTTGACGACGACTTCGCTTCCGAAGCCTCTGAGTTCGACACCCTCGACGAGCTGAAGGAAGACCTCAAGAAGGCCGCTTCCCAGGATGCCGAAGGTCGTCAGGCCACCGCAGCTCGTGACGCTTTCATCGCCAAGCTCGAAGAGGGCCTGGAGATTCCGGTGCCGAAGGGCGTCAAGGCTGAAATGGTTGAGCAGCAGCTCAAGGGCGTGACCGCTGATCCAGCCAATGCCACCAAGGAGCAGAAGGCCGAAGCCGAAGAAACCGTCGAAAAGGAACTGCGCGACCAGATGGTGCTCGACGTGCTCGCCGAGAAGCTGGACGTCAAGGTCTCCCAGTCCGACGTGTTCAACTTCCTCGCTTCCATCGCCCAGCAGTACGGCATGGATCCGAACGCTTTCATCCAGGCCATCATGCGCAACGGCCAGCTCGGCTCCGCAGTGCAGGAAGTCGGTCGTTCCAAGGGCCTGCTCGCCGGCATGCGTGCCGTGACCTTCAAGTCCGAGGGTGAAACCCTGGACCTGAGCGCCTTCCTCGGTGAAGCCGCTGAAGACGAAGAGGCTGAGAGCGTTGAAGCTGCTTCCGCAGCCGCCGCTGTGGCTGACGAACTTGCTTCCGAAGAGTGAGCTTCGCTTAATTCCTGACTCGCGAGAGTCATCTTTCTAAAGCGTTGAGGGGTGAAATCCATATGGGATTCCACCCCTCAATTTATTTCGTATTCGGTTTCGGCATCCTTAAACAAGGCAAGACAGAGATTGCCGAAACATGAGTTACAGCAGGAATTTGATTTCGGCGAAAAACTCGCGAACCATATTGTTGACGAGCATGTTCGGGGGAGAGCCAGCCGCAATGCCTTGGGCGTTGTCCAAACCATATTTGTCGGCAATCTGCAACGCGCGGAACATGTGGAAATTGTTGGTGATTACCCCTACGGAAGCATCGTCGTCGTTGATCAGCTTCTTGCTGTTGACAATGTTTTCCTCAGTGGTCTTCGAATCCGGCTCTTCAAGAATGCGCTGCTCGTCAATGCCATGTTCCTTAAGATAATCAGCCATGCCTTGGGCTTCGGGGAACGGCTCGTTCGGTCCCTTTCCACCGGAGACTATGCATGTGGTATTCGGGTTCGCGTCCAAATACTCAATAGCCTTGTCGAGACGGTAACGAAGCACAAGGCTTGGCCCGGACTTGCGCACCTGAGCTCCAAGCACCACCACATAATCGAGATTTGGTTCACCTTGCGCATGCATTTTGCTGACAATGCAACCTTCCACCGTGCCGAATGCGACCAGACCGACGCATGCGACTGCGATTGCCACACCTCTGACCAGTCTTGGCAGCATCGCCCACCATTGGAAGAGCACTCCGAATCCAAGCACGGCGAACAGCGCCGCGAATGCTAGCCAGACAATCCAGAATACTGTGCCGGAATGCGTGTTACGCACTGCGAAAGAGTAACAAACACATACCGCGGCGAGCACTATGCATAGCGCGCCCGCAATTCGTCTAACCAACGTTGCCATATGAACCTCTCATTCATTGCGCGTCACACGCAATCCTGTCTCATCCTAAGCGCGTGACCCCAGACCCCCAAGCGTCACACGCCAATGCCAACAAATCCTACGCATTCCTGTTATTTCAATACCATGCGCATTATGTCATCCGTGAGCGGAGTTTTGGCATGGCTGCGGCTAGGATGGGGGAGCATGACTTCAGAAATGATTATGCTCCGACCGATGCGTCGCACGGATTTTCCCGCGCTTGAAGAGCTTGTTCGACAAGCTTGGTATGCGGATGATGAGTCGGATGATAACGGGAATGTTCCGAACGATGAGCGCGGGTTACGTAAGTATAAGCTGCGCAAGGCGATTCACTTGCGCAATATGCACCGACTTGCGGCAATCGACATGCATGATTTTCTTTCCCGCACCACCGAGGCTACGGTCGCTGAACGTGATGGTCGGGTGCTTGGCGTGGTATTGGGCTCGTTGAGATCCCGTGTTACCACAGCGCAGAGGATACGTCATGCTATTACGCGAAATTGCTTGGCGTTGCCCTTGTTGGCAAGTAAGGATGGCCGTCGAGGACTTGCCGATCAGATTGCGATTTTGCAGGTCGATGAAGTGTTGAAACGAGATGCCGGCAAAAGCTATCAGGCTGAGATAACGTTGTTTGTGGTTTCCCCGGAAGCGCGGGGCATGGGCGTCGGACGTAAGCTGTTCAACCACATGCTTGGCGTGTTTCGTAATGCCGGAATGAACGAGTATTTCCTCTTCACTGACACTACCTGCGATTACGGTTTTTATGATTACCGTGGTTTGACGCGCAAAGCGGAACGTACTGTACGCAGGGACTCCTTCACGCAGGGTGGCTTGGAAGATGGTGCACTTTCCTTCTTCCTATATGAGGGGCGCTGCTGAACGTTTCTGCCTTGTATGGAAAGTGACATTTTCGGAAAAGCTTCAGTATATGGACAGCTTTCACTTATTTGGGTTGTCGATCTATCGGCAATTGTGGACGGCACAACAAGTGAAGAGAGTATGCCCAGTCCTTTCTAGGGCTGATTTCTAGGTTCTGATGGCCGTTTCGCAATGTGATGGGTTACAGACAATGATGTCTGTAACCCATCATGAAAAACGAGCCGTTACATGTCAAAAATGGTAGATCCATATATGGCTTGAAATGTCATCTAAGGGATGACATAAGAGAGTGAATAAGACACGAAATTGAGAAAAGTGTCAAACTGGGTTTCGTCAGTGGAAGAAATGTTTCTGGACTTCTATCTGTTTCGCTGTGATGAGAGTCTGGAAGTTCAAAGGAGTGGAAATGAAGGATTTGCTCAGTTTACAGGCTTTGATTGCGCAACCTGCAAGTATGACCTCTAAAAGGCCACCATGTGTTGACACGCATGGAAATTGTTCGACGGATCCTAATTGTGATCCGAATACGCATCATTGGCATAGTTCGTGGAGTTGGTTCTGCTGAAGTAGAAGAGTAACAGTTTTAAACTGCAGTGGCTATCTGTTTTGAAGTTAACAGATAGCCATTTTGATAGATGGATGCTGTAATGAAAAGATTGAATGAAAGAGAAAAGCAAACAATTCTCGGATTGTTTACTATATTTATAATTATTATACTTCTCGCCAGTGCATTTATTGGGCTTTTCATGTCTAGAAACAGTGCAAGTGACGCTAAAGATATAAAAAAAGCGTATGAGTCATTATCAGAAGTGAAAAGAAAACCTACAAACGCAACAAATGATGGCGGGCTACTGGTGCAAGTTGGGTCAAAAAAAGATATTCCGACTGTAGAATTTTATTTAGATCCCCTATGTCCGGCTTGTGCACAAATTGATAGAACATTAAATGATGATATAGGAAAAATGTATACGAGTGGTCAGATTAAGCTTGAAATTCATCCTGTGATTTTTTAGACAAGTGTTCATCTGACCATTATTCGGCCAGAGTATCGGGATCCATAGCCTACATTTCAGAAAAAGATCCAAAGCATGTCGTTGCATTCATTTCAGAAATATTTGATGAAAAGTTCCAGCCTTCAGAAGTAGATTATGTAGAAATGTCTGATGAAAAGATAATCGAACAAGCGATTAAAGCGGGAATATCTAGAGAAATTGCAAAGGAAAGTTTAAATGGACAGTACGATGAATGGATTGAAAAAAGTAATGATTACACAATACTACGAAGCGACCTAATAGCTCCAGGGAGTGAGGGGTTTGCGACGCCATTGATTAGGGTAAATAAGAGAATTTGGTCAATGAAGGATATGGCGCTTGATGACTTATCAGATGCTTTTGTTGAAAGCTTAGGATTAAAACCTGAAGAAGTTGGTGATGAGGATGTTAAACCTAGAATAGGCAGTAAAGGAAAGTTGCTTAAAACTAATACAAAATATTTGGCGGAAAAATCTGATGCTTAAATTTATGCGAATTAGCAAGAGAATGATTCTTGGCGTGGTTTGCAGTATCGCTGGATCGACGTTATCATTCTTTGTTCCTCTTTTGATAAAAGATTTTATAGATAATAAAAAATTTGATCTTAGTTTACTGTATGTATTCCCTTTTCTTTTTGCGGCGCAATTCATATTGTGTGCAATTGGTGGATTGCTAATTTCAACTGAGGCCGATCTTCATGTGGCGGAATTGCGTATTCAGGCTATGGATATAATTTTTGAGAAAGATATGCTCTTTTTTGACAATGAAAATAGCGGTGAAATCGCCAGTGGAATAGTATATGATATCTCTCTGGTCAGGAATTTTGTGGCGGCTAGTATTCCTCAGTTTGTTTCGAGTGTTATCAATATACTGTTTTCCGTCGTTGCTCTTACTGTAATTAACTACAGACTATCTATTTTGGTTCTAATTATCTTTCCTGCAGTGATGATACTGGCTGTTCCCTTAGGTATATTTAATAACAGAAATGCGATGATGCTGCAAGAGAGAATTGGTAAATTAAATACGTTTACTTCAGAAATAGTGCGAAGTATGCGCACTGTTAAGTTATGTAATGCAGAGAGATGTATGCTTCTAAAATTCAAGAAACGAGTAAATGAAATAAAAGAAGTTAATCTCTTGAATGACAAAGTATATTCTTTTGTTACGCCCGTTCAAAATCTGATTTCGATTTTTTGTACTGGGGTCATTGTTTGCTATGGTGTTCATCTGATGGACGTACATAAAAATTTATCTCCTCAAAATTGAATTTTGGCACACTCCCTGTTTTTTTCCATA
>ERZ772880.3323-NODE-3323-length-11158-cov-20.605692_pt1 | contig 11158 bp, 9 predicted proteins | sample MGYA00580577_ERZ772880 | MGnify/ENA primary metagenome ERZ772880 (study PRJEB29015, sample SAMEA2737705) | human gut metagenome | biome: human gut; feature: human-associated habitat; material: faeces | place: China | collected 2012 ... | reverse complement strand
GAGGAGAAGGCTGTTGGTGTCATTTTATCAATAACAAATTTTTTACATTTCGAAAAGTATATTTTTTGTTAAAGGAGGTTTGCGATTTGTTACAGCCTTTGATTGGATTCTTGCTATTATTTAAGCATAGAAAAGAAATCCAGACGAGGAGGAACGGAAATTATGAAAAACAAAAAAAGATTTTTTTACCATAGATTGTTATTTTATATTTTAGGACTGTTGATCATGTCTGTTGGTTCTAATTTATTTTTGAAAGCAGCTCTTGGAGTTGCACCTAGCTGTACGATGGCTTTGACATTAAGTTATCTTTCCCCAATTCACAGCTATGCCTTATTTAACTTCCTGATCAACTCTACTTTCTTAGTTTGCGAAGCTCTGATCCTTCATGAATTCGGGAAAATGCAGTTGACTCAGCTTGGTTTGACTTTTGTTTATTCTTTATTTATCGAATTTACTTCTTATGGTTTATTCTTTATTGAACCTCATGGACTTGCCGCTAAGATTTTACTATCTGTCATCGCATGTGCCGTTCTATCAATAGGTGTCGGATTCACGATCAGTTCCGGGTTCGCTGTTATGCCAATGGAAGGACTTGTGAAAACTATCTCTGATAAGAAAAATATAAGCTTTGGCGCTGTCAGAGTTTGTCTGGAAGTTTTATTTACTGTATGTTCTGCGATCTCTTCTTTTGTATTGCTTCCAGAATTACCATCCGTTGGAATCGGAACCGTGATCGCCGCTTTCTTAAGTGGTAATATTACAAATATATTTTCTTCTCTATTTCATAAGAGAATCAATGCCTACCTTGGATTTCAGGCATGATCCTATAGAAAAAAACGTAATCTCAAATGAACCTCTTGAGATTACGTTTTTTTATTCTATCCTGCTTCTTTAGTTTTTGCCTATTCCCATGGATCGATTTGCTGATTCGTCGGTACGACTTTGATCTTCTTTGACATCGTTATCTTTGTCCCTGTTTTTAATTTTGCAGAAATCGTCGCTGTTCCAGCTTTATTTCCTGTGATTCTTCCATTCGAGTCAACAGATGCCACGGATGGATTACTACTCTTCCATGATGTGAAAGATGATGTATTGATTACTGTTGGATACACACCGTACTCTTTCATCATTTTGCCTTGATATGTTGGCTTCATCTGCATTTTTTCTGTTTCCCATATTGTACCGTATCTGCTGTCTAGTTTTAAATAACTCTTCTTTAAATATGAATTCTTTGTCACGATATTTTTTGTAAATTGCTTTCTTGCCTTGGATTTTTCTACTTTCTTTGCTTTGGAACTGCTAAAGTCTAACACCCAGGTATTAGCTTCGTATCCGTCTCTTGACACAACCGTAACTGCTGCAACCCCTACACTTTTTGCATTCGAAAGTAACAGACCTTTTCTATGTGTGGAAGAATTGATCCAACCCTTTACGATCTGCTTCGGTGTAGTTTCTGCGGATTGTGCGCAGTTTTCATAGATGATCTTCTTGTTGATACTTTTTGAAAGCTTTCCATTTGGTCTTCTATGCGGACTTGTTTCTGGAATATAGATCGTTGTTTCAAATCCACGCATAATTGCTGAATTTGTCAATCCTCGATCCATCTTCAATGCTTTGCGTCCATTTTTCTTACGGTATTTGTTCACTTCTTTTAAGATTTTCTGTGCATCGTTATAATCCTGATATCCTGTAACAGATAATTTCCCTGTAGAAGCAGCCTCTACCTTCTTCTGGCTGACTCCTGCAGTTGTAAATAGCATTGCCGCTGCTAATGCAATACTGGCAGCTCTTCTTGATAGTTTCCTCATAAACTTTCTCCTTTCATACTTTTGATCATGGTACCTTTATATAATTTGTGCGCAGATATCATTCAAACAACATCTCTCACAATGAGGCTTTGTTCTTGCCGTACAGACATCCCTTCCATGCCATACCAGCCTGTGGCAGAAATCACTTCCTTCTTCTGGTGGAATGATCTCCCATAATGCCATCTCAACTTTTTTAGGGTCTTTTATCCCATCAACCAATCCAATTCGGTTGACCAAGCGGATACAATGTGTATCCGTAACGATCGCAGGTTGGCCAAAAACATCTCCCATGATCAGGTTGGCACTTTTTCTTCCGACCCCAGGAAGACTTAGGATCGATTTAAAATCGGTTGGGATCTTACCGTTATATTCATCTCTTAAAACTTTCATACATTTGCTGATATCTCTTGCCTTGCTCTTTCCAAGACCACAGGGCCGTACGATTTCTTCAATATCTGCAACGTCTGCTGCTGCCAGTGCTTCTACTGTTGGATATTTTTCAAATAATCCTTTTACTACGACATTTACTCGTGCATCCGTACACTGAGCCGCCAGTCTTACACTAACTAATAATTTCCACGCCTGATCATATTCCAATGTACAGTCTGCATCTGGATATTCATTCTTCAGACGCTCAATGACTTCTAATGCCAGTTCTTTTTTATTCATGTAACAGTATCCTCCTTGAATGTTGTTTTATCATTATTATACCTTGTATTTTTGCATATTTCTATGCTATAATGATTTTGTGTTTTTTGTTCATCGAAAGGAGAATTTTATGAAGAAAAGCATTTTAAAATGTGCCTCTATTTTTCTGGCATCTGTATTAACAGTAGGTATGTGTTCTGCTTATAGTGTAAATGCGAAAGCAAAATTTTCTCTACCTAAAAAGACAACCTTAAGTTATGACAAAAAAAATAATGGCGAGAATGGTTTTTCAATCTTTTTGGCCTGTTTGGCGGATGTCTTTTTCATTTTGTGTCTCCTTGCTGTTAGGTACTTTCTCTTGTTCAATAATTTCTTTCTGCTCTTTTTCGAACAATTCTTCGCGTCTTTTTACTGCCGGTTCAAAAGGCATCGGAGGCGGCGTCAAATACTCAATGCCGTCAATTAACGGAGGCACTGTTTTCGCTCGCAGATTCTTCGAAGGCAGACGCTCGGTCGTTCCGTACTTGTTCGGCTGTGCCGGATCAGGAGCCCAGCACATGACAAAAAAGCAAATCGGAGGAACTATAGCAGGAAAAACCCACCAACCCGAATATCCGCAGTCATGTAATCGGCGAATAAACAATAGAACGGAAGGAATTGATGTTAAAGCCGCATAAATCGGCAGGACGATCGGAAAACCGGTGAAAAGCAAATCAATGCCTGCCGCCAGCGCAAGAAAGATGCATTGAAAAAATACGAAGCTCCACACTTCGACTCTTCCTGCGCGTCCGTGGAAATCCTCCACATGGCTGACGGAAAAAATAAACCAACGAAATGCAGTCTTCATTCAACAAATCCCCTTAAGACTTCCATCTTAGGAGGATGACGAATTATTCGGCTGTTTGATTACCCGATTAGGTCTATCCAAAAAGCAAGGGGGCCGAAGCCCCCTCTCTTTAGAACAATATCCGAACGGAATTACGGAACCATATCGGAGATTTCGTCTTTGCGAACCTTCTTCACCAAGTCCTCGCGTTTGACTCCTAAGTACAAGGCAATCGCAGCGGACACGAACACAGAAGAATAAACGCCCAGCAAAATACCGATGGTCAGAGCCAGCGCGAAGTAATGCAGAGCCGGACCGCCGAAGAAGAACATCGACAGCGTAACCATCAAGGTCGAGCTGTGAGTGATCACCGTACGGGAAATGGTCTGCGTAATCGCGGTATCGACGATTTCCACCGGCGTGCCTTTACGGATCTTACGGAAGCATTCACGACAGCGGTCGAAAATAATCACGGACTCGTTGACCGAGTAACCCAAAACCGCAAGAACGGCCGCCAGGACCGGCAGAGAAAATTCCCACTGGAACAGCGAGAAGACACCGAGCACCAGGAAAACGTCGTGCATATTCGCGATAATGGCCGCAACAGCGAACTTCCATTCGAAACGGAAGGCCAAGTAAATCATGATACCGACGATCACCAGGAGCAGAGCCGTCAGACCGTCGGTAGCGAGTTCTTCACCGACCTGCGGTCCCACGAATTCCGTGCGGCGCAGCTGAGCTTCCGGAGCTTTCTCATGAATGACTTTCATGACTTCTTCGCTCATCTGAGCAGAAGTCTTGTTGCCTTTCAGAGGAAGCCGGATCTGAGCGTCGCGGGCTGTACCGAAGTTCACGACCTGGACTTCACCGCCCGTGGCTTTTTCCAAGTCCACGCGCAGCTCCTGCACCGGAACGGCATCCGGGTAGTTGACTTCCATCACCAAACCGCCGGTGAACTCAATGGAGAAAGCCAAACCGCGAACGACCAAGAGCCCAATCGCAATAAAGAAAGAAATAAACGAAATCGCGTTCAGTATCTTGGAATACTTCATGAACGGAATCGTTTTGTGGATTCTAAATAGTTCCATGGTTAAGCTCCTTTCGCCGTTGACTTGTCGGCGTCAGGACGCCAAATTTGACCGATAGAAAGCGAAGTGAGTTTCTTGCGGCGCCCGTACCAGAGGTTGACGAGTGCGCGGGACACCATCACGGACGTGAAGATAGAGGTCAAGATACCTAAGCAGTGAACCACCGCGAAGCCTCTGACCGGGCCGGAACCGAAAATCAACAGCGCGATACCGGCGATCAAGCTCGTAATGTTGGAGTCCAAAATCGTGTTGAACGCCATATCGTAGCCCTCTTTGATCGCCTGCTGCGGCGTACGGTTTTCACGCAGCTCTTCACGAATACGTTCGTTAATCAGCACGTTCGCGTCCACAGCCATACCGAGTGTCAGCGCCATAGCAGCAATACCCGGCAGGGTCAGTGTTGCCTGCAGCATCGAGAGGATGGCAACCAGCAGGAACAGGTTGCAGGTCAAAGCGATCGCAGAGAACACACCGAAGAGGTGGTAGTAGATGACCATGAACACGGAAACTGCGATGAAGCCCCACAGCGTGGATTCGAAACCGGCTTTAATGTTTGCGGCACCCAAGCTCGGACCGACCAGACGTTCTTCAATGATTTCCATCGGAGCGGCCAAGGAACCGGCACGAAGCAGCAAGGCGGTGTCCGTGGCTTCAACCGTAGTCATACGGCCGGAAATTTGAACGCGTCCGCCGCCGATTTCCTGACGGATTACGGGAGCCGTCACGACTTCGCCCTTACCCTTTTCAAACAGGATAATGGCCATGCGTTTGCCGACGTTTTCACGAGTGACGTCTTTGAAAATACGTGCGCCCTTAGCATCCAGCGTCAGGTTAACCGTCGGCTCGTGCGTCTGGTTGTCAAAGCCCGGCTGAGCGTCATTGAGGTTGTCACCGGTCAGGACGACCTGACGTTTAACCAGAATGTCGCGGCCTTCACGGTCTTTAAAGCGCTCGGTACCGAAAGGAACCGTGCCCTGAGAAAGCTGGGCCAGCGCTTCGGGACTGTCGTCGACCATACGCACTTCAAGCGTTGCGGTACGACCTAAGATGTCCTTGGCTTTAGCCGTGTCCTGAACACCCGGGAGCTGAACCACAATACGGTCTGCACCCTGCTGAGCGATCACAGGTTCGGCCACGCCGAGTTCGTTGATTCGGTTATGCAGAGTCGCCACGTTCTGCTTCAAAGCGTAGGACTGAACGTCGCTCATCGCTTTCTGAGACATCGTAGCGCGAATCATGAACTTGCCGTTCTGATCTTCTTTCGCAAAGGTGAGATCGGTCTGACGGTTACGGAGAACATCCATAGCCGCTTCAAGATCCTGCTCATTGCGGAAAGAGATTTCAAGTGTGTCGCCGACACGGACAATACCGGCATGACGGATCTTATGGTCACGAAGCAGTGTTCTGACTTCGCCGGTCGCAGCTTCAATGCGTTTTGTCACGGCCGCCTTCATGTCAACGGCGAGCAGGAAGTGCACACCGCCGCGAAGGTCAAGACCGAGATACATCGGAAGCGCGTTGATCTTAAGCAGCCAAGTCGGAGTATTCGGAACGAGGTTAAGCGCGACGATATAAGAAGGATCGGCAGGATCCGGATTCAGTGCTTTTTCAAGCACGTCGCGGGAGCGAAGCTGAAGTTCGCCGTCTGTCGGAGCAAAACGTACGCGAACCGAGTTCTGCTGAGCGCCCTGCTCAAAGAAAACGCCGTTGGGTTTGATTTGAGCGGCGGCAAGTGCGTCTTCAACCGTCTTTAACGTCTGTTCGGTTACTTTAACCGTTGCCTTACCCGGGCTGACCTGAACGGCCGGAGACTCACCGTAGAAATTGGGGAGCGTATATACCGCTGCGACGATCAAAATCACCGCAATCACTCATAAAATGTAGCCGAATGAGCCTTGAACAGTTCACATATAGTTATATTTTTAAGATAAGCCAATCAGTATATTATACTATGAATCAATTATATATGATTTGCACTAGCACTAAATCATTTATATTTTTATTCTTATCTCAAAAATCGCTTTATAAGACCGCTACATTTGTAACAAACAAAACAAAAAGTAAGTGAGGATGATGGTTAGCTAAAGCAGCCGCCAATCATTCTAAAAGGTAAAAACATACATTATAACAGAGATTGATTAGAAAATCAGGTTGTTTGGGAAAACAGTTTTCAATAGGTATTTTTTAACTGAGAATATAAACTTGAAATAATTATTTAACTTTAAATTTAAAGACATGAAAAGAAACTTGATGTTCAAGGTCCTACTAATGTTAATGGTAGGATGCTTCTTGTCCATAGACGCATTTGCCCAGCAAATGACTGTTAAAGGACTTGTAAAGGACACAACAGGCGAACCAATTATTGGAGCCAATGTTGTGGTGAAAGGAACAACCAATGGTACTATCACAGATTTTGACGGCAACTTCCAGTTAAATGCCAATAAAGGTGATATAATCGTTATTTCATTTATCGGATATCAGTCACAGGAGGTCCCCGCCGCCCCATCTCTAAACATTCTTTTGAAAGATGATTCGCAAATGTTGCAAGACGTTGTGGTTATCGGTTATGGTACGGTAAAAAAGAACGATGCCACCGGATCAGTGACTGCCATCAAAGCGGAAGAAAAGAATAAAGGTCTTACAGTCAGCCCTCAAGACATGATTGCCGGTAAAGTGGCAGGTGTCAATGTAGCCACATCGACAGGACAGCCGGGTGGAGGTTCAGCCATCCGCATCCGTGGAGGTTCCTCTCTGACCGCCAGCAACGATCCGTTAATTGTAATTGACGGAGTAGTCATGAGTTCAGGTTCCGTAGAAGGCCTCTCGAATCCCCTGAGTTCGGTCAACCCCACCGACATAGAAAGTTTCACGGTATTAAAAGATGCGTCGGCAACCGCCATCTACGGTTCCCGTGCCTCTAATGGTGTAATCATCATTACTACCAAGAAAGGCAAGACAGGTTCTGTGAAGATAAACTATTCGGGCAATGTCTCTGTCAGCACCCGGAAAAATAAAATAGATGTCATGACAGGAGACGAATACCGCGATTTCATCATCAACAACCCCAACGCAACGGAAGCCATGATTACAGCCGTCAACCTTTATCCGGGAGTAAACACCGACTGGCAGGACGAAGTGATGAGAACCGCTGTTTCCACAGAACACAATATCAGTGCCTACGGTTCTGTCAAAGACTATCTTCCCTACCGTGTTTCTTTTGGTTATACCAATCAAAACGGTATCCTGAAGACCTCGAACTTTGAACGTTACACCGGAAGCGTTTCTTTGACTCCCAAATTCTTTGACGATCATTTGAACATGAACCTGAACGCCAAAGGCATTTACATCAAAAATCAGTTCGCTGACACCGGTGCCGTTGTGGGTGCAGTGTCTTTCGACCCCACCAAGCCCGTTAAGAATGACAACAATAAATTCGGCGGATACTTCACCTGGACTACGGATAATGACCCCAACGGTACAAAGGCATCCTCTGCCGGTGTCAACCCTGTATCCCTACTTGAGATGACAGACGACCAGTCAAAAGTCAAATCCTTCATCGGGAATGCCCAATTTGACTATAAAATCCATTTTCTGCCCGACCTGCGTCTGAACCTGAATGTGGGCATGGACTATACCAAGAGTGACGGTGACAAATATGTTGATCCCACCGCCCCCGGTTCGTATGGTGAAGACCCTCTGAAATCGGGCAGCAACTACCTTTACTTTTACGAAAGAAGAAATACCTTACTTGATTTCTATGCACAATACAGCAAGGATTTCGCCAAGCAGCACTTTGATGTCATGGCAGGTTATTCCTATCAGAAATATCATTATGAAAGCAACAAAGAGACATGGTATCTTTCAAGAAACGAAGAGAACTTCGGTGAAAGAACAAGCATGAACGGAGACCAGCAACCGGCTGAATCCCAATATGTCCTATTATCATTTTACGGACGTTTGAACTATACGGCATGGGACAAGTACCTGTTGACTTTCACTTTACGCGATGACGCCTCTTCACGTTTTGCCAAGAACAACCGTTGGGGATTATTCCCTTCCGTAGCCCTAGGATGGAAAATGAACGAAGAAGCTTTCTTGAAAAAGTTCAAGGATTTAAGTGAATTGAAACTTCGTTTGGGATGGGGTATCACCGGCCAGCAAGATATCCAGCAAGGTGATTATCCTTATATGTCTTTCTGGAGATACGGTCAAGGTGGTGCCATGTATCCCATCTATGATGAGTCAGGAAATGTAAAATGGGTGAATGTAGTATCACCTTCAGCTTCCAGCCCCGATTTGAAATGGGAGCAGACCACTACTTATAATGTAGGTATAGACTATGGGTTCTTTAACAACCGTATCAACGGTTCGGCCGATTTTTACATCCGCGATACAAAAGACCTGATCAATGCCGAAGTGAATGTTCCTGCAGGTACCGACTTTGCCGAATATGTGGTGGCCAATATCGGTTCATTGAAAAATACCGGTTTTGAATTTGCCATCAATGCAAAACCCATCGTTAGTTCTACATGGAACTGGGATTTAGGCTTCAATGTCGCTTGGAACAAAACTGAAATTACCAAACTGGACTACAATGACAACAGCGACTCACCGGGCAAACGCTTTGAATCGACCGGAGGTGATGGTGGCAAGACCATTAAAATACACAGCGTAGGCTATGCTCCCGGAACTTATTATGTATTTGAACAAGTATATGACAAGAATGGTAACCCGATGGAAGGAGTCTATGTTGACCGTAACGGTGATGGTGAAGTGACTGAAAAGGACTTATACCAGTATCATAAGCCCACCGCTGACGTGATTATGGGATTCAACTCCAAAGTATCATATAAGAACTGGGACTTCGGTTTTAACGGACGCGCCAGCATAGGGAACTATAACTACAACGGTATAGCAGCCAATGCCGCTATCGGCACCAGCGCCATTTTCAGCAACAGCGCTTTGTCCAATCAACCGAAAGCCGCATTCAATACCAATTTCCAAGAAAGACAGCGCCAGTCGGATTATTACATCCAAAACGCTTCTTTTTTGAAGATAGATAATATCACATTGGGATATTCCTTTGAGAATTTCCTCCAAGGAGCTAAATACCACGGTTTGTCGGGACGTCTGTATGCCACTGTACAAAATCCCATTACCATCACTCCGTATGACGGCCTCGATCCTGAAGTAGACGGAGGTATGGACCGCCAGGTATATCCTCGTCCTATCAGTGTATTGTTCGGTGTTAATATCAACTTTTAATAAAGAAACAGTATGAAATTCAATCTTAACATAAAAAAATACGTTTTCGTAGGAGCAGCCATTCTCTGCCTGTCCACATCCTCCTGCATAAATGATCTGGATCAAAATCCAATCATAGACAAAGGCCAGTCCGAAATTATCAATGAGTCAGACTGCCAGTCTTTCCTCGCCAAAATTTATAGCGGTTTCGGCTTGTCCGGCAATGTAGGACCTTCGGGAGGTGTTCAAGACCTTCAGGGTCCGGATCAGGGTTCTTTATGTTTCCTGCGCGGACTGCTGTCCCTTGAGCTATACCCTACCGATGAAGCCCTTTGGAACTGGAAAGATGAAGGTATAGTGGAACTCTGTACCAATAATTGGGACTATACCCTGTTCTACGCTTATACATTTTATCAAAGAGCCATGCTGAACATCCGGTATTGCAAAGAATTTCTAGACAATTATCCGGAAGACTGCGGAATACCTAATATCAAACAATTCAGAGATGAAGTCCGTGCCCTGCGAGCCATGAACTATTACTATCTGATTGATGTATATAGAAACCCGGGATGGGTATGGGATGACAGCCCCACTAATGACAAGTCCTGGAAACCATCCCAATTGGGAGCTAAAGAAATATTCGACAAAGTGGTAACCGAATTGAAAGATCTTTCAGAAAACAGTTCTCTGCCGGAGAAAGGTACGATGGGCACTTACGGGCGTATGACCAAACCTGTAGTCAATACCCTTTTGGCCAAGATGTACCTCAATGCCGAAGTATATACAGGTACACCCATGTACGACCAGGCAGTCTCTTATGCCAATAAAGTCATTCATGAAGGGGGTTTCGGATTGGAAAAGAATTACAGGAATCTGTTCTGCGGCGAGAATCATCTTTCCCCGTTGCATGGCAATGAGATTATTTTCGCCATTCCTTGCGATGGTGAAAATGCCAAAAGCTATGGAAACAGCATTATGGTCACAGCGGCAGCCTACGGTGGTTTGCTTAATCCCAAATGGTTGGGTATGGACGCCTCATGGACTTGTTTAAAGCCCTGTTCACAACTAGTCAAACAATTCGATTATTCACCGGTGGCAGGATACGACCACCACGGAAGCACCTTAAAGAAGGACAGTCGTTTTATATTCTTTGATGTAAAGGAATATGTGGATGGTGAAAACGGAGACAACTGCACAGAGCAAGGAGTGAAAACCCGTAGAGATGTAGTTCCTGTACTGACCGATTGGAACAGCGGCTATCTCTGCCACAAATTCACCAATCTGGGCTGGGATCAGAATGAAGTCACCCCTTCCGCATGGCCCGACACAGACTTCCCTCTGTTCCGACTGGCTGACATCTATTTAATTTATGCGGAATGTGCCGCACGACAAGCAACCGGAGCCGATGTCTCTACCGCTGTAGGTTATATCAACTTATTGCGCGAAAGAGCCAACGGTGACAAATCGGGCAATATCTCCGGTTCCGATCTGACTCTGGATTTCATTTTAGCGGAACGCTCCCGTGAACTATATTGGGAAGGTCA
>ERZ772880.3320-NODE-3320-length-11162-cov-23.829657_pt1 | contig 11162 bp, 14 predicted proteins | sample MGYA00580577_ERZ772880 | MGnify/ENA primary metagenome ERZ772880 (study PRJEB29015, sample SAMEA2737705) | human gut metagenome | biome: human gut; feature: human-associated habitat; material: faeces | place: China | collected 2012 ... | reverse complement strand
CGCAGCCGTCGGAGCGGTGCTTAAGCCGTAAGGCGGGAATTGTGCGGTGTTGCCTAAGGAATAATGGCGGGCACCAGCCAGCCATAAGGGGGTACATTGTACTATGTTAGATGTAAAACGCAACCTGACAACCATGACGGATTTTTATGAACTTACCATGTCGGCCGGCTACCTGGACGAAGGGTATAAGGATAAAATTGCCGTCTTTGATATGTTCTTCCGCAAGGTGCCAGACGGCGGCGGTTACGCCATTATGGCCGGCCTGGAGCAGTTTATCAACGCAGTGGACAGCCTGAAATTTACCGAGGAAGACATCAATTATCTGCGCTCCACCGGTGCTTTCAATGAGCAGTTCCTGGACTATCTGCGCAACTTTAAGCTGCACTGCAATATCTGGGCGATTGAAGAGGGCATGCCCATCTTCCCGCAGGAGCCCATTGTGACCGTAGAAGGCCCGGCTATTGAGTGCCAGCTGCTGGAAACCCTGCTGCTGGTCACCTTTAACCATCAGTGCCTGATTGCCACCAAGGCAAACCGCATCTGCCGCGCTGCCGCTGGCCGCCCGGTTATGGAGTTTGGCGCCCGCCGTGCCCAGGGGTATGACGCCGCCTACTTTGGCGCCCGCGCTTCCTACATCGGCGGCTGCAGCTCCACCTCCTGCGTGATGGCTGCCCGTGACTTCGGTATCCCGGCATCCGGCACTATGGCACACTCTTGGGTGCAGATGTTCCCCACCGAGTATGACGCATTCAAGAAGTATGCCGAGATGTACCCGGACAACTGCGTGCTGCTGGTGGATACCTACAATGTTCTGCGCCATGGCGTGCCCGATGCCATCAAGGTGTTTGACGAAGTGCTGAAGCCGATGGGCAAGCGCCCCAAAGGTGTGCGCATTGACTCCGGCGATATTGCCTACCTTTCCAAAAAGGCCCGCCAGATGCTGGATGCCGCCGGTTACCCGGACTGCACCGTCTGCGCTTCCAACTCTCTGGATGAATACATCGTGCGCGACCTGATTTTGCAGGGTGCCCGTGTGGACAGCTTTGGTATTGGCGAGAACATGATCACCGCCAAGAGCGACCCCGTGTTTGGCGGCGTGTACAAGCTGGCCGCAGTGAAAGAGGATGACGGCAGCTATACCCCCAAGATGAAGCTCTCCGAATCCGTGGAAAAGATGACCATTCCCTGCCTGAAAAAGGTATGGCGTATCTATGATGAGGACGGCAAAGCCCAGGCAGACCTGATCACTATGGCAGACGAAGTGGTGGATACCAAGAACGGCATTACCCTGTTTGACCCCATCGAGACCTGGAAGGAATGCACCTATGTCAACAGCACTGCCCGCTGCATTTCCACCCCGATCTATGAGAACGGCAAGCGCGTTTACACCAGCCCCAACCTGGCTGATATCCGCAAGTTCTGCAAAGCCCAGGTGGGCACCCTGTGGGACGAAGTAAAACGCTTTGAAAACCCGCACCGCTATTATGTTGACCTGAGCAGGAACCTGTGGGATACCCGCAGCGAACTGCTGAAGAAGCTGTCCAAATAAAATGCTGTAACTTTATTACAAAATGGTTACAAACTGCGCCCCCTGCACATACTATGGCAAAGGATGACGGGGTCATTCTTCCATACTGTACAGGAGGCGTTTGTATGTCTGTTTGTTTCCACCGCCTGGCTGCGCCGGGGCAGCTGGTGCTGTTTGCCATGGGCGGTACCGCGTACCTTGCGCTGGAGATCGCCTGGCGCGGCACAACCCATTGGACGATGTTTTTGGCGGGCGGGGCCTGCCTTTGCGCACTGGATGCCCTCGGCCGCCTGCCACTGCCCACCCCGCTGCTGGCGGGGATCGGCGCGGTTGGGGTTTCGGTGCTGGAACTGGGCACCGGGCTTGCCTGCCGCCGTCTGCTGCATGTTGAGGTGTGGGATTACAGCCAGGAATGGGGCAACCTTGCCGGGCTTGTGTGCCCAAAATACACGGCACTCTGGTTCCTTTTGTGCCTGTGGGTGCTGGGTATGATGCGCTTTTTGCGCGGTTTTGCCGCCTATGTGGCCCGCACAAAGGCTTAAAGTACACTTTATCACCCTGCTTTTTCGTCTGCGAGGACTGGAAGTCCGGTTTATCGCCCTGGATGTCTGCTATAATAAAACCATAGCAAAGCAGAAAGGCAGGGGGTTCCCATGACAGCACAATTCCGGTATGTAGCAGGCCACATTGAAGTTTATTCCGCAACGGGCGAGTTCCTTTTTTCCGCCGATACCATGCAGGAGGCATGGGAGGACTACCAAGACGAAATGTCCGCTTGACGCGTACAGATGCAGCTGCAAAATATACAAAATAACGAAATAGTTTATAATATACAAAAAACTTTTGTAAGATTGTACAAAGCGTGCATTGCAAAATCCCCCTGCGCTGGATATAATAAAGACAGAAAGGAGATGGGGTTGCAATGTTGAACCTTCGTTCGTTTGCAAAGTGGGTACGTGGTATTCTGGACAGTGAGGAAGCCTATAACCTGCCGGAAGATGTCTACAACGACGTGATCCCCTCCGGCGTTCATGACTTCTGCCGCTTCGACCGGGAGTACTAAGACGGTACCGTATCGTTCTCGACGATTGGACCCGCACACGGTAATGGTGCGCAGAAGGATGCGGCTTTGACCGGAATTTACCACGAATAGGGCATAAATAAGATATGGATGATTGATTCACCATAATACTGTTTGTTGCACCTTGAAACAAGCAAGCAGGCACCAGGCCACCCACCCGGTGCGCAGCCCCTCCGGCAATGGTTATGCCGGAGGGGTTGTTTTTTTTTGCAAAATTTAGTATTCTTAAAACGTATTGCTTATTGCAGGGTACAATTTTGCACCCCAAAACGATTGTGAGGTACGCCGTGGAACTGACCCCTTACGCAATTTTTGATATGGATGGCACCCTGTTGTGCTCCACCGGCATGTGGGACCATGTAACGGACCGCATCCTTGCAAAATATGGCAAAACCATCACCCATGAACAGCGCATGGCCAACATGACCCTTACGGTGGAAGGAACCGCCGCGATGTTTGTGCAGCAGCTTGGTGTGCCGCTGACGGAGCCTGAATGCGCAGAGCTGATCCGTGCCGAAGCGCGGTACGGCTATGCGCAGGAAGCCACCGTAAAGCCGGGCGTTGAGCAGGTGCTGGCAGCCATGCACGCACGCGGTGTGCGCATGTGCGTGGCATCCGGCACCGAAACACCGCTGATCGAAGCCGCGCTGACCTCCCACGGGCTGATGCGCTGGTTTGAATTTGCGGTGGACTGCAAGAACCCTGACGGCAAAAAGAAGCCGGATGTATATCTGGATGCTTTGCACCGTTTTGGCGTGCAGAACCCCGTGCAGGCAACCGTGTTTGAGGATTCCCCCGTGGGGATTGCCACCGCACGCGCCGCCGGTTTCGCCACCGTTGGCATTTATGATGAACCAATGGCAGAGTTCTGGCCGCAGATTACCCAAACGGCGGATTTTGCCAGCCGCACCTGGCAGGACTGGCTGCAAAATGTGCAGCAGACCGGCCCCGCACCCCGCAAATAAGCATGAAACTATAAGGGCAATACCGCATAATTCTAAGTGCCGATACGGCGAGCGAGGTGCGGCAGATGCTAAGCCAAAAGCGCAGATAATACTGGATGTCTTATCGAGCATTTTGGCAACGCAGATGCCGTGCCGCAGCCGCCGGAGCGGTGCTTAAGCCGTAAGGCGGGAATTGTGCGGTGTTGCCTAAGAATTGAGGCCTGTTATGAAGCTGATCACCTTTACCGTACCGTGTTATAATTCCGCAGCCTATATGGACCGCTGCGTAGAAACGCTGCTGCCCGCCGGGGAGGAGGCCGAGATCATCCTTGTAGATGACGGCTCCAAGGACGACACCGGCAAAATTGCCGATGCCTATGCTGAAAAATACCCCAACATCGTCAAGGTCATCCACCAGGAAAACGGTGGCCATGGCGAGGGTGTCAACCAGGGCATCCGCAACGCAAGCGGTATGTACTTCAAAGTCGTGGACTCTGACGACTGGCTGGATGCCGAAGCTCTGCAAAAGGTCATGCAGACCTTGCGCGGTTTTGCCGCCATGGAGCAGCCGGTGGACCTGCTGATGTGCAACTATGTGTACGAGCATGTGGTGGATAACACCCACCACACCGTCAGCTACAAGAGTATTCTGCCGCAGGACCGTGTGTTTGCCTGGGATGAGATCGGCCATTTCCCGCCGAGCCAGAACATTTTGATGCACACCGTCATCTACCGCACCCAGATCCTGCGTGACAGCGGCCTGGAGCTGCCCAAGCATACCTTCTATGTTGATAACGTGTTCGTCTACCAGCCGCTGCCGCTCTGCCAGCGTCTGTACTATATGGATATTGACCTGTACCGTTACTTTATTGGCCGTGATGACCAGAGCGTGAATGAGAGCGTGATGGTCAAGCGCGTGGACCAGCAGTTGCGCGTGACCAAGATCATGATCGACGCGGTGGATCTGTATGCTCTGCCGGAAAGCCAGAAAAAGCTGCGCGCCTACATGTTCAACTATCTGTCCATGATGATGGCCATTTCCTCCATCTTCCTGGTCATTGCCAACACGCCGGAGAGCATCGGCAAGCGCACCCAGCTGTGGGAGTATCTGCGGCAGAAGGACGCCGGTATGTACCGCAGGATGCGGTATGCCGCCGTGTCCGGCTTTACGGCCTTCCCCGGCTATCAGGGCCGCCGCCTGTCTGTGCGGCTGTACCGCCTGGCCCGGAAGATCTACAAGTTCAACTGACCATTTTTCCCTTTGGGGAGGAGAGAACAGAAAAATTCCCGCTCTGATCAATTTGGAGAGGGAATTTTTTTATTTCCTGCAACGATCGGGCCCGCTCATGCGTCTATATAGGAGAAAGGGGGCGGTCAACGTGGCCCAGAACATACACCGGCCGGTGGATTGGGAACAGCTCGTCAACGAAAATGAAAATCACCTGTATCGGGCCGCCCTGGCCATCCTGAGGGATGCCCACGAGGCGGAGGACGCGGTGCAGGACACCTTTCTAAAATTTCTTTTAGAAAAGTGTCCTAAATTAGTGCATTATCAAATTTAACTTTCAAGCAGTAATATCTGAACTTATTCGCAAGTATTCATATCCGACTAACCATTTGTTGTCATTTTGTTGTCCTTTTGACACAGACACCTAAATTACAACTCTAGAAAGCCTTGATAAATTGCGGTTTTACGGCATTTCTACTTGTCGATGCTCTTCATCGTCGGGAATATAACCGAAGCTAATCCACCACAGTCCAAATAAGTTGATAAACGCTTTTTTACACGATTTTCATTATATATCGCCAGTCCATATTTGTCCACCAAAATCCAACAAACTAATGTCATTTTGATGTATTCTGACTTTTTTGATGTCAGGTTTGTCTTGGAAATCGTCCCCTTGCAAGGACTTCTTCCTAAAATATATCACTATTATTTTCCAGAGCTTTAATTGCTTCCTTTTTCTTCACATCTGTTGCTTCCGCATAAATATCCATCGTTGTTTCAATATTTGCATGACCCATAATACTTTGAATCACTTTCAGATTTCTTTCATTTTCACAAAATCTGGTGCAAAATGTGTGTCGGATATGATGACACGAAAAATGAGGAATCAATACCGGGCGTCTGCTCTCCCGTTTTGCCTTAATAATTTCTTCGGCATTGTAGGCTTCGTAAATTCTTTTGATTGCACTGTTGATTACGCTGGGTTTATGGATAATTCCGTCTTTATTGCAAAAGATAAACCCACTCATACCATCAACCACTTGCACATTAAAACCGGTTTCTTTCTGTGCTTCGTATTCATCCTTAAATGCCTGTTCTACAGCCTGCATCATCGGAATAGTACGAATCCCGGCTTCTGTCTTTGGCGAAGAAATATGAAATTCACTCTTTCCATTCTCCATTACTCGATAGATAGCCGCATGGTTTATACTAATGGTTTTATTCTCATAATCCAAATCTTCCCAACGCAGCCCTATCATTTCTCCTATGCGACATCCCGTTCCAAAAAGTGCTGTAAACAGTGGCAACCAATGGCAATACACAGGACTGTTCGATACATAATTCAAAAATGCTCTCTGCTGTTCCAATGTAAGTGCGTGTCTTATGCCCTTATTCTTTCCATTCGCCTTTTTGATTTCTGCCATTACACCGCTTGCCGGATTATTGCGTATCACATTGTCCCTAACTGCCATCTGAAAGGTTGGGTGCAGAATCGTATGAATATTATCCAATGTATTCGCCTGTAACCCCAATATGTTCATCAACGAACAATAAAAGAATTTCACATCAGAATACTTTATATCATTGATGATTCTTTTTCCAAAAGTATCTCTGACAAAACGGTTATACATATACTTATAATTTACCCGTGTGTGTTCTTTCAAATCATACTTCGTTGAAATATACCTGTCAAATGCATAGTTCAAAGTTGTCTTTCCACTGCAATAGCTTTCAAGACCGTCCAACTGATTGCGAACAAGTTCTTTTTCCTTTTCCCTTAACTCCAACAGGTCATTTGAATAAACGACCCGCCTTTTACCTGTCGAATCGGTGTACTGGTAGATATACCTTCCGTCGTTTTTCCTCTGACTTTCGCCTTTCCTTAATACTCTGCCTTTTGAATCTTTTCTCGACATTGACATTATGTACCACCTTCCTCTCAATATAAGAAAGAGGTCACAAATGCCATTACTCATTCTCGGTATTATCCTGCTCTTGCAGCTTTCTAAATCCTTGAACAAGCGTCTGTGTTATGGTCAGATCATGAGAGCTGGCATACTCTGTTATATCTGTATGCTCATCTTTTGTAAGACGGATGAATACACCTTCACTTCTCGGATTTTCTAACTTAGGTCTACCCATTCTTGCCATCCGTCAACACCTGCCTTTCATAACCTGACTTCATTTTACTACTTGTATATCAAAAAGTCAAATGCTTTTTGATATACAATAATTCGTTTTCCTCTTTCTTATCATGTCTACGCCCGAAAAGATTCCAAATACTCCTCAAAAATCTTCACGTTTACCAATGTGATACGGTTAATTTTATAAACAGCACGAGCATCCTGTGCCAATTTCATAAAGCTGTGTTTACTCATAGAATACCTCTCCGCACCCTCGTCATACCTTATAAAATTTTTTGTGTTCACTTTTGCCTGCATTCTTCCACCTACCTTTTCAAAGTGTGTTCTTTTTCTCTTGCTATGGTTATGGCATATCTGCCAATAAAAACATACTTAACAAACAAATATGCTTTTATTGGAAGATATTAAAAAATCCGTACAGGTGGCAGCTCATTACACTACCCACATCGGTATCGCACCGTCATCTTATCTGACCGGACTAAGCCGGAAGTATCATTATCAAAAATATGTATCAACGCCTCCGTGTAACTGCTACACATTTATGCCGGATATTTCTCGCTCCACACCTTAACTTCAATATCTGCTTTCAATATTCCTTCGTATCCACCTCTGCCAAAGGCAAAAGCAGGTGTCTTATGGCGTATCCTCAAAGCGGCTCCACATATTCCACACGTCCTGTACGCATTGGTTTATGAAATTGTCAAGGTACAATCGCAGACATCGTCTGCATTTTGGATAAAATCAAAGCTGAAATTGTCAGCCTAAAAAGCACATAAGCACACTTCCGTCTGCTATGAACGGTTCTGTAAAAATTATGTGCTTTATCAGAATGACAAGATCAAAGTTGTAATTTATCCGGTCCATATTTTCTTAGAACTTGAAATAAAACTTTTTTATGTATGCCCTCCGTCCAATCATATAATTCATGCAAGGCAGCTACTTCCATAGGTGTCAGCGAATTGGCATAAGGCTTGTAATCCTCTCTTATAAAAATTCCTCCGTTCTCTCCCTGTTTTGTATAAATCGGATAAACCGGAGTTAAAGCCTGAATATCATACTGTATCGTGCGAATGGAAACGCCAAATTCCTGTGCCAATTCATTCGCTGTTGTATGTCGTCTGATAATAAGAATATTGATTATTTCCGTTCTACGATGTACGGTATTCATGCTTCACCCCCTCTCTTCTGGTTTTCCAATTCTAATTTTAAATGCAGAATATGCAGTATCTTTGCTTATTCCCCTAAATTTCTCTGTAAATCTTTTATCTCTCTCCAGCCATTGACTTTCCCCTTTCCCATTGATAAAATCATTATGGATAGAATCAAAAATCATAAAAAGTCACACAAACTGCTATGGAGTTTTTACGGGCAATCCATGCCCTTATGAACCGTGGCAGTTTTTTATTGCTTCTGCCCAACTGCAAAGTCGAATTATCAACGCTATCCATAACAAGGGCGGTAACGCCCTACTGTGTTGCAAACCGCTCGCCTATACTCACGCAACACGCAAATTCCCTACGGGTAATTTGCAGAAGAATAGCAAGCACTGCCTGTGTTCCCTCACAGGCACCATTTCCGCAAGTTTCTACCAAGTGAAAACTTGCAGAAATTGGCTTGCATGGGGCATATCCCCCTGTCCCCCTAAAAGCAAAAAACAACCGCCGGCTACGGCATATTTGAAAATCTTTTATACAAATAAGGAAAGGACTGATACTGCAATGGCAAACCGAGAAAGACAAAATGAACTTAAAATCTATCTCAGCGATGACGAGCAATACATCTTAGATCAGAAATGGAAAGCCTCCGGCATGAAGAGCAAATCCGCATTTATTCGGCATCTGATTTTGTATGGCTATGTCTACGATGTAAACTACGAACACCTGCGGGAATACAACACCACGCTCGCCCGTATCGGCAATAATCTGAACCAGATTGCCAAGCGGATGAATGCTACTGGCAATGTTTATAAAGCCGATGTAAACGAAGTAAAGGAGCTGATGAAACAGGTATGGCAATCACAAAAATCCATGCTATCCAGGCAACCGTCCATAAGGCAGTAAACTATATCTGTAATCCCCAAAAAACAGATGAAAGTATTCTCATTTCTTCCTTCGGATGCAGTCCTGAAACCGCTGCCTTTGACTTCAAATTTGCTCTGTCAAAAACAAATCAGGCAGACCCCAACAAAGCCTTTCATCTGATACAGGCTTTCGCTCCGGGAGAGGTATCTTATAAGGAAGCACATCAGATCGGTGTGGAGCTTGCCAACAAGCTGTTAGAGGGGAAATTTTCTTATATCGTTTCCACTCATATTGATAAAGGTCACGTTCACAACCACATCATTTTCTGTGCCGCAGATAATGTGAATCACGAAAAATATCATGACTGTAAACAGACCTACTACCACATTCGCCGCCTGAATGATGAGCTGTGTTCCAAGCATCAGTTATCCGTCATTTCTCCCACAAACCAGCGTGGTAAAAGTTATAAAGAATGGACATCCGGCAGAAATGGCACCTCGTGGAAAATCAAGCTCAAGCAGGACATTGATGAAGCAATTCAAAACGCTGATACATATGAACAGTGCATGGAGCTGATACGGGCAAAAGGTTATGAAATCAAAGGCGAAACCATTGGAGGAAACGCCTTAAAGTACATTTCCTTCCGCCCCCTTGACCGGGAGCATTTTGTCCGTGGCAGCTTAAAGTCTTTGGGTGCAGAATACACCAAAGAACGGATTAAGGAACGGGTAGAAACAAAGGCTTTAGCACAGACACAAAAACGTGTCCCATTCCCTGCCCGAAAGAAACCTCTTATCAAGGATTATTCTTCCCGAACGCTCATTGACACCTCGGAAGAAAAGTTCACGCAAAGCCCCGGTCTGCAGCATTGGGCAGCGATTGAAAATCTCAAAATCGCTGCCAGCAGTTACAGTAAAGCAGGTTCTATCATCGAGCTTGAAAAACAGATTGAAAGTAAGTCTGTTCTTGCAAAAACCGCACGGAACAGTCTTGTGGAAACAGAACGTCAGCTAAAGGATTTAGGACAGATATTGAAATACGCTGAACAATATCAGAGCAATCATATCTATCACATCCGTTACCGGAAATCGAAAGACCCTGACGCTTATCTCCGCCACCATGAAACAGAACTCCTGCTCCATGACGGTGCAGAAAATATGCTGAAACGCTTTGGAATCAGCTTAAAACATTTTGATATTGATAAGTTTCGTAATGATTACAATGCTCTGTATGCCAAGAAAGAAGCCTTGCAGAAAACCTATAAATCTGCTGAAAAAGACATACAGGCTCTCAACCGAAAACTGGATAATCTGAACCAGTATCTTGACCGGACTCCGGGACAGGAACAGACCACAAACCACAAACCGGAAAAAGACTTTACAACGCTCTGATTTCCCCACAAAAAAGGTGTATCGCGTTGAAGTTTTATACTTCTTTGCGATACACCTTAGTGTGTAATATGCTGCTATCTCAAAACTTTTCACTATTCTTTTTCTATGTATTTTCCCATACTTTACATCCATGTATTACGCTCCATATCTACACTGTATTCTATTGCAATTCACTCGTTTTAATAGGTATTGTAAACTACTATCGAGGTGAATTATAATGCATGACATAAAACAAATTCTTGCCATTGCAGTGCGTGAAGCCCGTACCGAACTCGGACTTTCACAAGAAAAGCTGGCTGAAACTCTTAATATGGATACCCGCACCATACTAAATATTGAAGCCGGACGTGGTAACCCCAAATATGATAAGCTGTATCCTTTGATTACATATCTGAAGATACCCGCCGATAAGATTTTCTACCCAGCCAACGCAAACCAACATCCAAATCTCCAAAAACTCCTGACCCTGCTGAATGACTGCACGGAACAGGAGGCTGCGGATTTATTGCCTATGGTTCGTTATCTGCTTGATCTGCTGCACAAGCAAGACCATCCAACTCTGTAAGAATGCCAATAGACTCCTTGTGACTCTATTGGTTTTCTTATTTTCAAAGCACTTTATTTACAATTTCAATCATCCTGATTCCACTCCTTTTTTTAATTCTTACTTATGTAATATTTGAATTATTACATAAGTAAGATTTCAAGTCAATCTATTTTCTCTTAAATTGACAACTACACAAATAACATCTATAATATTTTTATTACAGCCGTAAGATTTAAGGAGGGATTTGAAATGAGCGATTTACCACAGATTTCTGAAGC
>ERZ772880.3315-NODE-3315-length-11172-cov-5.199064_pt1 | contig 11172 bp, 13 predicted proteins | sample MGYA00580577_ERZ772880 | MGnify/ENA primary metagenome ERZ772880 (study PRJEB29015, sample SAMEA2737705) | human gut metagenome | biome: human gut; feature: human-associated habitat; material: faeces | place: China | collected 2012 ... | reverse complement strand
CTTCGCAAAAGCGAAGGCCGGCTTCCTGAACATCAATTCTTATTCTTCATGGCAGCGCGCATACGGGCCGAATGATCGAGAATCCGCTTGCGCATGCGCAGGCTCTTCGGCGTAACCTCGAGCAGCTCATCGTCCGCGAGGTATTCGAGGCACTGCTCCAGCGAGAGGATCTTCGGCGGGGCGAGGCGGATGGCCTCGTCGCTGCCCGCGGCACGCATGTTCGTCAGCTGCTTCTTCTTGCAGACGTTGACAGACATATCCTCGTTGCGGTTGCAGACGCCGACGATCATTCCGGCGTAGACGTCCACGCCCGGCCCAATGAAGAGCGTGCCGCGATCCTGCACGTTGCCGAGGCCATAGGCGCAGGCTTCGCCCGTCTCAAACGCGACAAGCGAACCGGTCAGGCGGCGCTCGATGTCACCCTTGACGGGCGCGTAGCTGTCCAGCACGGAGGCCATGATGCCCTCGCCGCGCGTGTCGGTCAGGAATTCATTGCGGTAGCCGAACAATCCGCGCGTCGGCACAAGGAACTCCAACCGCATCCGGCTGCCAATCGGGGTCATCGTGACAAGCTCACCCTTGCGCTGCGAGATCTTATCGATGACCGCGCCGACGGAATTTTCCGGCACATCGGCGACCATCCGCTCAATCGGCTCGCAGAGCTTGCCATCGACCATCTTGTTCAGCACGTGCGGCGTCGACACCTGGAACTCATAGCCCTCGCGGCGCATCGTCTCGATGAGGATGGACAGGTGCATCTCGCCGCGGCCCGCGACGTTGAACGAATCGGTGCCAACCTCCTTGACATGCAGCGACACGTCCTTCAGCAGCTCGCGCTGCAAGCGGTCGCGCAGATTGCGCGACGTGACATACTTGCCCTCACGGCCCGCGAACGGCGAATCGTTGATGGAGAACGTCATTTCGATCGTCGGGTCGGAGATCTTGACGAACGGCAGCGGCTGCACTTCATCGGCCACGCAGATCGTGCGCCCGATGGTGATGTCCGAAATGCCAGAGAACGCGACGATCTCACCGGCAGACGCCTCCTGAATCGGGCTGCGGCCAAGGCCGGTGTACTCGTAGAGCGCGACGATCTTTGCCTTTTCCTTCATCGACGGGTCGTGGTAATCGCAGACGATGACCTCCTGGTTCTGCCGCACCTTGCCGCGCTCGATGCGGCCGATGCCGATACGGCCCACAAACTCGTTGTAGTCGATGGAGGAAACGAGCAGCTGCAAATTGCCGTTCTCATCGCCCGTGGGCGGGTCAATGTAGTTGACGATCGTCTCAAACAGCGGCACGAGATCCGTGCCCTTCTCGTCCGGCGTATAGGACGACGTGCCCTCGCGGGCCGAGCAGAAGATCGTCGGCGACTCGAACTGTTCGTCCGTCGCATTCAGGTCGAGCAGCAGCTCGAGCACCTCATCGATGACCTCATGCACACGTGCGTCGGGCCGGTCGATCTTGTTGACGACGACGATGACCTTGTGCCCCAGCTCCAGCGCCTTTTGCAGCACGAACCGTGTCTGCGGCATCGGGCCTTCGGCCGCGTCGACCAGCAGCAAAACGCCGTCGACCATTTTCAGAATGCGCTCCACCTCGCCGGAAAAGTCGGCGTGGCCCGGGGTGTCGACGATGTTGATCTTGTAATCCTTGTAGTGAACCGCCGTATTCTTGGCGAGAATGGTGATACCGCGCTCGCGCTCGAGATCGCCGGAGTCCATCACGCGCTCCACCACAGCCTGATTTTCACGATACACGCCGCCCTGCTTCAGCATCTGGTCGACCAGCGTCGTCTTGCCATGGTCAACGTGGGCAATGATGGCGATATTCCGAATTTTATCCTGCGTCATAACGGGGACGCCCCTTTCAACTAGAAAATCTCAACAAAATGGTATTTTATCATAGCTCTGCGCGAAATACAAGATTTTTGTTCGCGTTTTTCAGAAAATCTGCGGCGGCGCGGACGAGTGTGCGGCAAATATTTTTTCCCGCCGCAAAACGACGGCTTCCGCGCCCGCGCTGTGCGACAATGGAGGCGCATACAAAGGAGGGCAACCGATGAAATTACGCTGGATCCCAATGCTGTTACTTCTGCTCCTGCTGTCCGCCGTCCCGGCGCGGGCCGCCGGAGTGCTCCATACCGCCTACCTCGCAGGCTATCCAGACGGCACGATCCGCCCGGAGGCGCCGGTCACGCGCGCACAGCTTGCGGTGATCCTGTTCCGTCTGGCAGAGCACGTGCCCGAGCAGACGGACGCGGAGATGCCCGACGTGCCGCCGGAGCACTGGGCGCACGGCGCGGCGGCGCTGGTGTGCCGGACGGAGGTGATGAATTTGCAGCCGGACGGCCTGTTCCACCCGGAGCAGACCGTCACTGGCCCGGAGCTGGCCTGCGCGCTGAACCGGCTCACCACGCACGAGGCGGCGGCTGCCGTCTGGCCGTCGCTCAAGGCCGGGTGGGAAACCGCGGAGATCAGCTTCGCGGCAGGAAACGGCTGGGTCATGGGCTTCGACGGCGAGACGTTCGATGCAGACGCGCCGCTCTCCCGCGCGCAGCTTGCGCAGATCCTCAACGCGCTGCTGGGCCGGACGCCCGCCTCGCTCGACGATCTCCAGCTTGGGATGCCGATTTTTGATGACAACCGCGATGCGCGGGCCTGGTATTTCCTCCCGATCCAGGAAGCCGCCGTCACCCATACCGCCGCGCAGAGCGGCGCTTGGGAGCAGTGGGACGCGCTGGGGTGATCAGCAGGAGCGAGCCTTCCCCGCCTGCTTTTTGCGCCCCCATTCTTTTCTTTCTCTTTTTGAGAAAGGAAAGAATCGCCGCGCCCGGTGAAGAAAGGAAAGAGAACTCCGAAACCGGAAGTGCAAACCGTGCCGCCATCGCGTCAGAAGAAGCCAGCTCCATTCCGTTTCCGCCGGGGCGGCGAAAACTCCATATCCGCAGCCTTCTTCTTCCTTCCCAAATTGTGACCGTTTCACTGGGTCACAATTTGGCCATTTGGAATTTTACAACGCCGCACGCGATCTTGATGATGGCGGACAGACGGAATTTTGCGGATACGGTTTGTAGGGGCAGAAAACCGGAAAAGGGCCGAACGCTCTCGCGCCCGGCCCTGTGCATTATTTTTTCTTCTTTTCCTTCGCGATCTGCCGGTGCAGCCACGAAAACGCATCGGAGAGGCTGCCAAGCTGATCCATCAGGCCGGACTCGACCGTCTCCGGCCCGTAGACGACCGTGCCGACGTCGGTTGCGATTTCGTCCGTCGCCATCATATAGTCGAGGAACCGCTGCTTTGAAATCTTCGAATGTTTCGTCACAAAGCTGACGATTTGATCCTGAATCCGGTTAAAATACTGATAGGTCTGGGGCGCGCCGACGACGAGTCCCGTCATGCGCACCGGATGCACCGTCATCGACGCCGTGGGGACGATCATGCTCCGCCGCGCCGATACGGCCAATGGAATCCCGATCGAATGTCCGCCGCCGAGCACGAGCGACACCGTCGGCTTCTTCATCCCGGCGATCAGCTCTGCAATGGCAAGCCCTGCCTCAATGTCGCCGCCCACGGTGTTCAGCAAAATGAGCAGCCCGTCGATCTCCTCGCTCTCCTCCACAGAGGCCAGCAGCGGCAGCACGTGTTCATATTTCGTCGTCTTCACATTCTCCGGCAGCGCCTGATGCCCTTCGATCTGGCCGACGATGGTCAGCGTGTAGATGCTGCCCCGGCTGGTGTTCGTCGTCGCTGCGCCGAGATCGACGAGCTGCTCGGTCTGCTGATCTTTTTGCTTTTCTTCCGCCATGTTTTCGCCCTCCCCAAAAGTTCGGGCTTAGCATGGACAAAAGCGGCAAAAATTATTCCGGCAGCTTGCAGACGTCGACCCACTCGTCGAATTTCGAATATTCCTCCAGCTCTGGGATCGTCAGCTCGATGGCGCTGTTGCTGCTGCCGCACGCGGGGAACACCGTCTCGAACCGCCGCAGCGATTCGTCCAGATAGACGCGCACGCCCTCCTTCACCACGAACGGGCACACGCCGCCCACGGCGTGGCCGATATACTCCGGCACGTCGTCGTGCGCGAGCATCTTCGCCTTTGCGCCGAATTTTGCCTTGTATTTTTTGTTGTCGATCTTCGCGTCGCCCGCCGCCACGATCAGGATGCACCCGTCGCCGAGCAGAAACGACAGCGTCTTCGCGATGCGTGCGCCCTCGACGCCGACGGCCTGCGCCGCCAGATCGACCGTCGCGCTCGACACGTCAAACTCCATGATCCGCTCCGCAATGCCAAGCGTCTGGAAATAGTTTCTCACCTTTTCAATGGACATGTTTTTCGCCTCCGGGAAAAATTTCAGACGTATTATAGCAAACGGAAAGGGGACTTGCAAGATGCGCACGGATTCTGTATAATGAGGCGGAAAGAAGGGATCCCCATGACCAGAACAAATGTGATGCGCCTGCTGGATGCGGCCAAAATTCAGTACCACACGGCGGAATACGCCTTCGACGAAAACGACCTCTCCGGCCTGCACGCGGCGGAGGGCATCGGCATGCCGCCCGAACAGATCTTCAAGACGCTCGTCGCCCACGGTGACCGCTGCGGCTATGCCGTGTTCTGCATCCCGGTCTGCTGCGAGCTGGACCTCAAAAAGGCTGCAAAAGCCGCCGGTGACAAAAAGATCGAGCTGATCCACGTCAAGGATCTGCTGGCGACGACTGGTTATATCCGCGGCGGATGCAGCCCGATCGGTATGAAAAAGCCGTTTCCGACCTACCTCGACGAAACGGCCCAGCTCTACGACGAGATCGGCGTATCCGCCGGGCAGCGCGGCTGCCAAATTCTGCTTGCGCCGGAGGATCTTATAAATTATGTAAACTGCACAGTTTGCGATCTCACCGAATAGAAAGGAACCAACACCATGGAACTTGATTATCGTACCAGGGGCACCTGCTCCAGCAGCATCCACGTTGAGCTGGATGGGCGGAAAATCAAACGTGTCGTCTTCACCGGCGGCTGTAACGGCAATTTGCAGGGAATCAGCCGTCTCGTCGAGGGCATGGACATCGACGATGTGATCGCGCGCGTGCGCGGCATTCGCTGCGGCATGAAGCCCACGTCCTGTCCCGACCAGCTCGCCCGCACGCTTGAACAGGCGAAGGAGCAGCTGGATCAGTAAGCGCTACAGCACCTCAGCGGCCGGCAATTATGCCGGCCCTTTTGCTTTGAGGCAAACAGATGCAGCAAATTTTGATTGACAAATCAGAACGGCTGCACTATACTTTTTACATAAAAATTTTTATATAAAATTTTGAAAGGAAGTGGCGGTTTGGTGCAATGGATCCTCCGGCTGCAAAACTGGCTGCGGCTGGAGAGCTACAAAAAAATGTTCCACACGCTGCGCGAGAAGACCGGCAGCCTCAGCGCGACGGAGGCGTTCTCTGCCGACGTCATCCATCTGCTGGGCCGCCCGACGCTCGGGCAGTTTGCCGCGACGCTCGGCATTTCGCAGCCGAACGCCACCTATAAGGTCAACAACCTCGTTGCCAAAGGCTATCTGGAGAAGATCCCGGGCGAAGACCGGCGCGAGGTACGCCTCCAGACTGCCGGAAAATTCAACGCCTATTACCACGACAATGAGCAGGCGCTGCGCGAGGCCATGGATGCGCTCGCGGGCCGCTTCTCCCCGGAGGAGCTGGACGCGGCGGAGCGCGTCATGCAGGCTCTGGTGCAGACCGTTGAAACAGAGAAAGGAGACTGACAATGATCGATCTGTTTGAAAAATGTGCAAAACCGTCTCTCGCCGCCGAGGCCAAGCGCCTTGGCATTTATCCATATTTCCATGCGCTCGAATCGAAGCAGGACGTCGAGGTCATCATGGAGGGCAAGCGCCGCATCATGCTCGGTTCGAACAACTATCTTGGACTCACCACACACCCCGAGGTCATTGAGGCGGGCGTCAAAGCCTATCAGGAGTTCGGCTCCGGCTGCTCCGGCTCCCGCTTCCTGAACGGGACGCTGACGCTGCACCTGGAACTCGAAGCGGAGCTGGCCAGGTTCCTCGGCAAGCCCGGCATCGTCACGTTCTCGACCGGGTTTCAGTCCAACCTCGGCATCATCAGCGCCATTGTCGGTATGCACGATTACGTCATCATGGATCGCGAAAACCACGCGAGCCTCTATGACGGCTGCCGCCTTTCCTACGGGAAAATGCTCCGCTTCCGCCACAACGACATGGAAGATCTGGAGAAGAAGCTGCAAAAGGTTCCGGAATCGGCCGGCTGCCTGATCGTGACCGACGGCGTGTTCTCCATGGCGGGCGACATTGCAAATCTGCCGGAGATCTGCCGTCTTGCCAAGCAGTACGGTGCGCGCGTCATGGTCGACGATGCGCACGGACTCGGCGTCCTCGGCGAGGGCGGGCGCGGCACGGCCAGCTACTATGGACTCGAGGATCAGGTCGACATCTACATGGGCACGTTCTCCAAATCGCTTGCCTCCCTCGGCGGCTACATGGCCGCGAGCGAAGAAGTGGCCGACTATGTGCGCCACGCCTCGCGCCCGTTCATCTTCTCGGCGTCCATCCCGCCCGCGAACTGCGCCGCCGCGCTCACCGCGCTGCGTATTCTCGAGCGCGAGCCGGATCGCGTTACCACTTTGCAGGAAAATGCGCTCTATCTGCGCAAAAAGCTGGGCGACAAGCACATCAAAATGCGCGAGTCCAACGGCCAGCGCGTGCCCATCGTCCCGATCTACACCTACGAAGAGATCCCCACGCTCACGATCGCGAAGGATCTCTACGAGCACGGCGTCTACGTCAACTCCTCGCTGCCGCCCGCGGCGGCGCCGCACGAGTGCCTGCTGCGCACCAGCCTGATGGCCACGCACACGCACGCGCTCATCGACGAGGCCGTCGACATCATTGCGGAAGTGCTCGGGAGGTATGACCTGTGAGCAAAGTCTGCATCATCACCGGCGGCACGTCCGGCATCGGGCTCGCCACGGCGCGGGCCATGCACGACGCGGGCTACCGCGTCTATGAGCTGTCCCGCCGCGAGGCCGGCACCGACTGCGCCGTCCACATTCAGGCCGACGTCACGAAGGAAGATACGCTCCGCGCCGCGGTCGATTTTGTCCTCGCACAAGAGGATCACATCGACGTCGTCATCAACAACGCGGGCTTCGGCATCTCCGGCGCGGTCGAATTCACCGACACCGCCGACGCCATCCGCCAGCTTGACGTCAACTTCTTCGGCATGGTGCGCATGAACCATGTCGTCCTGCCCATCCTGCGGAAGCAGGGCTATGGCCGCATCGTAAACCTCAGCTCCGTCGCCGGTTCCATCCCGATTCCGTTCCAGACCTATTATTCCGCGTCCAAGGCTGCGATCAACTCCTATACGATGGCCACGGCCAACGAAGTACGCCCCTTCGGTGTGCAGGTCTGCTGCGTGCAGCCCGGCGACATCCGCACCGGCTTCACCGCCGCGCGGCAGAAAAATCCGATGGGCGACGACGTCTACGGCGGACGCATCGCGCGCTCCGTCGCGGGTATGGAAAAGGACGAGCAGAACGGCATGACGCCGGAACAGGCAGGGGCATTCGTCGCGCACACGGCGATGCGGAAGAGCTGCAAGCCGATCCGCACGATCGGCCTGCAATACAAGTTCTTCCACGTCCTCTCGCGGATCTTGCCGTGCAGGCTGCTCAACTGGCTTGTCGGTCTGCTGTACGCGAAATAAACGGACAGAACAGGGGAGTGCTATGGAACTTTTGACGGAAAAAATGAAACAATTTGACCGCGCGCAGCTCCGCGCGGCGGTCTTTGATCTGGACGGCACACTGCTTGACACGGTGCGCGATCTCGGCACGGCGGCGAATGTGACACTGGCGCATTTTGGCTTCCCACAGCATCCGCTGGAAGCCTACCAGGGCTTCATCGGAAACGGGCTGCTGATGCTCTACCGGCGGGCCGCGCCCGCCGGGACGGATGAGGCGACGGTGGAGGCGCTGCGCGACTATGGCCGGGATTATTACCGGGAGCACTGCACCGGGTTGACGCAGGTCTATGACGGTGTGCCGGAGCTGCTGCACGGGCTGGCGGCCCGGGGGATCATGCTCGGCATGGTGACGAACAAGACGGAGGCGACGGCCAGGTGCGTCATGGCGCACTATTTTCCGGAGGTGCCGTTCCGCTTCATCTGGGGCAACAACGGCGTCCGGCCGCTGAAGCCCGCACCGGAGTCCGGCAAGCTGATGCTGTGCGAATTGGGGCTGACGCCGGAGCAGATCGCTTTCATCGGCGACGGCGATACGGATATGGCCTTTGCGTCGGCGCTTGGCTTTTGGGCGCTCGGTGCCTGTTGGGGCTACAGGCCGCGCACGGTGCTGGCGGAACAGGGCGCGGACGCGCTGCTGGAGACGCCGGAGGAATTGCAGAAGCTGTTGTTGGGATAAAAGAAAAGACAGGAAGCCCAAAGGCCCCCTCTTGATAGAGGGGGCCTTTGCGGGCGACCGATGGTCGTCCCTACGGACACAAGCGAAGTACAGCGGAAGATCGAGGGAGGCGGGCGACCAATGGCTGCCCCTGCAAACATGAACGAAGTGCGGCAGAGCGGGGATGGGGCAGGATTTTAGTCGACGCAGCTATGGGCGCGGTAGCCCTGCGCCATTGCGTCCCAGACGGAGTCGAAGCGCACGGCGTTCTTCTCCGACGGACAGCTGTGACAGGTCGAGACGTGGAAGATCTGCGAATTGACGTTGCCGATGTAGGTCTCGGCGGCGTCGTGAATCGTAGGATTCAACTGCGCTTCCGTCGCGCTGCGCTCGGTCTCGAACGTGACGCTCCGCCCGTCGCTGACCGCGTGGATGACGCCTTGCAGGTCGGTGCGGAAGACCTGTGCGTCCGCGTCCCGCAGACGGCTGAGCGCTGCCTCGGTCGGGTGGCCGTAGGAGTTGTCCGTGCCGACGGAGATGACGGCGTAGTCCGGCATGACCTCGCGCAGGAAGACATAGCCCGTCGATCCGGCGCTGCCGTGATGCCCGACCTTGAGGACCGTCGCGTCCAGCCGCGCGCCGGATTCGACCAGCTCGTCCTCCGCCGTGATGCCCATGTCTCCGGTGAAGAGGAAGCTTGTCTCGCCGTAGTCGACGCGCAGGACAATGGAATTTTCATTGTTGTTTTCATAGTCGCGCAGCGGGCCGAGCACGGTGATCTCCGCCTCGCCGAGCGTAAATGTGTCTCCGGGGGATGGAATTTCGATGGCGCGGCCCTGCTCGTTCGCGTATTTCACAAAGTTGGAAAACGCCTTCGTGCCATATTCCGCGGTGCTCGACCAGACGTGCTCCGCCGGGAACTTCGCCAGCACGCCCGCGAGGCCGCCGACGTGATCTTCGTCACAATGCGTGTTGATGACATAGTCCAGCGACGTGACGCCGTACTGCTCGAGGCTGGCGACGACATAGCTCGCGTCGTCGACGTTGCCGCCGTCGATGAGCATGGCCTGTCCATCACAGACGAGCAGACTGGAATCCGCCTGCCCCACATCGAGGAACCAGACGTGCAGTTCGCCGTTTGGCAGTGTGATCTGCGTTTTGCCGTCCTCCGGGCTGCCGAGCATCCGCCAGACGAACAGCGCCGCCAGCACCAGCACGGTAAGAATGACGGCGGCGGGGGAGGCTTTACGTCGATCCTGTTTTCGTGCCATCGGGCACCTCCAGTCCGCGCTTGACGTGCGCGTAGATGAGATAGGAGATCGCGGCTGTCAGCGCGTCGGCGGTCACCTGCGTCCAGATGATGCCGGTCATGCCGAAGAAGTGATCGAGGAGGAGGAGCAGCGGGATGTTCATGCCCAGCTGCCGGATGGCGGCGAGGGCCAGCGAGACGCCGCCCTTGCCGAGGGCCTGCATATAGTGTACCATATGGAAGCAGAGGAACATCATGATCGGCGCGAAGCAGCGCGCCCGGAGATAGACCGTGCCGAGGGCGACGGTCTGCTCGTCGTGGATGAAAGCGTGCATGATCTGCGGCGCGAGGGGCCAGTAGAGCGCGATGCACACCGCCGCCACGGCCAGCCCGGCGCGGCGGGAGATGCGGAAAAAGGCCAGCATCCGCTGCCGGTCGCCGGAGGCAAAATTGTACGCGACGAGCGGCATCATGGCCAGGCAGATGCCCACGCAGATGTTCAGCGGCAGGCGCTCGACCTTCAGGATGATGCCCATTGCGGCCAGCTCGATGTCGCCGTGGCCGGAGGAGAGCTTGTTGATGATGATGTTCGTCAGGTCGTAGAGCAGGAGGCTCAGCGCCGCGGGCACGCCGACGGAGAAGATGGCCCGCATGGAGCTTTTTTGTACACGCTCGATGCGGCGCGGGAGGGCCAGAACGGTCTTGCTCCGGACCTTCTGGTAGACGACGATGAAATAGACGAACGAGACGAGGTTGGACAGCAGCGTCGCCAGTGCGGCACCGAGGACTTCGTATCCTTTTGGCAGGAGGACGAACATGAACAGCGGGTCGAGTCCGACGTTCAGAAGGCCGCCGAGGCTCACGCCGAAGCCGGCCTCCTTCGAATAGCCGACGTTGCGGAGCATCGTGCTCATCGTGTTGGCCAGCAGCGTCGGCGGTGCGCCGATGATGACGACGGGAATGAGATACTGCCGCGCGTAGCCGATCGTATTTTCGCTCGCGCCGAGCAGATAGAGCAGCGGATCCATGAACGCAAGGCAGAGCAGGGAGAAGAGCAGTGCGCTCCCTGCGGCCATCACGAGGCTGAGCGACGCGGCGCGGCGCGCCTCGTCCTCCTGACGCCGGCCGAGCAGCTGCACGACCAGATTGCCGCCGCCCACGCCGAAGAGGTTGGAAAGGCCGGTGATCATCAGAAACACCGTCGACACCAGTGCCGCCGCCGCGACCATGTAGGGGTCATCGGTCTGGCCGATGAACCAGGTGTCGGCCAGATTGTAGATCAGCACGATCAGCTGGCTGATGATCGTCGGCACGGCCATAATTGTCAGCGCCTGAAAGACCGGCGTCGTCTCGAATAGTTCTGTCTTACTCTGCTTCTTTGCCCACAAAGCAACTTCATCTCCATGTATGTACTGCTGCCATTATACAACATGGCGCGGCAAAAAGAAAGCCCGCGGATTTTATGGAGCCTTTGCGGGCGGGCAATG
>ERZ772880.3307-NODE-3307-length-11194-cov-9.060777_pt1 | contig 11194 bp, 7 predicted proteins | sample MGYA00580577_ERZ772880 | MGnify/ENA primary metagenome ERZ772880 (study PRJEB29015, sample SAMEA2737705) | human gut metagenome | biome: human gut; feature: human-associated habitat; material: faeces | place: China | collected 2012 ... | reverse complement strand
CCAAAGGCAAGAACATTCCGATTTCGGTTATCAGTGAAGGAATGGGACATGATTCTGAGGCGACCACACAAATTTATCTGGCCTCATTGGATAATTCCGTAGTGGACAAAGCCAACGCACAAATTCTGAAAAGTCTGTAGGATTGGAGAACGTTTAGCAAAAGCATTCATTTCTTAGACAGAGGGACTCACTCTTGCGCAAAGTTATACATTTTATTGAAAATCCTGCAATTCCGGCCGTTGGATTTTCATTCGGAAATCATTGAATTTCAACTGTTGTTTAGCAATCCTACATATAATTCATCAGCAAATCAGCCTTATAGCCTGAAATCTCCCTCTGTCTAAGAAAGACGCAGACACCGGGACTTTCTCATCCCCTTTACGCACAGAAAGAAGATGGAGAAAACGACCGGAGAAGCCGACATACAGGAGAACAGACTGAAAGAACTTTCACCCGACTTACTGAATACCTTGCTCAAAGATCATACAACGAGCAAGGAAGGAAAACAGTGTAACATATTCTGGGCTACTTCCGATTATGAACCGCTCGGCATAGGTTATGAATACGGGTCGCAGATTCTTCCGGAGCTGATAACCGGAGAGAACGGTCATGTAGTCATGCCCCGTGTCCTGAAACACAGGAATACCCAAAGCACACGTTCCCGGGAAATGGCGGAGGTATTTACTCCGTCCTGGATATGTAATGCCCAGAACAACCTTATCGATGAAGCGTGGTTTGGTAGAAAGGATGTATTCAACCATGAAGTGACCTCTAAAGACGGTACACATTCATGGGAAATCAATCCTGATAAGATTGCTTTTCCTGAAGGCAGGACATGGAAAGACTATGTACGGGAAAACCGGCTGGAAATCACCTGTGGAGAAGCTCCTTATCTGGTAAGCAGGTATGATACGACTACCGGAACATTCATTCCCGTGGAGAAACGTATCGGTTTGCTTGACCGTAAACTCCGTATTGTCAGTGAGAATACTGCGACAACGCGTGAATGGCTGGAGGCAGCCAAGGATGCTTACAGAAGCATCTATGCCTATGAATGGCAGGGTGACAGTCTTCTTCTTGCCCGTGAAGCCCTTCTCTTATCCTTCATCGAATATTACCGGAACAAGTTCAGTAAAGATCCGCAAATTAAATCCATCAACCATATAGCCTATATCATCTCCTGGAATGTATGGCAGATGGACGGACTGAAAGGTGTTGTTCCGGACAGTTGCGGAGAACGTGTGCGAATGGAACCAAGCCTGTTCGGTACGATTGAAAGACGGGAGCCGTGCGAGGGCTGTCTGAAAAATGACCTGACCAAGCACAACGGAATTTACTGCATTATCAAGGACTGGCGGGCAACGGACAAGGCAACAGGAAAAAAGGGGAAACGAATCCGATTTATCGACCTCATAAATGAAGAAGCATGAGATTCACATCGTCCCTGAAACTAAAACTGATCTATGTGTTCCGTATCAATGATACGGCGCACCATGGATGCCTGAAGATTGGCGAGGCAACCTGTGAGGATGAAAACGTGTTCGGTCTGTCTCCTAACAGCAAGGCGCTCAATGAAGCGGCAAGAAAGCGTATCAACCAGTACACACAGACGGCAGGTATCGCATACGATCTGCTATATACGGAACTGACCATTTACAATCGTGGCGGACTCCGTTCATTCAACGACAAAGAGGTACACAATGTCCTGGAACGCTCCGGTATCAAAAAGAAAGTCTTCGATACAGTCAACAAAGCGAATGAATGGTTCATCACCGATCTGGAAACCGTCAAACGTGCCATTGCGGCTGTCAAGGAAGGGCGGAATTCCCTTTCATCAACGGAAATTACCCGTGAATATTCCCCGATTGTATTCCGGCCGGAACAGCAGGAAGCCATCAGCAAGACCAAGAAACAGTTTAAGAAAGGCAACCAGATGCTCTGGAACGCAAAAATGCGTTTCGGAAAGACCCTGTCTGCCCTGCAGGTTGTCAAAGATATGGAGTTTCAGCGTACCTTGATTCTGACTCATCGTCCTGTGGTGGATGCCGGATGGTTTGAGGATTTCGGTAAGATATTTTACGACCGCAAGGATTTTGCATACGGTTCCAAGAACAACGGCGAAAGTTTTGGTAGTCTTGAACGGCGAGCAGAAATCAACGGGCTTCATTACGTCTATTTTGCATCCATGCAGGATTTGCGCGGTTCCGAACTTGTGGGTGGCAACTTCGACAAGAATAACGAGGTGTTTGCTACCGATTGGGACCTGATTATCGTGGATGAAGCGCACGAAGGCACCCAGACCGAACTGGGTAAAGCGGTTATGGGAGAATTGGTCAAGGAACAGACCAAAGTATTGCGCCTGTCAGGTACTCCATTCAATCTGTTGGATGATTTCAAGGAAGATGAAATCTATACATGGGACTATGTGATGGAACAGCGGGCCAAGATGAGCTGGGACGAACTCCATTTTGGTGATCCCAATCCGTATGCTTCACTTCCTACACTCAATATCTATACCTACGATTTGGGACGGCTGCTTCATGAATTTGTAGATGAGGATGTCGCCTTTAACTTCAGGGAATTTTTCCGGGTCAATGAATCCGGCAGTTTCTGTCATGAAAAAGATGTGCGGGCTTTTCTGAATCTTCTTACCAAGGAGGATAGGGACAGCCTTTATCCATATGCCAATGAGGAATATCGGAATATTTTCCGCCATACCCTCTGGATGGTGCCCGGCGTGAAGGAAGCAAGGGCACTGAGTGCCATGCTTCAGACACATCCGGTGTTCCAGTATTTCAAGGTGGTCAATGTAGCCGGTGACGGTGATCAGGACGAAGAAAGCCGTGATGCCCTGGAAGCCGTGGAACAGGCTATCGGAAAAGATCCGGATGCCACACGGACCATTACCCTTTCTTGCGGACGGCTGACGACCGGAGTAAGTGTAAAGGCATGGACTGCCGTATTCATGCTGTCCGGTTCCTATAATACAGCCGCATCCAGTTATATGCAGACCATCTTCCGCGTACAGACACCGGCTACCATCAACGGACGGGTGAAGGAGCAGTGCTACGTTTTTGATTTTGCTCCGGACCGTACCCTGAAAGTGATTGCTGAAACTGCCAAAATATCATCCAAAGCCGGAAAAACTTCACAAAGTGACCGTAAGGCTATGGGTGAGTTTATCAATTTCTGTCCCATTATATCCATTGAGGGTTCACAGATGAACCGCTTTGATGTTCCCCGTATGCTGGAACAGTTGAAACGGGTATATGTGGAACGTGTCGTCCGTAACGGGTTTGAGGACAACAGTCTGTATAACGATGAGCTGATGAAACTGGATGATCTGGAACTACAGGAATTCGATGACCTGAAAAAGATCATCGGCCAGACCAAAGCCATGCCCAAGACCAACCAGGTGGACATCAACAGTCAGGGACTGAACAATGAGGAATATGAGGAAAAGGAGAAGCTGGAGAAGAAACCCAAGAAGGAGCTTACGGAGGAAGATCGGAAGCGGCTGGAAGAACTGAAAAAGAAAACCAAGAACAGAGAAGCGGCCATTTCCATACTCCGTGGCATATCCATCCGTATGCCCCTGTTGATTTATGGCGCGGAACTGAGTGATGAGAATCAGGAAATCACGATTGATAATTTTGCCTCACTCATTGACCCGCAGTCATGGGAAGAGTTCATGCCCAAGGGAGTGACCAAGCAGAAATTCAACAGCTTCAAAAAATACTATGATCCGGAAATATTCTGTGCAGCCGGAAAACGAATCCGTGCGATGGCCCGTGCCGCGGACAAGCTGAGTATAGAGGAACGAATCGAACGGATTACGGACATATTCAGTACTTTCCGCAATCCGGACAAGGAAACGGTGCTTACTCCGTGGCGCGTGGTAAACATGCACCTCGGTGACTGTTTGGGAGGCTATAACTTCTATGACACGGAGTACCAGAATGTGATTTCTGAACCACGGTTTATAGATAAAGGAGAGGTTACTGCAGAAGTTTTCTCCCCTGAATCCCGTATTCTGGAAATCAATTCCAAATCCGGACTTTATCCGCTCTATATGGCATACGGCATTTACCGGGCAAGGGTAAAGGCTTCTCTGTTCGCTGTAGAAACGGTAGAGGAGCAGCAGACTGTATGGGACAAGGTCATAGCGGAAAACATCTTTGTCATCTGTAAGACTCCAATGGCTAAGAGTATTACCAAACGTACGCTTGCTGGATTCCGTAAAGCAAAGACAAATATGTGGGCTCCGGAAGATCTTATCAACAAAATAAAGAATCAATCAGAATTATTCATTAAAAAAGTACATGACTTAATAGGCAAAGACATGAAGATTAATGCTATAGTCGGTAATCCTCCATACCAAATCAATGATGGAAGCGGTGCATCTGACGATGCTGCAAATCCTATATACCAAATATTTGTACGGATAGCAAAACAGATCAGACCTGAATACGTTTCCCTGATTATGCCTTCAAAATGGATGATTGGAGGAAAAGCTGTTCTCAAACCATTCAGAAAAGAAATGATGGAAGATAAACATATTGCATCCATCTATGATTATGAGGATTCTGGTGAATGTTTTAACGGGCAGCATATAGATGGTGGAATCTGTTATTTTCTTTGGAGTAATAAGCACAATGGTAAGTTGCGTTACACTTATATTTCAGCTAATAAAGAGTTTTTTGTATCTACAAGATTCTTATCCGATGGAAATTCTGATATCGTTATACGTGACAACCGTCGTCAATCTATTATTGCTAAAACTTCTACAAATTGCTCCTTATTTAAGGAGATAGTCTCATTAACCCAGCCGTTTGGAATCAGAAAGGATTTATTTAATTCGCCAGAAAGATATCCACTGTCTAATTTACAAGCAGAGCCTTTCTATGGGAGCGTAAAAATTTATGGTGTGAAAGGAATTAAAGGAGGAGCAAGAAGGACGATTGGATATATTTCACCTGAAATTATAACAAAAAACAAAGCAGCAGTAAACAAGTATAAATTATTTTTTACAACCAGTTATTCTACAAATGCTTTCAATCCACCTGAAACCATCATAGGAGAACAAAACTCAGTCTGTACAGAGACTTTCCTTTTGATTGGACCATTTGACACTGAGATAGAACAGAAAAATTGTTATAAATACATTTGTACAAACTTTTTTAAGGCATTATTGTTTTTTGGTCGAGGTACTATGCAAGTATCTCAAGATGTTTTTAGATTTATTCCACTACAAGATTTTAGTAATCAAAGCGATATTAAATGGAACAAATCTATATCAGAAATAGATCAACAATTATGCATAAAATATGCTTTTACCCAGCAAGAAGTATTATCTATCGATAGAAATCATTTATAAAACTCTTTTACGAATATCAGTGAAATAACAAGCATATGATATGGTTATGGTGTAAATATAGAGTTTTGTTCTATATTTACACCATAATTGTATCTAAGATTTCAATGATTTGAATAGCCTCAGAAAAACGATCCTTCATATCATTAAATGATAGTGTGGAATTAGTCCCATGAGCAACATTATTTCTTTCTCTATTTAATACAGAAAATGCTTCTTTTAAACTTTCATTGTTTGGTAAAGTTGTTATTGCTGACTTGAAATTTTGATTTTTGTTATCATCAAAACGTTTTAATGCTTGACATATGTTTTCATAAGTAGGATTCATTGATGCATCTCTTAAATGATATCCTATAAATTGTCCCAGTTGCGGTGCCGCATTTTCATAATAATCTGCAATAATTGTTTTATAACAGACTTCAAGAGTTCCACATATACGGATCAAAGAATATTTGGTCAGATATCCAGAGAGTGGGCTAGTACTCCCAACCCCATTTATAATACCTGTAATACGGTCTAGCTCGGCATTACAGTCATCGATAGCAGCCTTGGCATTAATATTATTAATCATAGTTTTATACCATATAAAAAATGGAGTGCGCAAGAGATGCGTGTTCGGATATTATCTATTTTCATAGTACCTTGAGATATACTTTCCCTATATGTCGCATCTCTTAATAATGCAAGGCGTTTTTCTGGTAAATTTTTTACTACATCAATGCATCCTTTTTTTAATGCTATTGAAGTTGCAATCATTATAGAATCAAAAACTGTAGGGTATAGTCTACGTCTTATTTTAGAGAGATCATTTTGTAGATTAAAAAATGCTTCTTCTCCCATATTTGTATAGATAAAATCTATAACAGAATAAAATTCACTTTCTTTTTCAGCAATAAAATCTGTAGAGGCATTAATATTTGATTGCATATATTTATTTAGAGTCTGCTTTAAACTTATTTTCTTTTTGTCAGAATTATATATTTCTACAGAATTTAATGCGTAATATCTAAGGATTAATTCTAAATCCATCATCCTTGGATCTTCTTCTTGTTCTCCATACAAATAGCGCCATTGTTGATACTTATTTACTTTAAATAAAAGGGTATTCATATTACCTTGATATACGCAATTACGAATTTCTTGATTATTTAATGTGGTACCACTAGTATTAATTCTTTCAAAAACTTGAAAGAGCCCAGAATCATCAGATGGATGTTTTTGTTCAAAAACAATTGCATGAATAGTGTAGTTTTTCAGTCTTCTTTTATCTATTTCAGTTAGCTCTTTAAAGGCTTTTCCTCTCCAACGTTCGTTTATAAGTTCTGAATTAATTAATTTAAAATCAGAATCGTCACCATGCCATATACCGTCTTCAATATAGTCGTATAATGTACGTATTCGTTGATAACCATCAATAATAAGGCGTTTCCCAGATTGTTCAATGTTTGCTAAAAATATACTAGGAACAGGAAGTCCAAGAAGTAGCGATTCTATAAAACGGCTAGCATCTTTTTTCTTCCATACATATTTTCTCTGCAACTCAGGTTTTTCAATATCACCTTCTTTATATTGTTGGATTAATTCTCTAACAGAAGGATCTGCGCCCCATGAGGTAATATTAAACAGGTCATCATTAGAGAACTCTTCATTTTGCTCTTCTGAAATAAAATCTATATGTTCACTCATAGCTGTGATAATTAAATTTTCTATACTTAATTTGTACGCTCTAAATCTAATACGAAATTGGCTTTATGTTAAATTAATGTTTATTTTATTGCATAACAGGTAAAGCTGCACCACATATTGGAAGGCAACAATATTTAACATAGTCCTAATTTCTTAAAAAATATTTGATTTCGCATTTTTGCATCATCAATTACTTTTTTAAAGCTTTTAATTTCAATATATGCATTATACTTAGGATTATAGCCAAAGTACCCTTGTTTATCTGGACTTATAGAAAGTCCTGATAAATCAGCAAACTCCTCAATCTTAGGTACGATATCACATACAATATATATGTAAACAGGAGTTACGTTTTTATCTACAATAATCTCTTCTAATCCTTCAGGCATCTCATATTTTCCTGCCAGGATTTTACCTGCATAGCGTAATGCCTGATTTATTGGATTTTCCTCATCTGAATAATTCGTTCGTTTAGGACGTTTGAATTCAACAATAGCGATAGGGGATGTGATAGTGTTATCTCCATTTCGATAAAACAAACCACTTTCATAAAATATAGCAAGGTCTGGCTCCTTGTGGTCAGAACTAGAAATCACTTTATCTGATGCTATATATTGAGTGAAATTAAATCTTTCATCAAGTAACCATAAATTATGTTCTTCATATTCAATCTCCCTATCATCCTTTATCATAGGAAATATTAAATTATGCATTTCACTCTCTTTGTGAGATTTTCCTCCATCAATCCTTTTACGTAAATCATCGAATAATTCAATGATTCTACGTCTCTGACATACATAATGAGCTAAATCGTTTTTTGCTGTTTCTGTCACATTCTTTAAAATATCATTTACTTCATCCTCAAAAGATATATCACTTTCATCTTCAGCATCAGAGTATTTGTCCTGCAACTCCTTTAATGCAATCCTTGCATTTTGTTCTTTGTCAAACTTTATCTTCTGGAAACGCATTTCCAAATCAAAATCTGAAATTCCTATTGGAATAGATTCCATATCTACATCCTTTAATAAAGTCTTATTCCAAGGTGCTGTATTATATACATAATGTTCGACTTTTTGCTTCTTATCATTATATCGTTTTTCTATATCATCAGAAAAATAATTTTTAATAATAGATGAAGTGGCTTTCATTATCTGCTTTTCAGATAAATCTGAATATATATCATCTTCTTTACCGAAGTTGAAACCATCTCTTTCTGTTGTTACATTGTCATCAAGATATTTACCTTGAACATACGCTTTTATCATATAGTTCTTCTGAGTCCCCTTTTCTGTTATCTCGAACATTGTTTCTTTAAACTCAGGTACATAGTTATGCAATGCCGACTCTGTAACCTCTCTATAATTTGCTGTTAGACAGATTTTATTTGTTATTGCGGAATAGTATATTTTATAAATCTTTACTACAAAATTCCATTCATTATCACGACCTTTTATCGTAAACTTTTCTTCTTTGCCAATCTGTTGAATATCGGAATTTTCTCCAATATAATCGTTTAAGACTATTGAATTAGATTCATCCTCTTCTTTAATTGTAATTTTGGGAGTATACTTCCCCCCAGTAACAAAGAATACCAGCAAACGCTCTACAAGCTTTCTGGCAATAACTTCAAGTCCTTTGTCCAAATCAAAAGACTTGATAGAAGAAAGGTGCAAAACTGTACCTGTATGCAGGTCAGGGGTGGATTCAATATCTACTATTTGTTCATTTTCTATTATTTCATCTGCATGCCCGAACGTAAAACTTCGTTGTTTATATTTACCATCCTCGCAAAAAACACTTTCAATAGAAACATTATTAAAGTATTTTAGATACATAAATCGACCAAACCCTTTACCGCCTTTAGACATCTTAAAGCCACTTCTATAAGTATCAAAAGAGTCTTTGTTTTCCTCTGTAAAACCGATACCATTGTCTATTATATCTATTGATACAATGTCAGACAGAGTATTAGTATTGTCTAAATTTAAAGACCGCTGACCAGTTCGCTTTACTATAATATCAATAACACCATCGGTTCTTTCAGTACCGATGGCATCAATAGAATTACACACAGCTTCAATGACAGGCGTTAAACTTGTCGTTTTAGACTTAATATCCTTGATGATTCTATCAATATTAATCTTACTCATCTCAAATTGATATTACATTCCCTAGTTTATTACAAATATAAGGAATAAGTCTCATTTCAGATGGATTGTATTGGATTTTTTATCTGATAGAATGAATTTAAGGTTTTAATATTAGAAAACACATCAAAATCCTTTTCCGGTTATTATATTATTGAATAAATCACTACCTTTGTATCAGAATTAAGTGTTCTTTTCAATAATGCAGAATAAAACAGATAAGGGAACTTTGCTCGTTTCCAGATCGTTACCTGTCAAGATTCTCAATTTCATAAACTGCTTGTTTTCAGAGAGAAATAGAAACTGTTATGCCTACTTTGATGCCACGTGATATGCTTGGTGATGCCGCAACGCTTGGCGACAGCCCGGATTCCATGCAGACAGGTCATATAGTGGGGGACGGGAAATATCCTGCCGTCTTCACACAATCCCCGGTACTTGTCGATAATCCGCTTGGCGATGTCAAGCAGACGGATGTTGGAAACGACACCCGTCTTCTGACGGCTGATGTTGATCCACTCGTGGTCGTCGAAGTAGGTTCGGATATTCTCCTCCGTGAGATTGCGCATGTCAGCGAAGGACAAGCCCGTGAAGGCGCAGAACAGGTAGAGGTCGCGGTAAAGCTCCTGCTTGGCGTTCTTCAATTTCCCGTCCATCAGCAGGCGGATTTCATCTTTCGTCAGGAAACTGCGTGTCGTTTCCTCTTTCTTGATTTCGTACTCCCGGAACGGGTCGTGCGTGAGCCACTCGTTGTTGATGGCGATGAACACCATCGTCCGGAGCGGGCATACGTAAAGCCACACGGTATTGGTACAGCAGTGCTTGTCCGTGCGGAGGAACATCTCGAAGTCGGAGATGAACGCCGGGGTAAGCTCCTTCATGCTTTTTAAGCGTCCCGGATTTTTGGCCCGGTAGGTAACCATGGCCCGGATACCGGAGGAGCGCAGCACAGCCTCCAGCTGACCGGCTGCAAGACGGCTTACAGATTCATAGTAGTTAAATTTCTTTTTGTAGTTGTCAATAAACTGGTTGATCAGGTCCATTGATTTCTCCTTTTTGCGGGCTTTATCGGCGGAAATGCTCTGCTTTAATCAGATGGTTTCATCATATCATAGGAGAAATGGGAGTGCAAGCAGACCGGTTTTTGAGTTTTTGCATTTTGCATTTTATCGTGTCAGCTTCTTTTCCACACAGGCAATGGCCTGATATAAAAGCCAGGACAGCAGGCACAGAATCATGATGGAGGTCATAAGCACCGTCATGGTAAAGGTCTGGGCGGAGTAGGTGATCAGATATCCCAGTCCTGCCCGTGCGGAGAGAAATTCACCAATGATGACGCCGACCAGGCACAGGCCGATATTGACCTTCATGTTATTGATCACCATGGGGAGGGAGCCTGGCAGAAGAACCTTAAGGAGTACGTCTGTTCTGGTTCCTCCAAGGGAACGGATCAGGCGTATTTTGTCTTCATCGGTCTGACAGAAACCATTGTACAGAGTAAGGATCGAGCCAAAGAGAGCCACGGAAACGGCCGCTGTGACAATGGTGGTGGTATTATTTCCCAGCCATACGATTAAAAGCGGAGCCAAAGCGGATTTGGGCAGACTGTTTAAAAGAACTAAGAATGGCTCTAAAACGCTGGCAGCAGAGGGACTGGCCCAGAGAAGAAGGGCACAGACCAGACCGGCTGCGGTACAGACAGCAAAGCTTATAAGCGTCTCCATGAGGGTAACGCCTGTGTGGAGAAAGATGGTTCTGTCGGCAGTCATAGAAATAAGGCATTTGAAGATCAGGCTTGGACTGCTGAAAATAAACCGGTCGATGAGACCTAAGCCGGCTGACAGCTCCCATAAAGACAGAATCAGAATCAGAAGAAGGATGCGCCAGATACGGATCATACTCCGTCGGCGCAGCTGGTCGGCCAGGTATTCCTGCTGGGCTAACGAGGGGGAGAGTAAGGGATTATTCATCTGTTTTCAGCTCC
>ERZ772880.3298-NODE-3298-length-11221-cov-4.057944_pt1 | contig 11221 bp, 9 predicted proteins | sample MGYA00580577_ERZ772880 | MGnify/ENA primary metagenome ERZ772880 (study PRJEB29015, sample SAMEA2737705) | human gut metagenome | biome: human gut; feature: human-associated habitat; material: faeces | place: China | collected 2012 ... | reverse complement strand
ATAATGCGGAGGGCCACGGGGACGATATTTTGGAGCATATCAGCTTTACCGCCAAGCCCGGCCAGATCATCGGTATTGTAGGCGGCACCGGCTGCGGCAAGAGCAGTTTGGTGAACCTGATCCCCCGGCTGTATGACGCCACCCAAGGGCAGGTGCTCATTGACGGGGTGGATGTGCGTAAGTACGACCTGACCGCTTTGCGGGAGATGATTGGCGTGGTGCTGCAAAAGAATGTGCTTTTTAGTGGCACCATTAAGGAGAATATCCGCTGGGGCAAGAAAGACGCCACGGACGAGGAGATTGTGGCGGCTTGTCAGGCGGCGCAGGCCCATGACTTTGTACTGGCCCAGCCCAAGGGGTACGATACGGATTTGAGCCAGGGTGGGCTGAATCTGAGCGGCGGTCAAAAGCAGCGACTTTGCATCGCCCGCGCCATGATCAAGCACCCGAAAATTTTGATCCTGGATGACTCCACCTCCGCCGTAGATACGGCAACGGAGGCTAAAATTCGGGAGAGCTTCTATAAAGATTTTAAGGACACCACCGTGTTCATTATTGCCCAGCGGGTCAGCTCCGTGCAGGCTGCGGACCAGATCCTGGTATTGGACGATGGCCAAATCAAGGGGATCGGTACCCATGAGCAGCTGCTGGTCGACAACGAGATCTACAAGGAGATCGTAACCACACAGGCGAAAGGAGTGAGCGAATAATGCCGGGTCCCAGAAAAACGGATTTTAAGAAACCCAAGAATGCCAAAAAGACCTTTGGCCGCATTTTGCAGTATGCGGGCAAGAGCAAATTTATGTTGCTGGCGGTATTCGTGATGCTCATTGCCAGCACGGTATGCTCCGTAGGCGCCTCCTACTGGCTGAAGCCTATTTTGAACGACATTGATGCCTCCATCCGGGCAGGCAATTTTGCCACCGTGGGTGTGCAAAGCCTAATGCGTAACCTGGCCATTGTGTCGGCGCTGTATATTGGCGCGTCCCTTTGTACGTACATTCAAAGCAAGGTGATGGTCAAGATCGCCTACAAGACCACCAACCTGATCCGCAAGGAGCTGTTTGACCATATGCAGACCCTGCCCCTGCGGTTCTTTGATACCCAGACCCACGGCGAGATCATGAGCCGCTACACCAATGATGTGGATAATATTCAGATGATGCTGGAGCAGTCTATGGTGCAGCTGGTGTCCTCCGCCTTTACCTTTGTGGGTATTGTGGTGATGATGATTGCCCTGAGTCCGCCGCTGTTTTGTATTTCGCTGGTGTTTATGATTATTATGCTGGTGACGGTATCTAAGATCGGCAAAAAGAGCAAGCATTACTTTCAGGCGCAGCAGGCCAATTTGGGCCAAATGAACGGCAATATTGAGGAGTCCGTTGAGGGCATGCGGGTCATTAAGGTATTTAACCATGAGGACCAGGCCATTGCGGGCTTTGAGCAGTACAACGAGGCGTTTCGCTCTGCGGCCACCAACGCCAACTTTTATGCGGGGCTGATGGGCCCGGTGTCCAACGGAATCAACAACGCCGGTTATGCCCTGATCGCTTTGTTCGGCGGGCTGCTGGCCCTGACCGGGCGGCTGGACATTGGTACATTCTTTACTTTCCTCAGCTATGCCAAGCAATTTACGCAACCCATTAACCAGATCGCCAATCAGATGAACACCATCTTTTCCGCTCTGGCCGGTGCGGAGCGGGTGTTTGAGATGATGGACACTGCCTCCGAAGAGGACCGGGGCACCGTGACTTTGACGGTAACCGGTGCCGGGGAGGAGAAACGGTGGTACTGGCAGGACGGCGACCGCCGGGTGCCGGTGCATGGGGCTGTGGAGTTCCACCATGTGACCTTTGCCTATGTGCCGGAGAAGGTGGTGCTCCATGATATTAGCCTGTACGCCAAAGAGGGGCAGAAGATCGCATTTGTAGGCTCCACCGGCGCAGGCAAGACCACCATTACCAATCTGATCAATCGGTTTTACGATATTCAGGAGGGCACCATCACCTATGATGGTATTGACATTCGCCGGATCAAAAAGGACGATTTGCGCCGTAGCTTGGCAATGGTGCTGCAAGACACCCACCTGTTTACCGGTACGGTGATGGAGAATATCCGTTACGGTCGGCTGGATGCCACCGACGAGGAATGCATTGCCGCAGCCAAGCTGGCCTCTGCCCATTCCTTTATCCGGCGGTTGCCAGAGGGCTACCAGACCATGCTCACCGGCGACGGCGGCAACCTGAGCCAGGGTCAGCGCCAGCTGCTGGCGATTGCCCGGGCGGCAGTGGCAGACCCGCCGGTGATGGTACTGGACGAGGCCACCTCCTCCATTGATACGCGCACAGAGAAGCACATTGAGCACGGTATGGATCGGCTGATGGCCGGCAAGACCACCTTTGTGATCGCCCACCGGCTCTCTACGGTGCGGGAGTCTAACGCGATTATGGTGCTGGAGGACGGCCGCATTATCGAGCGGGGCGACCACAACGCCTTGATGACCCAGCAGGGCCGGTATTACCAGCTGTGCACCGGCAAGGCCAAGCTTAGCTAAGACCTGCAAAAAATGATACAGAAGCGGAGAGCGTGCCTCTCCGCTTTTTGCTTTTTTGACATTTGTCAAAAATTGTTATATTTTCAGACAAAGGGGCAGGTTCGGCCATTGTAAAGACAGCAGTCGGTGCTACAATGAGGGCAGAAAGGAAGTGGCGCTATGAACAAAGTGCTGGACAAATTCTTTACCAAAACGGACAACGGCACCGTGCGGCTGTATGATTACGATGTGACCCATTTGTGGCTGGCGGGGCTGGTGTATGCCCATATCGGCTACTGGGTGGAGAACCTGTTTCGCCTGGTGTCTAAGGGCGTTTTGGACTCCCGCAACCAGCTGCTGCCCTTCCTGTTTTGCTACACCATTGCCATGTGGGCCATGTACCTGGCCCTGGGCACCACCAATCACCCGCGCTTCTTCAGCCACCGGGTACTGGAGGGCAACACCCGCCGGGATAAAATACTGGCACGGATCTACTATTTTACTGTGGTGTTCCTGTTTGTCTTTTTCGGCGAGATCGTGGTGGGCAGCATTTTTGAGCAGGTGTCCGGCATCTCCCTGTGGGATTACAGCGGGATCCCCCTGCATGTGACCAAGTACACCAGCATTCCTACCTGCACCGCCATGAGCCTGGGCGTGGCTGTCATTATGGGCAATTTCTTTGAGGGACTGATGAAGAAAATTCAGCGTATTCCCTACCGCACCACGGTGCAGCTGGACTATGTGCTGGGGACGCTGATTCTGGCGGACTGGCTCATTATGATGGTGAGCATCAATGTGTTTAAGAAAGCGCCGGCCTACTGGTCCGTGCAGCTGCTGAGCTTCAAAGATCTGTTGGCACTCTTTGTAAAATAACAATAAATAACCCCCTGTGCGCTTTGCTTTTTGCCACCGATTATGGTATAGTGAGTGGACAGGGGGTTTGTTATGCCGAATTTTACCAAGCTGGCCATTCAGCAGTCCTTTCTGCGGCTTCTCAGCCAAAGGCCCATTACCAAGATCACTGTTAAGGATATTGTGGAGGACTGCGGTATCAACCGCAATTCGTTCTACTACCATTTTCAGGACCTGCCCCAACTGCTGGAAACGGTGATCATAGAAAGCGCGGACGAGATCATCTCTCGTATACCGGAGAGCTTTTCTCTGGAAGAGGGACTGACGACGGTGCTGGAGCGGCTGGTGGTGAACAAGCGGGCCATTCGCAACATTTGGGCGTCGCCGGATCGGGCGTTTTACGAGCAGAATTTAATGCGGGTGTGCAATTATGTGGTCAGCCGCTACATTGCCTGCCGCTCGGCGGACCTGCTGCACACCCTGCCGGAGGAGGAGCTGGCGCTTCTTGTGGATTTTTGCCAGTGCGAGCTGTTCGGCCAGGTGACCAATTGGCTCAATCAAAATATGGTCTATGATATTGTGGCCCATGTGCAGGCTCTGTGCCGGTTGTTCGAGGGCAGTATTGCCCAGGCGCTGGAGGCTGCGCCCATGGAGGCGTAAGAATTTTTTTGTTCACAAATGCGGCTACATTTTGTGCCCGGTGGCAGCCCGGTGCACCTACAGCCCCAAGGGATAGCAACTATGGCGCGTGGCACGGTTTTGCGGGCCAAAGAATTTTGAAAAAAGGCTTTACAAGCGGTTACCAAGATGATATAATCAGTAATGAAGTTAGAATATCTATGGCATAACTATATTCTCAAAGAGGTGTATGAAAATGAAAAAGATTCTTTCCATCCTGCTGGCTGCTATGCTGGCGTTCTCTGCACTGGGTGCCACTTCCATGATGGCTTTCGCTGCGTCTAACACCGTGGCCAGCCCGGAACACACCACCAGAGACAATGACAAGATCGGCCAGGTAAACGGTAAGGTCAGCGACGATGTGGACTATCAGGTGGATCCCACCGATCCCACCAAGATCAGCTTTACCTACACCGGCAACGGCGACTTCCAGGATTGGCAGTTCCCGGGCATGACCGAGGGCAAGGACTACAAGGTGATCTCCGTAGACGGCAACACCATCACCATTCAACTGATCAACGGCTACGAGGGCGATGTAATTGGTAACGCCATCGTAAACTTCCAGGGTGAGACCACCACTAAGAGGGCGCCCAGAAAGGACAATAAGAGCAATTCTCCCAAAACCGGCGCGACCATGGCTACCGGCCTTGCACTTGCCGGCGCAGGTGCAGCAGTTCTGGCTGCCATGAAGAAAAAACAGGACGCTGAATAAGACGAACTGCAAAAGCCTGTTTGCCATACGGTAAACAGGCTTTTTTTAATGAAATACGGCGACAATGCCAAGGAGCGACACCCAAGCAATGGATAATCAAAAAGAACCGAAAAAAGAGGAGAAGCGCAACACCGGGCGGGTCATACTGCTGATCATTGCCTTGGTATGCCTGATTGCCGGGCTGGCCTATATCGGCGTGGATCTGTACCAGCAGTACACCGCCCGCCAGGAGGACCGGCGCAGCCAGAGTATGGTAACGGAAGCGCCCAGTACCACCGGCAAGAGCAAAAAACCCACCAATCCGGTGAATTTCAAAAAGCTGCAAAGCCAAAATGACGAAATTTACGCTTGGATCCAGGTGGACGGTACCGAGGTGAACTATCCCATTGTGCAAAGCACGGTGGACGATGAGTTTTACCTGACCCACAGTGCCTATGATAAAAGCTGGCTGGCCAGCGGCGCCGTGTTTACCCAGTCGCAGAACACAACCACCTTTAACGACTCGGTGACCCTGGTGTACGGTCATAACGGCTTTAGCGAGAGTATGTTTACCTCACTGCATAAGTTTGAGGACAAGTCTTTCTTTGACAGCCACCCGTATTTTTACATTTATATGCCCGGCCACAAATTAACCTACCAGATCATCTCTGCCTTTAAGTACGATGATCGGCATATTATGAACAGCTTTTCTTTCCAAGATGTGACGGTGCGCAGCGACTTCTTTGCCATGCTGCAAAATCCGGATTCTGCCTTGAAGAATGTGCGCACGGACCTAAAGACCACTGTGGATAAGGACAGCCATGTGGTGATCCTGTCCACCTGCTTTACCGGCACCAGCCAGCGGAGCAGCAGATACCTTGTAAGCGGAGTGTTACTGAAGAATGAAAAAACCGATTGATCCCAATTTGGAGCGCTTTGAAGACAGCGTGTTCTCCCTAACCGGTGGCGATGATACCTCCGGCGTAAGTTACCGCGCGCCTCAATTTGAAATGAAAGAGACTTCGGCTGACGCAACCCCCGGCGAGTACCACGCCTCGGAGAACCACCGCCAGCGGGCGGAGGCCACAGGCGCACCGGTGGAACCGGCGCCCGGCGGTGAGGAACACCGCCATCATCATCACCATCATCACCATAGCGACAGCCATAGCCACAGCCGTCACGGCGATCACCGTCGGCACAGGCACCACCATCACCATCATCACCGGCACCATCGGCTGCCCAAGGGCGCTCGGGTGGTGATCGGCATTTTGGTGGCACTGCTGATTATCGTTGCCCTTGTGGTGGGTGCGTTCCTGATCCTGAACTACGACGGCGAAAAGAAGATGACCGATACGACTGCCGCCACCGACTACCAGGAGACCATTGAGTATAAGGGCCACACCTATGTGTATAACGAGAATGTGGTGACCATGGCGTTCCTGGGTGTAGACAAGCGAGAGCTGGGCAAGGCGGAGAACCATACTTCCACAAACGGTATGGCGGATACGGATATTGTGGTTGCCATTGACAAGGTCAGCGGCAAAACCTCTATGATCGCCGTGCCCCGCGACACCATGGTGGATGTGGATGTGTTTGACAAGGACGGCAATTTCAAAAAGACCAAGGAAATGGAGCTTTGTATTGCCTATGCTTACGGCGACGGTTTCGGCACCTCCTGCAAGAATGTGACCAAGTCTATCAGCCGTATTCTCTACAATGTGCCCATTGATAAGTATTTTGCCTTGGATCTGAACGGGATCCAGCCCATTAACGACTCTATTGGCGGGGTGAAGGTGCAGTCTCTCTACGATCTACCGGACTACGGGGTCAAGAAGGGCGATACCGTGCACCTGACCGGTGACCTCACCGAGGCCTATGTGCGTACCCGTGATATGGATAACCTGAACGCTTCCTTAAATCGTACCCAGCGCCAGGTGCAGTACCTAAACGCCTTTGCGGACAAAGTGCGAGGCAGCGTCACCTCAGATTTTAGCGTCATTACCAATTTGTACAATACCGCTTCCGATTATTGCACCACGGATCTGACTGTGTCCAATGTGACTTACCTTGGCTCTTTGCTGCTGCAAAAGGGCGTTACCGGCTTCCAGTCCTATACCCTGGAGGGGGAGATGAAAGCGGTGGACAATAAGGAATTCAAGGATTATGTGTACGCCGGTTTTTACCCGGATAAAGACAGTTTAATGCAGACGGTGCTGGATGTGTTTTACACTCGGATCCGTTAAGGTCGAAAAAGTGGGGGCTCTGTGGAACAGGGTCCCTTTTTGCCACTTATAAATTTGGAAAAACTATTGAACAGCCGCCGTTTAAGTGTTAAAATACAGATGAAATCTTTTTGAAGGAGTTATCATTATGGACCAAGCAACCAAAAAGGCGCTCCAGATCTACGCCGCCAAGATCCGTCTGGGCATTGTAGACAGCACCAACAGCGCCAAATCCGGGCACCCCGGCGGCAGTTTGTCCTCCGCGGATGTGTTCGCATATTTGTATGGCAAAGAAATGCGTGTGGATCCCAAGAACCCCAAGTGGGCGGATCGTGACCGCTTTGTTTTGTCTAAGGGTCATTGCGCCCCCGGTCTGTACAGCGCCCTGGCATACAAGGGCTTTTTCCCGCCGGAGGACCTGACCACCCTGCGCCATATTGGCTCTTATTTACAGGGTCACCCCAATATGAACACGGTGCCCGGCGTGGATATGAGCACCGGCTCTTTGGGCCAGGGCATCAGCGCCGCCTGCGGTATGGCCAAGGGCGCCAAGTTCCTGGGCAAGGATGATATTCGGGTGTACACCCTTTTGGGCGACGGTGAGATCGAGGAGGGCCAGGTTTGGGAGGCCATGATGTTTGCCAACCAGTACCACCTGGATAACCTGTGCGTGATCATTGACTGGAACGGCTTGCAGATCGACGGTTTGTGCAAAGATGTGATGTGCGCCGAGCCGATTGATGAGAAAGTAAAGGCCTTTGGCTTTGATGTGGTCACCGTTGACGGCAATGATTTTGACCAGCTGGAGAGCGCTTTTGATGCCTTCCATAAGAGCACCAAGCCCTTCTGCATTTTGATGAAAACGGTGAAGGGCAAGGGCGTGTCCTTTATGGAGAACGAGTGCGGTTGGCACGGCAAGGCCACCAACCCGGAGGAATACAAAACGGCAATGGCAGAGCTGACTGCCAAACTGCAGGAATTGGAGGCGTAACCATGGCAGAAGTAAAGAAGATCGCAACTCGCGAGAGCTACGGCAACGCCTTAAAGGAACTGGCTGCAGGCGGCGCCGATAACCTGGTGGTGTTGGACGCAGACCTGGCCGGCGCAACCAAGACCGGCATTTTTAAGAAAGCCTATCCGGATCGCCACTTTAACTGTGGCATTGCTGAGGCGGATATGATGAGCGTGGCCGCCGGTTTGTCTACCATGGGGCTGGTACCCTTTGCGTCCAGTTTTGCCATGTTCGCTGCCGGTCGTGCCTTTGAGCAGGTGCGCAACAGCATCGGCTATCCCCATTTGAATGTAAAGATCGGTGCTACCCACGCCGGGATCAGCGTTGGCGAGGACGGCGCGTCCCACCAGTGCTGTGAGGACTTTGCCCTGATGCGGGTGATCCCCGGCATGACCGTGATTTGTCCGGCAGACGATGTGGAGGCTCGGCAGGTGGTAAAGGCCGCCTATGAGATGGAGGGCCCGGTGTATATGCGCTTTGCCCGCCTGGCTACTGAGGTGTTCCACAACGAGGATTATCAGTTTGAGATCGGCAAGGCCGAGGTGATCCGTGCGGGCAGCGATGTGTCCATCATTTCCTGCGGTCTGATGGTGCCGGAGGCTATGGCTGCCGCAGAGCAGCTGGCCGCCAAGGGCATTTCTGCCGAGGTGATCAATATGGCTACCATTAAGCCCTTGGACGAGGCTGCCGTTTTGGCAACGGCCAAGAAGACCGGCAAGGTCATCACCGTAGAGGAGCACAGCATTATCGGCGGTTTGGGCGAGGCCGTTTGCTCCGTGCTCAGCGAGCAGCTGCCCACGCCTGTGCGCCGTATCGGTGTTAACGACGAGTTCGGCCACAGCGGCCCCGGTGCAGATCTGCTGGTGCAGTTTGGCTTGTGTGCCGACCATATTGCCCAGGTGGCTGCCGACTTTGTAAAATAAAATCGAGTCCAAAAAATACCGCTTGCGACCTCGAGCCGCAGGCGGCTTTTTTTGTTGCAAAACGGTCGGTTCTATGCTACTATGAGCTTGCAGGCATATACTGTTATTGCAGTTTGGCATACAAGGAGGAATTTTTATGAAACTTGCCATCGTGATTCTTGTTGTGGTGGTACTGCTGGTGCTGTGGCTGGCAGGCACTTACAACGGCTTAGTGAAGAAGAAAAACGCTGTGGAGGAGGCGTTCTCCACCATGGATGTGTACCTGAAAAAGCGGTGGGATCTGATCCCGAATTTGGTGAATACTGTAAAGGGCTACGCCGCTCATGAGGCCCAAACGCTGCAAAATGTGGTCGCCGCTCGTGCAGGCAGCTATGCTGCCCTGTCCACGGAGGAGAAGTTGAAAGCCAATGCAGAGCTTTCCGGCGCCATTGCCGGGTTCTCTGCCGTTGTGGAGCAGTACCCGGACTTAAAGGCCAACCAAAATTTTTTGGATCTGCAAAACCAGCTGCGCCAGGTGGAGGCAGATATCGCCAACGCCCGCAAGTATTATAACGCTACGGTCAAGCAGCTGAACAACAAGATTGAAATGTTCCCGTCCAATATTGTGGCCGGTCTGTTCCGTTTTGAAAAGCGCAGTATGTATCTGGTGGACGACGCCGCCCAGCGGGAGAATGTGAAGGTAGAATTCTGATGAAGAAGATCATCACTTTGCTGCTGGCACTGGTGCTGTCCCTGTGCGCCCCAATTTACGCCCTGGCAGCCACGCCGGACGAGTCCGATTTTTTGTCTCGGTACGCCCAGGAGCCCTATGTGGTCGCCGACTGCCAAATGCAAGTGGTGGTCAGTGAATACAATGTGCTGGCGGTAACGGAGACCTATCAGGTGTATTTTAATGAAGCACGCCACGGCATTTATCGCTACCTGCCCCTGCGCAACCAGTTGACCCGTACGGACGGCTCTACCGCCGTGGTCACTGCCCGGGTCAGTCATGTGGACACCGGTGCGGACGAATGCAGCCATGAGGTCAGCAACGACAAGTATGTGCTGCGCCTGGGCAGCGAGGATGAGACCATCACCGGCCCCCACACCTATACCATTCGCTACAACTACGACTTGGGGCTGGACACGGTAAAGAACGCCGACGAGCTGTATTATAATCTGGTGGGCACCGGGTGGGACACCTATATCCGCCGGGTGCAGTTCTCTGTGACTATGCCGAAGGATTTTGACCCGGCCAAGCTGGGTCTGAGCACCGGCAGCTACGGCACCGCCGGAACCCAAAATGTAACCTACACCGTGCAGGACCGTACCATCAGCGGCACGGTTACGCAGGCGCTGGCACCGGGTGAGGGGCTGACCTTGCGCCTGATCCTGCCGGATGGGTATTTTAAGTTCGATAATACCAAGTATAACCTGACCATTGCTATGATCGCCGTTTTGCCGGCGCTGGCAGCGCTGATCGTGCTGGTACTGTTTTTGAAGTTCGGCCGGGATAAGCGCTATGCGCCCACGGTGGAGTTTTATCCGCCGGAAGGACTGAACAGCGCAGAGGTGGGTTTGTGGTACAAGGGCAAGGCCACCAATGAGATGGTGCTGTCTCTGCTGGTTTACCTGGCGCAGCGCAATCATATTGCGATTCACCCCGGCAAGCGCAAGCGAGACTTTGTGCTCACCAAATGCCACGGCTATGTGGGGCAGGATACCAACTTAGCCGTATTTATGGACGGTCTGTTCCCCGACGGTCGCACCCGCACGGATAATAAACAGCTGAAAAACCATTTTTATGAAACGGTGGGTACCATACGGGCCGACCTGAACAGTACGGAGAGCCGCAGTCGCTTTTTTGACAAAACCAGTATTTATTTGAAGTTGTTGTCCTTTGTACTGCTGGCGCTGAGCGCAGCCGGCGGCGCCTATTTCAGCCACCGGGCGCTGGACGATTCTCTGACTTTGGCGCCGAGTATTCTCTATGCTATGCTGGCGGGCACCCTGTGTTTGGCGCTGGGGCTGATCCCCGCTTGCTGTATGCTGCGGCGCACGGATGAGGGCGCCAAAACCCTGGCGCAGATCCAGGGCTTTCGCAGTTTTTTGGTAACGGCGGAGAAAGAGAAGTTAGAGGCGCTGGTGGAGCAGGACCCGGAGTATTTCTATCATATTCTGCCCTATACTTACGCCCTTGGCGTCAGCGACAAGTGGATCAAGAAGTTCGAGTCCATCGCCATGCAGCCGCCTCGGTGGTATAACGGGACCGAAGTGTGGAGCTATGTGCTTTTTGATCGTATGTTGCGGGATACCCTGCGGGCAGCCAAC
>ERZ772880.3297-NODE-3297-length-11224-cov-3.164025_pt1 | contig 11224 bp, 8 predicted proteins | sample MGYA00580577_ERZ772880 | MGnify/ENA primary metagenome ERZ772880 (study PRJEB29015, sample SAMEA2737705) | human gut metagenome | biome: human gut; feature: human-associated habitat; material: faeces | place: China | collected 2012 ... | reverse complement strand
TTTTACACTGGCCGACCTCGCCTTGGCAGCGGCAGCCAATTCTCACGGCACACTGTCACTTTTGTCTGGGACAAGTCCAATACTTGCAATGGACAATTTAAAATATTCAATGAATACAAGTTGACATTAGAATGCAAATCAAGCTGGGAAATAGCATTACTACTACAATCCAAAACCTCCAAATATATATTTGCACTAAGATCAATTGTTTTTAGTCTGTTATCAGCACAATTTAATTCTTTTAAATAAGGGTAGTCACTAAAAACCGGAATTGCTTCTTCTGATATTTCTTTAATAGAAAGTTTACGCAGCGAACCTCCTTCCACATTCTCTTTTTGCTCAGGGAGTATCAATTTCTTCAATAAACGATAATCATTCCCTTCTTGGCGTATCCACTCATATCCCTGCAATCCGCAAGTTAAAAATTCCATCTTTAGGTTAGCACTAAAATCCAACTCTCCAATATAATTTGCTTCACAATTTAGTTCCCGCAATTCTTGATTATGTGATGTTTCAAGTGCTTTTAGCTTATTCCAGCTACAATTTATTTTTCTAAGATGCGGTGATCGACTAATATCCAATTTCTCCAGATTATTATCCGAACATTCAAGTATACTTATTCCTTCTGTATTCGATCGGTTATCCGGAAGAATCAACTTAGATAATATCCCGGCACGACCTCCTTCCGAAAGTAATCCTTTATTTCTTTGAGATTTAACAATAACCGTTCGAAGTTGTTTATTATGACTAAGATCCAATTCTATCAGTCGGTTATAAGTACAATCTAAAGTTCTTAATTGAATATTCTTTTTCAAGTCTATCGTATTCAAATCACAACTTCTACAACTTAAATTCGTGAGATTTTTACAACCACTTATATCCAGTTTCGGAAGGTAGACTTGTATAATTTCCAACTCACGAAGTTCTTTAAATCTAGAAAAATCAGGAATACACTCCAATGTATCAGTCCGATTTCCCACCAATTTTAACCGACGTAGAGAAGAAAAATACTCAAGGCCTTTTAATGAGGTAATTTCATGCCTCGTAGTTTTCGCTCTATTCACGTCATTATTAATCCATAAACTGGTTTTCAGCTCCAAATCCTCCACGTAATCAATATCCGATAATAAAATAGAGCTGGTATCAGCTATAATCTTCATTTGAAACAACGCTGCTTTAAGCATCGGATCAAATTTATCTGCCACATTCTTATTATCAGAAGAGTTCAATATGTCTGCCCGACTACTCACACCCATCAATAATAAACTTACTATTAAAATAATGTTTTTCATTTTCTATTAAATTTTATGTTGTCCATAATCAAACATCTCTCTACTTCACCTTTTTACATGAGATGAATTATCATTCGCAAGATAAGAAGAAAATACGAAAAAGAGAAGGAAAGAGTGTCCCCAAAAAGGATACAATTTTCATTCCTCCTTTTTCCTCCCTTCACCCTTCACAACTCCCTCTGGCACGACGATTGCGGGTGAAGGTCTCCTGTTCACCATCCGCTTCACCTCCCATCAGACGGAGACTACCCGATACACATTCCCAAACTTGGTATGCTTACGTTCTATCCCCACTGCTATCAGTATTTGTGCCAAACTCGCCGGATTTGCCCCACGCATAGCTGCCGGATTTATCTTCTTCAATCGCTGAAAGATATCAGCAGACGAAAGAAGTTCACACCCTTCTCCTTTTTCTGCCGCCCGATAACAGGAACGCAATACGTCTTCCACAGGTCCCTGACGATAGAACGTCATGTTACTTTGCTGCAATTCCGTCTCTTCCTCTTTTGTAAACCAATAATGTTCACCCGCCAAAATCTCCGCTTTCAATTGAGCATAAAGTTGTGCATAGTCAATCCCCTCACAATCGATAGGATACTCTACCAGCACACAAATAAACCTGCGGCTACCAGTCGGGTCAGTCAATAAATCTTTTCGATTCGATGTCCCGATAAAAGATGCTATACGAGGTAGCGAGCGATAATTTTTCTGATAAGCTTTGCACAGGCTTAATGAAGCCATCTGCATCAGATTCTTCAATAACGGCATTTTCGTCGGAGCATATTTATCAAACTCATCCAGATTGAGAAGTCCCATCTCCGCCAATCTCCGTTCTATATGCCCTTGACTGGTTAAATCCACCTTATCCATATAATAACGCTGAAGCGCAGGAGGAAGTAGCGATTTGCAAAAAGTAGACTTTAAATATCCTTGCTCCGTACTGATAAGCAAAGGCGCCACACTATTGGCATGACTTCCCGTAACCCCCATCCATTGTGCTGTCATACCCCGCATCCATATATGGAATTCTTTCACCCACAATTGGTCTCTCGAAACTCTGCGTGCCAAAGACGCCAAACGGTCCACTCCATCCCATACCGGCAATTCTTCCAAATAAAGTTTGAAAGGATGATACTCTGCAATACGGGTGGAGAAAATACAGCGTGAAAGATCACGATCCCAACAAGAAATACCTGATTCGTGAGCTTCCAGGCAGAATGTATTTAAGACACGCTGATTCACAGGTGCAAATCCTTCCTCCATTCGTTCCAACAAACGATATTCCGTTTCCTCTGTCAGCACATTGTAGCGGAAATCATAGCGGGATTTTAAAAAAGTATCTACGCTCTCAGTTAGTGACTTCACTTTCGATGAGTCTTTTTCTTTAGACGATGATACCCCCTTAATCGACTGAATAATAGTATTGACAGGTGCTACACTTTTTGTATCCCCTACTCCCGTTTCATCTTGTTTTGAAAGACACTTCATCAATTTTTGCCAAAAGGCAAACCAACCATTTTTTTGTTCCATTTTCTTCTTTTTTTTATGATTAATGGATGCGAATATAATATCAAAAAAAAGCCATTTGCAACTTTTTATCCTATTCATTTTATGAAAACCAGACTTATCATTAATATCCTATCATTTCTTGTTTATCATACTATTAAACCTTATCTTTGTCACCGACAAATTATATTTATCACTAATATGATAAGATGTTATCACTACTATGATAAAGTAACATCATTATTGTGATAAGATCTTATCATAGTAATGATAAGTATAAAATATCAGCACTAAAAACAAGAAATCATTTAAAGATAAAGCAGAAATGGCAGTACAATTTGAATTATATAAGACTCCGATGCCAAAGGAGAAAAAGAACAAGACGCGTTATCATGCCCGTCCGGTAAGTTTTGAGACCGTCAATACCGAGAAACTGGCTTATCGCATCCATGATCGCTCCACATTAAGAGTATCGGACATTATTTCAACCTTGGAAGAACTGAAAAATGAAGTAGCTCAGTGCCTCCTGGAAGGTAAAAAGGTGCATGTCGATGGATTAGGATTCTTTCAGGTCACTCTTTCCTGCGAAGAAGAAATACGTAACCCGAAAGACAAACGTGTGCACCGGGTAAAATTGAAAGCTATAAAGTTTAAAGCTGATAAAGAATTGAAAGGGGAATTGTGTCACATGAAATTCCAGCGTTCTAAAATCAGACCGCACTCCGCCAATTTATCAGAAGTAGAAATAGACATGAAACTAACTGAATATTTTGCTGAAAATCAGATTATCACCCGGAAAGATTTTCAATATCTCTGCGGAATGACGCAAATCACTGCATATCGCCATATCAAGAGGTTAATGGCAGAAAAGAAATTGCAAAATAAAGGGACGATCTATCAACCGATATATACTCCGGTTCCGGGTAATTACAGGGTATCGGTGGATTTAAAATATAAAGAACAATGAAAGAGCCATGAAACAGGTAGCCCTTCACCCGCTCTTCCCCATTTGATAAGGGATGTAGAGAGAAGGTGAAGGGCTGATAAATTATACAGAACTATTCCGTATTAACTATGGTTTCAAATAATTTTCCAAAGGTTCCATAGACAATTCATCTTGATTTGCTCCCCAACAATAATAAGGCTTTTTATCCTTAAAGAAACATATATGAGGATAAGTATTTTCTCGAGTTAAAATAAAAAATGTCCCATCATCAGAATGCTCTCTAGCATATTCAAACTTCTTTGTTTCATTTTTCTGCGGTGTAAACGACATAATTTCCCATCTTTCCGCTTCTGTCCTCTTTATACTACTTTCTACCATCTTGTCCGCAGCTTCCTTCCCAAACACTTCAACATATCCTTGATAATAACTTTTCGGATTCGTGTCTTTCATAAAGTTTTCAGCATGATATATAGCATAAAAATATATTGTTTCCCCATTATCATTCTGCCCATAAAAACAAGCAAACTTTTCTGGAATTCTAAATACCTTTTCTGAATCGTTCACTAAATATAATCTTGAAGGCGAATCAATAACCGGTACAAACTTTATAGTGGACTTCATCAAAGTTAAGGACAAGGATGAATCATTCCATCTCCCTGCAATATTCATGTTTAATCGTTCAAGTATGGTATCCTGAACATTTTTATTAATCTCCTCTACAAGCAGTTTGTTTTGAGGTGTAAGTTGACTGATAGCCTGAGTAATCATCTTATCTCTTTTTATAACTTGCTTGGAAGTGCCATCAACATACACTTGTTCGCTACATGAAAGTAATAGTATCTGGACAAGAAATAGGATTGATAATTTAATTGTTTTCATAATATTTCTTACAGATGTCTTTTATGATTGATAAAAAACTATAATTACAACTTTATTAATTGAGTGAGAAGAGTACCGACATAAATATTTAATCGATACTCCTCCATTAATTCCAGCATCAAACAAAGTTTTCTTTTTTCGTCAAATTATTCCGTATCCACCTCTTCGCGCCATTCTTCTGAAAGCGCATAGTTATTGATAAACACGTATCCATCTAATGTGGATGGCACCGAGATGCCTAACCAATAGAGAATTTGCGGTACTATCAGCGTATTCTCAACACAGATTCTTTCAGCATTGACATTGGTAGGCAATGTATTTGCAAACATGGCAGAAGCTTTCTGTTCGATATCCGGAGAACTGCTTGTTTTATCTTTAATATAATACATATTGAGTCCACCTTGTATCTGATTTTTAATTACTAATGTATCCTCCTCTAATTTCTCAAGTTGCTCTGTTGGCTTGAATTTCCAATAGCCGAGCATATCACTAGAAGGTTCAATATCAATTTCTCCCGATAGTTGCAAAAATTCTCTTTCAGCAAGATCCTTTTTCCATAGACGTACTTCCGATATATAATAGGAAGTTGGCACAGAATAACCACCTATCGCCAAAAGGCTTGAATCCGGAGCTAATCCTTGGGTATCCGTAGTTCCAGATCCCTGCAACTTACCATCTAAAGTAATGAGCCAATTTCTCCTTCCGGAGGCAGCGGAACTTATGCTAACACCATAGTGATGCCATTTAGAATCATTGTATCCGGTAATAGCTTGCTCAAGAGCAGGACCTTCCTTAGGATTTGTTCTCATGGATACAGTTCCTCTCTGCCTATATAGTCCCCAGCCGGCTTTTCCAAGTATGCGATCCCAATTGTTACCATTATATGTACCGTCCTGCCTAGGAACCATACGCATTATGATCTCCATTGAAAATGCATCCATACCTAAAGAATAATATTTACCTATACTATCAAAAACGACAGCCTTGTATTCATTCTGAGAATCAAAATATGCACCGTATAGTCTATTACCATTCAATTGTTTTTCCGTATAATGATTGTAGTAAAACAGACCAAACGTGTTACGCTCCACTTCCGAAGTGCCACCATAACGACCATCAGCCGATCCACCGTGATTGGAAGTTACAACAATAAGCCAGTCTTCGTAAAATGCATTCTCACGGGCATCAATCGCCGACAAAAATTCACCAATGTATCCGTCTATAGTTTTAAGTGCACTGACATAAGCGGCGTTGTCCGCTTTGAATCCCCCACTCTTCCCAGCCTCCAACATTCCTGAAAAATCGGCCAGAATGAATGTGTAATCTTCATTCGCAATATGATTGAGAACCACATCCCGAGTTTGAACGTCATTTTCTGAAGTAATGGTAGTCTTAGCATTGTTAAGCATATTTTTGTTCAGTTTCGCCCAAGGTGTCACACACAATGAAAGCATATTCACGTCATTATTCGAAATATAGCTAATAATGTTTTGATAGTGAATTACCTTTTCATTCGGATTGTTCGGATTGTACTCCACATTAGCAGTATAAGATTCATCGGTTATACTGTGCTTTTCGGGTATGACCCCTCTGTCCGTACTGAAGGCGTCTGTTGCTCCGGCAGCTTGTCCGGCATTCGTTCCTCTCGACAGACAGGGTTCGATTGTCACTAACTCCTGTCCACGAATATTTACTATTTTTCAACATCTTAGCAATGGCACCATCGGCAGGAAGGGAGTTCTTCACCACTTCACCAACCGCACCATCTATATTTATCCATAATACTTTACGATGGATTTTGGTAGATATGCCGGTATCTATAGTTCCATCGTCTGCTATTTCAGCAGGTGTATCGTATTCCGTGCAAGCATAGTTAAATGCCAGGACACAAACAACAAGCAAGCTGTATGTGAGAATATTTAAAAGTTTATTCATCTGATATAAATTTACGGTTTATAATAAAATGTACCAAACTCGGTAAACGACTGTACTCTGAACCTAAAACGAGACATATCTGTTTCATTCCAGTTATCATTACGATTAGGTTCAGGAAGTTTTATACGCAGATATCTCACTTGTTCTTTTGACGGAAAATCATAGAAACCCTCACTTTTAATATTGGGCAACTCGGGATGTGCAATGGAATCAATCTGCACAATTTCCCTCCAAACTATATTTTCGTCAAGCGGATCATTAATAATATCCTGATTGACAGGAGTCTCGATAATCAGCTTAGTTGCCGCAAAGTCTGAGTTGTTGCCAGCCAGAAATACACCATTAACATCTGTCGTCTCTTTCATATCAATAAACAAATAATACGGAAGTGGCGGAGTACTTGTATCGTTGTTGTAATATGAAGTCCATCCTGTTGATTTGTCGCTGTCCAGCAATCGGTCCGGCGACTGCCCTGAATTAAAGTTATCGCTTCCATTTGCATCCAGTGCATAAATCTCCCAGTCAGCGCGATTATGACGGTAGTGATACCCGTTACTTGGGAAATCAACCACACCACTTGATGGATTTTCTGCCAGAGGCGAGTATTTCCATATGGCTTTATCCATCAGCGGATATTTCGATGCATAACTACGGGCTTCGTCTGTCAGCGAATAGCCCCAATGCTCAAAGAATGGTGAAAAATCTTCCTTAAAATAGTCACATAAAGCCTTAAAGAAATAGGTAGAAGTAGAATGATCTACGGAAATTTTATCTTTAATCATACGGTTCAACTCTATATAAAAAGCCCAATCGTCATCTTTGTAGTTAGCTAATTGAACGAGGCTTGCCAATGCGTATGTCGGCCGTACTTCCGACTTTATATCAGATACAAACCAGCGGCTACTATCGGTATCTGCATATGCCAATGCTTTGGGGAATTGCTCCGCAATGCTACTGCCTTCTTCCGGGAAAATCGGTCCCATCGGATACCCATCCTCTCTTAATCCTTTCTCAGCCATGCGATATAGGGGAATTGCTTTTACCGCATCAGATACTTCGCTCCACCAGGGTGATTTTATATCTCTGAAAGAGTAATTTCTATATAACGCATTAAAAATAGCAACAGAATTACCGGATTTCAACGTTTGATAGCTAGCCAGCTCATTCAACAGATAATTTGTATTCAATGCCACTACACCATAATCGGCATTACGAATATACAGATTGTCCAACAACTCCACATCCAGCACCACACGCTCAGGAAAATCGGGAGCACGCATTGAAAAATCCTGTGCCCCAACCTGCAAACTGTAATAGTTATAATAATAGGTCTCGACAGCATTGTCCCATGCTTCCAGTGTGTTCGGCATCTTTTCAGCAATGGTAGGATCATCATTTATCATATCCAATAATCGCTCACGCTGAACGGAAAAAGCGACATGCCGGCCACGCAACTCGAGCCACGGTACAGTCGTTGTACGCAACTGCTCAACCCACGCTGTTACATCAGTAGAACCGACAATAAAATCAGGCGAACGATAAGCCCCGTTAATCTCCATAACAAAATCCGCACTGCCATTCACATCCTTGCTTTTTTCGATCCATATCATACCTCCCAAAGGATTACGAATCGTGTTTTTTCCCGGGAACAGTTGCTTCGAAGTAGTAACTACCGGCAAACGCAAGTAGGGAGAAATATCCGTCAAATCATCTAAATGAGAACCGATGATAACCGTCAACCCCATAGTGTTGTCATTAATGGTTATAGTAATCAATTCACCTGCTCCGGCATAAAGCCCGGTGCTGTAGATCGGACGAGGAACTTGTTGCACGTCAAGATCGTATGCAGGAATGTATCTCTTGCTTAAATCAAGCGCAAGCAGTGTATTGACAGTATTATCGACTAAAGTATCTACCAAACCTGGAAAAATACGGGCACTTTCATACATACTGACATCGATTCCTTCACCTGTTACTATGGTTACATTGGTAGAATCGGCGGTATCATCCTCTGTCCCGCTTTCGATATCATATTGATAAGCAATGTTGCAGCTTCCCATAAAAAACATACAGGAAATGAATGACAGCAAAACTGCATAGTCGGCTTTTAGTTTATTAAAGCATTTCATATTGCATTCTAATTTAATTATTTAAAGAAACGTAATCTAATGCCCAGCCTTCACCATCGAAATTCCAGGAAGAATCAACCGGCTCTCCAAACCATTGAAAAATCTGATAGGATAAATCGACTGTATTAAGAACCGTTTTATAGTAGGAATCGTCTATAAGTGGGCATACCTTATCCGTTACAATACTCTCCTGCCTGCGCGTTACGTAATCATCGGTAGGCGCAAACGTACCAACCGGTTTATTGAAGTATAATCTTTTATCTTTTGATGTATATTTCGAATAATCTTCCAAATAAGATAATCCGATATCATCTTCGCGATCGTTGGGGTAATAACCCACCAGATTATTCCAATACGGATATAATTCACCCAAAAGGTCCAGTTTTGTAGTACAATGATACTCCGCAATAATATCAGCAGGTAGAGCAACGTTGTAAAACTGGAGATCGTTTATATATAGATTTGCCTGACTAGGTCTGTCCGGAGAAAACGTATGTCCGATGGCAAGAGGCGCATCTGTCCACATATCTTTACTGCCGTCTATCTTACATCCCATCTGATACTTACCGTCAAGATAAAATAAGATGGAGTCACCTTTCTGGGTATCATCAACCTCTTTTATAACTAGCGTATAAGAATGCCATGATCCGTCACGTCTCGTAGATGGTAAGCGGAAAACCGAAGAACCCTCTTTAAAATTAGCAGCAAATTCGACTTGCGTATTATTAGAAAACATTAGCTGCCAACCTGTACCTGCTTTTTGGTATCTTTTCGATATTATATTTCTATTACCCCAAGGGTCGCCGTGCTTATCAAACATTTTAAACTGAATGGTATATCCACTTTTATCCACCTCTTCATCCGGATTGGAACTCCATCGTTTACCCATATTAAAAAACTCGGTATTTCCAGTCATAACGGCATTTGTTGTCGCTTTTTGTCCGGGACCGACGAAATAAGGACTATAGAATTTGTATTGTAGTTCATCCGAGCCCGGCCTTTGCAACAATTTGGATGCAAACCGACTGTTATAGAGCATCATGAAAGAATTGAGACGCGGATCATCATACAACGATGCCGGAGTTACATTACCTTCATAAACACCACCATAAGAAGATGTAATAACTACAAGCCAGTTTTCCTGAACGTAACGCGGACGCGCTTCAAGTGCTTTCATTATTTTACCGATGAAAGCATCTACATTGTAAATCGCATCAATAACCTCACTGGTAGGAGTTGTCTCATTGCTCCAGAATCCATGTTGCTCACCAGTCTGTTGAACACCGCCGAACTGTGCAACTACGATATCCGAGATTGTTTCACCATTGATTTCAGCAATAAGAGCATCAGCGGTTTCACTGTCGGCCGAAGTCTTTCTTTTAGTATCGGCAACACTCCCGAAAGCTCCGAAAAACTCCGTATCGGAAGAATAAAAGCTAACTTTTAGATTTTCATCCGCCTCTTTCAATCGTTGAAGAAAAGAAGGCGTTTCGAGTTCGTCAATTCCTTGATTGACATCAAGCCCGTTCTTTGTTGTTCCGGTCAGCAAATTTGCCCATCCACGTTCTTTACTTACCCCTTCTTCATTGTCGGCAAGTCCGTAAAAAGTAAACAAAGATTTATCCGTCATGGAGCGGATAACTGGAGCCTTTCGTGTATTGTACGCCTCATTAACGGCTATTCCGGATGCACCATCGATAACCACCATCAATACGTGTCCCGTAGTATATTCAGTACCCGACTCCGGATAATCATCAGTCAAAAGCCTTTCCATATCCTCATTGCACGAGAATGCAAATACAGCAAACAGGCAAAGCATTATATTTTTTATCAACTTTTCCATTGTATTTCATAATAAGTTATTCATAATCAACTTCTATCATCATCGCATTGCGAACCATATTACCATCAAAACGACTGAAATCACCAAGCAGCAGCAATCCGTTTGAATTGGTCGAAGTACGAGTTTCAATTACTTTGTAGAGTTCACCCTGGAAGATGCCCGGCACATTAAATTGTTGCAGCGCCTTTCCATCACGACCCAATATAAGGAAACCACGGCGAGTTACACCATCGTATTTCGTAAACGCACCTGAAACAACAATATTATCATTATCAAGCAGACAGGCAAAATTGGCCAATCCTCCTTCCATTTTTCCGATCTTGAAAATTTCATCACGTGTGCCATCATCATTCAACATAACTACACTCTGTGCAGGAATACCGTTGAACTCAGAAAACTCCCCAGTTATAAGGATTTTCTTTTTGTTTTTATTGTACCGGATTTTAGTAATACTTCCATTTGCGCCCGTACCGATGTTTCTCATAAAAGTTTCATCAAGGGTACCTTCGGCATTCAACTTCACAATATTCTTCACAGACTGTCCATCGAAACTGCTGAATGTCCCTACTATGACAATACCGTCACTTTCGACCATACAAGCATCTAAAATCTGCCCGATAACTCCTTCTGCATCCCTGCGATAGCTATCATCAAGTTCTCCAGTCCTTGACATACGCAATACACTCGCAACCTT
>ERZ772880.3285-NODE-3285-length-11262-cov-52.269921_pt1 | contig 11262 bp, 19 predicted proteins | sample MGYA00580577_ERZ772880 | MGnify/ENA primary metagenome ERZ772880 (study PRJEB29015, sample SAMEA2737705) | human gut metagenome | biome: human gut; feature: human-associated habitat; material: faeces | place: China | collected 2012 ... | reverse complement strand
AAGCCGACATTCGAATCAATCGAAAGATACTCTCGATATGAAGTTATCAGCAATTACATCCAGTGTTGCATCCGCATCCGTAAAATGTGTTCGGATTAGGAACCTGATATGCCGGAATCGGTGCCGGATTAATCGCATTAATGAGCTGCTGTGTCTGTGAAGCCATTGCAGTTGTGAGAAGTGCACTCTGGCGATCCTGAGAAGCAGCACGTCTGAGGTCGTTATTTTCAGCCTGCAGGTTAGAAATCTTTTCATTGCAAAGATAGTCGAGAATGGCTCTTGTCCCAGCGTTCTGGCTGTCAATGATATCTCTTGTGTTGCTGTTCATGGTGTTCTGTAATGCACAGGTGTTCTGCGCCATATTGTAGTTTACGCCCTGAATTGCTTCTCTGGTTTCACAGCAGCAGTTTGCAAGCTGTGCCTGGAGTGCATTGGTATTCTGCATATTAGCTACAGTGTCAGCATTAATAGCCTGCTGAATACTGAAACCAGTCTGCATGATGTTTGTGTTGATTCCGTTAAATCCGGTAAGCATACCGTTATTCATGGCATAGAAGCCATCACACAGACCGCTATTGATTCCGTCAAGCTTACTGATCACAGCGGAATTGTCGAATCCTCTCTGAATATCCGCCTGAGTAGCTGCTGTGGCTACGTATCCGCCACCGTTTCCATTATTGCCCCAGCCGTTGTTTCCCCATCCGAAGAAAGCAAAAATGAATAAAACAATAATCCACCAGCTACCATCTCCGCCAAACATGCCGTCATTATTTCTACCGTTTCCAGTAGCGGCGGCAATATCTGCTAAGCTATAATTTCCATCCATAATATAATCTCCTTTTTTGTGTATTTACATCAATCTGGCCAGATTGTAATGTACTATTTCATTCCTTTCAACATGTGTTGAAACTGCCCTGCCATCTGCTGAACCTGATTAAGTTGCTGTTGGGAAATCTTTCCAGACTGTAACATCTTTTCAACTTCTGCTTTCGGATTTCCCTTAAAATTCTGCTTAAACTGCATAAACTGCTGTATCATCTGCATTGGTCCGTTTCCCTGTGGCATCCCACCGCCAAGTGTGTTAAATAATGGATTACTCATCTGCATTTCCTCCCTTGTTTGCTGATTCCTGCACGGTATTAGCCCTAACAGGTTCAGAAAAAGAATTTAATCGGTTTATGATAGCTTCGTATTTGCCCTTTAAATCGTCGTATTCCTGTCTGGTGACGTATTTACTGTCCATGTTCTGAACAGTCTGTTTAGGCGGCATCTGAGAGCCTACCTCGTTGTATTCAAACGTTCGCAGTGGCTGCGGCATGCCGGATACGTCTGTGGATTTTATATAAAATTTCTCTGATTCTGAATCCATCAGTAAAACACTTGTCCCGGGTGCTACCAGATAGGATTTTGCGCCGACTTCGCCGGATACCCACAGGATACCATTATTGTTCTGCTGCTGTTGTACTGGTTGAGCTGGCATCTGGACAGGCTGTTGCTGGAACTGGTTCATCTGCCCAGGAACGCCAAAGCTATATTGATAAGGATTGTTATATAATGCCATCTTATACACCGCCTTTCTGATTATATTTTTGCATAAAAAAAGAACCGGAAACAGGTCGTTTCTGGCTCTAATTAGTATCCAAAAAGTATCAGCACACTTTGATTATTTTATTATTTACCCTCCGGCTTAACCGCTTTGCTGTTGATATACTCACGTTCATCTGTTCAGCGCAGTATTCAAGAGTGCGCTCCTGGCATCTCAACCGGAACAGTCTTTCTTCGTCTGGTGTGAAATTACACTCTATCAAGAACCTGTCTATATCTTTTTTCGTGAACACATATAATTTCATGAGCATACCCCTTACTAATGCTAACGCTGATTCTGCGCAAGATACTCCGTGAGCTTCTGTTTTGTTTTTTTTAATTCCTCAACATTATTCCCACTGATCTGACTATCCAACATGGTTGATAGTACTTCCAGAATCAATGAATCACGCTCCGCAATCCTCTGAAGACTCTCGTAATCTCGCTTATCATGTTCTTCCAGTGTCTCTACTCGCTTATTAAGTCGGAATGCTGGTGTAATCCATTTAAAGATTACAGCCGCTGCCCCTCCAACAATAGACACTCCTCCGCAGATAGAGAGAAAAATCTGTATGAATTCTGATATGTTCATTTAGCTACTCCTTTTCCCAGTAATATACCGGGATCTCATTACCGCTATTCCATGTATCGAAATATTTGCCATTCTGTACCGTTACCGCATGACCATCTATGCAGAGGATGTATGTGCCTGTCGGATGGTCTGTACAAAAGTCATTGACTGTATAGATATATCGTTCTGACTGTTCTATCAGTTTGCGCCGGTATCCACGTTTATAGAGATACGCTCCCCAGACATAATTTGCACTTGGCATATCTGACAGAGAACACGCTTGCACCATTAGCCCGGCAAACACCGTTTCCCAGTCCTGCCCGGTTGCTTTGCATATTGCCCGGACAACGCAATCTCCTGTTCTCTTATCCTTAACAGGATTCGGATTGAAATATTCCCATCTATCCATCAGTCAATCCCCTTTGCTGTCTTATATCGTCTTGCCGCTCCTCTGGCTTTAGCGGCGTTCTGGCGGTTCCACTTAGCGATCATAAGTCGGTCTTGTAGTTCCCTCAGGCCATTCCGTTTGCAATAATCTTTATATGCAGCATTTTGTTTCTGTAAAAGATAAGACTTCCGGTCAAGGTCTTGCTGTAATGCGAATTTTGCCTTTTCATTCGGTGCATTGTCGACTCCTGCCTGCAGCCCAAGAACCTCTCTCTTCGTTTTGCGGATTCTCCGCTCATAAGTACGCTGTCGCTGTTCCTTTTCGTACTGTTTACCTTTGTCAGCTTTATCCTGTGTCGATAGTTCTGCATAAGGGTTAAATTCTCCGTCACTGGCTCCGAAGCTATGCCGACAGTTGACCCCTGACAGTCCGCTTGCTGTCCCGTATCCGGTCAATGAGAATGGCGGAAATTTCTTACTCTTGCCAGAACGAGAGTATATCTTTCCTTGCCACCATGAGTGGTTTCCCGGATTCTGACCGCCGTCACCCGTTCTGGCTCCAATGTGAGCACTAACCAGAACTAAATCCCAGTCCATTTCTTCCATGCGCTTTAGGGATATATCCCCCGTAGCCTGCGCCACACCAGTTCTGACAGAACGTGCAACCGCTGTTTCAATCGTGTCTTTTCTACCAGATGGATATGTGACGGTAACACCATCACTCACAACGTTGTTAACTGCCTCTTTAATGGCTTGCGTATACCCAACTGCACCAGTCATCACATGGTTATATGCAAGGTCGCATTGTTCGATATATAGCCTCTGAGCGGCACTTGCGGTTGTCCGTGTGAAGTTCTTCCACTCGCCCATGGTCGCAAGCATATTTCGTTCCATGAGTCTTATCATTGTTGGTGACTGTTCAAGCGGCACAGGACTTAATCCTGCCGCCTTATATACCTTATCATCATACTCCATTGCAGTGATTCCGGCATCTTCAAACGCTTCAAGAAGCTCTTGTTGCTCACGTTTGGTGTATCTGGATAGTTCTGCCAGAATGTCTTCTAACAGTTCACCGGATTCCTGTAACGTTCTGATTCTCCACGCATCAGCATTGGTCAGAATATAGTCCTCGCCCCTGCCGATTCTTGCCATCATCCGTGATACGATCTCAGAGATGATATACTGGTGCAATTCTTCAGCAATTTGTTCACTGCCCTCTGTAATTTGTCGTAAATATTCAGGACTAAGTATAATATATCACCTCTTTCGATAAATGTTGTGGTACATGTTTTAAAAATATGCTACAATCAACCTATTAAGGAGGTGTCGCAAAATGTTTTTAAAACTGAAAATTTATTGCACTTGTAATTGCAACTATTACGTAAACGAGCAAATTAACACGGAAAAGGTAATTTGCCCAAACTGTGGTAAAGAACATCCGTCTTCATCACAAATTATATCTATGCTTCACATGGCTAAGTGCATTGATGATGGCAATGTCCCTGGCGTAAATACAGTAAGGACATTTGCTGTATCCAAGCGAGAAGATTCTGGCTGTTAATAATGTTATTGCAAAGTGGAGAGGAGTTTTAATCCTCTCCGCTTTTTTTACTTAATTCACTAAAACTCTCTTGTAATTGGCTTTGGAATTTCGCCTGTCAGATATGCGAGGTATTTTTTTCCCTTGTTACCGGCTTGTCTGCCATCTTTTTACTCCTCTCCGAATAGTGTTGGTTCCTTTGGCTCGGCTTCTTTGACCATTGCTTTCGCTTCTTCCTCAGTCATTCCTTCAAACTTTACAAAATACAACCATGCCGGAACCTTGCCAGTAGTTACATACTGCCACCACCTTGCACGGTCGTTTTCTCTAACATAGAGGATGTCTCCGAAATCATAATTGACTTCATAAGCTCCGACAGGTGCAAGTCCGTACAGGTCAGCGTAAACGTTCAGCGCGTAAATTACTTCGTCCAGACAGGATTCCAGTTTGTCCCTCACGTCTTTGATAAACTGGACTGTCCTCTGCTGTTCTGCTTCTACTCCAGTAGCCGTCTGAATTCCGCTAGATTCGTTAAAAACAAAGTATCCGTTAGAGAACCCAATCTTGTACCCTAACTGGCTTAAAAGAGCATTTATGCCGCTTATACGGGTATCAGTGTTTAGAATCGGGTTGATTTCTTTGTAAAACTCTTTCTCATCCTGTCCGAATACATTTTTCACATAATCCGGCAAGCTCATTTCTTTGCATCTGTGCTCCATGGCCTGCGGTGTCATGGCGGATACTGGTGATCCGCTCGGCATCAGCAGTCGGTCATCTACCAGAGCGGTTCTCTTAGAATCAAGGATTTCTTTTGCATTACGGCTGTATGCAATGTCCAGATCTTTCAACTCTTCAATTGCTTCTGCAAATATCGGTAAGCCAAATGGTGTACTGATATCTACATTGTTCGCCTGTGGAGTCCGCAGAACTCCGTACAGAGGTCCGTCCAGCTTCTCGCCATTTGCTTTGAGAATCGGCGGCGTATCTGCCATGAGGTCAGCCCATTTGGTCTGTTTAAGGTCGATTTTATCGCCGATTGACTGAGGGGATTTCGACACATAAGCTCTGTTAGAAACGTAGTACGGATAGGTTGTCACGCCATCTATTGTAGTCTCGACAAAACGATGATATTCAAGCCGTGTGTAGTATTTCCGTCCAACGGTATAATAGTCCTTGAATATAATCCCCTTTATTTCCTGATTGTCATAATCTACAATCATCACATCTGCCGGAGTGAATACGTCAAGGCTCTCGCCGTTTGGCTTGATAAATACCGTTCCATAAGCACATCCATATTCTACCCAGTGCCGTATCTGGAAATATACCTTGTCAATCTGTTCCTGAAGCCATGTAGCCCTTGCAGAACCGTCTATCTGAACGCCGATCGCCAGTGTTACAAGCCTAGCTGTCTCTGAGCAGACAGATTTCGCAAAATTGATCGTCTTAATATTATTATTATCGTCCAACCATTCCGGCGCGCCTCTATAGATGTTTGCACACCGGTTAATCAGTGATTCCATCTCCGGAAATTCTGCTGCCTGGATGTTAAAATCCTCTTCGGCTTGTTTTTTGAAAATCATGTTAAACCACCTTTTCAACGTTGTTATAAGTCCCATTTAGTCACCCGATTTTAAATCCAAAATCTTCCAGGTTTATCTTCTTGTCTGAAATAGTTTCTTCTTTTTCCATTAACATTTCGCCTGGAATCCAGAAAACCAACATCTCTGTAGTTGTCTTCGTTTCTATTGATACGTTATTTACAATATTAATTGTTGTATTTTCAATACATTGTTTCTGACAAAACGGTTGCTTTTGTGTTGAACTTCTAAAATGTCCCACAGATTTCAAGTAATTTCCGTTAATATCAAATGGGAATATATAATCATCTTTTATCCATTCTTTTTTACTCATTACGCACTATACCCCCTTCTGTTAAACAGTGGCTCGTAAGCATACCTAAGCGCCGAGATTGCATGATCATTTCCGTCTGGATAACCACTTATTACATTTCCCTCTTTGTCCCGATCGTACTCATATTCTGTGATTTCCTTATATGCGTTCGGTGTTCGCTTCGGGTCAATAACAAGCGTCTTTGTCTGTAAGAATTTAAAGCCATACTCGATACTTCCCGGCCCTTTGATTGCTCCTCTGGCAGGAAGTCCGGCATCCCGGAAGTCGTTCACGGATTTAGGTTCCGCAGAATCACATATCATCGTATAATCATCATAGCCTTTTTTCTTGATCCAGTCAGCGGTCTTGGAGTTGCTCCATTTATTTACATACAATTCGTCGATCAGATATATTTTCTCTCTGGCAGAATCGTAATAGGTCCTGAGATAGCAGAAGGCATCCGGGTACCATCCATAATCTACGCCAGGGAAAATACGGTCCATGTGACTGATCTCTTCGTCTGTAATGTTTCTAATCTCCAGATATTCAAATACGTTTCCACCGTTTCCATTCGCAATTCCCATGTACTCATGCTCATAAGCATTTGGATTGACTTCTTTAAGGTGTTCTGCTTCGTCAATAAATGGCTGCCCTAGCCATCCTTTTGGCACGTCCAAGTAAGTTGATGAATGAACTATTCTGTTTTCTTTTGGTTCGAGAATATACTTATTAGCCCAGTTATTCATCGTTTTTGGTGGATTGAAACTCTTAAATATCCATGCAATGTCACCGCCACGAATCGCAGACTGCTCAATTTTACGAATTTCCTCAGGTCCTGCGAATTGGTCTAACTCTTCGAACCAGAGAATGCCAATATATCCGAACTCAGGGTTGATAGATTTAATCTTTTCGGGGTCATCAGCACCACGGAAGTATATCTTTTGTCCGGTTGATTTCAGCGTAATCTCCATAGGTGATAACTTGGAATCAAATTCTTCTGTAAATTCCTGCTTTCCAATAGCCCATTTGATTTTGTTATACACAGAATCCTTAATAGTATTCCCAACCTTACGGCAAACCACAGCATGGATGTCATGATTGTTCTTCATCAACTCTACTATAGTCATTCCAACAGTGGTTGATTTCGTGGAGCCGCGTCCACCCTTAAACACATACTCCAGATGTTTCTTGTCTCGAATATCTCTAATGGCCCAATGAAAGCAATCAGGAATGTTATACAGATCCATGTGATACTCTTTTGCATTTCTGGCAGCTTCCTCCGCTGCTTTCTTTTCTTCCTGCTCTTGCTTAATTTTTAATGTCTTTTCCAGATCATTCATAGATTTGAGCTGATCGGAGAAATCTGGAGCAAATCCGAATGAATCAGTCAGTTCGCCCCTTGCGATCATGGAACGGCGTTGCTGGATTTCTGCCAGGGACATGATGTCAGTGCCTTTTTGTTTTTCGATGAGAGACTGTTTTGCAGCTATATAGGAAGAAACCACAAGTTTTTTCAAGTTCTGTTGTCCCATTGAATATGCTGTTTTCTCGCTATACCCAGCTTTTCTTGCGGCATCAGATGCATTTCCGCCATTCTTTATATATTCATCTGCAAACGCTTTCTGTTTAGGCGTTAAGTCCATCTAATCACCTCTGTCTATCCTCATTTTCTGACCGCCTCCCATATCTCTTTTAAGCACATGACTACATCATACTGGGATGCAGTTCGTAATATTTCATAATCACAATCTTTCCATTCTCCTCTTTTTGTAAGATGGAGTGTAGGTGTTGATATAATCGTTACTGTAATCAATCGTTTCTGCTCATAGCTGTAGAATTGTGATGTTCCAATTTTTATAATTAATCCAGTAGATAATATAGCTTTTTGAAGTTTTCTCATAACTGCTTTTAAGTTTGCCACATTATCACCTCACAAAAAACTGCCACATATGGTACATAGCTATAGATATATACTATATTACCATACATGGCAGAAAAATTTGTCCCCACATTTTAATATTAATTGTATTATTATATTTCTCTTAGTTTTCTTAGAGTATCATAAAACATAGCCATTGCCTTGCGCTTGTATGCATAGAAATCGTCTCGCTTTGCCGGTATGTACTTTGTCTTCATGATACGATCATAAGATTTGTTTGTTACAATAGATTCATACACCAGAAGTTCAATTCCAGGAGGGCAAGAGCTTATGCAGCAATGTAAAATATCGTGTCTCTGCTCTGGTGTAGCTTTCTGGCATATATCCTTTAAACGGTTAATGTCTTCCGGGTATACGCCAAAATCAACAAGTGACTTTTGCCTGGTTCGCATATCATCACCGCCTTTTTATTGCTATTTACGCTTGCCACCAAAATGTGCAACCAAGAAAATAGTGCCAAATGATCCGAATATTATTCCAAATGTAAATGCTATTAAACTATCAATCATTCTTCTTCATCTCCTCCAACTTCTTTTTAGCTTCTTCACGAGAAAAATAAACCTTTGCTTCTTGCTTCTTTTCTAAAACTCCGTTAATAATTTGTAAATGAAAGCCTTTTTTATCAATATGAAAAGCATCCACTTTGTGTTCTACGATTCTAAGAGGTTTTCCTACAATATCATACATTGTATCTCCAACCTTACACGGCAGCCTCACAAGCAAGCCCTGTTCTTCTGCTTCTTTGTAAGATTTTAATTCTTCAAGCCACTCCGCAAGTTGCTCATGTTCTTCTGCACATTTTATACAATTAGCCTTCATATAATTTTCTACAGAATCATTTGAGTCAAATTTTTCTGCGTCATTATAATTCATATCTGCTACTTCTTTTGCGTGTTTAATAGCTTCATCAAGTGTTAATCTTCCCATCATTTCGCCTCTTTTGCTCCTTGATATATGGTTACCATATCAAAATTACTTCTAATAAATCTTAGTGTCAGTTTATGTTTTACAGAATTTCCGAGTTGATCGTAAATCCAGTACATATCCTCTTGGCCAAAGTTTGTACCCAGATATCTGTTAAGGCTTGATATCAGTTGTTCTCTCCATTCATTATTTCTTTTGTGCGAACTGTACGGCTCTCCTTTTGCCATTGGCCTTGAACACCATTCAAGTAGCTTGCAGATAATATCTTCTTTATCGGTACAATTCTTTGCTGTGAAATATACGTTTCCTTTTTCGGAAAGAATTATTTCCCCAAATCTGTTTATGTAGCTCCCGGGGAAGCATTCCATAAGACCGAAAATTTCATCAGTCATCTACTTCACCTCTTCCATCTGACTTTCTATGGTATCTGCAAGTAGCTTCAAGGACTTAATAAATGAGTCCGTCAAAGTTGTTCTATCTGGGTATTTAGCGAACGTTCTGACAAGTTTTACTGCATCCTTGATTTTTTTTTCATCTTCGACGATTTTGGATGCTTCAAGCAATTCCTTTTCAAAGCTGTAAGTAGCGATCTTATTATCGTAAAAAATCAATATGTTTGGAAATGGAATTTCGATATGGTTTAAATGGTTTTCTCTCGCCCATTTGAATCCCTGAAACCTTGCTATTTTCAGAACACTCAAATATTCTTCCCGCGTTCTTACAAATACGTTTTTTCCTGTTAAATCAATCATCATAATTTCCCCCTGTAATCTCATCAATACACTGATTCCAGCCCTCCGCAAAGCCAGCATCAGACGTATTGGCTGGATAATCTCCATTGTCTTTTTTCGGCAAGTCCATAAGCGGGCACCAATCTGGCTTTGAGCTTAAGTCTTCGATATATCTACAATTTATTTTACAAAAAGAATGGAATATTCCACCGTGTAAAACACATGATTCACAATCTTCTGGTGTTTCCATCACTAATACTGACTTACTCATCTTCTCTTACCTCTTTTCTGCAAGAATGCTCCATATTGTGAAAGACTAATGATAGTATCTTTTTCTCTTGTAGCCAGTCCATACCCAAGTCTTCCATTTTTTTATTTTCCTCTTTCGTAAACATGGTTGAAATGTCCTTGCCTTTACTCATCTGATTCCTCCTGTAATAATTCTGGGTTGTCAAACACGTTTCCGGCAGTTTCAATCTTTCTGTGCCAATATCCAAGTTCTTTTCTGTAAAATGTCTCTTCTGGAAAATCAACATAAAATCCAAAATTATAGCTTCCGTAATCAAAACTCGAACAATACATTCCAAATTTTACCGGGGCATATTCTCCGTTATGATTAACAATATCGTTCTCCCAAATTTTCTTCCCGTTCTTGTCGGTCAGACCTGTGAACTGACAGAGGGTTTCTATATCAATTATATTGGTATATACTGTAAACAGATCTGAATCCTTCCGATAAAAAATAATGTCCTTCCCCCCTATGTGATATTGATCTCTTAGGTAATATCCCTCAACCCATTTTCCATCATAAACGCTCTTTGCCTTGAAAAGAATTTCTCTCATATCACACCTCCTTCGGTTTTTCGCACCGCTCAAACTCGATCACCCAGACCCACGGGTTCGCATTCCAGCCGTAGCGATCAAGGTCTGATTTCTTAATGGTGGAATCCCAAATTTTAGCGAATCTTTCTATCGCTGTACGCCACATTTTTTCTTCCCAACCAACGTTTTTTCCATTCTTCCAATTTGCTCCCTCTGCTTTTGCGCCATCTTCTGTGATATTCTGTAACCGCTCCACTCTTACGTTCGTAACATTCAACCAGATTCTCGCTGCTTTTTTCGGCATGTGGATGGATGGTTTCCACGGCTCTTCTGCGTCTTCAGAATTTGCAATGCTAGCCTTATATCCATAGTGTTCTTCCAGATGGCATCCTTCACCTTTTCCAACCCGCTTTGTATATCTGTGCCAAGTCTCACGAACATACAGGATATCTTCCGGCTGATATGGCGATCTTCTTTCCGGCTCCAACGGATAACCACATCTTGCACAGTATACATTTTCTGCCATCTCGTCGTATATGTACTCATTATGCACATACTTGCAATGTGGGCATTCTTCCCACTGTGGCTTTACCACTCGCCGAGTGCAGCTCTTTCTTCCGTCCATGATTGCTTGCACCATCTCGGTATTAAATAAAATAGGCTTAATTACCATTTACTCCACCGCCTTTCACGATTTCGATTGCTAAAGCTATCGTCTGTTCTTTTTCAATGTATTTCAGTCTTTGCGTGCTGTCATTAGTTCCCAAACATAGTTTAAATGCTCTCTTCTTTTCTTCTTCTAACCGCTCCACAACCTTATCCACATCAAAAGCTGTTTTACTTTCTTCTACTGATAAAATCCATGCACATTTAT
>ERZ772880.3282-NODE-3282-length-11266-cov-3.940059_pt1 | contig 11266 bp, 30 predicted proteins | sample MGYA00580577_ERZ772880 | MGnify/ENA primary metagenome ERZ772880 (study PRJEB29015, sample SAMEA2737705) | human gut metagenome | biome: human gut; feature: human-associated habitat; material: faeces | place: China | collected 2012 ... | reverse complement strand
GCTGGGCAAAGAAAAGATAAAAGACGAAAAGCGTTCCACCGGCGATTCGCCCGTACAAAAAAATCTAAGAAAAACAACAAATAGTATGCAACCATAAAATGCATAGTTAGAGAGGGCAAGGCAAATACTTTGCCCTTTTTATAGTGTGCATTTTTAAAATTAAGGAGGGAATTGACATGTTAAAATTCAGAAAAAATGAAATCCATAAACTTGCAAACCAGATCACCTGCAACTCTGAGCTTTTCGGAGATGAAATTTGCTCCGTTACTTCTCAGCTAGTAACACTGTCAAACTCTGCAAATGAGTTTGGTTGTGCAATGGAAGGTAAAATCTTCGATTGTTGGGGTAGAACTGTAACTGCAACTGCTATACCTGATAAATTCAAGCATAGTTGGAGCTTCTAAAAAGGAGGATAAAATCATGGGGAAAGATAGAAGCATGGCAATTAAACATGCAAAAGCGAAAAAAGAAGCAATGAAAGAAGTGCTAAACAATCAAAACGACTTTGCACAAACTTCATGGGGACTTACTGACAATATGCGTAAATGGTTCAAGGCAAAACCATATGCATTGACATACGGAAAATAAAATGTTATTGCTAATCGTAGCAAACTATGATATATTGGAGGTGATGAATTTTGAAGAGGAGGTAGTATTATATGATAACTTATTATAAATTAGATTCTATTTTAGAAAATAAAGGAATGAAAAAAATTGACTTGCAACGCAAACTAGGAATTAGTCCATCTACTATGGCAAATTTTAATAAAAATAAATATGTTGCAATGTCTATCATAGATAAAATATGTAAAGAATTATCTTGTCAGCCAGGAGATATTATGGCTTATGTTGACGAAAATGAAACCGAAAAAGCCAAACTTGAAGCTCAAATAGCTGAACTTCAAGCCAAATTAAAACAAATGTAAGGGAGGAAACCACCATGCCAACAATAGAAGAAATGCGTAACTCAATGCTTGATGCAGGAGTATATACAAAGGCAGATATAGATAAAATCTGCGAACTTGAAAAGGCATATCAAGATGAATGCCAGGAGATAGCCGAACAGTGTGAAGCTGAAGGCTATCCAGCAAACGGAAGTAACTATGAACTCCGTTGTGAGAATGCAAGAGCTTATTACGATGAGCAGATTGCATATATAGACGCAAAATATGATGAAGAGTAAAGCGCCAAAAATAATACACCCAACACCAAACAAAGCACCCAATTTTCGGGTGCTATTTTTATACCCAAAAAACAAAAAATAAGGAGGAATTATTATGTATCAGTATACAAACAAAAACGGAGAAACTTTTGGGATCACACATACGGAGAGTAGCACAATGGCTTACATCAATGGTTCATATGTCGCACAGGCAGAAACAGACAGAGAACTTGAGGAAGTTCTTGACCATTTCTCACACACAGATATCAAGAAAACGCTTGATTATACAGGAATTACGAGAGAAGAAAAGACTGCCGATTAAGGCAGCCTATCTTCCTACTTGACATTTAATGCTTTTGCTAAAGTATTACGGAAATCATCATTGTTAAAAACATCAACATCGTTCTCAGTAATATCTAAATCTTGTAATACTTTACATATTGCACGAATAGAAGCAAAACGAGAAAAATCAGTTACAACACGAGCAACATTAATAACGTCTGCATAGGTAACATTTTCCGTTTCCTTCTTATGTACTTTTTCAGTGAGTACACGAAGAAAGTTTTCATCTTCACATTTACACGCTTCCTCAGAAGCTAAAGCTAATTTTGAAATCAATTCGCTTGTTTTAATTTTATCCATAATAAAAGCCTCCTTTGTAAAATAATTATACAAGGGAGCACGTAATAAATCAAGGAGGAAACAACCATGAAACACAAAATTACATATCTTATCATCACATCAGCACTCGTAATGAGTGCTTTTTTAATAGGCAAATCCACAGCACCAAAGCAGATTATAACTAAAACAGCTATCAATTCTATTCAGTTAGAAAAGGCAATTCCATTGTCGGATGTAGCATGTTGGTATGTAAAAGACAGATATATCACGGTTGAATTGAAAGATGTAACACGTCAACTTGACGACAAGGCAAATGCAAGTTATACGGATGTTTTGAAAGATATTCCGAACGAAACAATGACTTACAGAAATAACATGATTGATATATCAAAGATAACTGATTTTACAGCAACGGAAAGTAAATTACAGATATACCTTGAAGATGGATCAGGATATTACTGGGAAAGATAATAAAAGAAAGGGGTGATAATTATGTCAGAAAAAGCAAAAGCAATTCACAATGCATATTGTGACTACGAAGTCGCAAAGGCAAAATCACCGTCACGGATCTATTCGGTACGATCCGATGTTAAACGGAAACCACAGGGAATTAAAACCCACAATATGAACAAAGCGATGTTAGCACAGACGTTAGCATCGCTTTTTTAATGCACAGAAGGGAGAATAACAAAATGGGAAAGGCAAGATATGACGCAATTCGTATTGCAAAAGAATTATGTTACAGCGAAGAAGTAATTGAAAAAATCAAAATAGCAACATCAGAAAACGAAATAACACGGATTTTGCGCACGGCAAGGGAGGCACAATAAAATGCAAAAAACAATAATATTTCGTGCCTATAATGGAACTGAAATTGTAGATACAAGACCTGAAGCTGAAATTGCATACTTAAACATGAAGTATGCAGAAGAATGCTATACAAGGGAGCAAAAATTTGCAGAGCAGTTACATAAAAACAAACATCCATTTGCAAAGAAGTTAATGGCTGCTTGCGGATTATTATAAACAAGGAGGTACAGACAGATGATTAAATGTAAAGGCTATTATGTCCCAGATGGATACATGGGGTACACAAAGGGAAAGTATCAGCTTTTTGAAACAGAAAAGGCTTATCATGAATATCTTTTAATGGAGGAAGAGATATGAACGGCATGACTGAAAAACAGGTAAAAGAAATCAAATACAACCTTTGTGTAAACTGTGGCGACAGGATCTGTTGTCACGGAATGGAAAGTTGCAAAGATGCAAATGAATATATTGTGAAAGGAAGTGAAGAAAAATGAAATATATTACTTACGAAGAACCACTAAAAGGCAAAACATTCACAGAAAATCAGATGCATGAAGTTTATAGAGATATGGCAGACAAAAAAGAATATCCAGATTTTGAATGTTGGAAAACAGATATGCTTAAATCTGGTGTATTTAAAGAAGTTTAGCAACTAAACGGCAAGCGAAAGCAAGCCGTTATTTTTATGCAAAAAAAATTAAAACAAGAAAGGTTAAAAAGGTAAAAATTATGTGCAAAATCAATGGAAAGAAATTAGGAGAATTACGGACAAAGGCAGGCGTATCACAGAAGGAACTTGCAAAAGAATTGGGAATGTCTGTGAGTACTGTTCAGAACTACGAGTATGGAAAAAGCGAACCGTCAACAGATATAGCAAATAGAATCTGCATGTTTCTTAAAATCAACCGTGGTGAAATCGAGATACACGATGTTGGATATGATTTTACTCATGGAGAAAGCAAGGTTGTAGGTGCTGCTAGAAAACGTTTAAAAGACAGAAGATATAGAAAACCAAGTCTGGTAAACGCATTTATTTTAGAAAATAAAAAGAAAAGTGAAGAAGAGGAATTAAGCGAAATTGAATCAAAATTAATACCAGGACAGTCAATTATAATTGCAGGAAAGAAATACATTCAAATTGATCCGACACTTATACATATCCCAACATGGCAGAGAGATACAGATTTTGCTACAGCAGAGGAAATTAGTATTAACTTTGACGAAAATCAGTTTGATCCGATTAAAGTGTACATTAAAAATGGAAAATTGTATGTTGCTGATGGTGCACATCGCTTAATTGCTTTTATTCTTAGAAATATCAGTATGAAAAAGCAGTTAATGATTCTTGTTGAAGTCCTCAATTGCGATGAAGAAGAAGCAAGAAAGGTATTTCTTGCACAGAAGAAAGGCAGAAAAACAATGTCAAACAATGACATGTATAGAGCTGCTGTTGAAGAAAATGAGCCTGATTATGTTGCATTTAGAAATATTTGCAAAGCAAATGACATTCAGATTCCATCAGATGAAGAGATTATTGATAATCCAATAGGATCATTAAATCCATCTTCAGTAATGCTTCGTATGGCAAAGAAGGAAAATGAACTGATGAATAAAATTGTTGCATTGATTAAAGACCTTAATTGGACTGGCTCAAGCAAGAATGCAATTACCCCACGTAATATAAAAGTTATTAAGAAACTTTATGCAAATAATAAAGGCATCAATGTTGAAGAGAAAATGTTACAGAATTGCAAAGGTGCTTCATTTTACGAGGCTAAAGTATTACCCGTAAAAAATGATGCAGAACTGTATGATATTCTTTCAACAGAAATCAGCAAGTAAACAGAGAATAAAAATATAGAAAGCGAGTGATTAATATGAAACATCGGTAAGAAAAATATCAGAAAAGCAAACCAAATACATATAACATATAAATACGAAGCTGGGATAGCGGCTATACGGTCACATTATAATAAGGAAAGGATTGGTTGATATGGGAAAGAGAAGATGGACAAATGATACACGGATTGTCAAGCCTATTCTTGAAGCGAACGGATATTTTGCTTTAAATAATGGGCATAATTGTAACGGAAGCCATACGAAATTTGTGAATGCAAACGGAGAAGTAATTAGTGTGCCGAAATCAATTAACAGGATGTTGTGGCAAAGAGAAGTACGGAAACACAGTATTGTCGGTGGTATGACTGTTATAGGCAAATTAAAAAGTTAGGAGTTGATTAGCATGAAATGGAAAGAGATTTTACGGAAAGATGGCTATGCATTACTACAAAGCGAAAGTAATACACAATATTGCGTAGCAAATGATTATGATCCAACGCAGTCTGAAGATCAACAGTGGAATTATGGAACATATTTCACTTATTGGAATGATACAAAACGAAAAGCCGATTGTTTACAGAATGCTCTGGATTGTTTTAGAAGCAAAACAGAAAGCAATTATGTTACAAAGGGACAGAAGTATCTTGAAATTTACAGAGAAGACTATAGCGAAGGCGCATTCAATGAAATTTTACAGTCACTTGATTTAGATAACGACATGGTTGGAGACGCTTTTGGTTGTTATTGTATTGTGGATAAAGAGAGTTTAAGAAAGTGAGGAATAAATATGGGACAGTTCAGTTGGATATATTCAGATACAAATAAACAGCTTGTAGATAATAAGAAGGCAGATACATATTTGCTTGTGCCAAAACCATTTCAAGAGAAATACGGAAAGGCAATTTACGAAAGTTGTTATGATGGTTACGGAAATTTCGGAAGATACGATGTATACGATTTGATTCCAGAATGGAACAAAGAAATGATTCCTGAAATCATTCGTAGAATCAAGAATGGAAATTGGCATTGCAGTACAAGCGAAAACGATGTTGCAAATTTACAAGCATATTATGAAGGGAAAGAAATTGCTTGTGAACTTCGTTGGCTTGGAATTATAATGGCTTGTTATGATGAAGATAATGAAGCACTTGAATATTCAATCAAGATTACCACAAGAGAAATGGAATATAAAAAAGTTGCTCCATCATTGGGCGATCCGAATCAAGGTTGGGAAACATCTGATGATGATGACGAAGAAGAATGGTGGTAAAGGTAAGTAAATGGATATTTCTTTTGGAAAGAGAGGTAAAAAGATATGGAAAGAAAATTTGAATATTTAGGGTTTCGTGGTAGAACCTGTGACATTGTGCAGATTGGAATAGATTGGTTTGATTATAGAGATGATGAATCAGATTTACCAAAAGTAGGTGCGTATTGCAGAAAATGTGCAAAAGAAACAGCAAAACCAATGATGCCAATTTACATGAACGGAAAACCAGCTTATGCTTTACATTGTAATAAATGTGGTAGTGAATATCCAATGTATAAATCAATGTTTATTGAAAGATATGTCGGCTATGACATAGCCGTAGGACATATAAATCCAACACATGGTACAAAGTCTATTTTTCAGACAATGGATAGGAAAGCAAGACAGTATTACAACGACAGAGAAAAAAGAGTTGCAGAGCAAATGTGTAAATTGATTAAATGTACACCTGAAGAATATCAGGAGAAAAAGAAAATATGGAATGAAGAATCCGCAAAACGAAATAAAAAATATGAAAGAGAAAAAGTAGAACGACAATCAAGATATGAAGACGAAAGGCGAAAAGAAGAATCAAATAAGCGAAAAGAACTTATTGATAAAGGCATTATTAAGTATGTAAAGAATGTAGGTCTTGTAAATACGGAAACAGGCGAGGTAGTTAAGTTGTAATTAAGAAATGCGTGTTTCATCGGAAGAAAGGAAGGCAAATATGGAAAGCTATGATATAGAAGAATTGGTGTTGGGACTTGCTGATATTGTGAGAGAAAATAGATATTTAAGGCAGGAGAATACCAGATTGAGGGAAGTTGAAAAAGAGTATCATCAATCTATTATAGACAGATGTAGAGAATTAGATGAAAATGAGTTAGATTATTATACATCTGTATTAGCATATTAGCCGAATGAAACTAAGATTTCTTAGGAAGCAGGTGAGGGAAAATGATAACGGAAAATACACGGAAACAGTTAGCAGATTACAGAAAGCATGGTAAGAAGCTTAAATATCTTATTAATTATCTCATGGGAATAGTTGAGGACGAAGATGATTTCGAGGAGATAATTATAAGAGAAATGAAAGCCCTTTCATTCAATGAGGATGAAATTGTTGAATGTCTGGAATATGATTTCGGATTTGATATGAGTTGGCATCCAATGAGTGTAAACTATGGAAAGAAATGAGGTGATTAAGATGTTTAAAGTTGGTGATTTAGTGTATGTATCTAACCCAGATACAGAATATGAAAAGGAATATGGAGAAAGAACACATAAAAGTTTCTTTGGTACAGTAACAGAAGTTACAGAATATACAAATGAAATTTGTGTAGAAGTGAAATTTCCTGCAACACCAAACGGATGTGCAATGGAATGGAGTTATAATGCAAACGAATTATCACTTGCAAAGAAACTTAAAGATATGACTATTGAAGAGTTGAGTAACAAATTTAACCTTCAGATTTTTGCAGAGTATCTGTAATGTTTAGCAACTAAACAGAATAACGCAAACGCAAAGGCAGTTAGGAGAATAAATACCTAGCTGCCTATTTTATTACAAGGAGGAAACGAATTATGAAATTACGGAACAATTGGTACAAAGCAGACAAGGGAAAGCATTTTGTACTTACAGAAAAAGGCAAAGAAGAATGTGCAAGTTACAAGTATAAAACAGTTGGTGAACCTGTAGACGAATATGATTATGAAGCAGTTGAATGGTCAGTTGATAACGGATATGTGATCGAAACTGATATTCCAGGATGGACAAAAGGACTTAAGGGATATGAAGTTGTGTATTACAACGGAGAATATAGATTATCAGCAGGTAATCCACAAATCTTCCCAACACGCAAAGCAGCAGAAGTTTATAAAAAGCATTATGAATCATATACATGGTTCAATGAAGATTTAGTGATTGAAGAAGTCGAATATGACGGTGTTCCATTAAGCGAACCGAAAATGTACAAGGGAAAGGAAGTTGTAGATAAAGAACACTATTTTGGACTTGATGCACATGAAGTTGGTGAGTATTTCACAGAAGATATGGTTGATTTCTTTATGGATTTATTACCACCAGTTTGTATGAGAAGCGATTGTTCACAGATTGGTGAACCATGTTCAAGCAGAATTGATGAAAACGGAGAAGGCAGAACAACATATTCCACATTCAAAAAGGTGAATGATGGAATTTGGGAATACTGTGGTGATTGTTTTAGAGGTGAAAATTATATGCATGGAAAAGATATTCCATATGTGAGATAAGGAGATGATTGTATGACAAGAACAGAATTTGAAGAGAAATCATTTGAAGATGTAATGAGTCAGCTTAATGAAGAATTGGATGAGATTACAACACTTGACAGTTTAAAGGAATTTATTAAAGAAAAAATTGATGAAGACAACTTTTGTATTGCAAGTCATTTATGTAATGCAATTTGGAATGATCCTAATCCGTCAATGAGTGAGTGGTATGATTATGATTATTCTATGGGAACACTTGATACGCCAGTTTGTTTGAGCGAAAAAGCACACATTGAGCATTTAATTGATGATTAGAAAGGCAGGTTGATTAGTATGATGAAGTATGAAATAGAAAAAAGAGATTTTGGTAGTACATGGGTACATGTAATTGGTAAGAATGCAAAGCAGGAAACAATGGTAATTGAAATTGTGCATTGTGAAAATCCAGGTGGAAAAAATTCATTACCTTATGCGTGGTATAAAAATGGTTGGACTGATAAAGTAATGGAAACCTATATTGGTTGCCATACTTATGTACATGATTCAGAAAATGGTTGTTATGGTGGATATAATGTGACAGAAAAATTTGATGGGAAACGAAATGTGATTAACTTTGATTGGTTGCTTGAAGATACAGAAGAAAACAGAAAGAAAATCATTGAAGCTTGCATCAGATTATTTAAATCTGCCACAGGTAAGAGTGCAACGGAAAAGAAACTTGAACATGTAATGGAAGTTGCAAAAGAAAGAGGTATGGAAGTTGTATCTAAAATACCTGAAGGTTGGAAGAAAAATCCACTTATGACAGATCCTTGGGGAGCTGTGACTATTGACAATGGAAAGTCGATTTTCGTTAAAGTTGGAGATAGACATAAAAAGAATCCAGAGTATAAGAGAATGTTGTTGATTTAGGAAGGAGCGTGATTGATATGAAATATGTTTCGAGAAATGAATATTTTGAATTAATTGATAAGCTTGGAGTAAAGAAAGTAGAAAGTGAGTATGAAATTGCAGACTTAGATTTATCAGTATATTCATTAAATGAAGATACAAAGCGAATTGCAAATGTAAACTTTATGGAAGAGACAGAAGATAAAAACGGAAACTATATGTTGGGTGGACATTGGATGTCTGATTTAAGTTATGCATTTGCAAAGAAATGTAAATTCGATTTAGTGCAGGTAGATGGTTATAGTGCCTATGCTTATTCAGATGAACAGATGGCAATATTCACATATACAGAGGGAGATATTTATCTCACGTTGTTTACTGATAAAACGAAATATGAAGCTGAAAAGGAAAGAACAATTAAATTCTATGAGGAGGAATATTGATATGCTGAAAATTGAAATTGAAACAGGTGGCGCAGCTTATAGAGATGAAGATGGTGAGCTTGACAGAAGTGCATATGAGTTAAGACGAAATTTAAAAGAGATTAAAGAAAAACTCGAATATGGATATCAAGCTGGTTACATAATGGATATCAATGGAAATAAAGTTGGCAATTGGACTTTGGAAGATTAACAGGAAATTGTAATTTACTTAGAAGAAAGGATGAACAAAAATGAAAAATTTTATAGAAGCATTGTTAAAAGTATTACCATTTTTCTTAGGATTAGCAATTAATAGAATTGCAAATGAAATGGGAGTAGATTTATTTAATTGGAAAGTGATTGTCACAACAATTATTGTTTTTATTGTTTACTTAATGATATGTAAATGGATTGAGGGTAAATAATACAGAGAATAATAAGGCAGACGCAAACAAATGTGTCTGTCTTATTTATTAAGAAGGAGAATGCGAAATGAAAATCAGAGGTGATGAAGTGTTATGGCTATCTGAAAAAGGAAATGTAGCTGTAACATATGCACAATTTGATCTTGGTGAAAAATACAAAATATTCCACAAAGTAAAATATGGAGATAATTCTGTATGGGAATACAACATTGGATTTGGAACGCAAAGCGAAGCAACAAGGTATGCAGAACGGATTTCAGATATAGAGATTGAGAGGTAAGCGAAATGATTGAGTTAAAAGATTTGCTAGAAGAAAATGAAACAATTGTGACATTTCATCTTTGCAATGAATATTGGTCACGGAATGCAATCACAGTAAAAGGAAGTGATGATATTTCTGGTGCATTAGAAATGACATTACATAGAATACTTGAAGCTGGTGGAACAGAAAATGATGTAAAGCGAATTATGGGTGCGGAAATTCCAACAGAAGACGAACTTAAAGAACTTGAAGAGTTTGAAGAATTTAGCTGGATAGACTTAGGTTATGTATTACCTGGTTTGATTGATTTATGGGAAGAAAGTGAGGTTGATTGATATGGTAGAAATCAAAATAGATAACACAGGCGATGGAACATGGTGGCTGTACAATAGCAATCAGAGTTGGAAAGATTATTGTGGTTGTGAAAACTTCGATGAACAAGTTGTTCTTACGGGTAATAGAGATTTTACAGACTGTACTGAGGCAGAATGGTATCAGAAAGCAAATGAACTATTAGATGATATTGCAAATGATTTTGATGCACTAGATATATGCAATGATTATTCATTAACGCAGGAACAGTATAAAACAGCAAAGGAAATGTATGATAAATGCAGATGTATAGAAGATATTCTCATTGATGTAATTAGACTTCTTTATCCAGAAGATACTTTTGAGACTGGGACAATTAGAGGGTACAGTCAGGGAGATTGGCAAGATTACATTGTCAAGGGAGATGTTGATACAGATTTACTTGAAGCAATGTATTTTGGAAAAATTTCTGATATTACCGTAACAACGGGCGAAGAAGAATTTGGAGATGTAATCACTCATGACGAACTATGGAGAGCAGAAAGAGAAGAGGGGTTAAAAGAATTTTTCAGAAATCATTACGAACTTGATAAGGATGAAGAAATTCATATCTTACAGGCAGACGGATATAAGCAGGTAGTTGATTGGAAAGCAGTTGGATAAAACCAAAGGAAAGAACTGTTTCTTGAAAAGGAAGTGAGGTAAATAATTATGCTGAGATATGGACGGAAATTTAATATTACACAGGAACTTATGGACATAATTGCAACTTATATGAATGATGACATAAGAGAAGATTTACATTTCAGACTTGCACCATGCGAGCCTGATTTATTTTTAAGAGAATATGTAAAGAGAGATCCTGAATTTGAGAAACTTTTATATGATGAATTTGGAATTGAAATGGAGGTGCAATAATTATGATGACAGAAGAGAGATTTAAAGAGACAAATTATAAAATGAGTTACGAGGAATATAAGAAATGTTGTTGTCACAGATGCATGAAGGAAGATTGCATTC
>ERZ772880.3277-NODE-3277-length-11274-cov-3.361530_pt1 | contig 11274 bp, 11 predicted proteins | sample MGYA00580577_ERZ772880 | MGnify/ENA primary metagenome ERZ772880 (study PRJEB29015, sample SAMEA2737705) | human gut metagenome | biome: human gut; feature: human-associated habitat; material: faeces | place: China | collected 2012 ... | reverse complement strand
TACTGCACAATTCATGGATTAACTGCCTGCTGTATAGTACAAACGACAAACTTTATTAGGCACACACTGCCGACAGCACCCACCAGTATTGTCTCATTCACGCCTTTCAGCCGTTTCTCCTGCCCGGCTATCGCCTTCGCGTATTTTCTGCAACTTCCTTTTTCGAATCCCGGTAATCTATCGCATACCTCATCCAACGTCTCTGAATCGAACTTCAGTTTCTTGCCAGTCTTATTTCCGGAACCCTCAGACATAAACTGATACGGCACGAACTGCGAAGCTTCCAACGCCACCAGCTCCTGCCATCCCACTGCCGAATATGTCTGGATTCTCTGCGCCTCTTCCCTGAGCTCTTCAAAGGAAAATAGCGTGAATTCGGCACTGACGTCTCTCTCCCAATCTTGGAGCCATTGCTCTTTGCCTGCCCGCAAAGACTTTTTCTTCGTCTGCTCTATATCGGCAAGAAGCGCCTGATACTCGATGGAGACCAACATGTTCGTCTTCGCCAAATCCATTTCGAAGAATCGCATAACCGAGGAATCATCACCATACCCATTGCCTCGATTCTCAAACCCGGAATATGGGATCGATTGCGCCTTTTTGCGCGTGTCGGAACTCACCTGATAATCCGTACGCACAGCAAACGCAAACCGAGCGATCCCGACAAAGTTCACGTGCAGAAAGAAATCCTTAACCGCCAACGCTCCTATCTTCGATTTACCTCCCACGAGCGCGCGGATAACCCCGTCAGCAACGTCAAACAGCGAAAACACTCCCGTCGCAATGGTGACCATCCTTGCAGCGACTGCAGACCCATTCGGCAGCAGCGTATCAATCCCAAGCCGCATCAGCGATTCACGGTCCAACATCCCCTTCGAACACATTTCATACAGTTTTTGCGCCGTATAGCATACGCATACCAAACATTCGTTGATTATCACAGGCACGGACTGCCTTGCCAGCTCACGTCCCACGCCCAGTTCCGCCCTGAGATCGAAGCGCCGATAAATCCGTTCGCCACCTTCACCAACATCCTTCAGCAGTGTTCCATTAAACAATTTCGACAGCATCTTACGGAACGACCTCTCATCCGCCATCGCGTCTTTGAATAACGGCAATGCCGACAACTCCTTCACCAGGGACAACACCGGCCCAGGAGTACCAGTCCCCTTCCCTACTGACCCGCTCGACCCCGCCATATCGCTCACCATATGGAAGAACCACCCCACCACGCCAAGCATGAGCTTCTCTTCCAGATTCCCACCAATAAGCTCATCCCGTTCCACAGGCACGGCCAGGAATTCCCCATGCCGGTCCGTCCCATACACCTTCCCCGTGAACTGCGTCAGGATGGAGAAAGCAAGACCTCCCAAGCTCATGTGATGCGAAAAATCCCGCAAATGATGCTGGTATCCGCCGCCGAACTCCTGAGTGACCTTGTCACCGACGAACGGATGCATCTTCTCAAGGAACCTAATCGCCGATTTCAGATCATCACCCTTGTATTCCGAATCCATCCTCGCTACAGCAATCACGAACGAATCAATCTGACCGCTCCCCCATTCTCTTGCACGATCAAGGTCAAATCGTCCGACCCACAACGAGTCGATGGCACCCGCGATTACTCCACACCACGACGCCAGCCGATAATAGTTGGCCTGTTTTCCGTCAGATGCTTCCTCGCATTCGACATTGATGACGGTTACCTCGTCATCGACTCGTGTTGCGTTCCCTTTTTCTTCTCCACCCGCACATTCGATAAGTTGACCCGGTGCCAAGGCCTCCAGAGTGCAGTCGATTCGGACCTCTTCGTTGAGCTTTCCCTCCCACTCCGACAGCTCCATAGCGCTCATGAGACCCTCCTCGCCTTTAAGGAATCACCTTTGTCTTTCAAGTTTATTCTCAAAAACAGACAATGAACGGAGCGCAGTTCAGAACATGTTTAGACGCCATGTTTTCGTTTCCCTTCATTAGCCCCATTCGCGATATTCCGGGGGGGACGCCAATCCAAAAAAACCTTCAAACCATAATCGGCATCCAACAGGCGCACGCCATATAAGAGTCGGACACGACAATCGACACGTCGTGTCCGACTCTTGCTTCGTGTGCTTCTGTTGATTAGTTCAGTGGGTCGGACTGTTTTGCATAACGCGGAGGGTGTTCCATCCCGCGTCCGTGACGCGCAGGACCGACTCGTAGGCCTTGTACTTGCGGTCGTAGATGGCAGTCTAGTCGATTCTGGGTTCGAATCTTTTGCCCGGCTTCGACATGTGGTCGAACGCTTCTTGGAAATCCTTGTACAAGCCGGTTCCCACGGCGGAGCACATCGCGTCGCCAAGGCCGCCGAGCTCGTTTACTGCGACGTTTTCGACGTGGTGGAGGTATCCGGCAGTGACCTCTTGCAAGCCTTCCGCCGCCCCGACCGACGGCGAGCCGGTTTGGGGAATGGCACAAAACTTGTCATCTCAATAATAGCCCATGCACGAACAAAACTGTTCCACTCATATCGAAATATTCGATACTGCGCTCGCTTTGGAACGAGAAAAATAGATCGTCGCGCAACGATTCAAGCAAGCCGCGCGCACGTAAGGCGGGTATGATGACACCTATTCGCGCTTTGTATCGGCACGAAGTCCGAAGAACGATAAGGAGCAATCATGTCCGACATCAATTCGCCAGCAACCCCAGCAGCGCAGGACTCCCGTACATCCGCACGACTCGAAGCAGGACTAACGGCCCCGGACTTTACACTTCCCAGCGACAACGGCGGTAGTGTCACACTCTCCGCATTGCGCGGCCAGAATATCATCCTGTACTTCTACCCTGCCGCGATGACTCCCGGCTGCACCACCGAGGCCTGCGACTTCCGCGACAACCTCGCACGCCTAAGCTCCCGCGGATTCACAGTGCTCGGCGTTTCGAAGGATCCGATGGACAAGCTTATCCGATTCCGCGAGCGCGACCATTTGACGTTCCCCCTGTTGTCGGATGCTGATTTGACCGTGCATCGTTTGTATGGTGCGTACGGTGAGAAGAAATTGTATGGCAAGGTTTACGAGGGTGTGATTCGTTCGACTTTTGTGATTGACGGTGATGGAGTGATTCGTGTTGCCCGATACAACGTGCGCGCGAAAGGTCATGTTGATTCTCTGCTGCGTGCGCTTGATAAGCTTGATGGTTCCGTTTTCTAATCTGGAATGCGATGCCGCTTTGTTTATAGATCAGCTTTTTCATGCGAATGACGCAAGCAGCGTCAGTAGCGGGTAGATGCCGAATTCCTGATAGCGGTCGTGCAGTGTGCCGATATCTTCGAACATGGGCTCTTCGGCGAGCCTTTCGAAGGTCTCGTAACGACACGGGGCACGGCCTCGTAAGAGAAGAGAAAAAAGCGCGATGAGACTCAGACTTCCGACAATAAATCATCGTCTTCCGACATGTCAGCCCACGGCTCGCATGTGCGGTTTGCTTGATCGTGTTGGCGGTGCGTTGGTTGATGAGCGTGAACGTTTGGAGTTGAAGGCGATTGAAATGCTGAAGGAGCCGAAACGTCTTGTGCAGCCGGAGCCAGTGGATCATGCTTGGTGGGATGATGGTTCCGGCGTGTACAGCATCGGCTGAGGGAGCCGGTAGGCTGGGTGTGTAAATCCAGCAGAGAGGAACGTGCCATGGTGACGCGTCGTAATGATGAGCGGACGGTTGCGGGAAGGCATCGCATGATGAGGCGTGCCGACCGTGAGGTAACCGAACCACAGCAGATCGATGCGATTATCGCAACGTGCAAGATCGTGAGTCTTGCATACACCGATGCGGAAGGCATCACCATCGTGCCGTTGAATTTCGGATACGTGTTCGATGCGGAATCCAATCATCTCACCTTGTATTTCCATGGTTCTGCGACCGGACGTAAGATGGACGCGGTCAAGGCCGCGAACAACGCGCTTCCCATGGCGTTCGAGATGGCGACCGACTGCGAGGTGGTCGAAGGACGTACGTTGTGCAATTGGGGCGAGGCGTTCAAGTCGATCGTCGGCAATGGCACCGCATCCATCATCGACGATCTTGACGAGGCACGCCAGGGGCTCGCACTGCTGATGAAGCAGCAGGCCGGCATGGAACATGCGGAATTCACCGACCAGCAGGTACGCGCCGTCACCGTATGGAAGGTGGAAGCGGACTATCTCACCGCCAAAGTACGCGAAAAGCCCCAGCCGCATACGCACTGACCTCATACCGCACCTTGACGCAATGATGCGCTGCTTCCAAGCCCGAGGATGGGAATTGGGAACAGCGCATCAGATGTAAAACGCTAGACCGAAGTCCGGCTGCGGCCAAGTTGCAAGTCAGGCCGCAACCCGGTCGAGATAAGGTTTCAAATCAAGCCTTCCGGCGGGAACGCCGTGCGTAGCTTCCTCCAAAAATCGCGGAGGACACCATCACGACGGTCGCCACGATGGCGGGCGTCACGTTTGAACCGGTTTTGGCGAGCTTGACCGCATCGCCGCCGTTCGCGGACGATTTCACCGGATGCTTCCGCTGGCCGTTCGCATCATTCGCACCCGGAGCCTTCTGCGAATCATCTGGTGTCGATTCATGGCCCGGCGTTTCAGGCTGACCTTCCTCATCCGTCAGTCGGGCATCAACCGTGGTTCCCTTACCATTCAGGCAGCTTTTCAGCTCGCTTTCCTTATACCAGGTCGAACCATCCGCAATTGGCGTGCAGGAATCGTTGAATCCGATTTCCTTCTCGTTGTACAGCATTCTGACCAACGGCTGATACGGCTGCCCCGAGACGTCCGTACCATCACGCACAACCACATCCCACTGCACATTCGCAGCCATCGGCGTCACACTTTCGCCACGCCACGGATTATTCTCATACGTGTACAGTTCACTCGCCTGCTGCTGCGATCCAGGCAGCTTCAGCAATGCCGCAAACGGAATAATGGTTTCGGCATGTGCGAATCGGAACGTCGCGGCGGTGCCGGCCCGCTCCCTCGTGTCGATCGCATTGAAGAAATCGTCGAGCAACGGCTGGGCAATGCGGTAGGTCTCATCCTGACCTGCGCGCCCCGGTCCCTTCTCATAGAAGTCCTCGGCATCAAGCGACCAAGCAAACGTCTTCGCCTCCTGGGCGTGCTGACCTTGGAAGTACTGGTCGAAATTGAACGTGTGGGATCCGGTGTTCTCCTGTTCCATATCGGCCGCGATGATGTACAGATTGTACAAATCCATTGCCGCATCCTGTTCCGACGCGATCTTCTTCTTGGCGTCACCGCACGCGTTCGCATCCTTGGCAGGGTCGGCGCCAGCAGCGCAATTGGCCGCACCCTTTTTCGTGCCGTCAGCCGTGTTGTACCAGATGCGCTGGCCTTCCTCCTTGCCGATGGACGCGAGGAAATCGTCAGTGAAGATTTGAGAGAGCAGATTATGCGAAGCGGTGGTCATGGACGGATCGTTCGTCACGTTTTCCTCAGCTTCGGCGATGCCCCCATCATTCGCGACGAACTGCTGGTAACGTTCCGCGCGCTCCTTGGCCTCGCCCGTTTTCTGCGTACCATCCGGATTATCAATCTTATGGAAATACAACGTGGTGGTGTTCTTGTCGAAATTCTTGCCGGAATTGTTATCCGCAGGATTATTCGGTGCTACAACCGCATTCGCCAGCAAACCGTTGGAAGCCTGATCGAATCCTAGTTTGAAATTCTCTCCGGATTCGGTTGCACGAGGCTCACCCGAGCTCTGGTATGAGACGCGCAGTCCCTGCTTTGCGGCATTGGCGAACAGATCAGCATCACGCTGGTATATTCTCTCACCAATGCCCTGATGCTGTATGGCGCCCTGACCAGAGAGCATGCCATACCCGTTGCCCACGTTGACCGCAGTAATGGCATTGACATTGTTGATGAATTCCTTGCCAACCTCTGGGCTAACGAATCCAGCATAATTGTTTTCCGCAGCAGACTGAGCCATCAGTGCCAGCAAAGCGTCATACTTGTAGCTCGACAGGCCACGCGAGCCATGCCTTGCCACAGACTCGGTGTATGCAAGATGGTATCTGCTCGGAATTGCTGAATATGATGTGCTCGCCGGTGCAACATACGGCTGCTTGCTGCTGTAATACCGGGCGGTTCCTTCCCCAGCCAAAGCCGCTGGCGTTGCGAGCATGGCCGCTGCCACTACAGCGCTTGTCAACGCGAGCATGCCACCGCCCACCGATTTGGTACCGCGTTTGCGCCAGGCTCCTGCCTGCCGCTGTTCCTTTGTTGCCGTATGGTTTTTCGCCATTATCCTCATTCTTCTACCTCTTCTGCTTTGCCACATTGAAGCTGTCAGACAAGCCAGCCCGGACGACAAAATAGGCTCGGAAGGCGAACACGCAACGCCTTAAACGTGAACGATCGACAAATAATCCGCGAACCGTCGCTTAGAACTCAAGTAAGTTGCACAGCCGCAACTCCCCCACCCCATGGATTCACGATGCTCGACGTATCACAGAACCTGCTGGACAAGTTCCACCGATTTCGCTGCGGACACCCCCAATCAACGCACATCATTATGGCTGGCCGATTGTCGACTTGACACGTGGAAACGTCCCCGCCTTTCACGTCAGGACCGAAAACCCAAAGTATGCAAGAATCCGGACGTTACAGGATGCGGACGTTTTCTTGGAGACTGAATGAAAGGATTATCGTATGTTCGGTCCCGAGGAACGACGGCGCGGAGGGGTCCTTCGGACGCATGAAGATGGAGTCCGTCCATCCCGGGCATTGGGAGGAACGTACCCGCGACGAGGTGCTCGTCCCGGTCGACGACTGCATCCGTTGGTACGACCACGAGCGCATCAAACGGTCGCTCGGTTGGATGAGTCCGGTACAATACCGTCAGAGCCAGGGAATGGCTGCGTGATCATCTCCAAGAAAACGTCCGCAGCCCCTCTGCCATTTGCGATCAGTCATGGCACGCTGATTCCAATGGGTTTCAGCAGTACGCTGGATGACGCATTATCGCAAAGCGTCGAACACGCCATCAATATGATTGCCGCCATGTTCGAGATGCCACGTCAACAAGTGTACCTGCTGCTGTCGGCTGCCATCGACTTCAACGTGACGCAAGTCGTTGATATCACACCAAAGGCGTTCACGGTCTGATTGATCTGTCGATGTTTCAACAACTACCCGACTATGAACGGACGATACGCGATATTGGAAACAGCAGATGGACTGCCATGCGGCGCATGCCTTATTGGCCCAGCAGGCTCAGACAAGTCACTGATTGGTCTAGCCAAAGAACTCTATAAGGGAATGGAATAACAGATGGTTTCCCCAACAAACAATCATGCAGCAAGATAGCAACACCACCCAGGCGACGGATCGCGCCGAAACGGACGCTCTCTCCTTCGGCGCGAAGAAAATCGCAATCATGATTGGCGTGGGACTCATCGCCGGTTCCCTACACTGCCTATGTTGATGACCATGCCGTTGGCGTAGCTGATCTACCTGTGTTTCCGCCGTATCATCCATCCGACTCGCGCATAACCGTCCATACGGGAATCCTCGAACGCAAGTAAATGTCGCTTCCGTCAATCGTCGACCGCAAGAGGCGTTCATGGAGCGGCGGATTTCCTTATATTCCAACAAAACCCGTACTGTTATGCGACACGTAATAACAGTACGGGTTTTCTGTGTTACTGTTATATATAACAGCTAAACAGTTTGCATCTAACTGTTCAGCCGGGAGATATATCACCTACGAAACATACAGAAACAGAGGCACAGATTGAAGCTGATCATCTCATCCGTGTCCGGAGAACCGATTTACGAACAGATCAAGAACCAGATCAGGTCCGCGATCATGTCGGGGGAGCTTACAGCAGGCGAGGCGCTTCCCTCACTACGCAAGCTCGCCAAGGAACTGCGCGTCAGCGTGCTCACCGTGACCAGAGCGTATAACGAACTGGCCGACGAGGGGCTCGTGGAGAATGTGCAGGGCAAAGGCACATTCGTGATGGAACGAGGCAACGAACTCATGAAGGAACGTGCGAGTGAACGCATCATGGACAAGCTCCGTGAAGTTTCCATCGAGGCCAAAGCCGCCGACATCAGCCTACTTGATCTGCTTGGCATGTTCGAGAAAGCGTACAGGGAACAATCATGAACGATTCCTCACTCCCCCAAGGAACGCGGCCAACCTTGGCCTTGAGCGTAACCGGATTGACGAAGCATTATGATTCCGGCTTCACATTGGATGACGTGACCTTCGACCTGCCGTCCGGCTACATCATGGGTCTGGTCGGTCCGAACGGAGCCGGCAAATCCACGTTGATCAAACTGATCCTCAATATGACCGCGCGAGACGCGGGACGAATCGAAGTGCTCGGCCTTGACGCGATGGCCGATGAGGAGCGGGCCAAAGAGCAGCTGGGCGTAGTGCTCGACAGCAGCTATTTCATCGAATACATGACGGTCGACGCGGTGGAACGGACAAGCAGCCCAATGTACCCGCTGTGGGACCACAATCTGTTCGACGCATATCTCAGACGGTTCGGACTCGGACGGAACAAGAAGATCAAGGATCTGTCGCGCGGCATGCAGATGAAGCTCATGCTCGCCGTGGCGTTGAGCCACGATGCGAAACTGCTGATTCTCGACGAGCCGACCAGCGGTCTGGACGTACTGTCCCGCGACGAGCTCATGGACATCCTGTCCGATTATGTTGCGGATGGCGGACACAGCGTAATCTTCTCCACGCATATCACCGCCGATTTGGAGCGTTGCGCGGATTTCCTCGCGTATATAACGAACGGCATGCTGTATTACAGCGGGCCGAAAGACGAGTTCGAAGACGCGTTCCGCCTGGTCAAGGGCGGTCCGGATGAGCTTACGGATGGTCTACAGCGGGCAATGGTCGGCATCCGCACATACGCAACCGGCTTCGACGCGTTGGTCCGCACGCAGGACATCCCACACATCGGCGGCACCGACGGTCTCCTGACACAGCATGCTTCGATTGAGGATGTGATCAGACTGACCAACGCCGCGGCACATACGGCAATCGGCAATACCAACAAAGGAGACGTACGATGAACACGACAGCGAACGCGGACGCCATGACCGCCATCCTTAGGCAGATTTCCTTGGACTGGAACCGCACCATCAGCTACGGGCGGTCGTACATAGCCATCTTCTTCGCGTACGTTCCAGGCTTCACATGCCTGATGGCGGCCACAGGGTCCACTCTCGACAGCGTTGCGGGAGCCGCCATCGGCGGGGCGGCCTCCGGCTTCCTGATGCTTAATATCACCCTGTTCTCCTATGAACAAATGAACAACCATCATTGGATGAACGGCATCGTGCCCATCAACCGCAACCACCAGATCCTCGGACGATTCGCATTCCTTATCGCCTGCGATCTGGTGGCGGGATTGGAAGTGGCCGCCAGCATCGCCTGCGCCGGCACCATCATGCACGAGCCAGTTAAAGTGACGGATGCGATCGACTTCGCCGCGATGACCGTGCTGACCCTCGTGCTGCTCAACGCCATCGTGCAGCCGTTCCTGTACCGGTTCTCCCCTTATCGCGCCATGGCCGCCATTATTCTGAGCATCGGCGTGATCGTGGGCACGGTCATCGGACTGCGCAAGGCATTGCCGGAATTCGAAAAGACCGTCGAACAGCTGGCCGAAGCGATCAGCCGGCACCAAGCCATTGCATTAGCGACATTCTTGATCATCGACGTACTCGCCTTGGTGTTCTCCAGCAAGATATCGCTGCATATTTACGGTAGCAAGGACATCTGAACCGAGCCAGCCGGTAGACTCTTATGGAACGTATTTGGGGTCTTCCGAATCAACGGAAAGCCCCAAATGCATATATCCCCGCACGACGCCGGTTCCTACAATACGGCAGGCGCGTCATGGAAGTCGAACATGACACCATCCGCCAGACCGCAAATAGCCGGCCAATCGGCATCGGACGAATCGTCGTGCATGGCCCATACCTTCATGCCAACCGACTTGGCGGAACGCATGCCGATCAGCAAATCCTCGAACACGGTGCACTCCCCCGGCTCGACTCCGAGGCGAGATGCAGCCAACAGATACACGTCCGGCTGGTCTTTGCCGACGTCGCCGGCATCATCGACACTGACCACTTCATCGAAGTAGTCGAAAATGCCAACATGCTTCATCGCCGGCTCTCTCAGCATCGGCGGCAGCGATGTGGCAACGGCAAGTTTCGCTCCACTCTCTTTCAATTGAGCGAGATATTCACGTGCATACGGTTTGGCTTCGACCACTGTGGCATACATGACGCGGGCCATATGATCCCACTCATCCATCAGCTCTTCGGGAGTGTCGGTAAGGCTGAAACGCGCAATCGTATATTCGGCGATCTGGCGGAATTGCATGGCCGCGACTTTCGTCATGTAATCGTCCGGCACGTCAATGCCTCGTTTTGAAAGAAAATCGATGTCAACCTGATCCCAAACGCCCATGGAATCAAGCAGCGTGCCGTCAAGATCGAAAATGGCGCCCTTGCCTTGATTGCCTGCCATCGATATCCTCCTTTATTATTGTGCATCTTACGTTAATCGAGAACCGATGATTTGAGCAGTTCTTCGGCATGTTCCAGCGACGCTTCGCTTTCACTGCCGGAGAGCATACGGGCGATTTCGTGCACACGCGCCTCCCCACGCACTTGATTGATGGTGGTGGCGATTGATCCGTCATCCATTTCACCTTTGGCGACCACGTACTGTTCGTCCGCCCAGGATGCGACCTGTGGCAGATGGGTGACGACAATGACCTGCGCGGATTGAGCGAGTTTCGCCAATCGCGCGCCAAGCTCCACCGCGGTTTTGCCACCGACGCCTGCGTCGACCTCGTCGAAAATGAACGTCATGGGAGGTACGGAACCGCCCGCCACCACATGTTTTTCCGCCGCAACGAGTTCAAGCGCGAGCATGAGCCGGCTCAGCTCGCCGCCGGACGCGCTTTTGCCCATCGGCATTTGCGGCGAACCCGGGAACGGCGTGAACAGAAAATCGATGCCGTCAGCGCCGGAAGCGTCCAAATGTTCACGTTCCGATACACGGATCTCTAGTTTCGATCCGCTCATGGCAAGAGATTCGAGTTCCGCAGTGACTTTGGCGGCAAGTTCCTTCGCGGCGGCGGCACGTCTTTTGCTTACCGCACGCGCCGCCTTCAACGCCTCACCGAACAGTTTTTCACGTTCCGCCTGCAATAAAACTTTAAATAGAAAAATATAATGGCAAAAG
>ERZ772880.3267-NODE-3267-length-11296-cov-26.941286_pt1 | contig 11296 bp, 15 predicted proteins | sample MGYA00580577_ERZ772880 | MGnify/ENA primary metagenome ERZ772880 (study PRJEB29015, sample SAMEA2737705) | human gut metagenome | biome: human gut; feature: human-associated habitat; material: faeces | place: China | collected 2012 ... | reverse complement strand
TCTGTGCAAACCTGTCGTAGAAATACGATAAGGCGGCACTTTCCTACTCTACTACTGCGGTTTGCTGTCCTTATCTCGGATGTACGCTTCTGTCAGTTCTCCAATGGATTGAAAATCCGGGCTGTTTTTGCCGATCGTCAACGTTTCGCCCATCCGGCTGTACAGTTCAGGCAGATCACCATACACAGCGTTTGCCGATTCCAGAGCAAGGGCCTGGAAACGGTTCAATGCAGCCTGTTCCTGTACAATGCGCACCCACGCCAACACATTTTCACGGTTTGGATGGATGCACTCGGCAGAATATTCGTTCGCGCAGTCCAAAATTGCCGCTTTCTGGTTTGGATAGCGGTCACAGACTTGCATGGTTTCCAGCTTTCCGGTAGCTGTCCAGAAGCCCTGTGCAGCCGCAAAAATGGGTTGTATATCTGGCTCAAAGTCGGAAATTTCCAGCACAGGCAGAACGTATGGTGCAAGCTCTGGTTGTACAAGTAAGGTACCAAGCAAAACCTTTTGTATATTCACCGCAGCACCTCCATCTTCTTTTCGCTCTGTTGAACAACTTTCTTTCGTGCATCCCGCCGGGCTTCTACATCGCCCAGAGTGCGCACACCATCGACCTGCCAGCTCTTCAAGATGCCGTTGACGTACTTCCAAGACCTGTGCCCACTCTCGGCGGCTTCGTCAAAGGCCTTGCAGATCACCTCTGTGGGAATAGAACTGCGGTAGCTCTGTAGCTTGTCCAGCGCAGACGGTGGAAATCCTCCAATGACCTGTTCGTATTGCTGGACGATTTTTGCAAGGTCTGGGTCTGTGCGAGAATTGGAAATTCCGGCAGCAGCGGCAGCCTTACTACTACTGCTACGTTGGGTTGGGTTACGTTGGGTTACGTTAGGTTGGGGCGTCATTTGGTTGTCGCTTGGTATACCATTGGTATCCACTTGGTTGCCACCGTTCAAAATATAGCGTTTGTTCGCTGTTTCGGAAAGCATGGAACGCTCATCTTGAAACGTGGTCGGTTTGTATCGGTCATTTCTGAGGTTATTGTTCACTTTCCAGTCACTTATCACGATTACGCCGGAACGGAATGTGATAATATAGCCAGATTTTGCCAATGTTACCAAATCGCTTTCGCTGCATCCTGACACCCGCACAATAGAGCGCGGATTTGATACAAAGCCGTCATCATCACCCCGCATCCCTAAATGAAAGTACAATGCCTGTGCCGTCAGCGGCATTTCTAAAAAGGCGTCTGTCTCGGTCACATCCACGGAAAACATTCTCTTATTCGCCAAAACAATGCCCCCAATTCGCCCCATTAGCCTCCACCCGGCGGATTTTTCCCACATTCTGAGAGGCTTCCGCCGGGCCCGGGTCGCCTTTGTCAAAGTACCGGGCAAGGCTATCCAGATTGATAAGCCAAACATGACCGGTATTGACAAAGATGATCTTCCCGGCCTTGCAGAGCCTGCGCAGATAGCTTGGAGACACACCAAAGGTCTCTGCGGCTTTCTTCACTGTCGCCATCTGGGGATAGTTCCGAAAACGTGTCACATCACCCATTCTGTTCCACCTCCTTACCGCCTATAGCGGCTATGATCTCGTCCCGAATGCAGCGCAATTCCTGTACAGTCTGCTGCAAGGTCTGCACATCCCCGGCGGCGATAGCATCACGGAGCGCGATTTCTGCCGTAGAAGCCAAGGCAACGGACAAGGTAGTATAATATCTTGTCCGACTTAGTAAAACACGATCTGAAACGCAAGATTGAGCCTTTCCAACGATGTAGCATCCGCCGCTCTGCCTGTCCACGTTCAAATAGTAGTCCCGGATAAGGTGAATCATGAAATTTTCTCCCCTCCGACACCCTCAAGTAAGCTTTCTACAGGAATATCCAATGCATTGGCAACCCGGCGGATTGAATTTTCGTTGCAGGACTTGCCGCCACGCAAGGCGGTAACAGTTGCGCGGGATACTGTGGCCTTATCTGCCAGCTCCTGAACCCGCATATCCCGCCGGGCCATCTCTGCGATGAGTTTTACACGGTCGATTCGCATTTTTATCCATCCTTTCATATAAACCGTTTGGTTTACACAAGTATATATCAACCTTTTGGTTTTGTCAATGAGTGAAATAAACCTTTTGCTTTACAATTTAGTTAGTTTGCGATACAATAAACCCAAGGGAGTGAACAAAGATGGCAACCGCAAAAGAAATCGGAATCGGAATAAAGAATGCACGCCTTACCGTTGGTATCACGCAAGCAGAGTTGGCTCGTAGACTTGGCGTTACACCTCAAGCCATCAGCCAATATGAACGAGGAATAAAAAAGCCCAAAATTGAAACAATTGAAAAAATAGCAGATGCATTGGGCGTAAGTTGGTTGCACCTGTCCCATCTTGAGGATTTGGCTACAGCTTCTAGGGAGAGAGAATTATATCAAAAAGATAAAGTAAGAGATGCCGCACGTCCTGCAATAGTGAAACTATTAGCAGCAGTTTATGGAAAATGCGATTATACCTCCATTTACCAGCTGTACAATGGATACCATGTTTATGGGACGTATTATGCGTTGGACACACTTGACGAGGGCAAAAGGGCACTCGATCAATATGCTATGGAGCAAATAATTGACCGCGTTGTTCTTGCTTTGTCGGAAAGCGTGAACAAGTATGTCAATACTGAAACTACTTTGCAGGGAAGAATTTTAGGCGAAATTGAAGAAAATGTTGAAGAATTGAGTAGCGAAGACCCCAAAAGTCTTGATTTTCTTCCAGATATTGAGAAAGTGTATCAAAGTACAGCATTTGATTGTGAAATTCCAACAAGCGAATTGAATTTTGACCCCGCCGGGGATGATTCCGAAGAAAACACACCCGCAGAGAAAGCGTGAATCTATGGCAAAGATCACAAAGCGCACAAAGAAGGACGGCACTTGCTCCTACTGCATCCGGGTCTCCAACGGCTATGATCGGCAGGGCCGTCAAGTGCTGGTCAACCGCACCTATACACCCCCGCCGGGCTTGACCGGAAAGAAGCTGGAAAAGGAATTGCAGCGGCAGGCAGATGCCTTTGAACAGGAAGTGCGCAGCGGCATTTCGCTGGATGCTTCCATGAAGGTGGACGACCTGATAGAGCGCTGGTTCACAGAGTACGCCGAAAAGAAGCTCAAGCCCAAGACCGTGTACGACTATCGGCGGCTTGTACAGCGCATTTCTGCCGGGCTGGGGCAACTTAAGGTGTGCCAGGTCAAGCCCTCGCACCTGATGGCTTTTTATTCCAACCTCGAAGAGCAGGGTGTGCGGGAAGATAGCGCCTATACTGCGGTTCCGGCCTTGCTGGAACAGTTGCCAAAGGGCAGACGCGGCCAGATCGCGGAGGCGGCGGGAGTGTCCGAGCGGACAATGGCGACACTGTACAGAGGCAGAAACGTCAGCCGGGCAACCGCCGAAAAGGTAGCCAGCGCCGCCGGGCTGCCCCTTTCCAAGGCTTTTATAGAGCATAGCAAGGCAGGCGGCAGGCTCAACGGAAACACGGTGCAGCATTATCACCGGATGCTGTCCAGCGTGTTCACCAAGGCTGTGCAGTGGGGGCTTGTAGCAGAGAACCCGTGCAAGCGCGCAGAAGCCCCAAAGGCGCAGGAAGTGGACGTGCGGGCGCTGGAAGAAAAAGACGTTGTGCGCCTGCTGGAAGCCTTGCAGGACGCGCCCACACAGTACAGCGTTATCACACAGCTTGCCCTGCTCACGGGTGCCCGCCGGGGCGAGATATGCGCCCTGCGGTGGTCCGATATCGACATGGGCGCGGGAACGATTTCAATTGAACGCACCTTGCAGCACATTCCGGGCAAAGGTACGGTGTTCAACCCGCCTAAAACAAAGCGCTCTCGGCGGTGTGTGAAAGTCGGGCCGGACTGTGTGCAGCTCTTGCAGGAATACCGCCAGCACCAAAAGGCAGAACGGTTCAAAATTGGCTCCGAGTGGGTGCGCCGGGTGGAGATCGAGGGGAAGCGAGTGGAAAACGACCTGCTTTTCACCAAGTGGAACGGCGCACCAATGGACCCGGACGACGTGACAACATGGTTCGGGCGGTTTCTGGCCGCTCATAATCTCCCGGCGGTACACTTCCACAGCCTGCGTCACACCAACGCCAGCTTGCTGATCGCGGCCCATGTGCCTGTTACCACCGTGTCGGGCCGTCTGGGCCATGCCAAGACCAGCACCACCACGGACATTTACGCCGGGTTCATCCGTTCGGCAGATGCAGCAGCGGCGGAGGCCCTGACGGGTGTGTTTGACCGTATCCGAGAAAAGAGTCACGCATAACACGCCCAAAGACGCAATACAGCCCACAGGAAGCGCGGAAGAACCCCGCCGGGCCTGTGGGCTGTTTTCTTTCTGTCTGCGGCTCTGCGTGGCTATCGTGTCCACAGTGGACACCGTAAGGCACATTTCCCGGAAAGTGCCTTATTTGTGCCTTACTGAACGAAAAAACAGTGATTCGAAGGTGAACGAACAAATACAAAAAGCACGGTGATTCTATATAAAATAGAACATTCAAAAACGGTCAAACTCGTAACAAGACTATTTTGTAATCAGTGGGTTGCAGGTTCAACTCCTGTCACCAGCTCCAAGAAAAATCCTGCGATATACCGCTAGAATAGCGGCGTGTATCGTGGGATTTTTGCTTTTATATGTGTTGTGAAATGCCTGAAATTATGTCATAATCCAACAAACAAGCTAACAAATCCGTATTTTATCTTCTTTATATCACACTTTTTAACACACTTCTGCGTCACTCGCGTTGTCAGGTACTGCCCGGGGCAACGATCAGCAGCGCTAAAAGGCGTTTAAGGTGTTCCCCCGCAGACAGTTTTGGTGTATAATGGTAAAAACGCACCCATATCAAAGGAGGAACCAAGCATGATCCAATTCGGTCTACGTCTGCACGACGCAGAAAAGCTGCCCATCGAACAGGTGCTGCCGCTGGTACGCCAGAAGGGCTTTTCCTGCGTGCATCTGGCGCTGAGCAAATCCCTGAAGGAGGTGCCCAACACCCCTTCTGCCCTTACCCCCGGCTACGCGGCCTATCTGCGCCGCCTGTTTGCCAAAAACGAGCTGGACATTGCGGTGCTGGGCAACTACCTGAATCTGGCGCACCCGGATACGGATGCTCTGCACGCCATTCAGGAAAAGTACTACGCGCATATCCGCTTTGCCAGCCTGCTGGGCTGCGGCATGGTGGGCACCGAGACCGGTGCACCCAACGCGGAGTACAAGTTCTGCCCGGAGTGCCGCAGCGATGCCGCCCTTGCTACCTTTATCAAGAACTTCAAGTCGGTGGTGCGCTGCGCCGAGCAGTACGGCGTGACCATTGCCATTGAGCCGGTGGTCAGACACATTGTGTATGACGCCCGCCGCGCCCGCACCGTGCTGGACGAGATCGGCAGCCCCAATCTGCAGATTCTGCTCGACCCGGTGAACCTTTTGAACATGGAAAACGTAGACCAGCGGGAGGAAGTGTTCGCCGAGACCATTGAGCTGCTGGGCAAGGATGTGGCCATGATCCACTTCAAGGACTTTTTGCTGCAGGACGCCGACGGGCAGCTGGCTGCCACCGGTGCCGGACAGGGCGGTATGGGCGACTACCGCACCATTCTGCGGTTTGCCAAGGAACAGAAGCCCTATGTGTTCGCCACCTTGGAGAACACCACCCCGGAAAACGCAGTCCAGTGCCTGCAATATCTGCAAAAACAGTACGACGAGTGCTGATAACAAATTGAACTGCACGCTGCTATCCGCAGCAGCTGGTGTTTTCATAGTATGAAAAAAGTCTGAACCGGTGGCTCATGCCTCAGTTCAGACTTTTTTGTTATTCTATGCCTTTATCTGCCAGCGGCAAAGGCTCGGGCCTTCACAGCCTGAAAGCTGATCTGCTCAATGGCCTCGTTGAGAATACTAAAATTGAGAATTATTTGTCAATTTTCGGAAGGTGCGGAGTAGTCACCCCTGCCCCCCTAATGAAAGCAAAACGGCCTGAGCCCTGTACCATACAGGATCCAGACCGTTCCGATTGCTTTACTTCTGCTCTTTGTCCACTACCTGGATCTTGCCCTTCTTCCACAGCACATAGGAAGTCAGGATGCCGATGGGCAGCATCACGATGATAAAGATGCCCACAAGTCCGCCCAGCACGGAACCGTAGCCCGCAAGGCGTGCGGCAAGGGAGAGCACCGTCATGATGATCAGCACCGGAAGCACCCCCTTGATGCCACCCTTGACCACCTTGCTGCCGCTGGACGAGCTGGCGAACAGACCCAGCGCCATGGAGCCGAACAGGGCCGGCAGCAGGTAGCCGGAGGCCGTTTTGACGGCGGGCAGCTCGAACACCGGGCTGATGAAGGAGGCGCACACCGCTGCCAGCGTCAGGATGGCAACCGTCATCAGGGAGGAAACCGCAACAGCCACCGAGGCAATGGCCTCACCCTCCGGGGTGTTGGGCTGCTTTTTGGTCAGGTTCATGGCGTTTGCCGCCACCGGGAGCTTCAGGTTCATAATGTTGCCGGTGATGAAGGCCAGATAGGCCGAGCAGCCCAGAATGGGGGTGTAGCTCAGTGCTTCCGAAAAGCCCACCGGGATGTAGATGAGCAGGATGGAAAAGGTGTTCACGTTGAACACCTCGCCCAGAGACGGGATGCTGTCGTAGGCAGCCAGCACCACAAAGGGCAGTGCCACCATGTAAATGAGGGCGATCAGGGTACCCACACGGCCCCAGCGGTGCGCCCAGCTCTGGAAGGAGTCCATTTTGGTCTCAGTCTTTGCTTTGCTCATGTCCGTTTTCCTCCTCAACCGAAAATCCGTACCCACGCCAGCGACGAGATCAGACCGCCCAGCATGGAGAATGCCATCACGAAGTTATTGAGCCATGCAAGCCCCGGGCGCTTTGCCAGCACACCCACACCAATGGCGATCACAAGACCGGTGATCATAACGGCAGCCTGCACATTGTCAGTGAACAGCAGAATGGGAATGTATACCGAGAACATCACAAGCATGAACACGCCGGACAGCACGTTTTTCCAGGTGCTGCCGCCGTTTTCGGCTGCAGAGCGGTCCACGCTCTTGCACAGCTTTTTGCCGAGGGGCAGCAGGATCAGGAAACCGCTCAGCATACCCACGCTCATCAGGATCATCACCACGCCGAACTGCCGTCCGGTGGCGCTTTCCAGCATTTCCGCAGAGGATGCGTAGCCCAGCACCTGCGCAATGGAACTGGAGATCATAGTCTCGTAGGACAGAGAACCGATGACCGACAGCCGCCACCATGCCCACACGCTGCCCAGCACCGCAATGAGCACGAACAGACCCACCACGATGGAAAGGCTGGGCACGACGGAAAATATAAGGCTGGATTTGATCACGTTGCTCAGTTCCTTGCGGGTGATGCCCAACTCCAAACAGTGGTCGTAGGCCTTTTTGAGGTAGACCAGCGAGAATGCGGAAATGTACAAAAGACCGCCGATGACCAGCGCCAGCAGCAGCGGGCTCTGGATGATATCTTTCATGGTTGCCATAGATTGTCCTTCCTATAAATACAGAATAAACGAAAAAAAGCGGGTATTTTCTGCCCGCCGTCCTCGTGATACGGACAGGATACCGAAAAAAGCAGTTTCTGTCAAATGAGTATGACTAAAGCGCGAACAGCTTTTGGATACATTTCCGACAGGAGAAGCAGCAAAAAGCCTTTGCCGTGTTAAAATAATAAAGTGTTGACTGCCGGTCACTTTGCTTCCGTTGAAAATTGCACAAATTTTAAAGAAAATTTCTGTCGTTCTGCCGAAAGCAGCAGGCATAGGCAAGGTGTTTTTCTGCCTTGCCCTTGTCGGTGTATCAGGTCTTTTTTCGTGAAACACAAAGCAAAAAAAGGGAGTTCCGTCACGGACGAATGTCCGGGCAGAGCTCCCTTTTGCGTTTATCGTATTGTATCCTTGGCCGCCTTCCGGCTTCCGCAAGTTCCGCTCGATGGCGGTGCGGCTGTTGCCCATCGCTCCCTGTTCAGGACAGCTTGATCTTTAAATCAGCCAGCAGATTTACCGCCTCCGGTAGCGAGAACCTGGCATCCTTCATGCGGCTGCCCAGAATATCTACCTTATAGCCCGTAGCATCCTGGAAATCCGCCTTGCGCAGATCGCACTGGTAGAACTCCGTTTCGTGCAGCTCTGTGCCCTTGAAACTTGCCAGCTGCATCTCGCACTTGGCAAACATGGAGCCTACGATCTCGTTTCCGTTTGAAAAATCGAAGCGGTTGAAGTTCATTTCGGTAAAGGTGTTGTATTTCAGGCTGCAGTCCTTCAGCGTGTGGATGGGGTCCGGGAAGGCCCCGTTTGACAGCAACGATGCCCACTCGATCTCCTGCAGGCGGCAGTCCTCAAAATCCAGCGACTGCACTGAGGAGGACACGCTCCGCAGCCCGGTGATCTCGCACCGCACGAACCGACACTCGTTCAGGGTGGTGTGGTCCAGCTCACATTTTGAAAAAGAGCAGTCCACAAATACGCAGTCCGCAAAATCGCAGCTTTCAAAGGCTTCCCCTGCAAATGACAGGCCGGTAAACCGTTCACCTTCGCAATAACGTTCTGTCATACCCTTCCCCTTTTTATCGCAGTTCTTCTAGCAGGGCGGTGCAACCCTCCAGCACATCCTGCCATGTAGCTTCAAAGTCCCCGGTGTACCACGGGTCTGCCACATCGCCGGGGCGGCGGGTGTGATCCATCAGCAAGGACACCTTGTGCTCTGGGTCACCCCCCACAAACCGTGCCATGTTCCGCAGGTTGTTGTGATCCATGGCGATAAGATAATCGTAAGTCTCGTAGTCCCGCCGGGTCATCTGCCGGGCGGTCTTACCCGCGCAGGAGATGCCGTGCTCCGCCAGCTTGCGCCGGGCAGGCGGATAGACCGGGTTGCCGATCTCCTCGGTGCTTGTGGCAGCCGAGGCAATTTCAAACTGCGCGGAAAGCCCAGCCTTTTCCACTAAGTCCCCCATCACAAATTCCGCCATGGGGCTGCGGCAGATATTGCCGTGGCAAATAAACAAGACTTTTTTCATCTTACTCCCCCAGCACCTCGCCCAGTGCCAGCACGGCGTTACGGACGCACTCCGGGCAGGGGCACAGCGGTGCACCGGTCTCCACACCCTTCAGGTCTTTACAAATGGTAGCACCGCATTTTTCCTGAAAGTTTTGCAACAGTTCCTTGGAAATGCGGGGCGTGCCCTTGCCGTCGGTGACAACGCCTGCCACCATCACTGCGCCGATGAGTGCACCGCAAGTGCTTTCCATACAGCCCATACCGGCGGCATAGCCTGCGCCCAGCTTCATCAGGGTGTCGGCATCCACCGGCAGCTTATCCTCAAATGCTTTCAGCACCGCCTGCGCGCAATTGCACTGTCCGGCAGCTTTCCATGCGGCAGCCTGTGCTGCCCGTTCTTCGATGTTCATTTCACAGTCCTCATCTTTCTTTGATCCGTTCCGGTTCATTGCGTTCAGTATACCACGCTTTTCCCCTGCGGAAAAGATTCCGCCTCCATAAAGCCCTATTTCCGGGATCAGTTCCTCCACCACCACATACAGCATGGCTCCGGCAAAAAGGTCAAGAACCTTTGTTCACCTTGTGCCCTCCTGCGGCTTCAACGCACTTTTGCGGTATTGCAGAGGGCTTTGCCCGGTGGCTTTTGCAAAGCGGGTGGAAAAGTTGCTGGCATCCCCAAAGCCTACCTTCTGTGCAATTTCGCCGACGCTGTGGTCGGTGAGGACAAGCAGTTCCTTTGCCTGTGTAATGCGGAAGTTGACCAGATAATTATACGGTGTCGTGCCCATATACCGCCGGAACAGCCGCAGAAAATAACTTTTGCTCATGTGTGCCTCTGCCAGCAGGTCGGCAAGGCAAAGTTCCTGCTGGTAATGTTTGCGTATGGTCTCCACTGCCTGCAAAATGACCTGCCGTGTGCTGGTGGTTTCAGCTTCTGCAAGAATGCTCCGGGCGCACAGCGCCAGCATCTCGTGCAGCGCCAGCCCGGTGGTCACCATGCTGTCCACGGTGCTGTGCTCCATCTGCCCTAAAAGCATTTCAAAATATTCCTGCATCTTGACCCCGGTGAGCTGCACCGGGGTCAGTTTTTTGCCAGGAAGCAGCAGCGGCTCCATGGCAGCCACCCCTGCGCCGTCCAGATGCACCCAATAATGATGCCAGCAGCTTTGCCCCGGGGCGGTGCAGTAGCTCTGCGGGGTGCGGCAGTTCAGCAGCAGCGCCTGCCCGGTGCTGAGCACCACATGGCTTTCCCCCTGCTCGATGAGCCCTGCACCCCGGAGGGTATAAAACAGGATGTAACTTTCCTTATCTGTCCGGGCGGTGGAAAAATGCTGCTGAGCGTAAAACACTCCCGCCTCGGTGCAGTAGTAGGGCTGTGCCAGCTCTGCTTCGCTGGGGGTAGTGCGTTTCCATACACTCTCCGGGGTCACATCCATGTTATAAGTCAGCATTTTCCGGTTCCTCACTTTCTGTGTTCAGTATAGCGCACCGGTCTTTGCAACGCAAGAGTAGACTTTTCACAAAGAATGCGTCACCTTTGCGGATGGAATTGCCCGCATCATACCGCTATACTGGTAGCAGACAAGGCCACACAGGAGGCACATTATGCAAAAAAATTATCTTGCCATCGACATTGGTGCGTCCAGCGGGCGGCACATTGTGGGATGGATGGAGAACGGTGTTCTCCGCACCGAGGAAGTGTACCGTTTTCCCAATAGCATCCGGCGGGTGGACGGTCATCTGGAATGGGACATCGACAGCCTGTTTGCCAACGTGAAGCAGGGCATCCGGGAAGCCTTTACAAAGTACCCGGCTATCGAGAGCCTTTCCATCGACACATGGGCGGTGGATTATGTGCTGCTGAAAGACGGTCAGCCCCTCTACCCGGTCTACGCCTACCGGGACGACCGGACACAGGCCGTGATCCCCGAAGTCCACAGCATTCTGCCCTTTGCGCAGCTCTACCGGCGCACCGGCATCCAGTTTCAGCCCTTCAACAGCATTTATCAGCTGTATGCCGACAAAACAGCCGGGCGGCTGGCGCAGGCCGAGGACTTTTTGATGATCCCGGAATATCTGCTGTGGAAGCTCTGCGGCGTAAAAGCACGGGAGTACACCAACGCCACCTCCACCGGACTCGTGAACGCTCAGACCAAAGAGTACGACCCGGAGATTCTCAAAGCTTTGGGCTTGCCGGAGGCGATGTTCCCTAAGC
>ERZ772880.3262-NODE-3262-length-11305-cov-8.806400_pt1 | contig 11305 bp, 8 predicted proteins | sample MGYA00580577_ERZ772880 | MGnify/ENA primary metagenome ERZ772880 (study PRJEB29015, sample SAMEA2737705) | human gut metagenome | biome: human gut; feature: human-associated habitat; material: faeces | place: China | collected 2012 ... | reverse complement strand
GTATAGACCGTGTCACCGGAGCAAAAGGATACAATCTGGCTGCGGTCATGCTTTTGGGAAAAGATGATGTAATTGCAGATGTGGTACCGGCCTATGTGACGGATGCACTGCTTCGCAAGGTAAATATAGATCGGTATGATGACCGGGAAATTATCAAAACCAACTTGATCGAAAGTTATGAACAGCTCATGGAATTTGGCCGGAAACATCTGCCGGATCGTTTCTTTTTGGAAGAAGACCAGCGGAAGAGCCTTAGAAATATCATTACGCGAGAAATGATAGCCAATACACTGATACACCGGGAATATACCAGTTCCTATCAGGCAAAATTTGTAATAGAAAAAGACCGGATGTATGTAGAAAATGCAAATCGTGCTTCACAACAGGCAGTTCTTACACCGGATGATATCGAACCAAATCCAAAGAATCCGATCATCGCTGCATTCTTTCGGAATATCGGGTATGCGGATCAGCTTGGATCTGGTGTGAGAAATTTGTTCAAATATAGTGAAGTTTATTCAGGGAAAGAGCCAGAGTTTGTAGAGGGAGACGTATTTCGGATTATTGTGCCGTTGGATGAAGCGTTGATGAATGAAGGAACCACCCAGTCCACCCAATCGACCACCCAATCGACCACCCAGTCCACCCAATCGACTATTGATGAAGTGGTTCATAATATGCAAGGTGAAATAGAATATGCAATTATGCAGTTGATGATAAATATTCCAGAGATTTCTCAAAAAGAGATAGCGGCAAGAAATGGGCTTAACTTGAATACGGTGAAGTATTATATCCGCAGGATGCAAAAGAAAGGAATGATTGAGCGAGAAGGAACCAACCGAAAAGGAAAATGGATCGTAAAACAATAAGTGAGAAGGAATTAATTCGGAAAGTAGAATATGCGGAAGGGAAAAGAGAAGGTGCGGAGCAGATTTTTACCATTTACAGGCTGCATAAAGAAAAATATACGGAGCAGCAAATCGCGGAGCAGATGGGATTAGATGTAGGAGAGGTGAAAAACGTTCTGGAACGACTTAAGTAGGATGGATATGTAAACAGAAATGAGGAGCCACAGCAGCGGCTCCTCATTTTGGCTTTTAAAAGTATATTTTTATGACAGCTTCCAGATTTCCTCATTATACTGCGCAATGGTGCGGTCGGAGGAGAAGAATCCGGCTTTGCTGATGTTGATGAGCATTTTCTTAGCCCACTCGGTGCGGTCAGTGTAGGCTTCATAAGCCTTTTCGCGGGTCTTGACGTAATCCTCAAAGTCAGGGAAGGTCATGAACCAGTCCTTATTTAAAAGCTCATTGTAAAGGCGTTCCAGATTTTCCTTATCGCCCACAGCAAGCATTTTCTTACTGATGATAAAGTCTACGGCTTCTTTTAAGGCAGGGGAGTTTTCATAGTAGGATCTGGAATGATAGTCCCCTCTCTTATAGCGGCGGATGACCGTATCGCTGGAGTCGCCGAAGATATAGATGTTGGAGTCGCCTACCAGCTCGTGGATCTCCACATTGGCTCCGTCATCCGTTCCCAGGGTGACGGCTCCGTTCAGCATGAATTTCATATTTCCCGTGCCGCTGGCTTCCTTGGAGGCCAGGGAGATCTGCTCGGACAGGTCGCAGGCCGGGATCAGCTTTTCAGCAGCGGTAACGTTGTAGTTCTCGATGAACACGACCTGTAACCACTTGGACACTTCCGGGTCTGCTGCAATGACCTTGGAAAGGGTCAGCAGGGCGTGGATGATGTCCTTTGCGATCGTGTAGGCGGGCGCAGCCTTGGCACCGAAGATGCTCACCAGCGGCACCGCGGGCAGATGGCCTGCCTTGATCTCGTGATACTGGTGGATGAGATAGAGCAGGTTGAGCTGCTGACGCTTGTACTCATGCAGACGTTTGGACTGGATATCAAACACGGCATCGGTGTTTACGGTGACATTCTGCGTATGCAGCAGCCAGTCGGCAAGGGCCTGTTTGTTGGCCTTCTTCACGGCGGTCAGCTCGTTCAGCACCGTCTCGTCCTCCGCAAAGGCCAGCAGCTTTTCCAGTTCGGCGGCATCCTTGCGGAAGCCGGAGCCGATGTGCTGTTCCAACTCAGCGGTCAGGGCCGGGTCGCATTCCAGCAGCCAGCGGCGGAAGGTGATGCCGTTGGTCTTGTTGTTGAACTTTTCCGGGTACAGCTCGTAGAAGCCGTGCAGCTCGGAGTTTTTCAAAATCTCGGTGTGCAGCGCTGCCACGCCGTTGGTAGAGTGGGTAAAGTGGATGTCCATGTGTGCCATGTGCACCCGGTCGTCTTTGTCGATGATGGCAAGGCTCTCGTCCTCGGTGCGGGTGCGTGCCAGCGCATCCAGCTTTTCGATGATGGGCATCAGCTGCGGCACCACGGCATCCAGATAGGTACGGGGCCACTTTTCCAGTGCTTCGGCCAGAATGGTGTGATTGGTGTAGGCGCAGGTCTTGGTAACGATCTCCACGGCTTCGTCAAAATCAATGCCTTTTTCACCCAGCAGACGGATCAGCTCCGGGATGACCATGCTGGGGTGCGTGTCGTTGATCTGGATGGCGGCATAATCGGCCAGGTCGTGGTAGTTGCAGCCCCGGGCGGCGCACTCGGCCAGAATGAGCTGGGCGCCGGCAGAGACCATCAGATACTGCTGGTAGACCCGCAGACGGCGGCCTGCTTCGTCGGAATCGTCCGGGTAGAGGAACAACGTCAGGTTCTTGTCGATGGCAGTTTTGTCGAAGGCGATGCCGTCGTGGACGATGCTCTCGTCGATGGTGTCGAGGTCGAACAGGTTCAGGGTGTTGGTGCGGCCCTCGTAACCGGTGACGGCCAGCTTGTACAGGCGGGCGGTGTATTCCTTGCCGGCCAGCTCTACCGGATAGGTGATATCGGTCTTTTCGGCCCAGCTGTGGGCGGTGAGCCACGGGTCGGGCTTTTCGTTCTGCACACCATCCTCAAAGGACTGGTGGAACAGGCCAAAGTGATACCGCAGGCCCACGCCGTCGCCGGGCAGGTTCAGCGTTGCCAGCGAATCCAGGAAGCAGGCAGCCAGACGGCCCAGACCGCCGTTGCCGAGAGAAGGCTCCGGCTCCACCTCTTCAATGTCCGAAAGGCGCTTTCCGGCAGCGGCCAGTGCATCCCGGGCTTCTTCGTACAACCCCAGATTGATGAGGTTGTTGGACAGCAGCTTGCCGATGAGGAATTCGGCGCTGATATAGTACAGCTTGCGTCCGGTGACGGGCTGCACGCGGTCGGCACTCTTCTGCCGCACCAGCTCCAGCAGTGCCAGATACAGCTCCTGATCGGTGCAGTCCGCCAGCAGCTTGCCGGTGATACTCTGTAATGTTTCGGTAAAGCTCATAATGGCTCCTCCTTTGCTACGGAAAACAGGTTTGACATCTATAATGCAAGATATACCAGATAAAACAATCGAAATCTTGCCTTAAAAGTGCAAATTGTGGTACAATCCTATCATCTGGAGGTGAGAAGATGCAAAATCAGGCATCATTGCAGGAAACCAAGCAGCACGGTGCCGTGCGGTTCCCCTTCAATCTGTATCCCTGCACCATTCCGGGAGATTTTCCGCAGGTGGCACTCCACTGGCAGGAGAGCATGGAGCTGGTCTTTGTCAAGCGGGGCGCGGGGCTGGTGCAGGTGGGTGCGGTGTCCTGCCCGGCCTACCAGGGGGATATCTTTATTTTTACGCCCGGCACCCTCCACGCCCTGCGGCAGGCAGAGGGGCGGCGGATGGAATATGAGAATATCATCTTTGAGCTGGAACTTCTGGGCGGTGCGGAGGACCTTTGCGCCGAAAAATACCTGCTTCCGCTGCAAAGCGGGCGGCTTTCGCTGCCTGCGCGCCTGACCCCGAACGATTTGTGCTATCTGCAAGCCGCCGCCTGCCTGCGGGAGGTGGAGGAAGCCAACCGCGCCAAGCTTCCCGGCTATGAGCTGCTGGTCAAAGGAGCACTGCTGCGCTTCCTCTCCCTGCTCATTGCGCAGGGGAAACAGCAGCTCCCCGTGGAAACTGCCGATACCCAGCGGCTGAAAGCCGTTCTGCAATGGATCTCTGCCCATTATGCCGAAGGGCTTCGGGTCGCCGATGCCGCCGGGGTCTGCTCCTTCAGTTCCAGCCACTTCATGCGCTGGTTCCGGCAGATGACAGGGCAGAGCTTTGTTGCCTTTCTGAACGAATACCGGCTGAATGCCGCCGCCGAAGCGCTGCATGCTACGGACGAGACGGTGCTGACGATCGCTTCCCGGTGCGGGTTTGAAAACCTCTCCTATTTTAACCGGGCATTCAAGGCACATTTTGGCATGACGCCGCGGGAGTACCGGAAAAAATAAGCAAAATGAGGCCGTTCCGCTTCTCTGAGAAAGAGAGGGAACGGCCTCATTGTTTTGATCAGACTTCCGGCGGGCAGCAGCTCTCCCGGGGGATGAGCTTGTGCGGTACAAGGATCTTTGTTGCCAGCAGATTCGGGTTCTCGATGTGGTTGATGGTCTGGCTGGCGGCCTCCATGCCAAGCTGATAGGGGTTCACGTCCACGGTGGTCAGCTGGGGGCTGGTGATGCGGGAGAACAGCGAATTGTTGAAGGAAACGATGGAAAGGTCCTTCGGGACGCGCAGCCCCAGTTTGCCGCAGAACTGTTCCAGCACCACGGCCAGAATGTCATCGCTGACCAGCATGGCTGTGGGATGGTCCGGTGCGGTGAGAAGAGCCTTCAGCGGCTCCTCGTAAGCATCGTTCAGGGTATTGACCTCCACACAGTCCTCCTCCCGGGGGGTGATGCCGTGCTTGAGCAGGGACATCTGGTAGCCGCGCCTGCGCTCTGCCGAAAACAGCATGGCGTTGCTGACACCGAAATAGGCAATGCGGCGGTGGCCCATTTCATAGAGGTAATCGGTGGCTTCCTCACCGGCAAGGGCGTTGTCATTGTCGATATAGATGGTCTGATTGGCAGACTGCGCCGCCTTGCCCACAATGACATGGAGCAGCCCTTCGCTGCGCAGGTAGGCTGCCACCGGGCAGTCCTTTTTGGAATAGAGCAGGATAAAGCCATCTGCCTGCGCGTTGGCCACCATGCTCTGGATGGCATCCAGAACTTCGGTATCGTCCTGCCCGGTGATGACCGTGTTCACATACCTCCGCTGGTTGCAGAACTGCCCGATGCCGCGGATGATCTCCAGATGGAAGGCGTTCTCGTAGACATCCCGCTGGGAGGAGGGCAGAATGATGCCGATGGTCTTGGAGAACGCCTCCACCGGTTCGGCCTCAAAGTTCGGCTCATAGCCCAGCTGTGCCATAATGCGGCGCACCCGCTCCTTGGTTTCCCGGCTGATGGAAGGGCTGTCCTTGCAGGTGCGGGACACGGTGGAGGGCGAAACCCCCGCCGCCGCCGCCACATCCTTGATGGTAACTGCCATAGTCTGTTCCTCCCTGATGTAATAGGTCTATTGTAAAGCGGTTTGCACGCAATGTCAATGATTTGCGCACGAGTTTGCGCAGATCATGTAACCGCACCCTTTGCGCACTTTCGATGTTTTCAACAAAGAAACTTGCGGGCTGTTGTGCAAAAAGAAGAAAATATATTTTTGACCTAGAAAACTCTTGTAAAAATTGCAGAGTTGGATTATTCTTGTTGCGTAAAGTTACGCAACAGAAGCGCAACGATTGCGTAAAACAGCGCAAAAGGAAACAAGGAGGAACATTATGGCAACAACACAAGCAGCTCCGGGGAAAAAGGGGCTTATCAACTTTGACTTCTTACAGAAGCTGGGCAAGGTGCTGATGACCGTCATCGCCGTCATGCCCGCTGCCGGCCTGATGATCAGTCTGGGCAAGCTGGTGCAGATGGGCGGCGGTGACATTGCGGCAGTTATGACCATTGGCACCACCATGGAAAACATTGGCTGGGCGGTCATCAACAATCTGCACATCCTGTTTGCCGTGGCCATCGGCGGCAGCTGGGCAAAGGAGCGTGCCGGCGGTGCTTTTGCGGCTGTGCTGGCATTTGCCCTCATCAATGTCATCACCGGCAACATCTTCGGTGTCACCAGCGCCATGCTGGAAGACCCCAACGCCGTGACCCACACCCTGTTCGGGCGGGAGATCGCCGTCAACGGCTACTTCACCTCCGTGCTGGGTGCCCCGGCCCTGAACATGGGCGTGTTCGTGGGCATCATTGCCGGTTTTGTGGGCGGCGTGGCTTACAATAAATACTATAACTTCCGCAAGCTGCCGGATGCACTGGCCTTCTTCAACGGCAAGCGCTTTGTGCCTATGGTGGTCATTGCCTATTCTGTGGTCATTTCCATGGTGCTGGCATTGTTCTGGCCTGTGGTCCAGACCGGCATCAACAACTTCGGCATCTGGATCGCAAACTCTTCCGAGACTTCTCCCGTTCTGGCTCCGTTTATCTATGGCACGCTGGAGCGTCTGCTGCTGCCCTTCGGCCTGCACCACATGCTGACCATCCCCATGAACTACACTTCCTTCGGCGGCACCTACACCATTGCAACCGGTGTCAATGCGGGCAGCCAGGTGTTTGGCCAGGACCCGCTGTGGCTGGCATGGGCCAACGACCTCATCAACTTCAAGAAAGCCGGTGACATGGCCGCTTACAACGAGCTGCTGACGACCGTTACCCCCGCCCGCTTCAAGGTGGGCCAGATGATCGGCGCAACCGGTCTGCTGCTGGGCATCGCCCTGGCCATGTTCCGCCGTGTGGATGCCGACAAGCGCGCAAAGTATAAGTCCATGTTCATCTCCACCGCGCTGGCCGTGTTCCTGACCGGTGTGACCGAGCCGCTGGAATTTATGTTCATGTTCTGCGCCATGCCGCTGTACATCGTGTACGCACTGCTGCAGGGCTGTGCCTTTGCCATGGCAGGCATCATCCATCTGCGCCTGCACTCTTTCGGCAATCTGGAATTCATCACCCGTATCCCCATGTCCCTGCAGGCCGGTCTGGGCGGCGACATCATCAACTTTGTGCTCTGCGTGGCGGCGTTCTTTGTCATCGGCTATTTCGTGGCCTACTTTATGATCGGCAAGCTCAAGCTGGCAACGCCGGGCCGTCTGGGCAACTACACCGATGACAACGCAGACGATGCTGCAGCCGACACCAAGGCCGAGAAGAAGGCAGACAAAAAGTCTGATAACGGCCAGGCCGAGCGCATCATCGCCCTGCTGGGCGGCCGGGAGAACATCGTGCTGGTGGATGCCTGCATGACCCGTCTGCGTGTTACCGTGAAGGACCCTGCCAAGGTGGCCGACCTTGCCGCATGGAAGGCCGAGGGCGCTCTGAGCCTGCTGGTGAAGGGCGACGGCATTCAGGCTGTGTACGGCCCCAAGGCAGACGTTCTAAAATCTGACATCAATGATATTCTGTAAAAAACTATGAAACTGCTGACTTTGAATACCCACAGCCTCATCGAGCCGGACTATGAGGCAAAACGGGAGATCTTTGTAGACTTTATCGCCAGGGAGCAGCCGGAGGTGTTCGCCCTGCAGGAGGTGAACCAGACCGCCGCCGCTCCGCTGCTGGGAGAGATTCCGGCGGGGTACTTCCCCTGTCCCGGCAATGGGGTACCGCTGAAAGCGGACAACCACGCCGCAGCCGTAGCCCGGATGCTGGAAGAACGGGGCGTGCAGTACCATTGGAGCTGGCTCCCGGCAAAGATCGGTTACGACAAGTACGATGAGGGCATGGCGGTGTTCAGTCGTGCACCCATCACCGCTGCCGAAAATCTGCTGCTGAGCAAGTCCGGCGATTACAGCAATTGGAGGACCCGCCGCACCCTGGGCATCTGTGCAGGAGATGTCTGGTATTACACAGTGCATCTGGGCTGGTGGAAGGACGAAGTGGAACCTTTTGCCGCCCAGTGGGAAACGCTGTCCCGGGCGGCAGGCGCAAAAAAGACCGCCTTTCTGCTGGGCGACTTCAACAGTGAGGCCAATGTGCGGGGCGAAGGCTACGACCTTGTGCTCCGCAGCGGCTGGCAGGACACCTACCGTCTGGCACAGCAGCGGGACGAGGGCTACACCGTCGTGCAGGCCATTGATGGCTGGCGGGATGCCCCGGATGCAGCGGCAAAAAAGCGCATCGACCAGATCTGGTGCTCCCAGACAATCGCTGTAAAAAGCACCCGGGTGGTGTTCAACGGCCTGCAGGAGCCGCAGGTATCCGACCACGCGGGTGTTCTGATCGAGTTATAAAGGAAGAAGGAAATGAAGATGCAGAGAAGTGCAGGCATTTTGCTGCCCGTCAGCAGTCTGCCGTCCCCTTACGGCATCGGCTGCTTTTCGCAGGAAGCATACGACTTTGTGGACTGGCTCAAGGAAGCCGGGCAGACTTACTGGCAGATCCTGCCGCTGGGTGTGACAAGCTACGGCGACAGCCCCTATCAGAGCTTTTCCGCCTTTGCGGGCAATCCGTATTTCATCAGTCTGGACGGACTGGTGGAGGAAGGGGTGCTGACCGCCGCCGAGTGCAAAAAGGCAAACTTTGGCCGCAAGGCAGATGATATCGACTACAGCCGCTTGTATGCCGAGCGGGGCCGCCTGCTGCGGCTGGCCTACTCCCGCAGCGACATCGGCCACAACGAAGCGTTTACAGCCTTCTGCGAGAAAAACAAGTGGTGGCTGGACGATTTTGCCCTGTTCATGGCGGTAAAGGGCCGCTTTGAGGGTAAGCCGTGGATCGAGTGGGCCGAGGATATCCGTCTGCGCTGGCAGCCCGCGATGGACTACTACCGCCGGGAGCTGTATTTTGAGGTGGAGTACCACAAATATCTCCAGTTCAAGTTCGACCAGCAGTGGCGCAGGCTGAAGGCCTACGCCAACAGCAAGGGCATCCGCATCATCGGCGATATCCCCATCTATGTGGCGCTGGATTCGGCGGACGCATGGGCAAACCCGGGTCTGTTCCAACTGGACAAGGACAACATTCCCACGGCGGTGGCGGGCGTTCCCCCGGACGGCTTTTCGCCCACCGGCCAGCTCTGGGGCAATCCGCTCTACCGCTGGGAAGCCCACCGCGCAACCGGCTATCAGTGGTGGATCACTCGCCTGTGGTACTGCTTCAAGCTTTACGATGTGGTGCGCATCGATCACTTCCGCGGCTTCGATGAGTATTTCTCCATCCCCTACGGCAGCGAGACTGCCGCGCCGGGCCACTGGGAAAAAGGCCCCGGCATCGAGCTGTTCCGTGCTGTGGAGCAGGCTCTGGGCAAACGGGAGATCATTGCGGAGGACCTTGGCTACATGAGTGACACCGTGCGTCAGCTGGTGCGGGACAGCGGCTTTCCCGGCATGAAGGTGCTGGAATTTGCCTTTGACTCCCGGGATACCGGCAGCGCCAGCGACTACCTGCCCCATAACTACCCGGTGAACAGCGTGGCCTATACCGGTACCCACGACAACGAAACGCTGGTATCGTGGTACCAGACCATCACCGGTGCGGAGCGGGCCATGGTGCGGGATTATCTGTTCGACTACGCCACCCCGGAGGAGCAGCTCTATAAAAGCATGATCGCACTGATCCTGCGCAGCGCAGCGGCGACCTGCATCGTTCCCATGCAGGACTGGCTGGGGCTGGACAACTCTGCCCGCATCAACAAGCCCTCCACCGTGGGCCAGAACTGGCGCTGGCGGCTGAAAAAGACCCAGCTGACAAAGAAGCTCCAAAAGGAGATCTGCCAGCTGACCACCCGTTACGGGCGGAAGAACTGGGCGTAACTGCATTAAAAACCATAAAACCCCATGTCCGGGCCGTTCACACAACGGTCTGGACGTGGGGTTCTTTTTCTGGATCAGTGACAGCCGGATGGCAGCAGACTCCGGTTCATTCAAACCAGGCTTTCGATGATCTCCGCGCACTTTTCAATGCCGTTCACCGCTGTCCAGCGCGATATGATAGTTGAGTTCATGGTAGGTCTTGTAAATCAGATAGCCGGCGATCAGGAAGGTCAGGATATCCGACAGCGGCATGGAGTACAGCACACCGTCCAGCCCGAAAAACCGGGGCAGCAGCAGGGCAAAGCCCACACCAAACACCACCTCACGCACCATGGAAAGGGCGGTGGATTCTGCTGTCATGCCCACCACGATGGAGATGACGATCTGGAAGAACTTCATCACGATGCCAACCACTGCCATCGGCATCGGGTACTACCTCAAAACCAAAACGGCATAACGAAACAGCCGGGAGGCGTTCCAAAAGCGGAAGCCTCCCGGCTGCGTTTTTATAAGTTGTGTGCTCTGTCCGGTTACTTGAGCAGGGCGCTGTGGTCTGCGCCGCCAATGGTCAATGCCGCGCGGGGGCCGGTGTGGGTCCAGACGACGGCCATTTCATCGGGGGCGTCGGGTTCAGCCGCCAGCAGGGCATCCACCGAGACCGTGGTGGAGCGGGAGAGCAGGGTGGTGAACACAAGGGTCTTCACGCCCTGAGCCTTCAGGGTGCGGACCATGCCCAGCGTCAGGTGGGCCGAGGTCACGATGCCGTTGGCGCGGATGGTCAGGGTCGTGCCGTTCTGGGTGCAGGTGTGAGTAATCTGCTTGCCCAGAACGTTGGTGACATACAGCCCCTCCACCGTGACCGGGCGCTCCACTTCCACCGAGCCGGTGGAAGGTGCTGCCCCTTCGGTGGGCGTCACGGTCGGCTGGGCGGGCTTTTCGGGTTCGGGTACATCACCGGGCTGGGAAACATCGTCGCCCTTCGCATTGCGGCGGGTGATGGTCGTGCCCACCTGCAAACCGGAGAACTGCGTTTCGCCGTTGATCGAATCGCCAATGGCCACATCGCCGCCGCCAGTGGCGTTGATCGTCACCTTGCCTTCAACGGTAATATCAGACTTTACCTCAGTAGCACCGTCAGCAACGCTGCCGCTGCCGATGGCCGCAGCACCGGCAAGGGGAGCATTTTCATCCAGAACGCCGCCGCCTTTAGCAGTAATGTTGGGAGAACCAGCTTCGGTGCTCTTGATGGAAACTTTGTTTCTGGTATCCTCGGTGTCGGGTTCTGTTTCTGCGCCGCCACCGATACCGGCAGCACCAGCGCCGCCCTGTGCATTTTCGATGGTGACATTGCCCTCGATGGTCACGTCACCAGTGCCAAGAACACCGCCGCCAATACCGGCACCTTCATCGCCGCCGGTGGCGTTTCCGATTTGAGCGTTGCCTCTAATGATTACATTGCCGATGCCAACAGCGCCGCCACCAATGCCGGAACCACCAGAACCACTTTTTGCATTTTCGATTTTGGCGTTGCCTTCAATGGTCACGTTGCCTACAGT
>ERZ772880.3257-NODE-3257-length-11312-cov-5.952030_pt1 | contig 11312 bp, 8 predicted proteins | sample MGYA00580577_ERZ772880 | MGnify/ENA primary metagenome ERZ772880 (study PRJEB29015, sample SAMEA2737705) | human gut metagenome | biome: human gut; feature: human-associated habitat; material: faeces | place: China | collected 2012 ... | reverse complement strand
TATTTAATTGCGTTGGATTTTCCGACGTCGGATTATCCGTTGTCGGATTTTCCAACATCGGTTTACCCGGTATTGGATTTTCCAACATCGGCTGCGGCTGCTCATAGATGGTATATTCGATAGCAGTCATTTTGCCTTTTTCATCGCGCCCCTGCCGCCGCAGGATATATCCGGCTTTTTCAAGCTCCCATACGGCGGTGCGGATCGCGTCAATGCTCTCACGGTTGATATGGGACAGCCCTGCAAGGGTATAGTCCCAATCCTCCGGCAGGGACAGCATTTGCGACAACAGCCCCTTGGCTTTCAAGGTCAGCTCCTTGTTTCGCAGATGGTGGTTTGACATGACGGTGTACCCGCTGTTGCGCTCCACCCGAAATACTGCCATAGGTTATCAGCTCCTTTCGCTCACTTCGCTGTGCCGCGACGGATGGCGGTCAGCTTGCCCGGCTCATACGGACATTCCGCATACACACAGAACTGGTACTTCCAATGCGGACGGTAAAAGTGACAGGTATTGCAATCCTCACAGTCGGCACAGCCGCCGTTTTCGTAGCGGTCAAAGCCGGGCTTTCCCCGCATGAGCATTTCAAACGCACGGCTGCTGCCGTTCGTAAAGTACATTGTGGCTGCACCTCCTTTCAGATTTGGGCAGAAAAAAACGCCGTAGACTTTTCTCAAAATCTACGGCGTGGGCGTATGCGAAAAGGGATGCTGCCTTGCGGTAACATCCCTTTTGTCGCTTAGTTATTCAATTTTTGAGCTAACCTGTTTGCCCTCTGCCCTTAAAAGCGTTGATTTTACTGGGTTTCTGCTTGTTTTCCTATGTCAACGCTCTTGAAGGGCGGCTGTTTTTTGCGATTTTTCATTTTGTGGGGGCCGATGCCCTCATCGGCCCGTCCACGCCGCAGCGGGAAAGCCCCCTCTATAAAGAGGAGGGGAGATCGCCAACGGCGATCAGGGGGGAGAAGAAAACTCCCCAGTCATGCTACGCATGACAACCCCCTCTTCGTAGAGGGGGTCTTTGCGGGCGGACGGCTGATGGCTAAAATCTTTTGAGCCAAATTCAAGACAGCGGTAGGCAGTCAGCCCGCTTTCTTTTCCTGGAAGATTGAACCCATTCTTTTCTTTCTCAGCAGGAGAAAGAAAAGAATGGGTTCAAAAAATCATGATACATCCAACTGATCGAGATATTTATATCCATTCTCGGCAATATGGTCTTTCCGTCCCTGGAGATTATCGCCGAGGAGCAGATCGAACATCTGCTGCGTCAGCGCGACGTCCTCGGGCATGACCTTGATGAGCCGCCGTGTGGCGGGGTTCATCGTCGTCATCCACATCATCTCAGGGTCGTTCTCACCGAGACCCTTGGAGCGGTTGATCGTGACCTTCTTGCCCTCGAGCGATTTCAGAATTTCCGCCTTCTCGCTCTCGGTATAGGCGAACCACGTTTTATCTTTGCAGCCGATCTCATAGAGCGGCGATTCCGCGATATAGACATAGCCCTGCTCGATGAGCGTGGGACACAGCCGATAGACCATCGTCAGGATCAACGTGCGGATCTGGTAGCCGTCGACGTCGGCATCGGTGCAGATCACGACCTTGTTCCAGCGGAGGTTTTGAAGGTCGAACGCGCTGAGGTCCTTGGCCTTTTTCGTCTGCACCTCGACGCCGCAGCCGAGGACGCGGATGAGGTCGGTGATGATCTCGGACTTGAAGATGCGGTCATAATCCGCTTTCAGGCAGTTTAAGATCTTGCCGCGCACGGGCATGATGCCCTGAAATTCCGCGTCGCGCGAGAGCTTGACGGAGCCGAGCGCGCTGTCGCCCTCGACGATATAAATTTCGCGGCGCGAGACGTCCTTCGTCCGGCAGTCGACAAATTTCTGGACGCGGTTCGCGATGTCGACCGAGCCGGTCAGCTTTTTCTTGATGTTCAGACGGGCCTTTTCCGCGGTCTCGCGGCTGCGTTTGTTGATGAGCACCTGATCGGCGATCTTGTCGGCTTCGGCCTTGTTTTCAATGAAGTAGACGTGGAGGCGGCTGCGGAAAAACTCCGTCATGGCCTCCTGCACGAATTTATTCGTGATGGCCTTTTTCGTCTGGTTCTCATAGGATGTCTGCGTGGAGAAGCAGTTCGTCACCAGAATCAGGCAGTCCTGCACGTCCTGGAACGTGATCTTGGACTCGGACTTCGTATACTTGTTCTGCGCTTTGAGATAGGCGTCGATCGCGTAGACGAAGGCGTTGCGGACGGCCTTCTCTGGCGCGCCGCCGTATTCCAGCCACGAGGAATTGTGGTAATATTCGATGCGGTTCACCTGATTGGAGAAGCAGAACGCGGCTGAAATTTTCACTTTGTATTCCGGCTTGTCCTCGCGGTCGCGGCCGCGGCGCTCGGCCTCCCAGAACTGCGGGGCCGTCAGCGGCGCTTCGCCGGCCAGCTCCGTCACATAGTCCAGAATGCCGTGTTCATAGCGGTATTCCGTCTCAGCAAATTTGCCCTTCTCGGTTTCGCGGCGATAGCGGAAGCTGACGCCCGCGTTGACGACGGCCTGCCGTTTGAGCGTGTCCTCAAAGTATTCGTGCGGGATGTGGACGTCGGTAAAGACGTCGAGATCGGGCTTCCAGCGGAAGGTCGACCCGGTCTTTTTCCGGTCGGCCGGCTCTTTGTTCAGCTTGCCGACGATCTCGCCCTTTTCAAAATGGAGCGTATACTTGAAGCCGTCGCGGCGGATGGTGGCGTCAAAATATTCCGAGGCGTACTGCGTGGCGCATGCGCCGAGGCCGTTCAGGCCGAGAGAGTATTCATAGTCGCCGCCCGCGTTGTTGTCGTATTTGCCGCCGGCGTAGAGTTCGCAGAAGACGAGTTCCCAGTTGTATTTCTGTTCCTTTTCATTCCAGTCCACGGGGCAGCCGCGGCCAAAATCCTCGACCTCGAGCGAGTCGTCGAGGAACTGCGTGACGATGATCGTGTCGCCGTTGCCCTCGCGCGCCTCGTCGATGGCGTTGGAGAGGATCTCAAACGCCGCGTGCTCGCAGCCCTCCAGACCGTCCGAGCCGAAGATGACTGCCGGGCGCTTGCGTACCCGGTCGGCCCCTTTGAGGGACGTGATGGATTCATTTCCGTAAGCCTGCTGTTTTTTCATTCGTGTTCCCTACATTTCGTGCTGAATATGGGCCTAAACACCCATTATATTGGTATGATTATACTGTTTTTCCTCTGCAAAGTCAAGCCGGGGCCGTCTTGTCGATTTCCGTCAAAAATAGGCGCGCATCTTTGTTCTATTTTTTCCGCGCTTGCCCGTTGCAATTCTTCCTGTTTCGCTCTATCATATATTATGAGAAAGTTTTGAACTACAGGGTGGAAGAACAACATGACAAAAATCGGATTTGACAACGAAACTTATTTACAGCTTCAATCGAAAAAAATTCTCGAGCGGGTCGACCGCTTCGGCGGCAAGCTCTATCTCGAGTTCGGCGGCAAGCTCTTTGACGACTATCACGCCTCGCGCGTCCTGCCGGGCTTTGAGCCGGATGGAAAGATGAAAATGCTGCTCCAGTTGAAGGAGCAGGCGGAGATCGTCATCGCAATCTGCGCGGGCCACATCGAGCAGAACAAGCGCCGTGGTGATCTTGGCATCACATATGATATGGACGTCATGCGCCTGATCGATGCGTTCCGCAGCATCGGCCTCTACGTCGGCTCCGTCGTCATCACGCAGTACGCCGGGCAGCACGCGGCCGACCTCTTCCAGCATAAGCTGGAGGATCTCGGCGTGAAGGTCTACAAGCACTATCCCATCGAGGACTATCCCTCGAACGTCGGCCTGATCGTCTCGGACGACGGCTTCGGCAAGAACGACTACATCAAGACGACGCGGCCCGTCGTCGTCGTGACGGCCCCCGGCCCCGGCTCCGGCAAGATGGCCACCTGCCTCAGCCAGCTCTATCATGAGCACAAGCGCGGCGTGCAGGCCGGCTATGCCAAATATGAGACGTTCCCGGTGTGGAGCCTCCCGCTCAAGCACCCGGTCAACCTTGCCTATGAGGCCGCGACGGCAGATCTTGCCGACGTCAATATGATCGACCCGTTCCACCTCGAGGCCTACGGCGAGACGACCGTCAACTACAACCGCGACGTGGAGATCTTCCCAGTGCTCGAGGCGATGTTCCGCCAGATCTACGGCGAGTGCCCGTACAAGAGTCCGACGGACATGGGCGTCAACATGATCGGCAGCGCCATCATCGACGACGAAGCCTGCCGCGAGGCATCGAAGCAGGAGATCATCCGCCGCTATTTCGCCACGGCCTGCAACGTGAAAAAGGGACTCGCCGAGCCGAGCGAGCTGCACAAGCAGGAGATGCTGATGAACTATCTGCACCTCACGCCCGACATGCGCCCCTGCGTCCCCGCGGCGCGTAAAAAAGCCGAGGAGACCGGCGCGCCCGCCGCAGCCATCGAGCTGCCGGACGGCCGGATCGTGACGGGCAAAACGTCTGGCCTGATGGGCGCGTGCTCCGCGGCTCTGCTCAACAGCCTCAAGACGCTCGCCGGCATCCACGACCGCGTGAACCTCATCGCGCCGATGGTCCTCGCGCCGATCCAGCATCTGAAGGTGGAGCATCTTGGAAACTCCAACCCGCGTCTGCACACCGACGAGGTGCTCATCGCGCTCTCGATGTCCGCCGTCACGAACCCTACCGCCGAAATGGCGATGGAGGCTCTGTCCGGCCTGCGCGGCGGCGAGGTCCATTCCTCGGTCATCCTCTCCTCCGTCGACGAGAACACATTCAAAAAGCTTGGGATGCACGTGACCTATGAGCCGGTCTACCAGTCCCACGCCCTGTATCATAAATAAGGAGCGGATATGAGAAACAAGCATCGTAATCTGCTGTCCGTGGCGCTGGTATTGCTCTGCATCGCGCTGCTGGCCGGGACGGCTGTGCTCCTGCTGCGGACGCTGCCGAAAAAGCAGCCCGGCACCGTCGAGACCATCCAGACCGGCGCGGTCTTTGATCAGACCGACAACACCGCCGCGCCCGACCGCGAACAGGCATATGACGGCGAACTGCCGAACCTGTCCGACACGCTGGAACCCGACGAGGCCGAAACACCCGCGCCGGAGGACGAGACCGCGCTGGCCGCGGCGAAGCTCGCGGACCAGACGCTCGCGTCCATGACATTGGATGAAAAGCTCTGGCAGCTCTTCTTCGTCACGCCAGAGGCCATCACCAAGGTCGAAACGGCCACGCTCGCGGGCGAGGCCACGAAGGCCGCCATCGAGTCGCAGCCGGTCGGCGGGTTGGTCTACTTCGCAAAGAATCTGGAGAACCGCGCGCAGACTGTCACGCTGCTGGAAAATTCGCAGTCCTATTCCAAAATTCCGCTGTTCCTCGGCGTGGACGAGGAGGGCGGCACGGTCTCCCGCCTGAAGACGAGCGGCCTTGACATCGACACCGGCGTCGGCACGATGCAGTCCATCGGCGAGACCGCCGATCCCGCCGCGGCCTACGCCGCCGGGCAGGAGATCGCGGGCAATCTGCACGCGCTCGGCTTCAATCTCGATTTTGCGCCGGTCACCGACGTGTCGTCCGGCAAAAATGCCGCGATCGGTTCCCGCTCGTTCGGCACGGATCCGGAACTTTGCGCCTCGATGGCCGGGATTATCTCGAACGCGCTGACCGACGGCGGCGTCATCCCGTGCCTCAAGCACTTCCCCGGCTACGGCGGCGCGGCGGCGGACGACCACGAAGGCTCCGTCACGGTCGACAAAACGCTCGAAGAACTTGAGAGCTGCGACCTCATTCCGTACCGCCGTCTGCTAGCCGGCCAGAACGTGCCGTTCATCATGGTCACGCACCTGAGCTACCCGGCCCTGACCGGCGGCGATACACCCGCCGATCTGTCTTCCGAAATTGTCACCGATCTTTTGCGGAACAAACTCGGTTATTCGAACGTCATAATCACAGATTCCCACCAGATGGCCTCCATCACCGACCATTACACCTCCGCCGAAGCCGCCGTCGCCGCGATCGCAGCGGGCTGCGACATGGTGTTGATGCCGGAGGACTTGCAGGAGGCATTTGACGGATTGAAAGCCGCCGTGGAGGACGGAACGCTGACCGAGGCGCGCATCGATGAGAGCGTCCGGCGCATCCTGACCGTCAAAGCGGCGTATGGACTGTTGAAAGACTGACAAAAGGAGTTGTTTTGAAATGGAAAAGAAATTGTATCGCGCATCGATCGACAAGAAGATCTGCGGCGTCTGCGGCGGCATCGCGCATTATTTCGGCGTCGATTCCACGCTGGTGCGCCTGATCGCGGTCGTGCTGTTCTTCGCGGGCGGCCTGAGCCTGTGGGTCTATATCATCGCGGGCCTCATCATGACCGAGACGCCGGATTATTAAGCGCGTACAAAACGCGGCCCCCTCTTTCGAGGGGGCCGTTTTTGCTGCGGTGCAAGCGGGCGGACAGGGTCGTCCGCCCCTGCATTGTCAGCGCTGCTCCTTGGGGACGTCGCGGATGGAGAGGGAGATACGCTTGCGCTTCTCGTCAACCTCGAGGACGACGACCTTGACCACATCGCCGACGGCGAGCACCTCGGACGGATGCTTGATATAGCGGTCACAGACACGGGAAATGTGGACAAGGCCGTCCTGATGGACACCGATATCGACAAAGACACCGAAGTCAATGACATTGCGGACCGTGCCGGTGAGCACCATGCCGGGCTTGAGATCCTTCAGCTCCAGCACATCAGTACGGAGGAGCGGCGCGGGCAGCTCGTCGCGCGGGTCGCGGCCGGGCTTGACCAGTTCCTTTGCGATGTCCTGAAGCGTCGGGACGCCGACGCCGCATTCCGCCGCGGCTTTTTCCGCGCCATAGCGCTTCAACGCGTCGGGCAGGGGACGCATCGCGTCTGTTCCGGCGTCCTTTGCCTGATAGCCAAGGAGCTGAAGCAGCGTTTCGGCGGCGGCATAGCTTTCGGGATGGACGCCGGTATGATCGAGGATCTGCTTGCTCTCAGGCACGCGGAGGAAGCCCGCGCACTGCTGGAATGCTTTGGGGCCGAGCTTCGGCACCTTTTTCAGCTGGCTGCGGGCGGTAAACGCACCGTGCTCCTCGCGGTAGGCGACGATGTTCTTTGCTGTCGTGGCGTTCAGGCCGGACACCTGCTGCAACAGCGGCGCGGAGGCCGTATTGAGGTCGACGCCGACGGCATTGACACAATCTTCCACCACGGCGTCCAATGCAGCGGACAGCTCCTTCTCCGGCATATCATGCTGATACTGGCCGACGCCGATGGCCTTCGGGTCGATCTTCACGAGCTCCGCCAGCGGATCTTGCAGACGGCGCGCGATGGAGACTGCGGAGCGGAGATTGACATCGTACTGCGGGAATTCCTCGGCGGCGAGCTTTGACGCGGAGTAGACCGAAGCCCCGGCCTCGTTGACGATCATATAGGAGACACCGCCGCCCACCTCGCGGATCAGCTCGACGGCCATCGCCTCGGTCTCGCGGCTGGCCGTGCCGTTGCCAATGGCGAGGTGCGCCACGTGGTGCTTGCGGATGAGTGCGGCGAGCTTGGTGATCGCCTCACGCTTTTGGCGTTCACCGAATGTCGGATAGACGACCGTGGTGTCCAGCACCTTACCGGTCGCATCCACGACGGCGACCTTGCAGCCGTGGCTGTAGCCGGGGTCGAGTCCCATGGTGACGAAGCCTTTGACGGGCGGCTGCATGAGCAGCGGCTTGAGGTTGAGGGCAAACATTTGGATGGCCCCTTCGCTGGCGCGGTCAGTCAGCGCGGCGCGCATCTCCCGCTCAAGCGAGGGATAGATAAGGCGGTCGTAGGCGTCCTCGGCGGCGGCCTTGACAAACTCCATTGCGGTGGAGCCGGGCTTCACCACCGCGCGGCGCAGGAGCGGCAGCGCAAGATCGCGGTCAAGCAGAACGGTTGCCTTGAGCTTTTCTTCCTTTTCGCCGCGGTTGATGGCGAGAATCTGGTGCCCCTGCAGCTTTGCAATAGGCTGCGAAAAGTCGTAGTACAGGCGATAGACGCTGTCCTCTTCTGTCGCGGCGAGGGAGCGGAGCGTGCCGCGCTTTTCCAGCAGCTCACGCAGGCTTTTGCGGATGGCTGCGTCGTCGCTGATCCACTCGGCGATGATGTCGTTTGCGCCCTGCAGCGCGTCGGCGATGGTCTCGACGCCCTTTTCCGCGTCGAGGTAGTTCTGCGCGAGAGCGTCCGGCGCGGCCAAGTCGCGCGTCTGGGCAAAGATCACCTCGGCCAGCGGCTCGAGGCCCTTTTCACGGGCGACGGTCGCGCGGGTGCGGCGCTTTTGCTTGTAGGGGCGGTAGAGGTCCTCGACCTCGGCAAGCGTCGCGGCCTCGTCGATGGCGGCGGAGAGCTCGTCCGTCAGCTTGCCCTGCGACTCGATCGAGGATTTGACTTCGTCACGGCGGGATTGCAGATTTTTGAGGTATTGCAGGCGCGTCTCGAGCGCGCGGAGCGTCGTGTCGTCCATCGCGCCGTGCGCCTCCTTGCGGTAACGGGCGATGAAGGGAATGGTGTTGCCCTCGTCCAGCAGGGCGATGACGTTCTGGATATAGGCCTCCGGCTGATTCAGCTCGGCGGAGAGAATTTGCGGAATGGTTTTCATGGTTTGCTCCTTCTGGTTGAAACTTGCGGCATACTGTGTTATCATACCAGAAAAGGACTGGGAGGCGCAAGATGAAATTTCGGGCCGTGTTTCTGGACATCGATGATACGCTGTTTGATTTCCGCAAAAGCTCGTTTGAGGCGCTGGTGACAGCGTTCGCGGAAATCGGCGTGTCGTTCACTGAGGCGGATATGCCCCATTATGAGGTCTACAACAACCGGATGTGGGAGATGTTCGAGCGCGGCGAAATTGAAAAGGATCACATCTATGAGGAGCGCTTCCGCCTCTATTTCGCCGAGCGCGGCATCGAGGCCGACACAGCGGCGTTCAACCGGAAGTATCTCTACGAGCTGGCCGAGGGCGTGAATTTCATGCCGCACTGCGCCGAGCTGCTGCGGGTGCTGCACGGGCGCGTGAAGGTCTTCATCCTGACGAACGGCGACACCTATGCGCAGGAGCGGCGAATCGAGAAGTCCGGCTTCGCACCGTATTTCGACGGCGTCTTCATCTCGGAGCAGCTTGGCTGCAAGAAGCCGGAAAAGGCGTTCTATGACAAGGTGTTTTCGCTCATCGGCGAGGAATACCGGGGCTGCACGCTGATGGTGGGCGACAGTCTGTCGTCCGACATGCAGGGCGGGCGTAACGCGGGCATCCCGACGTGCTTCTACGGGAAGCGTGAAAAAGCGGATGCGCGGTGCGATTATGTGATCGAGGATCTGCTGGAGCTGCCGCCGCTGCTTGGAATCTGAGTTTTTTGAACGCAGGGGTTGACAAATGCCGCGCAAGACGGTATAATACCTCTGTTATTTGGGCCTGTAGCTCAGCTGGGAGCGCAAGCGGTACGGTTTTAGCTATCATGTTGTATCTCATGCGGGAGCCACGCGGTTCACCCTAAAAAAGTTCATAAAAATGGGCCTGTAGCTCAGCTGGGAGCGCAAGCGGTACGGTTTTAGCTATCGTGTTGTATCTCATGCGGGAGCCACGCGGTTCACCCTCAAAAAGTTCATAAAAATGGGCCTGTAGCTCAGCTGGGAGAGCGTTCGGTTCGCATCCGAGAGGTCGAGAGTTCGAGTCTCTTCAGGTCCACCAAATACGGGATAGTCCGATAAAATTCGGATTATCCCGAACTTTTTTATGCGGTATGCGAACGCAGCGGTTGCAAAATAACTGGCTCCCCATTTTTGACGGAAAAGTTCTGAAATTCCTCAAAAGACACATTGAAGTCAATCTCAATATTGTAGTCGCGGCTGACGCGAACGGCTTTGACGAATTGCGCAACGATCATTTTCTTTGCCTCAAAGGAGCAGGTGTCGAACAGATCTGTCCATGTGAGCAGTCGGTCGTATTCCTGCCGCAGATTCTCCGCCGAAGCCAGCAGCGACTCATATTCTGTCTGTGCCGCGTCTATGCGGGTCTGCGCCAGGGCAATCATCGTTTCTGTTTCTTTCACCAGTGCGTTCAGAAGCTCCACGCTGAGACTGCTCTGACCGCGAATGACTTTCAGCGTTTCCGCCTTATAATCGGAGAGGTCTTTCTGCTTCTCTGCCAGATGCGCATTGGCCTGATCGAGCTTGATTCTTGCAAGCTCGATTTCTTTTTTATGCTGGTGATTCAGAATCTCGGATTCCGGCGCGGCAGCGATCTCTGCAAACTTCATGCGGATCACTTTCTCCACAATACCGTCGAGCTTTGTGACGCCATAGCCGGATTGTCCGTCGCATTCGCCGGGATGTCGGACGTTGTAATGGCACTGGTATCGCATCCGCGGTTCGTATTTCACTGTGCCATCTGCGCGATACACGCGCCTGCCGCTGGTCGTCAGTGTCAGCCGATTTCCGCAGTGGGCGCAGAAAATATTTCCGACCAAGAGGGATTTTCCCTTGCAGTTCAGCGGCACGTTGCCATGCGGGAGCGTCCGCTGGCGCATGATCTCCTGTGCCTTGGAAAAGGTGGAAACGTCGATGATGCGTAGCTCATCAATATAGCCGGACTGTGACTCGCCGTTTTTGATGATACCGGTATAGGCAATGTTCTTGATGATCCGGTTGACGGTTGTGTTCGGAAAGCCTTTTCCGTCGCGGCTTTTGATGCCCTGTTCATGCAGATAGTGAGAAAGGCGCTGTGCGCCGTATCCCTCATCGACGTATTTGTGGAAGATCAGACGAATCACCTCCGCCTCATCTTCGTCGATCTGCAAGTCCAGCACTGTGCGGTTGCGCTTATTGACGCGGCCTTTATCTACCGCGCGATAGCCATACGGAACTGTTCCGCCGGTGTAATGCCCCTCCTCTGTGAGCTGCCCCAAGCGGGTTTTCGTGCGGATCGAGGTTTTCAGACTCTCGCCGGAGGCCTGCCAGTAGCGGATGTAGTTCATCTGAACTACCAGCGTTTTTTGGGCTGGCGTCGCTCGTTTTCCAAAACCAAGGCTTGCAAATTTTTTAGGTAGTCATTCTCCGCACGCAACCGCTGGACTTCTGCCAGCAGATCCTCTTCTACCTGCTTCGGCAACTGCTTTGGCGGACGACCCTTACTGCTGCGGCCACGCCGTTCAATGGCTAACCCTTCCGGCCCTTCTTCCAAATAAATGCGTTCCCAGCGCTCTATAATTTTATGGTCGTTAATTCCAAATTCCTGCATCGCTGCATAGATAC
>ERZ772880.3255-NODE-3255-length-11313-cov-3.422722_pt1 | contig 11313 bp, 10 predicted proteins | sample MGYA00580577_ERZ772880 | MGnify/ENA primary metagenome ERZ772880 (study PRJEB29015, sample SAMEA2737705) | human gut metagenome | biome: human gut; feature: human-associated habitat; material: faeces | place: China | collected 2012 ... | reverse complement strand
GCTGTTTGGAATCCGATATGTGGAACAGAATGAAGTGACACTTGACGGCATACACCCGCTCGGCGCAAATGTGCCGAACCCCGTCAGCCATGTCGCCTATGGCTACGCGACGCAGATGTGCATTCTCGACAAGGAGACGGGCAAAATTAAAAAGATGGTCGCCGCGCACGATGTCGGCAAGGCCATCAACCCGCTGTCCTGCGAAGGGCAGATCGAGGGCGGCGTCGTGATGAGCATGGGCTACGCCTTGACAGAGCAGTACCCGCTCGACCACGGCAAGCCCACGGCAAAATACGGCACGCTCGGCCTGTTCCGCTCGCATCAGATCCCCGAGATCAAGGCGATCGTCATCGACAAGCCGGGATTAAACCTCGCCAACGGCGCCATCGGCATCGGTGAGATCACGTCCATCCCCACGGCGCCGGCCATCGCGCAGGCGTATTACCGCTACGACGGCGAGCGCCGCCGCAGCCTGCCGCTCGACCATACGCCGTACAAAAAGTAATACAATCAGGAGAGAGCTATGAAACGCGTTCTCATCATCTATACCGGCGGCACCATCGGTATGACGCGCACGGAAAACGGCTACGCGCCGCGCGCGGGCTACTTCCGCGCCGCGCTCGATGCCATCCCCGACCTCCGCGCACCGGAGATGCCGGAGTGGGAATTCTACGAGCTCTCGCCGCTGCTGGATTCATCCAACATGACCGTGCGCGAATGGAACTGCATCGCAGAGCTGATCGCGCAGAAATATGACGATTACGACGGCTTCGTTGTCCTGCACGGTACGGACACGATGGCCTACACGGCCTCGGCACTGTCGTTCATGCTCGATGGGCTCGACAAGCCCGTGGTGCTCACGGGCTCGCAGATCCCGCTGTGCGAAATTCGCAGCGACGGGCGCGACAACCTCATCACCGCGCTGCTGATTGCGGGGGAAGGCATCGTGCGCGAGGTGTGCCTGTACTTCGGCGGAAAGCTGCTGCGCGGCAACCGCGCGACAAAATACTCCGCCGACGGACTCATCGCTTTCGTTTCGCCCAACTACCCGAGCCTTGCCGAGGCGGGCATTTCCATCAAATATAACGAAGCCGCCCTCCTGCCGCGGCAGGAAGGCGGGCTCAAGCTCCAGACGCTTGATAATATTCCCATCGGCGTCATCAAGGTATTTCCGGGCATTCAGTTTTCGCTGTTCGAGGCCATTATGACCGAAAAGCTCCGCGGTATCGTCATCGAGACGTTCGGCGCGGGCAACATCCCCGGCGACGGGAACGCGCTGCTGCCCATCATCCGCAAGGCGTTTCAGAACGGCACGGTGCTCACGGTCTGCTCGCAGTGTCCGCAGGGCGCGGTGTCGCTCGGTACCTACGAAACGTCCAGCGCGCTCAAAAAAGCGGGCGCGGTCAGCGGACTTGACATGACGACCGAGGCCGCCGTCGCCAAGCTGTACTATCTCTTTTCCTGCGGCTACGACAAGGAGAAGATCAAGCAGGCAATGGAAGAAGACCTCCGCGGCGAGATCAGCGTTTCTTAAGCGCTTCGAGCGCTTCCTTCGTGTCAACGTCGCAAAGCTCCGCCTCCGGCGCTTCAAAGAGCAGCAGATCATCTAAATGCCTCTTGATGACCGCGCTGCCGCCGACATCGCCCTCAAGCGATAAAAGCTCAGGAAAGAAGCGGGCAGGGAAGAGGCAGGGGTTGCCCCGCACGCCGTTGTGTCCCAATCCGACGATGTTTTTGCTGTGCGCGCGGAAGAACTTAAGCTCCTGCGCGACGGTCTTGCGCTTGAGCATCGGCTGGTCGGCCACCATGAAGCAGAGCGCGTCACAGTCTGACAGCGCCGCCGTGCCGAGGCGGATCGTCTCGCTCTGGCCGCGCTCGGGATGCTCATTCCGCAGAGCTTCAAAGCCAAACTTTTCGGCGGCCGCTTCTACGTTTTCGTGCTGCGTCACGACCAGCACGCGGGAAAAGCTCTCCCGCGGGATCGCCTCAAGCGCATGCTCGATAAGCGGCTTTCCGTTTACCATCGCGGCGAGCTTGTTCTCGCCAAAGCGCGCGGCATTGCCCGCCGCCATGACCACGCATCCTATTTTCAACGTGTTATCCATCTATTAAATCACCAGTCATTCGTTTCTTTTTCACCAATCGGCAGAAAAAAGCGGACAAAATGGTACATCCGCGATCATTTGTATTATATCACGCATGCAGCACTGTACACGCTGTGCGAAATGTGCTAAAATAATAGCAAAGGAGTTGCAGATTTCGAGCAAAACCGACAAAGCGGCTGCTCGGAACAGGAGGTAGACAGATGAGCAAGGTAGGAAAAAGCGAGATCCGCGTCGATGCGTTCGACAAGGTCACCGGACGCACGAAATACTATGAGGATCGGATGCCGGCCGGTGCGCTCTATGCGCGCATCAAGCATTCCACCATCGCGCACGGATTTGTCAAATCAGTCGACAAGTCCGCGGCGGAGGCCATCCCCGGCGTTGTGAAGGTGCTGACCTGCTTCGACGTGCCGGAGCACTGCTTCCCGACGGCGGGCCATCCCTGGTCGATGGACCCGGGGCATCAGGACGTGGCCGACCGCAATCTTTTGAACCGCCATGTGCGCTACTACGGCGACGACGTCGCGGTCGTCATTGCGGAGGATGAGGTCTCGGCCATGCAGGGCGTGCGCGCGCTGAAGGTCGAATACGAGGAACTCCCGTTTGTGCTCGACGTGCAGAAGGCCATGGAGCCCGACGCGCCCTGCATCCACGAAAATTTCCCGGGGAATATCCTGAAGCACACCGATATCCGCAAGGGCAATTATCAGCAGGCGATCAAAGAGTCCGGCCTCATCAAGGTCGAGGGCTGGTACAACACCCCCACCGTGCAGCACAGCCACATTGAAAACCACGGCTGCTACGCTTACGAGGAAAATGGCCGCATCGTCGTCGTGTCCTCCACGCAGATCCCGCACATCATCCGCCGCATCGTCGGTCAGGCGCTCGGGCGTCCGTGGGCGGATATCCGCGTCATCAAGCCCTACATCGGCGGAGGCTTTGGCAACAAGCAGGATGCGCTCTATGAGCCGCTGTGCGCGTGGTGCTCTACGCAGGTGCACGGAAAATGCGTGCGCATCGATTGCTCGCGTGAAGAGACATTCGTCAGTAACCGTGTGCGCCACTCGATCCGCTTCCATATCATCACGTGGCTCCATAAGGACGGCTCGATTGCCGCGCGCAAGGTCGAGTGCTTCTCCAATCAGGGCGCGTATGCCTCGCACGGCCATTCGATCGTCGCCAAGGCCATGGGCTCGTTCCCGCAGATCTATCCCTGCGACAATTTCGAGGGCGACGCTTACACCGTGTACACAAACCGCCCCGCTGCGGGCGCGATGCGCGGCTACGGCATGCCGCAGGCGTCGTTCGCGGACGACGCGAACATCGACGAGTGCGCGAAGGCCGTTGGCATGGAGCCGCTCGAATACCGCATGAAGTACATCATGCCCAAGGGCTTCCACGACGGTTTCTCAGGTAACACGAACTACTACGATTCCTTCCGCGAATGTCTGGAAAAGGGGAAGGAGTACATCGAATACGACAAAAAGCGCGAGGAGTATGCCAAGGACATCGGCCCCGTCCGCCGCGGCATCGGCGTGGCGGCCTTCTGGTACAACACGGCGGTGTATCCCATCTCGCTTGAAACGTCCTCGAACCGCATGCTCCTGAACCTCGATGGCACGGTGACGATGCAGTGCGGTGAGACGGAGATCGGGCAGGGCGCGGACACGGCCTATGCGCAGATGACGGCCGAGGCCGTCGGCCTCAAGAGCTATCACGACGTGCGCGTCGTCTCATGTCAGGATACGGACATCACGCCCACAGGCCTCGGCGCTTACGCGAGCCGCCAGACCTACGTCGCGGGTTTCTCCATCCGCCAGACGGCGACGCTCCTGCGGCAGAAAATTCTTCAGTACGCGACAAAGCTCACCCGTCAGGCGGTCGACAATATGGACATCGTTGACGGCAACATCATCCGCAAGGGCGACGGCATGGTGCTCATGTCGCTGAAAGACCTTGCGATGACCGCGCAGTACAACGCCGCGGACTCCGAGCACATCACCGCCGAGTCGACCTACACCATCCGCAACAACGCCTATTCGTTTGGCTGCACCTTTGCCGACGTCGAGGTGGATATCCCGATGTGCAAGGTGACGCTCAAGAAGATCATCAACGTCCACGACTGCGGCAAGCTCATCAACCCCGCGCTTGCCGAGGCGCAGGTCCACGGCGGCATGTCCATGGCCATCGGATTTGGCATGAGCGAGCAGCTTTTATTCGACGAGAAGACGGGCCGTCCCCTCAACAATAATCTTCTCGACTACAAGCTCTCGACGTTCATGGACCACCCGCATCTCGAGGCGCAGTTTATCGAAAATCCCGAGCCGACGTCGCCGTTCGGCACGAAGGCGCTCGGCGAACCGCCCGCGTGCTCGGGCGCGCCCGCCATCCGCAACGCCATCTACAACGCCACCGGCGTCGCCATCGACACCGTTCCCATCACCCCGCACGTTCTGTACGCCGAGTTCAGCAAGGCGGGGCTCATCCACGACAGCTGGAAGGAGGAGAAGTGAGCCATGTATGACATGAAAGCACTCTATGAGGCGGAAAGCGTCGAAAACGCCGTCGCCCTCCGCTTGGAGCATCCCGAGGCGCAGATCATCGCCGGCGGCAGCGACGTGCTCGTGCAGATGCGCGAGGGTAAACGCGCCGGAAAGGAGCTCATCTCGATCTACGGCCTCGACGAGCTGCGCGGCGTGAGCATCGACGAGGAGGAGAACATCCGCATCGGCTCGCTTTCGAGTTTCTCGCACATCACGCGCGACCCCATCATCCAGAAGTACATCAATGTCCTCGGCGAGGCGGTCGACATGGTCGGCGGCCCGCAGATCCGAAACATCGGAACCATCGGCGGCAACACCTGCAATGGCGTGACGAGCGCGGACTCCGCCTCGACGCTGCACGCGTGGGAGGCCATCGTGGAGCTGACGGGGAAGGACGGCATCCGCCGCCTGCCCATCAAAGACTTTTACATCAAGGCCGGTCAGGTCGACATCCGCGTGGAGGATGGCGAGATCCAGACCGCCATCCTCATCCCAAAGGCAAGCTACGAAAACTGCTATGGCTACTACATCAAGTACGCCATGAGAAACGCGATGGACATCGCGACGCTCGGGTGCAGCGTGAGCGTGCGCCTGTCGCCCGACAAGCAGACTATTGAGCGCGCCCGCATCGCCTACGGCGTTGCCGGTCCTGTGCCGATGCGCTGCCCGAGCGCGGAGGCAGCTGCCAAGGATAAACCCTTGACACTTACGACATCGGAAGAGTTCTCACTCGCCGTGCTCAACGATATCCGCGCGCGTGACAGCTGGCGCGCCTCCAAGGCGTTCCGCGAACACATCGCGGTCGAAATGGCCAAGCGCTGCCTGATCGAGTCTATCAAACGGGCGGGAGGTGTCATCAAATGAGTCAGTACAAGCTGGTGCGATTCAACTTAAACGGCAAGGACGTTGAGAAAATGGTCGACGTGCGTGCGTCGCTGACCGATATGCTGCGAAACGATTACCATATGACGTCCGTGAAGAAGGGCTGCGAGGTCGGCGAGTGCGGCGCCTGCAACGTCCTCATCGACGGCGAGGCATTCAACTCGTGCATCTACCTCGCCGTCTGGGCGGACGGCAAGCACATCCGCACGCTCGAAAGCCTGATGGGGCCCGACGGCGAGCTGAGCGACATCCAGCAGGCGTTCATTGAAGAAACCGCTGTCCAGTGCGGCTTCTGCACGCCGGGCTTCATCATGACTGCGGTCGAGATCTTGGAGACGAACCGCCTCTACACCGATGACGAGCTCAGAAAGCTCCTCTCCGGCCATCTGTGCCGCTGCACGGGCTATGAAAATATTCTGCGCGCGGTGAAAAAGACGATGTATCGCCGCCTCGGCCTGCCGCTTCCGGAATAAGGCCGCGCCTTTACAAAATCGAAACAGGAAAAAATATTGTCTTCTTACGAAATCGGTGCTATAATCCAAATAGCACCGATTTTGTTTCAAGGCGCGAAAAAGGAGGAATCTTTATGGTCATTACGGTTGGCAGACAATACGGCAGCGGCGGACGCGAGATCGGCACGATGCTTGCCAAGCAGCTCGGCATCGCCTATTACGACGACATGCTGCTCAAGGAGGCGGCAGAGGAGAGCGGACTTTGCGAAGAGCTGTTCCGTTCCTTTGACGAACGCCCGAAGAGCTTTCTCTATTCCATCGCGATGGACCCCTATTCCTTCTCGATGAACCATGTGACGCCCAAGGGCTCCATCGAACAGCAGGTGTACCTGGCGACCTACGACACGATCAAAAAGCTCGCCGACAAGGGCCCCTGCGTCCTGATCGGCCGCTGCGCGGACTACGCGCTCAAGGATCGCGACGACGTCATCAATCTCTTCATCACGGCTCCGCTCGAAAACCGCATCAAGCGCGTTGCCGCCCGCAACGGCATCAGCGAGAACGAGGCGAAAGACCGCATCAAGAAGACGGATAAGTCCCGCGCTTCCTACTATAACTACTATTCCGCCAAGGACTGGGGCGATGCCAAGAGCTACGACCTCTGCATCGATTCGAGCCTGCTCGGCATCGATGGCACGGTCGAGCTTTTGAAGGACCTTATCCGCATCAAGGACATCAAGTAAACGAAAAATCTAAAAAAGCAGCCGTATGAAACGGCTGCTTTTTTCCACTATTCACGGCGGTTCAACTTGACGAAAAAGGAAAGAGCGAATTTGTGAAAAAAGTTTACGCTTTCCCCCTATGCAAAAGAGCAAAAATACGCTAAAATAGTAGCTGTGAAAATTTGAACTTGTTCCTGAAAGGGGAGATTATGAGCATGGCTCAACTCAAGTATAAGCGCGTGCTGCTCAAGATCAGCGGCGAGGCGCTGGCGGGCGACAAGCACTTCGGCTTCGACTTCGACGTCGTTTCCAAGGTGTGCGACGTCATCAAAAAGTGCACGGACATGGGTGTGCAGATGGGCGTCGTCATCGGCGGCGGCAACTTCTGGCGCGGCGTGAAAAACGGCGAGGGCTACATCGAGCGTACCCGTGCCGACCACATGGGCATGCTGGCCACGGCGATGAACTGCATGGCGGTCGCCGATGTGCTCGAGCAGAAGGGCGTCGACGTGCGCGTGCAGACGGCACTGGAGATCAAAGAAGTCGCCGAACCCTACATCCGCGCCCGCGCCATCCGGCATTTGGAAAAGGGCCGCGTAGTGCTCTTTGGCTGCGGCATCGGCTCTCCGTTCTTCTCGACCGACACGGCAGCGGTGCTGCGCGCGGCGGAGATCAATGCCGACGTGATCCTGCTCGCCAAGAACATCGACGGCGTTTACAACGCCGACCCCGCCAAGGATGCAAACGCGATCAAGTACGACGCTATCTCCTATGAGGACGTGCTGGCCCAGCACCTTGCGGTCATGGACTCCACGGCTACGTCGCTTTCGATGGACAACCACATTCCCGTGCTTGTCTTTGCCCTCAAGGATCCCGAGAACATCATCCGTGCGGTCGAGGGCGAGAAGATCGGCACCATTGTTGGCGAAAACTGAGCGACCCCGCATCTGCGGTTTTACGATAAAAATTTTTGAGGAGGTATCCCCATGAATAAAGAAGATTACAAGGTTTATTCCGACAAAATGAGAAAGAGCATCGACGCGGTGAACGCGGACTTTGCCTCTGTGCGCGCAGGCCGCGCCAACGCCTCTGTGCTCGACCGCATCAGCGTCGACTACTACGGCTCTCCCACGCCCATCCAGCAGATCGCGGCCATCGCTTCTCCCGATCCGCGCCAGCTCGTCATCACCCCGTGGGACGGCACGGCCCTCAAGCCCATCGAGCGCGCCATTCAGGAGTCTGACCTTGGCATCAACCCGCAGAACGACGGCAAGTCCATCCGCCTGAACTTCCCGCAGCTCACGGAGGAGCGCCGTAAGGAGCTCGTCAAGCAGATCCATAAGTATTCCGAGACCGGCAAGGTCGCCATCCGCAACATCCGCCGCGACGCGATGGAGGCCTTCAAAAAGAAGCAGAAGGCCAGCGAGATCACCGAGGACGACCTGAAGGTCGCCGAAAAGGACCTGCAGAAGCTGACCGACGACATGTGCAAAGAGGTCGACGCCCTTCTCGAGAAGAAAGAGAAGGAGCTCATGGCGGTCTGATATGGGGCTCTTTTCCAAAGAGAACAAGGCAGGGCAGGTTGATTTGAACAACCTGCCTTGTCATGTTGCCGTCATTATGGACGGCAACGGCCGCTGGGCGCAAAAGCGCGGCCTCCCGCGCTCGGCCGGTCACAAGGCGGGGGCGGAAACATTTCGAAAGCTCGGCACCTACTGCAAGAACCTGGGCATCGACTATCTGACGGTCTACGCCTTTTCGACCGAAAACTGGAAGCGCCCGAAGGACGAGGTCGACGGCATCATGCACTTACTTGAGCAATATCTGCACGAGTGCATCGACACGATGGAAAAGGACGGCAACCGCCTGCGCTTTCTGGGTGATTTAAGCGTCCTGACGCCGGAACTTCGGGAACTCATCGATGAGACGAATGAGATTTCCTCCCGCATCGAGGGCTTTCAGGCCAACGTCTGCCTCAACTACGGCGGACGCGACGAGATCCTGCACGCCGCCCGCGCCTTCGCGCGCGACTGCGCGGCAGGGGAGCAGGACGCGGACGCTTTGACCGAGGAGGGCTTTTCGCGCTACCTTTATTCAGACGGTCTGCCCGATCCCGACCTTCTCATCCGCCCGGGCGGGGAGAAGCGCATCAGCAACTACCTTTTGTGGCAGTGCGCGTACAGTGAGTTCTACTTCTGCGACACGCTCTGGCCCGACTTTACGGAAAGAGAATTCGACAAGGCGCTCATCGCGTATCAGCATCGCGAGCGCCGCTTCGGTGGTTTGAAACAGGAGAAACAGAAATGAAACAAAGATGGTTGGTAGTTGTCGTCGGCCTGCCGGCGCTGCTCGCCGTGCTGCTTGCCTGCCCCGCATGGGCGACGATGCTCGTCGTCTGCGGCATCGCGGGCATCGCGGCCTATGAGCTGCTGCACACGGCAGGGGAGAACGTCCCGGCGGATTTCTACTGGGGACTTGTCACATCGGTCGTCATGCAGGAGATATGGCTCTTTTGGGAAAGGGCGAGCGGTGTACACGCTTTCCCGATTTCGACTGTTACGCTCTTCCGCTGGATCCTTGTGATGGGGGCGTTTCTCTCCGCGGTTGTCTATTACGGCAAGGAAAAGCCCTTCACATTCCACGATGTGGCGGTGACCATCGTCGGCGGCATCGTGTTCCCGGCGATGTACAGCTGCATTTTCCTGCTGCGCATGGACGAAAACTATGGCAAGCTCTATGTGCTCGCGCCGTTCTGCGTCGCCTTTGTGGGCGATGCGCTGTCGATGTACTTTGGCATGTGGTTCGGCAAGCGCAAGATGGCGCCGCACGTCAGCCCGCACAAGACCTGGGCAGGCGCGATCGGTGGGCCCATCGGCAGCGCGCTTGCGCTGGTGCTGCTCGGCGTTGTCGGCAAGGCATGGCTCGGCTATGCGCCGAACTACCTCATGCTGATCCTCGTGGGCGTGGTGGCCAATATCTTCGGCCAGCTCGGCGACCTCTCCATGTCGCTCGTCAAGCGCGAGGCCGGTATCAAGGATTACAGCCACCTCTTCCTGACGCACGGCGGCATGCTCGACCGCTTTGACTCCACGCTCTTCATCGCGCCGGTCGTGTGGGCTGCGGTCTGTGGAGGCCTATTATGACAAGGAGTATTGCTTTACTCGGTTCTACCGGCTCCATCGGCCGCCAGACGCTTGAGGTGGCGCGCGAGCTGGGGCTTTCCGTCGCTGCGCTGACGGCGAATAAAAGCGTTGACCTCATCGAACAGCAGGCGCGGGAATTTTGCCCGCGTCTTGCCGTGCTTTATGACGAGGATGCGGCAAATGAGCTGCGCGCGCGGCTCTCCGACACAAACACCCAAGTGCTCTCCGGCATGGAGGGCCTTCTGGCCGCCGCCACGGCGGACGACGCCGACACGGTCGTGACCGCCGTGATGGGCATGATCGGTCTCCAGCCGACGCTCGCGGCAATCGAAAAGAAAAAACGCATCGCGCTTGCGAACAAGGAAACGCTCGTCTGCGCGGGCGAGCTCGTGGTGGACGCGGCGGAAAAATACGGCGCGGAGATCGTCCCCGTCGACAGCGAGCACAGCGCGATCTTCCAGTGCTTGCAGGGCTGCCGTGACCGCTGCCCAGGGCAAAAAGGCCGGCGAGCTGCCCCATGTGTTTACCGGCAGTGTGGAGCACGCCATTGCCCACATCGAAGAGTCCATTCAGGGCAAGGTGGATGACCGCTTCCTGCGCTGGTACGCCGTCAAGCTGTTCGAGCGCGACGAGAAGGTTGTTGCAGAACTGAAGCTGTCCGAAGATGTCAAGAAGGGCATTGAGGAAGCTGTCTCCTCCTGCGAAAAGGAAATGGATGACGACGCCGAGTCCATCATCACCAACCAGCGTTACGCCTACATCAACACCTTGATGCAGAACGCGGTGAAGAAGGGCAAGGCGAAGGGCAGTCTGAGCGTTTCGGACAAGATTGACCGCGTGGTGACCAACCGCGTGCTGGCGCTGCCGATTTTCGCGCTTATCATGTTCCTTGTGTATTACATTTCCGTGACGACGATTGGTAGCCTGCTGACGGACTGGACGAATGATGTGTTCGTTGCGGAAATCGTGCAGGGCAACCTTCAGACGTGGCTGGATGGCGTTGGCTGCGCAGGCTGGCTGAGCGGTCTGATTGTGGATGGTATCGTCGGCGGCTGCGGCGCAGTGCTGGGCTTCGTGCCGCAGATGCTGGTGCTGTTCCTCCTGCTGGCTATCCTTGAAGACGTTGGCTACATGGCTCGTATCGCCTTCATCATGGACCGTATCTTCCGGAAATTCGGTCTGTCCGGCAAGAGCTTCATCCCGATGCTGATTGGTTCTGGCTGTGGCGTTCCCGGCATCATGGCTTCTCGTACCATCGAGAGCGACCGTGACCGCAAGATGACCATCATGACCACGACCTTCATCCCCTGCGGCGCGAAGATGCCGATTATCGGTCTGATTGCCGCGGCGGTCTTCGGCGGCAGCGCGTGGATTGCGACGTCCGCATACTTCATCGGCGTGGCGGCGATTGTCATCTCCGGCATCATGCTGAAGAAGACGAAGATGTTCGCGGGCGACCCGGCTCC
>ERZ772880.3249-NODE-3249-length-11338-cov-26.109900_pt1 | contig 11338 bp, 9 predicted proteins | sample MGYA00580577_ERZ772880 | MGnify/ENA primary metagenome ERZ772880 (study PRJEB29015, sample SAMEA2737705) | human gut metagenome | biome: human gut; feature: human-associated habitat; material: faeces | place: China | collected 2012 ... | reverse complement strand
CTGAAGAAACCCCGTGCTATGGCTGTCGATATGGAAACCCACTCCGTCCGTCCCTGCAAAAGGGGTTCGTCGACTCTCCAGCAGGTGCGCTTCCGGTTTTAGGCAGCTACGATGTAGTTGTGATGGGAGGCGGCACAGCAGGTGCGTCCGCCGGAATATCTGCAGCCAAACAGGGAGCCAATACATTGGTATTGGAATACCTGCACGGGCTTGGAGGATTGAGTACACTAGGAATGATCGGTGTCTATTGGGATGGGTTCCGAGGCGGATATACCGCTCATATAGACAAGAGTGTCCTGGCAATGGCACCTAAAGACCATCCAAGACAACCCAAAGGAGAAGGACGTTTCCCTGCCGACTGGAAAATGGAATGGCATCGTAAAGAGCTGTTACAGGCAGGAGGCAAACTCTGGTTCGGCGTGATGGGATGCGGTGCTTTGATAGAAGGAAGCCAAGTAAAGGGAGTCGTAGTCGCCACTCCCTTCGGACGAGGCGTCATCCTATCCAAAATATTGATAGACAGCACTGGAAGCGCAGATATAGCCATTGCTGCCGGAGCGGCATTCGATTATACAGGTAAAAAAACAATCGCCGTACAAGGTGCGGGAACTGGAAAATGGGCGCCGGGCGACTATTACAACAACAACGACTGGCTGTTCGTAGACGACACGGATATTCTGGATGTATCACGCGCTTTTGTCCAAGCCAAAACAAAACTGCAAGGACAATACGATCTGGTCAAAATCCCCCAGACACGCGAACGCCGGCGGGTAATCGGAGACTACATCATCTCGGTATACGACGTGATCAACCATCGCCGCTATCCCGACACGATTTCTTATCACAAAAGTTCGTTCGATACACACGGTATGATCATAGACCCGCTCTTCATCCTAAACCCACCGGAAAAGCGCCACAAGATTTATGATGCAGATGTCCCCTTGCGCTGCCTGTTACCGAAAGGATTGGAAGGTATCCTGACCACCGGCCTGGGAGCAAGTGCGCACCGGGATGCCATGCCGGTGATCCGCATGCAACCCTGCCTGCAAAACCAGGGATATGCAGTCGGTTATCTTTCCGCCTTGTGTGTCAAGGAAAACAAATCACCCCGAAAGATAGACATCAAGAAGGTACAACGTCACCTGGTCAAGATCGGTAACCTACCGGAACGGGTGCTGACAGATAAAGAGTTCAAGGGATTCAGTAATTCCGAGATGAAGAAGGCTATCGCCAGCGTGACGGATAATTATAAAGGGCTCGAAATATTACTGACCGATCCCGAACGTTGCATACAGCTCGCCAGCAAACAAATCGCCGGAGCCACTATGCCGGAAGAAAAAGTGATCCTTGCCAGCATCCTGTGTATCTTAGGACAAGGGAAACATGCCCCGGTACTGGCTGAAGCCATCCGGCAATATAAAGACTGGGACGAGGGCTGGCACTACACCGGCATGGGACAATTCGGGATGTGCCTCAGCCGCTTGGATGCCCTTATCACCGCATTGGGAAACGCCCGCGATACATCCGTCCTTCCCACCATATTGGAAAAAGCAAAGAAGCTGGAGCCGGAAGACTATCTTTCCCACTTCCGTGCCATCACTATGGCCACCGAAGCAATCGGCAGCCGCGAAGCTGTCTCCGTACTACTGGCCATGCTGACGACACCGGGTGTACGGGGCCATTCGATCCTTTCGTTTGCCGAAGCACGTAGCAATGCGGTCCCCGACCTCAACGACACGTCTACCCGTAACCTCGCATTGAAGGAGTTGCATTTGGCAAGAGCCCTTTACCTATGCGGCGACCAGGACGGTATCGGAGAAGAGGTGCTCCGACGGTATGCCGACGGTCTGCAAGGCCACTATGCCCGTTATGCCCAAGAAATATTAAACAGTAAATAGCACTTTATGAGAAAGAAAACACTTGTACTCTCCCTCCTTTTGGCCTGTGCGCCCGCTTTCGGCCAGTCGTCCTACGACCTGGTGATCGTCGGCGGCAACCCCGGAGGGATCATGGCAGCCATCTCGGCTGCCCGGATGGGGAAAAAATCGGTAATACTCGAACGTACCCGCTATGTAGGCGGGCTTCCCGCCAACGGACTCGGAGCAACCGACATCGCCACCCGTGCCGCAACGACCGGCTTGTTCCGTGAGTTTGTGGACGGAGTGAAACAACACTATATCGACACCTACGGTCCTGGCTCCGAGCAGGTGAAAGTATGCAGCGACGGCTACCACTTCGAACCCTCCGTCGGAGCACGCATCTTCCAGAAAATGCTCAACGGGCAGAAGGATAAGATCACGGTCCTGACCATGCGTCAGTTCGATGCCGAAGATGAAAACATAGTCATGCGCGACAACCGCATCGAAAAGATCCGTATCCTGAACCGCGAAACCGGGGAGATGGAGGAATATACCGGTTCTGTATTCCTGGATGCCACCTACGAAGGTGACCTCGGGGCTGCCGCCGGCGTTCCTTTCCGTGTAGGGCGCGAAGGGAAAGACGAGTTCGGCGAGCCCGGAGCCGGGCGCGTCTACAAATATTGGGGCGGTCCGGAAGGGGACGGCAGCACGTTCAAGAAAGACAATGCCGTGCAGTCCTACAATTACCGCCTCTGTCTGACCAATAATCCGGCGAACCGCGTGGCCTTCACCAAGCCGGCCCGTTATAACCGCGAAGACTATGCCTCCATCGTGGAGGATGTCTGGACCGGACGCAACACGGATGCCGCCATGCAACGCGTGACACCCGAAATGATGGAAGAGAACCGGAAACATACTCTGACTAAGTTGCTGGGTACTTCTGCATGGTATGCTCCGGGTGCAGCTGGTGCATTTGTTGTTGAATCTATCATCCACAACCAGGGTAAGATGGTTCCTTGTTCAGTTTATTTGGAAGGTGAATACGGTGAATCAGATATTTGCTGTGGTGTGCCTGTAATCTTGGGTAAGAACGGTATTGAAAAGATCGTTGAATTGCCTTTGAATGAAGAAGAAAAAGCTAAATTTGCTGCAAGTGCTGCTGCTGTTCGCAAGACTAACGCTGCTTTGCATGAAGTAGGTGCTCTTTAATAAGAACAAGCTATAATTTTATATAAAAAGCCGTTTTTTCAGTGAAATGAGAAAGCGGCTTTTAATTTGTACAGAATCCCTGAAAAAGTAAGTGAACTTACTTTTTCAGGGATTCTGAAATGAAAACGGCAGGAAGATTTTCTCCTCCATCAGTCCATCGGGTAAAGGGGTAACCGGGATAAAGGGTAGGAGCTGTTTCATCTATCCATTGGTTGAGAAGCCGGTAGATGGGAATGTCTTCCTTATTCATAAAAGTACCTGTGTATTGGGCATTTTTAGACAACTGATTACCATCGTCATTTTTTCCGATAAAGGTTATTTTTGCATTATCATAGTAGTTGTGGATAAAGAAAGAGTTGGCAGCTATACCTGCGAATAATCCTTTGGTCGTAATTAGATCTATGTTATAGACATAACAATTTTCAATGTGCGCTCCATCCGAAGCTTTTCCGCATATTCCACCATTGTAACTCTCTCTGTTCTTTATTATGTTGTTGGCAGAATAGCAGTTTGCTATCAAACCTTGGGCCTGGCTGGAACCTGCTATTCCACCGGCTGGTCCTGCTTTTATTTTTGAATTTGCGTCATAAATGATTTGGGTGTTGGTAACATAGCAATTGGTGATTTCCCCTGTTGAAGTTCCTGCTATGCCTCCTGTATTGGCTGATTGGTTCGTTTTGGTTGGATTGGCTGCAATTTGGCACTCCTTAACGCAACAATTTAGTATTTTGCCTTTATTGCGTCCGACTAAAATACTTGTACCTTCTGCTGTGCTCTTGCTTTTTGATGTGATAGATACTTTGCTGGATTCTATATGGAGATTTTTAACTATGCCGGTGATATTGACGGCTCCGAATACACCTGTGGTGCCATTGCTGGAATTGATAGGTATATTGTAAAGGGTGTGATTTTGTCCGTCAAAGGTTTGGGAAAAGTAATAGTTTGTTTGGGCGTATCCTATTTGTTTTAACTCAGTACAATCCACATCTTTAAAATCAATGTCATTCAATAGATAATAAGTGGTTATTCCATTCATCGTTTCTCCGAAATCGTCCAATGTTTTTCCTTTGTATTGGGTAAATGTATTGCTATTGATAAGTTGACTGAATGCAATCCAATCTTCGGCAGTCATAATTCCCGGAGTTTTTTCAGATATTTTTAAGTGATAAGTATATTCTTTGTTACCGGTAAAAGACTTTGTTTCTAGTTGTGTTGTATATTTCTTTCCATTTGTTACCATATTTATGGCGATGACCATGTTTCCGACAGGAGGGACTATAAACGAATAATTTCCGGAAGGAGAAACTTGGGCAATAGTAGTCGTATGTGTTCCGTTATCCGCTAGAACTATTTCAGCGGATTTTGGGATAATAGAGGAAACAGCAGGACATGTTACCTCTATTTTCTGAAAATAGGTTTGTAAATTTCCCTCCAAATGCAGTGTCAGAAGAGAAAATAAATGTTTGAACTGTAAATGGATGGAATTTCCGGCCGGAAATTCATCCTTGACATACAGTATGTCTTCCAACGAATTGTTTTTATAAAGATTTTCTTGGACATAGTCCAAATCGGGATAGACAGGATATACTGCCGTAACATTTGTTTTTCCTGTTAGGTCACTCCAGCTAAATTCATTTTCTGCTTTCCATTGGTTGTCCATATAAGTCAGAATTCTGTTGTCTATTTGAAGACTGCCGGAAGCATTCAGCAGGATTTGATTGCCAGAGTTAAAAGTGGAAACAGGGGAGCTTTCTGTGAAAGCTGCTTGGTATGTATTGCCTGTGAGTACTACCTCGATATCGGTCCCTGTATAAACAAGATTGTCGGTGCAGCTTTGCAAAGCCAGGACCGACAATCCTATTATTAATGAGTTATATTTCAACTGAATAATGTATTAATGAAAATTGCTTTATGGTTCAGGTATTGTGAATTCCCTGTCAGCAAAGAGTTCCATTAGGCCGGATATCTGTTTGAGTCGTAAAAGTTCGTCGGCATCCATGCCAATATTCTTTTTTATCCATTCGTCACTCATTCCGGCTTTGGTCAGTTCTGCCACGATATCTACCATCAGTTCAATGCTGTGAGTGCCGCGGGCGCGGTTGTGGCGGATAGTGCTTGCCATTCTGTTTGAAAGGTCTTTTTCTATAACGACCACGGGAAGTAAACCTTTTTCTCGTTCAAACACACGTTTTGAAGTTTTAAGCACACAATAACGATGATATCCGTCTACCAGTTCATATATATCTTCATCGGGAATATAATAACATACACAAGGCATAGTATAGCCATCTTCCCAAATGCTTAATTCCAGCAATTTCATTTCAGGAGCGGCTACGTGGTTTGGATTATAACTGTTGGCACGTACCTTTTCCACCGGTACTCTGTGCACGTGATACACAGGACTTTCGAATTCTTCTTTCATTTGATAATGTTTTTATATTTCTGCATCACTCTGTCTCTTCTTAACTTTTCTTTTTTAGTTAGGGCAAATCCCATATATTTACATACATGGTCATTTTTCAGAATGCAAATACACATACGTTTATAAGTGGGGATTTCTTTAAACTCTGCGATGTCTATATCGTCTAGATAATCCATTTGGACAGGAAGTTTGTCTGTCTTGTAGTTTGTTTTCTTTTGTACGTAGAATTTTATGCCCAAATCAGTTAATTTACGTATGGTTGATAAATCCAGGCATCCTCCCTTGTATTTCCAGAACTCCCGGCTTACTCTTAGTTTTTCCAAGTAAGACTGTTTGGTTTCTTCGGGTAACGTATCTAACAGGAAATACATATACTCTTTCCATGTGTAGCCTTCTGGTAATTTGATGTTTTGCCATCCCATGGCACGGGTTCCACCATAGATTCCGGTAAAGTTTACTCCGTTTACTCGGCCTAGCATTCTCCCCCAAGTATTGGGATCGATGGCTTTGTATAATTTCAAGGTTTCCTGTGCTGTACTGAGGAACGGACTGGCTACACGTTGTCTGTCCAAAGGTACTCCGGCTTTATAATAAAGTTCGTACATTTGGTTGAATGGCCATTTGAAACGGGCGTATGCTGTCCATATATCTTCGGTAGTCCAGTCATAGATAGGGTAGGCATTGTATAAATCGTATCCTAGTCTGCGGGTCCACATCAGGTTGTGATAGCTGTTCAGGCGATTGTTACCGTGAATAGTTCTCCATCGGTCCAGGCTCTCTTGAGTTCGGATGCCGACCAGGCAGCAAGTGCGTACTGCATCATGCTTTTTATGGTACCACGATGCAAATGAAGTCTGGAAAGTGTAGTCCCACATTTCCTCATTGTAGAATGGGAAATCTTCTTTCTTATAACAGTTTTTAGGCATAGGCCTTACCCAGTGGGCGTGCATACTTTCGTCCCAAGGGCGCCAATAGGTTTGAAACATAGAAGCACAAGTCACTACTTTGAAAGGGACACAGACATGGTAGATTTCCAATATATCCTGATTTTCTCTGAACGTCTGTTCCACATACTCTGTAGTCATTTGATACTGTGCTTCATAGTCCATGTGGTATACTCCGATTTTCCTGTCCAGATTATGCTCTCTGATATATTGAATACATAAGTTGAGCAAGACACCGCTATCTTTTCCTCCAGAAAAAGAAACATAGATATTATCAAATTCGTTGAATAAGAATTTGAGTCTCTTTTGAACGAGTTGATAAACATTTTCCCCTTTAGTTCTTTTATTGTTCATTTTTGTTCGTGTTGTAAATCATTTTAATATAATTAGTCCAACGGTGTTCGGTTTGAAAACCACAGTTGGAAAAAATAGCTTCGTGTTTGGTTTGAACAATTGCATATAAATTGTTTTTAGGCTTTACTGCTCCCAACAATTCAACCAGCACTTCCTGATCATCGTTATGGACATAGTAGTTGTTAATGACATAACCGCCACTTTTCTGCTCTACAGGGACAAAACCGGTTACGTCATTATCTTCGACGGCAATGTACCATTGAAAACGTTCGGTCGTTTTGAAGGGATAATTGTTATTAGCCCTTAGGACTTTAGGATTCATAGCCAATGGTCCAATTAAATTAAATAATTGAGGTTCAAGGCCATCTAGTTGTAATATTTCCATAACTTAATTTTTACATACGTTTACTTGAAGCTACAAATGTATAAAAAAGATTGGATATACCATAAAAAAACGCTGCCATACCTTCACAGGCGGGCAGCGCAAGCTACAATACAAAATACAAATACAACTAAACGAGATATTTTTATGCTAATAGAATGCCTTTAAACAATTCCTTGAGCCATCATGGCATGGGCTACCTTCATAAAGCCTGCAATATTTGCTCCTTTCACATAGTTGATATATCCATCAGGTTCAGTACCATATTTTACACATTGTTCATGAATACCATACATAATTTGATGTAACTTATCATCTACTTCTTGTGCACTCCAACTCATATGCATTGCATTTTGGCTCATTTCCAAACCTGAAGTAGCTACACCTCCGGCATTTACGGCTTTACCCGGTGCATACATTAGTTTATTTTCAATAAACGCATCAATTGCTTCCGGGGTACAACCCATATTAGAAATTTCTCCAATGCAAAGAACGGAATTTTTTATTAAATTACAAGCATCTTCGCCATTTAATTCGTTTTGAGTCGCACACGGAAGCGCAATATCTACTTTAACTTCCCACGGACGACGTCCGGCAACGAATGTTGAGTTAGGATATTTCTCTGCGTATGGAGCTACGATATCATTGCCTGACGCACGTAATTCCAACATGTAATCAATTTTATCACCACTTACACCGTCCGGATCATAGATATAGCCGTCGGGTCCGGAGATTGTGACTACTTTTGCACCTAATTCAGTTGCTTTAGTCACGGCCCCCCAAGCTACATTACCGAAACCGGAAACAGCTACCGTTTTGCCTTTAATATCAATTCCTTTTGCTTTCAGCATTTGGTTTACGAAGTAAAGACCACCAAAACCGGTTGCTTCAGGACGAATCAACGAACCTCCAAATTCCAAGCCTTTGCCAGTGAAAGTACCTGTAAATTCACGGGTTAACTTTTTATACATACCGAACATGTATCCTACTTCACGGCCACCTACACCGATGTCACCGGCAGGAACATCCATATCAGGACCTACGTGGCGCCACAATTCAAGCATGAATGCTTGGCAGAAACGCATGATCTCAGCATCGCTCTTACCACGTGGTGAGAAATCGGAACCACCTTTACCACCGCCCATAGGCAATGTGGTCAGTGCATTTTTGAATGTTTGCTCAAATCCTAAGAATTTTAAAATGGAGAGGTTTACAGAAGCATGAAAACGGATACCGCCTTTGTACGGGCCGATCGCATTATTGAATTGAACGCGGTAACCTAAGTTTACCTGTACTTTTCCTTTATCATCTACCCAAGGCACCTTAAATGTAAAGATACGGTCGGGCTCTACCAATCTCTCAATCAAGGACGCTTTCTCAAATTCCGGATGTTGATTGTATATATCCTCAATAGAAAGCAGGACTTCTTTTACAGCCTGCAAGTACTCTGATTCACCAGGGTGTTTTGCCTCCAGGGAGGTCATGATTTGATTAATATCCATAACTATTATGCATTTAAGGTTTTGACAAAATGAAAATCATTTCTGATGCAAAGGTATGTTTTTTGGTGAATTGGCAAAATATTTTTGGCTAAATTTTAGTTTGGTGGTGATAAAAAGTTAATCGTTGTGGTAAGACCTCTCTACCCAAAAGTTCTTTTTTATTGCGAATAAGTTGCATAAAACAATATTATTGACGTATTTTGCTATTACATTATCCATGTAAATCAAATAACCATGCTCAGCAAGTTAAAATTAAATCAGTTGTATTTCAAGGATACTTCGTTTGTAAACCTCATGACCAAACGGATTTTTAATGTTCTTTTGGTAGCAAATCCGTATGATGCTTTTATGTTGGAGGATGACGGGCGTATAGATGAGAAGATATTTAATGAATATATGAACCTCAGTCTTCGCTATCCGCCACGTTTTACACAAGTTTCTACTGAGGAAGCTGCCTGGAAGCAATTGGAGAACACTACATTTGATCTGGTGATTTGTATGCCCGGATCTGATAACAGTGATACATTTGAGATTGCACGCAGCATAAAAGAACAATACCCTCATATTCCGCTGGTGGTACTGACCCCGTTCTCGCATGGTATTACGGCACGTATGGAGCATGAGGATCTGAGCATCTTTGAATATGTGTTCTGCTGGTTGGGGAATACGGACCTGTTAGTGTCTATCATCAAGCTGATAGAAGATAAGATGAATTTGGAACATGATATTAAAGAGGTGGGAGTGCAGATGATTTTATTGGTGGAAGATTCCATCCGGTTCTATTCTTCCGTGTTGCCTAACTTATATAAATTTGTGTTGAAGCAAAGTCAGGAATTTGCCACAGAGGCTTTGAATGCTCACCAGCGTACATTGCGTATGAGGGGACGTCCCAAAATTGTATTGGCACGTACTTACGAGGAGGCGATGGATTTATATAATAAATATCAGAATAATGTATTAGGTGTGATTACGGATGCACGTTACCCGCGTGGTGGTGTGGTGGATCCAATGGCAGGTATTAAGTTGCTGGCGGAGGTACGTTCCAGGGATCCGTTTGTTCCTCTTATTTTACAGTCGGCCGAGGTAGACAACAAGGTGTATGCTTCCCGGTATGGTGCTAGCTTTGTGGATAAGAATTCCAAGAAGATGAATATAGACTTGCGTGAAATTGTGTCTGATGATTTTGGTTTCGGGGATTTCATTTTCCGTAATCCCGATACATTGGAAGAAGTGGCCCGTGTTCATAATTTGAAGTACTCTTCCGGTGGTGCATGCCGTACTTCAGCCCGGCGCAGAGACGTGGCATGAGACGGCGTTGAAAGTACGTGCGGGTAGGGCCACAGAAGAAGAAATCTCAGCTTTAGTGGATTTTACCAAACAGTCGGGCGGTATAGAGTATGCCCGTCGTAAAATGGATGAATTTCGTGAGCAAGCAGTCGGTTTGATTGATTCTGATGGAAACGAAGCCGTAGGTGAAGCCTTACGTTTGTACTTGGATTTCGTATTGAAACGGGTGTCTTAATAGGGTTGGGAGGATGATTTGTTCCTCCAATCCGATTATAGACGATTGATTTCTTCCGTATCCAATCCTGTACAGGCTGCTATCGTATGGGTTGGTATGCCATTGGCTTTCATCTGTCTGGCTATGTTTAGCTTTTCTTCTTCTTTCCCTTTTTCCATACCTTCCTGCATCCCCTTTTCTATACCTTTTTCTATTCCTTTTTCTATTCCTTTTTGCATCCCTATTTGTATCCCTTTTTGTTCTCCTTCCTTTGTGGCTTTTTGAACGGCGAAGTCAATGGTGTTTCTCCAGTCGCGGTATACTTTCAGGCTCGTTTCGTAGTGGTGGTATTCCTCTACGGTGAACTTCGCGATTTCTGCTGCCTCGAAGAACCGGGTAAAGACGCGTTCCTGTAGCGTAGCGGGCTTTTCCATCAGCCGCGTGAGGTTGCGTAGTACGAAGAGCCATTTGTCGAACATACTGTCAAGTTCTTCTTCTTTCTTGTTGAACTTGGGCATTTCCAGATAGATGAACGTCAGCTTGTCGTAGAACACTTCCCGGGTCTTGCTGTCGGTCAACTGCACTTCGTGGTGGAAGTACCCGTCGTGGGTGTAGTCGAACACGAAATTCAGTATGGCGATGACGTACACGGCCTTGAGTTGGTAATCCCAATCGCCGCGCTTTCCCTGCTGCTGTATGGGGAAGGAAGCGTAGTACAAGCTCCTTTCCTTGAAGAACAGTTGCTGTCCGCGCTGCATTTCCACTAATATCTTTTCCCCGCTGTCGGTCTCGCAGTAGACGTCGAACACAGCCTTGCGGTCTGCCTCGCTGATGCCGAGGTTTTCGGTGTTGAGGTAAGTGAGGTCGCGTATTTGCTCCTTACCGCTCAGCAAACTGTTGATAAAGCTGATAAGCAGCTCCTTGTTCATCTCTGTGCCGAAAAGCTTTTTGAATCCAAAGTCGGTATAGGGGTTTACGTAACGGTCTGTATATTCGTCTCTTTCCATGTTTTTCCTTGTTTGGTGATGAAGCAAAGGTAGTGTTTTCTTCGGTTCCGTGCAATCATTTTAAAAGAAAAAAGAGGCTTTAAACCTCCTTCTTATGATATGCATGGAATCATTTAAACGGTTCTATCTTCAGAAGCGAATAGTTGTCGTCATAAGCC
>ERZ772880.3247-NODE-3247-length-11341-cov-3.650275_pt1 | contig 11341 bp, 4 predicted proteins | sample MGYA00580577_ERZ772880 | MGnify/ENA primary metagenome ERZ772880 (study PRJEB29015, sample SAMEA2737705) | human gut metagenome | biome: human gut; feature: human-associated habitat; material: faeces | place: China | collected 2012 ... | reverse complement strand
ACAACCTATAACAGGATTTTTTTAATACACAGTCAACCAAAATCAGGACGAGACAAGGTGAAAGTAAATTTTTAAGGTGAAGGCAAGCGTCGGGACTGCCTTCACCCTCTCATATGATAATAGTCAAAGGGTTTCAGGGAATGGTGAAGCCCAATCGGATGCTTGCAAAAAAAAGCGGTTGCCGATCTCTGGCAACCGCTTTTTTAGTTTGTTATGTGAAACCGGATTGCTTATTTATAGCTGTAGCCCGCTTTCTTCTGTGCGCTGTTGGCTTTGGCTCCGGGGATCAAAGTGAAGCCCCATTTGTATTCCCGGTCTGCCGGTAAAGTATATTCCGGTTCCGGACGTGAATACCAACTGTCGTAGCCGGCCAATCCTTGCTGTTTCAGGTCTACGCATACTTCAACGAAGTTACGTGGTGTGATGTCGTTGATATGCGTCTGGCGAGGTTTGTCATACGGTCCGATTTCCGGACGGTTGGCAATCTCTTCCGGTGTGAAGTTGTTCCACTGGTACGGGCGGTCGGTTGCCTTGCCAGCGTCGAAGTCTTCGACGGAGTTACGCATTGCGTTGAATTCCATCTCGTCGTCTGCAACGATCAACAGGTTCTTGCCTTTACCGCCTAATGAAATCCAGCGGGTATCGCAGTGGTGGCCGTTTTCCTGCGGACGGACGTATGGGAAATACTGTTCTTCAGCCGTGCTCTTGTACTGTCCGATCATGTAACCGGCTTTGCGGTCCCAATAGTTTTCCAGCGGACCGCGGCCGAAGTATTCCAGTTGGTCCATCGTTGCCGGCAGACGGAAACGTACGCCGATACGCGGAACGACCATCTTGTCGCGTTCGCTGACATTGGCGCGGCCCGGTGAGAAGGTCGCGGTGGCGGTCGCTTCGGAAATACCGATCTTCACACCGTCCAAATGGGCAGGCGTGAAGTGGGTGGCCACGTTCATGATACCGTCAGGATAGATCTTGTATGTCACCAGGAACTGGTTGCCGGCCGGCAGTTTATAGTCGACTTTTACGATGGCATTACCATCGATGATCTCGCCTGTCGCGCTTGTCACATTGAAGTTACGGCTTGAGAGTTCCCATATCTCAAGACGTTTCGGGTTGCCGCTTCCGTAGTCGTTATCGTTCGGGGCGCGCCAGAAGTTCGGCTGGATACCGAAGCCTTCGTTGAAGTATTCCGTGCCGCCTACTTTATAGGAAGCCACGACGCCGGCTTTCTTGTCGAATACGAAGTTCACTTTGGAAGAAGTCACCTTCAGGTCGTTTCCTTCTTCAGATACGGTCAGCTTGGGGCCTGCGGCCTTGTAAACGGTCTTGTCGGCTGTTACCGGCAAAACAAACTGATCCTGTGCGATGTCGTATCCGGCAGGGATCACGCCATCCTGTTTGGTCGTAGTCACGACAAAGTTCACCAAATAATCGACGCCGGCCTGCGGTTTCAAGCCTTCTACCGGGACTGTGATTTCCTGGGATGCCTGTGGCGCCAGGTCGAGAGACATCTTGTTGCCTTTGATGATTTTGTTGTTTGCCTTGATCGTATAGCTGATCATGTAATCTTTCAGGCTCGTGAAATAGAAACGGTTTGTCACTTTGAATATGCCTTTCGCCACATCTACAGCTTCGAAACCGACATTCTGGTGTGCATATTTCACTTCTTCCATAGCCGGATGCGGAGTGCGGTCCGGGCTCACGATACCGTTGCAAAGGAAATTGCCGTCACTCGGCATGTCTTTGCCGAAGTCGCCGCCGTAAGCATAATATTCTTTTCCGTTTGCATCCTTGGCAAGCAGACCTTGGTCAACCCAGTCCCAAATGTAGCCGCCCTGGAGGTTCGGGTATTTGTAGATCGCTTTCCACTGGTCCCAAAGGTTACCGGTCGAGTTACCCATCGCGTGGGCATATTCGGACGGTGCAACCGGACGGTCGCTGCCTTCCTTACCTATCTCTTCCAACCATTTTGCACTTGGATACTGCGGGACATACATGTCGGAGTTCCATTCCCACTGTGCACGTTCGTAGTTGACCGGACGGCCCATCATGGTCTTTTCCTTGTCCTTTACATATAAATAGGTCTGGTAGAAGTTGTAACCGTTTCCGGCTTCGTTACCTAATGACCAGATCGTTACGGACGGATGATTTTTGTTGCGTTCGTATATGTTGACTGTACGGTCCATATGCGGTTTCAGCCATTCCGGGTTGTTTCCCAACGTACCGCCTTTGCGCAGGTTGTAGTACATGCCGTGCGATTCGATATTGGCTTCGTCGTAAACATACAATCCGTATTCGTCACAAAGCTCGTAGAATCTGCGGTCTTGCGGGTAATGGCACAGGCGGACGGAGTTCAGATTGTTCCGTTTCATCAGTTCGAAATCCTTGCGCATCAGTTCTTCTGTCACGTAATGTCCGGTCTGCGGGTTGTGTTCGTGGATATTGACACCTTTGAACTTGATCGGCTGTCCGTTGAACAGCAGGACGGTGTATGGTTTGCCGTTGCCGGCGATCTGGTCGATCTCTTTGATTTCGATGCGGCGGAAACCGACGTTTTGCGGGATCACTTCCGTCACCTTGCCATCTTCCTTGATCGTCATCAACAGCTTGTAAAGGTTCGGATGTTCCGCGTTCCATGTTTCCACATTATCCAGTGTCTTTTCGAACGAAGTCGTTGTAATCGTGTTCGGGCTTACCCACAACTTGTTTTCTGCCGTAGCAGCCACATTGCCTTTTGCATCTAATAATTCGTATGTCACGTCGATGTTCTTGACCTTGTCAGAATGGTTCTTGATATCTATTGCCAAGCTGAAGATACCGTTTTTATAGGTGTCGTCGAGCGTGGAGACAATACGGTAATCATTGACGGCGATCTTGGGTTGTGACCATAGATAGACATCGCGTTCGATACCGCTTAGGCGCCAGAAGTCCTGGCATTCCAGATAGGAACCTGTGCTCCAGCGGAAGATTTTCAGCGTCAGCATGTTTTTGCCCGGTTGCAGGTATTTGTTGATCAGGAATTCGGCCGGATTCTTGGAATCTTCGCTATAGCCGACTTCCTTGCCGTTTACGTAAACATATAAGCCCGATTTGGCTCCGGCGATGTGTAGATATATGTCACGTCCGTCCCAACCGGCAGGAACCTCGAAGTCGCGCCGGTAAACACCTACCGGGTTTGCTTCCGGCAACAGCGGAGGTTGCGGGTTACGTGGTTTGAACTCATATCCGTGATTCGTGTAGATGGCAGTACCGTGTCCTTGTACCTCCCAGTTTCCCGGAACGGTAATGTCGTCCCAATCGGAAGTGCTGACAGAAGGATCTGTGATGTTGGCAGGAAGGTCTTTGTATGAATCTACGAAATAGAATTTCCATGTGCCGTTCAGCAATGAGTAGAAAGGACTTTTTTCATATCGGGAAGATAGAGCTGTGGCACGGTCTCCATAACTCATGAAAGAGGAGCGGGGAGCCTCTTTATTAACGGCAACGACTTGGATGTCCTGCCAGTAAGGCTTCGCAGGCTGGTTCGTCGCATCGTCAGCCAATGCAGTCCCCAGAAGGAAGCAACTTAATGCTCCTGTGAGCATCGTTTTTTTGATCATGTGTTTCATATGCATTTTTAATTTAGATTAGACTTAGTCTGTTGAAAAGTGAAAGATGAAAGTGAAAGAGAGTATATCTTTGACTTTCATCTTTCAACTTTCAATTTTTTTATCTTGCTGCGTAGAAAGAATAACCTTCGGCTACCTGTTTGAAAGCAAGTACGCCTGCCTGGTTCAGTTCTACATTCATTTCTTTGCCGTCGGGAAGGTACATGACAACTTCGTCGTCACCTGTGAACTTCAGCAGTTTGGTCGATTCGCCGTTTGCTTCTACGCTCCAGCTCTTGTCTGCTTCATTGAAAACCAGATCTACCGCTTTTTCTTCTCCTTCTTTCTGGATGTGGTAGCCGTCTTTTTGGGTTTCGATGGCATACGTGCCGTCTTTGGTTTCGATTGTTTTTACCGTACCGGCATCTGCAACAGGGTTGCTTCCGCTCCAGAATTCAATCGAGTTTAAAACCAATATGTCGGCTAATGCAGAGATTTCATAAACCGGAACAATCCAGAATGCAACGAATACTAACTCGTTTACAAACTTGCTGTCGATATTTCTGTTCCAATCCAACAGCTTATTTGACAACCCAAATGATCCAATGCATGATGAGAATAATACACTGCTGGCAAGCGTTGCTGCCACTAATAAAGTTAGACTTTTTTTCTTCATGAATATTTAGTATTTGTAGTTAATTTGGGGACGAAGATAACAATTTATACGATAATTGTCATTAATAACAGGACTATAATTATTTATTGGTTACTCTTTATGAATTTCTTTTTGAGCTTGAAACTTTTTATGAAACAAAGAGGCTTCTAAAATTCATTTAAATGATTTTAGAAGCCTCTTTTTATTTTAATAGAGAGTATCGGTTGTTAGTAACCTGGATTCTGATCTGTTGCCAGTAGAGGGTTCAAGTCGATTGCTGTTTGGGGAATAGGTCTCAGCGACATCCGGCTATCCCATTTCATCGTGATGACTTTTTCGCCATCCGGTGTGGAGATAGGAACATTGTTCATCTGCGCACTCCAATAAGCATCGCCATAACGGCTTAGGTCGTCGCTGCGCAAACCTTCACCAGCCAGTTCGATGCGACGTTCGTTTTTGATCAAAGCCAATCCATCTTCCTTGCCGAGGCTTGTCGGTACGTTTGGCATACCGCAACGATCACGAAGCTGATTCAAGGCAGCCTGTGTCTGTCCGTCGAAACCTGTTGTCTGGGTATGAGCTTCAGCAAAGATCAGCAGTACTTCGGCATAACGGATACAGGGATAATCGCCGGTTGCTTGTCCGTCATTATTCGCATCATTTTCCAACGGTGACATTTTGCGGAAGTTGAAACCAGTCTTGGATTCATTATTCCCGTTTTTGATCCATTCATAGATGAAGTTTGTACCGTAGTTTGTCTCATACCAACCTTTGAAGGGGAATAGGATGGAGGCATATAAACGGCTATCACGATTGCGGAATTCCTGCATGTACTCGTAATCTTTCAGTTTTCCACTGTTGATAAGGCCGGATGCAAAAGAAATAAATTTGGCTTCTCCTGCAGGAGCTTTATATTCGTCCAAATCCCCTTTGATAACTTTATAAGCATTCATACGCTTTTCGATACTGGGAATGGACGGTGTTTTGCCGTCTACTGTCCAGTAAGCGTCGACCAGATTTTGTGTCGGAGTCACAGAAGACCAACCTCCTAATTGATTCGGACGGATGCTTGTGTATCGTGTCATATCTTGGTAGTCCCAACTGGAAGCGGTATATTGACGAGTCATTACATATTCCGGATTGTCTGGGTTCCCGTTTTCCGTATGCCATAAAGATTCGTAGCTGAACATGCCTTTCATAAATTTGTCACGGTCGATACCGTATTTGTCAAAATCTATGTATAATTCCATTTCTTCAGCTTCTTTCTTTTGTGCTTCGGTCAATTCACTGACTTGGAATAATGAAAAACCTCCTTTATCCATGATTTCTTTGGCTGCTGCTTCTGCTGTCGGATAGTCGCCGAAATAAAGGGCTGCTCTTGCTTTTACGGCTAAAGCTGCATATTTGGTCATACGTCCTTTTTCGTTCGGATAACTACCTGCATATTTTTCCGGAAGGATAGCTGCTGCTTCAGTTAGTTCGTTGAGAATAAATTCACGGATTTTGCTTGTTTCGTCGCGAGGAATGTTGGGAGCATCGTATGACAATACATCGGTGATCAAAGGAACTTTACCAAATGTTGTTGTCAAGTTCAGATAAGTCCATGCACGCATAGCTCGGACTTCCGCTTTGAACCGTGTTTTCAGATCTTCATCCATCGGAACATTCTCTATTTCCTGCAAGAAAATGTTTTGTTTGCGGACTGTTTCGAAGTTATAGCCTTCGTCATATAGAGCACTGAGGCCGTTTTGCTGATAAATAGCTCCGTTCGATTCCCATGAATATTGGCAGTATGCATCGTTCGTATACGAATCGCTGTGAACAGCTGCGCCGGGAATGCTTGCTGAGTAAACAGCGTTCAGATTATACCATGCATCTTTTTCTGATGTCCAGAATGTTTCTGTTGCAATGCTGGAAGTCGGTTCGACATCCAGGTCACAACTGCAAACTGTTGTTCCCAGAGCTAGGCAGAAGAACGTATGTTTGAATATATTATTAACTGTTTTCATTTTGCTTTTTGTTAGAATGTTAAGTTTACACCAAGTGAAATAGAAGAAGTTCCGCGGGTGTCTGTTCCACGTCCGGACGGTGTTTCCGGATCAAAGTCTTCCATGCGGTGATCTGCACGAATTGTAAATGGATTTTCAGCCGATACGTAAAGTTTCAAAGCATAGACACCTAAATGCTGAATTTGGTGTTTATTGAAATTATATCCGAATGTGATATTTTTGATACGGAAATAATCAGAATCGAACAACCAGAAATCGGAGAACTTATTGTTGAAAGTAGAGTGTGCACTTGTACGCGGATAGATACGAGGATAAGCTGCATTTGGGTCGGGGTTATCAACGGTCCAGCGTTTCAGGTGAAATTCACGTGGACTGGCATTATCAGAGAAAGCCCAAGCCTGTTCCTGATAGAAACGAACCATTGTTCCAGTCACACCTTGTCCGAACATACTTAATTCGAAACCTTTGTAACGTAAGTTTAGATTAACGCCGTATGTAATATCGGGAACGTCACAAGCCAGATAGTCTCTGTCCTTATCGGTCAGTTTTCCGTCGCCATCCAAGTCTACATATTTAATGTCTCCGGCCTGTGGGGTAATGCCGTCTGTTATGTAGTTGCCATTGTCGATGTCTTCCTGTGTCAATAAACCGTCTGAGCGGAAACCGTAGAATGTGCCGATAGCATAACCCACTTTCTTAATCCAAGGGTCTTCGATCATCGGATCGTTTGCTCCTAAATCTTTTACCTTATTCCAGTTTTTAGACAGATTAAAACCAACCGTATAAGAGAAATCTCCAATGGATTTGTTGTGAGATATGTTGAATTCCAGACCTTTGTTACTTACTTTACCGATATTTTGCGAAACCTTATAGTCACTATTGATACCGACTTCTGCTGGACTCGGATAAGATAGTAGGATATCTTTGGTTTGTTTGTCGTAGAATTCACCAGTGAAACTGAAAAGTCCGTTTAGAATATCGAAATCGACCCCGACATTGGTAATCGTTACGGTTTCCCAACCTAATCCAGGATTAGCTGGCTTTCCTTCTCGAATACCGCTGACGATCGTATTTTCGAAGTTATAATTTCCACCCTGTACATAGGTCGCAAAATAATCATATTGTCCTACGTTATTGATATTACCTAACTGTCCCCAGGAAGCACGTAATTTCAAATTATCGATCCAACTGGCATCTTGCATGAAACTTTCCTGGTTAATACGCCATCCGGCAGAGAAAGAAGGGAAGAAACCGAAGCGTCTGCCTCGCATGAAGTTTTCCGAACCGTTATAGCCGAAGTTGACTTCTGCCAGGTAACGGTCGTCGTAGCCGTATGTGGCACGCCCTACCAGTCCTTGGTAACGTTCGGCAAGGTCTGCCTGATAACGGTAGTCATTTTGGTTGTACAGTGCCATAGCGGTAATGTCATGTTTGCCGAATTTTCGTGCCCAGTTCAGCTGGAATTCCATGTAAAGTTTATAAGTGGTAGTCTGGTTATTGCCCAGATAAGCAAGTTCCGTATCCGTATTGAACTGGGTATAAGCGTCTATTGAATTGTAGTTATTACGGTCATTCAGTTCATAAGTGGCAAAGTCGGCATTGAAAGCACGCATATAGTAAGCGTCGTAGTCGAAAGATACCATACCTTTTGCTGCCAGCCCTTTGGTGAGCCAGTCCATCTTATAATCCACAATGAAATTTGTTTCATTGATCGTATTGGTGGAGCGGTAGAAACCGGCTTTGGCAAAACGTGCCACGATATTATTCTGGTATTGTGAGCTGCCGCTGTACAATGTCTTCTGGTCTTCACCTTCACCTACGGTATAGGATACCGGAAACAACCATCCCGGTGTATGATTCATTTCATAAAATGCCTGACTGTAAGTTCCGTCTCTCGATTCATTCGAGTTCGGTCCTCTGCGTTCTTCGAAACGTGTCCCGAAGTTGACGGAAAGAGTCAGGTCTTTGGTCATCAGGAAGTCGAGATTGGCACGGAAAGCGAAACGCTTGAAGCTGGAGTTCGACTTGTTTCCGTATTCGTCCTGACTGAATTCCTTGAACAATCCCTGTTGGTTATAATATTCGGCAGAAGTAAAGTAACGCATACGTTTGGTACCGCCCTGTATATTGACATTGTAGCGTTGTGCCGGTGCACTGTTTCGCAAAACGGTGTCATACCAGTTTACATTCGGGTAGAGGAGGGCATCGATTCCGCTGAGTTGTCCTGCTGAGGCTCTTTTATACATTTCGATGTCGGATGCCGAATATTGAGAAGGCAGTCCGTCGTTAGCCAGCGCTTCTTCCAGCAATACAACCGAATTGTAAGAATCCAGATAAGTATCCTGGCGGGTAGGGGACTGTATTTGCCAGTTGGCGGTCAGGCTGACGGTCGGTTTCTGTTCTTTACCACGCTTCGTTGTAATCAGCATAACACCGTTTGCACCACGCACACCATATACGGCAGTAGCGGAAGCATCTTTCAACGTAGAGATCGATTCGATATCATCCGGAGCAATCTGTGAGAACTCGCGTTCTACACCGTCTACTAAAATCAACGGCTGGTTGTCTCCTGCGAAAGAAGCACGGCCACGGATATAAATTTTCATATCGTCAGCCCCCGGCGCACCGGAAGTCTGAGAAGTGATTACACCCGAAATCTTACCGGCAATCGCTTGTGAAATATTGGCTGCCGGAGATTTCAACAGTTCTTTGGAAGAAACCTGCGAGATGGCACCTACCACACTTTCTTTCTTCTGCGCACCGTATCCGACCACTACGACTTCATCCAGCACTTCCGTGTCTTCCTCCATAGTGATATTCAGTTTCGTCTTGTTGGCTACAGGAATTTCCTGTGTCTTATAGCCGATATAACTGATTTGTAACACGGCTTTCGGTCCGACCGTCAGTTTGAAGTTACCGTCAAAGTCGGTAATGGTTCCGTTTGTAGTTCCTTTTTCAAGTATGCTTGCACCAATGGCGGCTTCACCTTTGGTATCAACTACCCGTCCGGTGATCTGCTTGTTCTGCGCATACACCCATTGGCTGAATGTGGCGAGGCAGAGTATCAGTATAAAATTCTTCATGTATACTAAACTTTAAGGTTTAATTCTTTTTCTTTTTCATAATAGCCTGTATCTCATCGATTGTCAGTGCTTTGTTGTAGATAGCGATGTCGTCGAACATAAATCCGGGATCAGGGTCAGCCCATGTCCATGCCTGGTTTCCGCCCAATGAGATGTATTTCAAGTCTGCACCGTTGGTGAATATTCCGGAGATGGTATTGCCGTCACCGCTGCCCGACACTGTCCATGAGTTGGCGACTTCTCCGTCAATGTAGATTTTACAGGTGGTAGACGTGAGAACGGCTGTGTAAAGATGCCATTCATGATCCTTCAGCCAGTCTTCCTCACAAACGATTCCATCTGCTGCATATTCCGAGCAATAAACGGTGTTGACACCTTTCTCATTTTGTGCGGCGGTGAAGTCTGTCCATCCGTTACAGTTTATTTGGGCGAGTCCGCGGGATTGCAGGACAAACAATGGCCATATATTCTCTGATCCTGCCGACGGCTCGTTTCCGTATGCCGTGAATAGGGGAGAATAGCGATAATCGTCCGATGCTCCTGCATTCTTGGCATTCACCCATACACTGATACTCACTTCCTGAGATTCTACGGAGTGGGAAAGAGCATCCTGAGGCAACATCAGATAATTAGTGCCTTTAGAACCGGCTACATTCTGGAATATTTGTCCGAACCCTTTGTCTTCCACTGAAACTATTTTGCCCGAACCTACGATTTTTGCATCTCCGGCTCCTTCTTCAAAGGTATTGATGTAGACAGGAGTAGGCAGAGCCAAAGTCTTGTCTTCCATAATCTGTTTGATCTGTTCCGGAGACAATTCTTTGTTATAGACTGCGAAGTCGTCAAACATGAATCCCGGATCGGGATCGCCCCAGTCGAACGCCTGATTTCCGCCTAAAGTGATGTATTTGTAGTTGGCACCATAAATGAATGCACCTTCAATTGTATTATTATCTCCGGTACCTGCCACCTGCCATTCGTTCTTCAGTTCGCCATCCATATATACTTTGGCGGAAGTAGCGGTGAGAGTTACTGTATAGTAATGCCACCCGTGATCGGCTAACCAGTCAGTGGCGTCATGATATAGAGCATTGGTACCATTTACATTCTGTGCATCATCAAAGTTGCACCATCCGGCATTATTCAGTTGTAATGTTCCTCTTACATACAATGCAAACATAGGCCAGTTGTCTGTATTGGCAGTACCTGCTATGCCCGGTGCCTGCCCGTGAGCACTGAATAATGGTGACCACATATAAGTGGATGAGATTCCGGCATCCTTCGCATTCACCCACATACCGATAGACATTTCCTTCGTTTCGGCAGAATGTGACATTACATCTTCCGGAAGCAACAAGTAATTCTGACGCATTCCTCCGGGGATATTCTTGAATACGGTTCCGAAGGCGCTATTATCATCTGTAACAAAGCTGCCACCGCCAATGATCTGTAGTCCGGTAGTCGTTTCGAAAGTAGCTTTATAAACAGGATCGGGCACATGTATTCCGCTACCGATATTCGGTCCCTGAGCATCGCTGTCCGAGAAAGTATTTGTCCAGATCTTCAGATCATCATAATAGGCTTCGGCTGTTTCCGTATCCGAACCATAGCCTAAATATATATAGGTCGCAGATGACAATAAATCGATCATATTGGAATAATCGAAGTCACCTACGCTCACAGCCCTTGTCTTTCCGGAACTGATGCTGGCATGGTTGTTGGTATCGTATTTCTTGGTGCCATCGATATAAATGGCGTATCCTTTCTCTGTGAAAGTCAAGGCAACATAATGCCATGTCCCGTAAGGCATTGCGTTCGTTACACTGACTTCCGGATCATTTACGTCCAGATAGCCTCCTGTGCCGGTATAGCTCAAAAAAGCATTTGTAGTGAAATACAGTTTGTTCGTTCCGTCACTGAATGAGATCAGTGCGCCTGTATGGTCTGTTTTAGTAGATTTTACGAAGAAACTAAATGAGACTCCTGTCTGGATATCTGCACCGATAA
>ERZ772880.3236-NODE-3236-length-11368-cov-3.594979_pt1 | contig 11368 bp, 10 predicted proteins | sample MGYA00580577_ERZ772880 | MGnify/ENA primary metagenome ERZ772880 (study PRJEB29015, sample SAMEA2737705) | human gut metagenome | biome: human gut; feature: human-associated habitat; material: faeces | place: China | collected 2012 ... | reverse complement strand
GTATTGATAGGCATATTATTGATTATGGCATTGGCCTTTTTTAAAGAGTCCTTGAATAACGAGTAACAACATTGCGGTGTGTTTGCCACATTTCGGAATTATATACCTGTGTTTCAAAATGCTCAGTTTATGCGCTATGTATTGGTACAGGCGTTCGCTATGGGGGTAATGTTTACATATATTGCTGCTTCTCCCTTTATCTTTCAGGAGCATTTTAACATGTCCCCGCTGGCGTACAGCCTGTGTTTCGGTGCCAATGCGATAGCCATAATGCTGGGCAGTCTGACGGTTTCATTATTCCATGACGCAACCGATGCATTGCGTGTAGGTTCTATAGGATTCGGGATAATGAGTTTGTTTGTAGCCGCAGCTTTATTTTTCTCCACTTCCGTGTGGCCGGTGGAAGTATCGCTGTTTGTTTTTATGCTCTTCCTGGGAGTAATATTGCCCAGTTCTACAACACTTGCCCTTGATTTGGAGAGAAAGAACTCCGGAAACGCCTCTGCATTGCTTGGATTTTTGATGTTCCTGTTCGGTGGAGTGCTTTCTCCCTTGACCGGATTGGGAAATATGCTCTATACAACCGGAATTATCATCGTTGCTTGTTGCATCGGTACATGGTTTTGCAATCATATTGCAACCTCGCATATCGCTTTAAAGGTAACCAAACAATAAAGGAGATTCACAAATGAAAAATAAAATGATTCCAGACTATCCTATTATGTATAAGATGAATTTCACCAACGGGCGGCTTATGAAATTCCAATTTGATGATTTTTTATTCTTATATGTCTATTCGGGAGAAAGAACAATGTGTGTGTCAGGGATTAAATCACCCGCTGAGCAAAGGATGCGGCTGGATATTGGCCCGTAACGAACATATTTCATTTCACACGGAGAGTTTCATGCAAGTAGTACATATCCGCATATCGGAAGAGGCTGTAACAGAATATCTGTTACGTGCTACGTCTCCGGCTATGACAGATGCAGAAAATGAAGTGGAAAATGAAGATATAAATGTAATGACAGTAACCAATCATGTACTCCTTCAGGGTCTGATATCAGGCATTGAAGCCGGTGTTGATAATAATTTCCGGGCTAACCAACCATTGACTTATCTCAAGATACAGGAGTGCATAAATGTCCTGACCTATCTCCGTCCGGGATTACATAATTGGTTTTCTCGTATGAACAGCTTGCAGAGAATTAATTTGAAAGATTTCATGGAGTGTCACTATCAGGATAACCTGCCATTGGAACAACTGGCGCAGGCTTCTGGACGTAGCTTATCTACATTCCGCAGAGACTTCTTAAAAGTGTTTGGTACGACACTCGGAAAATGGTTGTTGACAAAGCGACTGGAAGAAGCTTATGTACTCATTAAAGAAAAGAAAATCAAGCCGTCAGAATTTCTATTGGATTTAGGATTTGAAAGTTTCTCACATTTCTCCCATAGTTTTATCGGCCATGAACCTGGAAGGTGTCACGATCATAGCCACCAATCCGGGACGTACCGAAGCCGGTGCCCGCGGGATTGAGAAGCAGGCGATGAATGTGGTCAACGTCATGAGTGCGAAAGCGATCGAGCTGTCACCGGATATTACGGTTGCCAATGTGATCCAGCGTATGTCCGGCGTGACGGTCGAGCGTAACAGTAGCGGAGAAGGTCAGTATGCCATTTTACGGGGTATGGACAAACGGTATAACTATACGTTGGTGAACGGAGTGAAGATTCCGAGTCCCGATAATAAGAACCGCTTTGTGCCGCTGGATATCTTCCCCTCCGAGATGCTGGACCGTCTGGAGGTGACCAAATCCTTGACGGCGAATATGGAGGGAGACGGCATTGGTGGCGCTGTCAATCTGATCATGAAAGATGCTCCTTCCGAACGCCAATTTACGGCCAACTTGTCTACCGGTTATAACGCGATGTATTTCGGTCGTGACTTCCAATCGTTCAACCGGGGCGGTATCGTAAAGAAATCTCCTTACGAAGCGTTGGGGAAACCGGAAGATTACAAAGTGACGATGGAAGACTTTACGACTTCGAACCTACGGATGAAATGGAAGAAACCGCTGCCGGACCTGACTGCCGGACTTTCGTATGGCGACCGCTTTTTTGATGATAAATTGGGCGTCATGTTGGCGGGGAGTTTTCTGAGTACCAGCCGGGGAAAGGAAAGTCGGCTCTATTATCAACCGGGAACGAGCCATAACGGGATAGAATACCGTAATTATTCATCGGAACAGACACGTATCGGTGTGCATGCCAAACTGGATTACTCCTTGAACGACAACCATAAGCTGACTTGGTATAACGGTTATATGGATATGAGCGAAGCCGAAGTGCGCGATGGGGAAGATGAAAAGGAACGGGCTGTCCGTATGCGTTGGAACCACCAGTATATCATCAATTCGACCTTAAAAGGCGAACATTTGTTTCTGTCTGGCGGAGCGTTGCGGTTGAACTGGTCGGCTGTCTTGTCCAAAGCATTCAGCGAAACGCCCGATAATGCGGAAATATATCTGTTGGGTTCCCACGTGTCTACTACGGATGCGGCCAAACGTCGTTGGGAACATAACTCGGATAAGGACAAAGCCGGATATGTCGATCTGGTATATAAGTTGAAATTGGATGGCGGGGCGATCCTGGATTTCTCGGCCGGAGGTATGTACCGGGATAAGAAGCGTGACAGTTTCTTTAATGAATATACGTTCAACTCGGCTACCGGTTCCAAGAATCCGCAATATATCAATAAGGACTGGTTTAATTTTGACGAGATACAGTTCGTCCCCCGTCCTTATGGCAACATAGGGGACCCTCTGAATTACGATGCAACGGAAAAGATCGGTGCCGGATATGGAATGGTGAAGTATACCTTGAAGGAATGGGAATTGATCGCCGGGGTGCGTGTCGAGCATACGAATCAGGGATATGTACTGAAATTTCCCCGCGATGTTGATCCGGAAGGAAACCAGGACTATACGGATGTATTGCCGAGTTTCCATGCCAAATACGGTATCCATCGAAATGCCAACCTGCGTTTCTCGTATGCGCGTGCCATCAATCGTCCGAGCTTTTTCGAGATCGTGCCTTACAGCATCATTAATGAAGATTATAAGGAAAAGGGAAATCCGGACTTGAAGCATACGGTTGCCGACAATATCGATTTACGTTATGAATTTTTTCCAAAGTCTTCCGAGCAGTTTATGGTCGGCCTGTTCTATAAGAATATCCAGGACCCTATCGAATACGGGTTGTTGAACGAAGGCCAGGATACCTATTATAAACCGATGAACTTCGGTGACGCCAAGAATCTGGGGATGGAAGTCGATGTGATGAAATACTTCAACTGGTTCGGTATTAAGGCAAACTATACCTATACACATTCGAAGGTCACGACAGACAAGCGTATCATGGAAGGATCGGAAGTGAAGTCGGTGCGCCAGTCCCGTCCACTGTTCGGACAGGCGGCCCATGTGGCAAATCTCTCCCTGCTTTTCAAAGAGACCAGGCACGGCTGGGAGGGCCAGGTGTCTGCCAGCTATACGGGAAAACGTCTGAGCGACATTTCGAACTGGTATGAAGATGATATATGGGAGGACGGCTACGCCCAGCTGGATGCTTCGATAGAAAAAAGTTTCAAGAACGGCATCAGTATCTTTGGCAAGGCCTCCAACCTGTTGGATATCCCGCTCTTGCGCTACATTCAGAAAGGACCGCATACGGAGAGTGTGGATTCAGACCGGCATAATGGGAATGTGATCGAACGGAAAGAATGGCACGGTCAGTCATTTATGCTCGGCATCCGGTATAAACTTTAACATAGCAATTATATTAATATTTACATTAAGCATTTATTTTATGAAATTCAATGCATTATTAGTGAGTGCAGCCATGATGGTCATGACTTTGGCTGCTTGTGGTGACGATGATCCTGTTAATCCGGATAATAATCAGGGTGGAAATGAAGATACGGAGACTGTGGAGGGGGATGTCGAGGGGACTTGGAAAGCCAATTCCATCATATTGGTATCAGGCCATATCACAGTACCGGCCGGTAAATTCCTGACAATAGAGGAAGGTGTGCAGGTTATCTTTGATGACAAAGGTGTCGGAGCCAACCATGTCCCTGTTGAATTTACGGTAGACGGCAATCTTTACTGTAAGGGAACAGCTGAAAATCCGGTCCTTTTCTCCGTAGCTGAGGAAAATCGCACGAAAGAGAATACGTTTGCCGGCTTATGGGGTGGTATCGTCGCTTCGAACAGTTGCGAGGAAATGTTGATCGACCATACCGTTATCGAATATACGGGTGGCCAAGTGGTGGAAGGTTCTCCGGCTGCGGCCAACGGTGTATATACGGCCGGTGACGACGCTTATCCGCAGATCACGACTAACAATATCAAGGGGAAATATGTCATCACTAATTCTGTTCTTCGTAATGGCTGGTCTGACGGTATTTATTTGATGGGCGGACAGGCAATCATAGCTGGCAATACGTTTGCTGCCAACGGATATGACGGGGCGGAAGCTGTCAATGTAAAAGCCGGATGTACGGTGGATGTCGCCGGTAATATCATGTTCAGCCCGAACACTAACGGATTGAAACTGTCCAGTTCAGGCCAGAGCGAAACGCGCGGCCAGGCTAAGGTTCAGGCCTACAATAATACAATCGTCAATGCCGGTTGGCGTCGCGACGGTGAGAAGGGTGGTTGTGTATATGCTGAAAAGAATGTGTTGGCGAATGTTTTCAACAACTTGATGGTAAATTGCAAGTTCCGTGCCATGACCCCGAGCTTCAAGAACCCGAACGACCCTGAAGAGGGTTATAGCGACCAGTCTGTGATCGATTATAATTTTTATGCTTCCGGCAGCCAGAAAAGCGATATTGTATATGAAGAGGAAAGCGGTGTCGCCTATGCATGGGCCGGTTATAACTACGAACATAAGAATTACAACTCCGGAGTAGTGGATGTGCATAGCATTATCGCTACTGAAAATGATTTGAAGGACCCGCTGTTCGAAAACTTTGCCGTTAACGAAGTCGCTTTGACCGAATATGTATATGATGAAGGATGGGATTTCCATGTCAAATCCGGTTCTCCGGTATTGGCAGGCGCTAATAGCGGAACAGATGCCAACTTAGTTCCCTACTTTTCGACAAACGGGCTTTCCGTAAATGGTGTCACTTACCATTCGCCGGCGGTGAAAGCACAATTCGGAGCTTTCGGTTTAAAATAAAAGAACATGATGAATAGAAGAATTTATTTACAGACCTTATCGGCTTTGTTCGCAGTCTCCGCTTTCGGGGGCTGCACTTCTGCCGGTAAGCAGAAAGGAGCGTCGAATTCGGAAACGGATATTGCCGGTCCTGCTTTAGCAGGGGAGGCATTCGACGTTCCGGCCGTATCGGAAGAAAGCAAAAATTTTTATCTGGTCAGCGACTTGGGACGGAACGGTTATTACGAACAAAAGACGATTGCCGAGTTGATGGGAAATCTGGCGGAAAAGATAGACATCGAATTTATTGTCGCGGCCGGGGATACTCATCATTTCGAGGGGGTAGCCAGTGTCGACGATCCGTTGTGGATGACAAACTACGAGCTTGTTTACAGCCATCCTGAGCTGATGCTGGAGTGGTTTGCCGTCAACGGGAACCATGAGTATCGCGGTAATACGCAAGCGGTATTGGATTACGGCAAGAAAAGCCGTCGTTGGATCGTCCCTTCCCGTTATTACTCAAAAGTCGTGGAGGCGGGTGAAAATGAGAAAGCCTTGTTGGTATTTATAGATACTTCGCCTCTGATTGACAAATACCGTGAAGATACGGAGAAATATCCCGATGCCGGCAGACAGGATATGGAAGAGCAGCTTCAATGGATCGAAAAAACGCTTGCCTCTTCTGCTGAGAAATGGAAGATCGTAATCGGCCATCATCCTGTCTATGCCGATACGCCGAAAGAGGAAAGTGAACGTGCCGATATGCGTAAACGTTTGGAGCCTCTGTTGGACAGATATGGTGTCGATATGTATTTTTGTGGTCATATTCATAACTTCCAGCACATCCAGCCTGCTGACAGCAAGGTTGACTATCTGGTAAATACATCCGGTTCACTTTCCCGTAAGGTAAAGACTGTCGAGGGTACGAAGTTCTGTAATCCGGAAGCCGGGTTCACTGTAGTCAGCATGGAAGATAGTAAGTTATCCTTTTATCTGATGAATGGAAAAGGGAAAATACTGTACGAGTACAGCCGAACAAGATAATACCATCGAAAAAGAACATATTTATTCCTTGTTAGTCCGGAAATCTCCTTGTATTTCATATGCAAGGCGATTCCGGACATTTCCTTTTGATCGAAAATATGAATGATTGATTCTTTTGATTTTGTTGTTTTATTGTTTGATTATAAGTGATTTATTATACTAATAAAGACGAGCGAAAAACCGAACTTATTGTCTTTTTTAAACTAAACGCGTTTTTCCCTGTTTATTAAATAGACACCACATGCCCGGTCCTGGGAATTACTTCTAAACATGACCAAATATAATTTTTAAAATATGACGAAAATAGAAATAAAAGACTTATCGATTCTTTTCGGACCTGAGAAGGCCAAAGCGAAAAAGATGGTTAAGCAAGGTAAGAGCAAACAGGAAATTTTAAAAGAAACAGGCTGTACCATAGCTGTCCGTAATGCCAATCTGGAAATAAAGGAAGGAGAGATGTTCGTGATAATGGGGCTCTCCGGTAGTGGTAAGTCGACGTTGGTGCGTTGCATTAACCGGCTGAACGAACCCTCTATGGGAGAGATATGGCTGAGCGGTAGGAACATCACATCTCTGTCGGATAAGGAACTGTTGCAAATACGCCGTAAGGAGATGGCGATGGTATTCCAGCATTTTGGACTGTTGCCTCACCGGACTGTATTGAGCAATATAGCTTTCGGGCTTGAATTGCAGGGAGTGCCTAAAGAAGAGCGCGAAAAGAAAGCATATGAAAGCATAGCCGTTGTAGGATTGAAAGGATATGAGAACCAGCGTGTGGACGAACTCTCCGGAGGTATGCAGCAGCGCGTCGGGCTGGCACGTGCTTTGGCGAACGACCCGGAAGTCCTGTTGATGGACGAGGCTTTTTCTGCCCTTGACCCACTTATCCGCGAACAGATGCAGGACGAGTTGCTGGACTTGCAGGAGAAGATGAAACGTACCATTGTCTTTATCACACATGATCTGGACGAGGCCATCAAATTAGGCGACCGTATTGCCATTATGAAGGATGGCGAAGTCGTACAGGTCGGGACGCCCGAAGAGATATTGACCGATCCGGCGAACGACTATGTCACCCGTTTTACCGAGAGTGTGGATCGTGGGCGTGTCGTTACGGCCTCTTCCATCATGCTGACTCAACCGATCGTTGTCCGTATCCGCAAAGATGGTCCGGAGGCCATAATCCGCAAGATGAGGGAAAAACGTTTGTATGCATTGCCCGTGATCGGTGCGGACGAGCAGTTCCTTGGTGAAATACGGTTGAAAGATGTGCTGCGGTTGCGTAAGGAAGGGGCGCGGGATATCAGTTCGATTGTCATGAAAGAGGTCCCTTCCGTATTGGAGAGTATGACAGTCGAAGATATGTTGCCCCTCTTGCCGAAAGTCCAGCAGGCTTTGCCGGTGGTCGATGAGAATAACCGTTTGAAAGGTGTCGTATCGACTTCAGCCATCATTATCGAGATGACCGGAAAAGATCAGAAAGAAATAGAAGAAATCATTCAAAACGCAATAGATTTATGATAAATATCGGAAAATATATAGAAATGGCCATTAATTGGCTGACAGAAAACTTTGCTGGCCTTTTTGATGTAATCAACCACATCGTAGGCGGCTTTATCGACGGCTTCCAGGGAATACTGATGTGGGTCCCGTTCTACCTGATGATTGCGGGAATAGCAGCTTTGGCTTGGTGGAAAGCCGGAAAGGGAACTGCTGTCCTGACCTTGCTCGGTTTACTTTTGATTTGGGGGATGGGGTTTTGGGTACAGACCATGCAGACTGTGGCGCTTGTCTTGTCGTCGACGATCATCGCCTTGTTGTTCGGTGTCCCGCTGGGAATCTGGACCGGGCGAAACGATAAGGCGGCTAAGGTGATCCGTCCGGTTTTGGATCTGATGCAGACGATGCCCGCTTTTGTCTATTTGATTCCGGCTGTCCTGTTTTTCGGACTAGGACCTGTTCCGGGCGCTTTTGCCACCGTGATATTTGCCATGCCTCCGGTTGTCCGTCTTACCGACTTGGGAATCCGTCAGGTTCCGGAAGATATTGTAGAGGCGACCCGTTCGTTCGGGGCCACTTCGGGACAGCTTCTTTTTAAAGTACAGCTCCCGTTGGCTTTACCTACCATTATGGCAGGAGTGAACCAGACAATCATGATGGCTCTCTCTATGGTTGTGATTGCGGCCATGATCTCGGCTGGCGGATTAGGTGAGATCGTATTGAAAGGAATCACACAAATGAAAATCGGACTTGGTTTTGAAGGCGGCATAGCCGTCGTGATTCTAGCGATCGTTTTGGATCGTATTACACAGGGCTTTGTCCGTAGAAAGTAAAACAGATAAAAAGAAAAGTATTTATGAGAAGATTGATTATCATTATAAATTTATCCCTTATTGTAGCCTTCATGATGATGTTCGCTGATTGCAGCGATTCCTCGAATGGCAGGAAACAGGTTTCGATCGGTTATGTAAACTGGTCGGAAGGCATAGCCATGAGCTATCTGGCGAAAGTCATGCTTGAGAGCAAGGGGTATGATGTGATGCTGCGAAATGCGGATATTGCACCGGTCTTTGTCTCGATGGCGGCCGGTAAAGTCGATGTTTTTATGGATGCATGGCTTCCGGCTACACATGCCGATTATATAAGGAAATATGGCGATAACTTGGAAGCGTTAGGAGTAGCCTATAAAAATGCCAGGATGGGGCTGGTAGTCCCTTCGTATGTCACGATCCGTTCCATAGAAGAATTGAATGAGCATAAAGAGAAGTTCCGTAACGAGATCATCGGTATCGATGTCGGGGCCGGCTTGATGAATGAGACTGAGCGTGTCATCCGGGAATATCCGGTCGAGCTGACGTTAAAACCTTCGAGCGGTGCGACAATGGTCGCATTTCTCCAGAAATCGATTGAGAACAAAGAGTGGATCGTGGTAACCGGCTGGACTCCCCACTGGATGTTCTCCCGCTACGACCTTAAATTTCTAGATGATCCGCAAAAACAGTACGGCGATGCCGAACAGATTCAGATTATGGCAACCAAAGGCTTTTCTGACAAAGATCCGTATGCAGCCGCTTTTTTCCGGAACTTTTCTCTCGATAATGACCAATTGAGCGAATTGATGGATTTGGTGGAGGCTTATCCGATGCACGAGGAAGAAGGTGCTAAAATTTGGTTATCGGAACATCCGGAAGTGAATGAATTTTTTCCTACATTCGCAGAAAAGTAGAAAAATTGAATTATGAAGGATATCCGGAAAGTTATAGGTTTATTGTTGTGTATGACAATCTGTTGTTATATGACGGGCGAGGAAAAGAAAAATCTGAATATAGTATTTATCGGAAACAGCATAACGCAAGGCGCTTTGTTGGAAAATCCGAGACATGAGGCTCCCCCTGTGAAGGCCGCTTTGTATCTGCGCAGGCAGCCGTCTGTCGGAACTGTCCGCTATTCCAACCAGGGGGTAAGTGGAAGTACGACTTTTGATTTTCTGCCTCAAACCGATTTGCTATTCCCGAAGGTGGTCCGGGTCGCCGACCAGTTCAAAGATGAAACTTGGGCGACTTTGATCTTTTCTATTATGCTTGGGACGAACGACAGCGCTATTACAGGACCGAACGGAGCTCCGGCCTCACCTGCCAAGTATTATGAGAATATGAAAACGATTATCGATAAGTTGCTGGCACTCTATCCGGAATGCAAGATCGTATTACACCGGCCGGTATGGTACAGCCCGAATACATACAACGGAGCCAAATACCTGGAAGAGGGATTGAATCGTCTGCAAAGTTATTATCCTGAATTACAGGCGTTGGTTCTCGATTATTCCAAACATTTTCCCGGACAGGTCTTTATGGGAGATACGGATGGTTTCGATTATTTCAAGACGCATTATAAAAACGAACTCTTCCCCGAAAAGGGAAATGCAGGAACTTTCTATCTACATCCTAACCGGAAAGGGGCTTCTGCTTTGGGAGAGCTGTGGGGGAAAGCGATACTTGGGGCAATTGACAATTGACAATTAATAAGAATGTGTCAACTAATTGTCAATTGTCCATTATCAATTGTCCATTGTTTTTATCTTTTGCCCAATCTGTGGTCAAGGATACCAACATGGCATTCGCCATAGTTCTTCAACTGTTCTACGATTTCTTTAGCTGTAGATTCTTCTTCAACCTGCTCGCGAACGAACCCAAAGAGGAAGTCTCTTGATGCATGGTCTTTATCTTCTTCTGCGATATCGACCATTTTGTCGATCAGTTCGGAAACGTAGCATTCGTGTTTGTAAACATGTTCGAATAATTCTGTGACGCTGCCCCATGCAGTAGGAACGACATTGATCTGCCCGATTGTGATATCACCGCCGCGGTCGATAGTGAAGTCGATCATTTTGTGGGCATGCTCCATTTCTTCTTCTGCTTGCTTTTTCATCCAGTGGGCGAAACCGTTTAATCCCAGTTTCTGGAAGTGCACGGACATGGACAGATACAAGTTGGATGACCACATTTCTGCATTAACCTGTGCGTTAAATGCTTCGGATAATTTCTTGCTTAAAATCATAATTTTATTTCCTTTCTTTCAATTAGATTTATAATACGATACAATGTTTATATAGGCAAAGATATAGATAAAAAGATAATGGTTTGCTTTAACCGGATAATATTTTTCCAATAAAACAAACCATTATAGCCTTTAGTTTATATGAGACAACAGATTATTTGATTTCGATAATCTTTTCAGCTTTCTTGGCTGCTTCCTCGCTCATTTTCGGGATGATGATGTTCAACACGCCATTCTCGACTTTTGCTTCGATCTTTTCTTTCTCTGCGTTTTCGGGAAGAACCATTGTCTGCTGGAATTTGCTATAGGAGAATTCGCGTCTCAGATAGCGTCCTTCTTTTTTGTCTTCATTCTTTTCTTCTTTTTTCTCCATCGATACGACCAGATTGTCGTTCTCGTCGATGCGGATGTTGAAATCGTCTTTTGTCATACCAGGAGCAGCAACTTCTACCCGATAGTCCTTTTCCGATTCAATCACGTTGATGGCGGGAGCTGTAGAGTTCGCTTTAATCATCCAGTCGTTGTCAAATAAATCATTGAATA
>ERZ772880.3210-NODE-3210-length-11430-cov-4.007033_pt1 | contig 11430 bp, 7 predicted proteins | sample MGYA00580577_ERZ772880 | MGnify/ENA primary metagenome ERZ772880 (study PRJEB29015, sample SAMEA2737705) | human gut metagenome | biome: human gut; feature: human-associated habitat; material: faeces | place: China | collected 2012 ... | reverse complement strand
CCTCTGGTTTGCCGGTTGTGCCGCCAGGTGCATTGCCGGGTATCTAAGTCTGGATTGGATAAGTGCTGAAAGCATCTAAGTACGAAGCCAGCCTCAAGATGAGATATCCCTAGAGGGTCGTTGTAGACTACGACGTAGATAGGCTACAGGTGTAAGGGCAGCAATGTCGAAGCCGAGTAGTACTAATAGCCCGAGACTTTCGATCATGTAAGGGTTGATATATCAGCAGATGGCTGATGCCATATGTTTCTATTAGTTACTTCAGGTAATGGGGTTGTCCAGTCAAAATCTTACAAAGAGGTATTAAGGTGGTTATAGCGTTGGGGATCCACCTCTTCCCATTCCGAACAGAGAAGTTAAGCCCAACCACGTCGATGGTACTGCGTAAAAGTGGGAGAGTAGATAGCCGCCGTTTTTTAGGAGTGAGAGCGAAAGTTCTCCGTGAAGGAAGCCGATTCAGTTTTGAGTCGGCTTTTTTCGTTTCCGACAGCCCATAAGCCATGTGGATGCCAGGGTATTCCTTAAACAGTATTTCTGCCCTTTCCCTTTTGGTTTTCCGTATTCTTCTGGTATAATATAATATTATTCTATCTTTATCGTTCAATATATATTGACTGAATATTTCGATATGAAAAGTATATATGATTCCCGCCAACGGTTGAAGTTTGTATTTATTTTTACGGCTATCCTGATCGCGATCGCTTCACTTGTTGTTTCTGATATGCTGATAAAAGATCTGGCCCAGGAAGAACGCCAGAAAATGGAAGTATGGGCGGAGGCTACTCGTTTGACGGCAAGTAAGAACACGGCTGTGGATTTGTCTCTTGTTTTGAAAATCCTGGAAGGAAATACGACTATCCCGGTTGTACTTTGTAATGACAAAGATAGCATCATGTTCGTAAAGAATATAAGCTTCCCCGAAAATGATGTGGAAGAATTTAAGAAAGTAAAAGTAAAGGAGCTGAAAAGCAAAAATACGATTGTGATCGATATGGAGGATGGAACTTTCCAATATGTCTATTATGATGATTCTGTCATCCTAAAGCGATTGTTGATTTATCCTTATGCGCAGCTTACGGTTGTATTCGTTTTTATTGTGATTGCTTTTCTGGCGCTTGCAAGCACGAAGAAGGCCGAACAGAATAAAGTGTGGGTTGGACTGTCTAAAGAAACGGCTCATCAGTTAGGAACGCCTATTTCGTCTTTGATAGCTTGGGTGGAATATCTGCGGACAAAAGATATAGATTCTTCTCTCTTGAACGAGATGGAAAAAGATGTGAAGCGTTTGGAAACGATTGCGGAGCGTTTTTCCAAGATCGGTTCCAATCCGGACCCAGTCCCAGTGGATATCAATAATTCTATCCGTTCGGCCTTGAGCTATATGAGCACACGTATTTCTTCGAAGGTCAAGATTTATACGCATCTTACCGACGGGCCGGTTCCGGTGTTGATGAATGACTCTCTTTTTGCTTGGGTTATAGAGAATCTGACAAAAAATGCGGTAGATGCAATGGAAGGGCAGGGGAAAATCACTTTTCAGGTGGAGGAACGTGATAAAGTCGTTCGTATCGATGTGACCGATACCGGGAAGGGGATCGCCAAATCTAAGTTTAAAACCGTATTTAATCCCGGTTATACGACCAAAAAGCGTGGGTGGGGGCTAGGCTTGTCTCTGGTAAAGCGTATTATCGAATCTTATCACGGCGGAAGGATATTTGTTAAGAGTTCGGAAGTCGGCAAAGGCACGACTTTTCGAATTGAGCTTCGGAAATATAAGGGCTAAAATCTTAGATAGTAAAAAATAACTGCAAAGATGTTGCATTTGTGTTTAGTTTTTTCGTACCTTTGCAAGGTTTTTACACTAAAAGGCTTTGGGAAAGTTTAAATTATATAATGTAGATTTGAAAAATCTCACTCCAGGAATACACGAATTCGAGTATTTATTGGAGAATAAGTTTTTTGTGGATATTGATGGAGACCAAGTCCAGAAGGGCAAAGTGAAGGTTAACCTCACGGTAAAACGGTCTTCCATGATGTTTGAAATGAACTTTCAGATTGAAGGTGTTGTTATGGTTCCGTGCGACAGATGTCTGGACGATATGGAAATCCCAATCGACACGCATAATCGCCTGGTGGTAAAGTTCGGTAAAGAATATGCCGAAGAAAGTGACGAAGTAGTGGTTATACCGGAAGACGAAGGTGCTATTAACCTCGCGTGGTTCCTGTATGAATTTATTGCATTGGCAATACCTATGAAGCATGTACATGCTCCGGGAAAATGTAATAAGGCTATGTCGTCCAAGTTGAAGAAGCATACCGCCAGAAGCACTGAAGACGGAGATGAAGAGTACGAAGACGATAGCGTGGAAGAAGATATCGCGATTGATGACGACGTACCTGTGGCAACAGATCCGAGATGGGATGGTCTGAAAGGTTTACTTGAGAATGATAACAATTAAATAAATTAAAACATGGCACATCCTAAAAGAAGACAAGGTAAGACAAGAACAGCCAAGAGAAGAACTCATGACAAGGCTGTTGCTCCCACAATGGCTATTTGCCCGAACTGCGGCGCATGGCACATTTATCACACTGTATGCGGCGAATGCGGCTATTACAGAGGTAAGTTAGCTATCGAAAAAGAAGCAGCTGTGTAAGTTTATCCTAACTGATTAAGTTTTGATAAACCAAGAAATAGCCCTAAAAGTATTTTTAGGGCTTTTTTTTAATTGGGATATATAGTCCTTTTTATTTTTAAAGATATGGATAAGATAAATGCGGTAATAACAGGCGTAGGCGGATACGTTCCCGAAGATGTGTTGACGAACGAAGATATTTCGAAGTTGGTGGATACGACGGATGAATGGATCATGACGCGTGTTGGCATCAAAGAACGCCGAATTTTGAAAGGTGAGGGCTTGGGAACCTCATATATGGGTATACGGGCTGTGAAGCAGTTACTCGAAAAGACAAATGTGAACCCGGAAGAGATAGAAGTGATCCTCACAGCAACAACTACGCCTGACCATCATTTCCCGACCACTTCCTCCATTATAGCTTACCATACCGGTTGCAAGAATGCAATGACTTTCGATTTGCAGGGGGCTTGTGCCGGTTTTTTGTATGCCTTGGAAACAGGTTCCAATTATATCCGTTCGGGACGCTATAAGAAAGTGGTTGTTGTGGCAGGCGATAAAATGACTGCTATAACGGACTATCAAGATCGTTCTACCTGTCCTTTGTTCGGCGATGCCTGTGGTGCTGTGCTGCTCGAACCTACAACGGAAGAAGTGGGTGTGATGGATACGATCTTGCGTACCGATGGTGTAGGCTATTCACATCTGATTATGAAATCCGGCGGTTCGGCCTATCCTCCTTCACACGATACGGTGGATAATCGCGAACATTTCGTTTTCCAGGATGGCAAATATGTCTTTAAGTACGCAGTTTCGTATATGGCTGATGTTGCTGCCGAGATTGCCGAACGGAACGGGCTGACACACGATGATATCGCATGGATCGTGCCTCATCAGGCAAACTTGCGCATCATCGATGCGACAGCAAAACGTCTGGGTGTGGACATGGAAAAGGTGATGATCAATATCCAGAAATACGGAAATACCAGCGCCGGGACAATCCCTATCTGCCTTTGGGAGTGGGAAGACAAACTGAAGAAAGGCGATAATCTGATTCTTGCCGCTTTTGGCGCCGGTTTTACCTGGGGTGCAATTTATCTTAAATGGGGATATAATGGAAAACAAGCATAAATCCGGCTTTGTTAATATTGTCGGTAATCCGAACGTCGGGAAGTCTACGTTGATGAACCGTTTGGTGGGAGAGCGTATCTCGATCATCACTTCGAAAGCACAGACAACGCGGCACCGAATCATAGGGATCGTGAATACCGCAGATATGCAGATTGTGTATTCTGACACGCCGGGAGTCCTGCATCCGAATTATAAGTTGCAGGAATCTATGCTTAATTTTTCTCAGTCGGCACTTGGTGATGCCGATGTATTGCTTTATGTAACCGATGTCGTCGAAAAGATCGACAAGAATGAAGAATTTCTCCAGAAGGTCCAGAAAGTGGAATGTCCGGTCCTGTTACTGATTAACAAGATTGATACGACTACCCAACCAGAATTGGAAAAGCTGGTAGCCGAGTGGAAAGAACTTCTTCCGAAAGCTGAGATCATTCCGATCTCCGCCCTTTCGAATTTTAATATAGATTACGTGAAACGTAGGGTAGAAGATCTGATGCCTGAATCTCCTCCCTATTTCGAGAAAGATGCGCTTACCGATAAGCCGGCCCGTTTCTTTGTGACGGAGATCATTCGCGAGAAGATTCTCCTGTATTATCAGAAAGAAATCCCGTATGCGGTGGAAGTCGTTGTTGAGCTGTTTAAAGAAGAAGCCGAGCTGATTCATATCAAAGCGCTCATTATTGTTGAACGCGATTCCCAAAAAGGAATCATCATCGGGCATCGTGGCCTGGCATTGAAAAAGGTAGGTGCTATGGCACGTAAGGATATCGAACGCTTCTTTGATAAGAAGGTTTTCCTGGAAATGTTTGTCAAAGTAGAAAAAGACTGGCGTAACCGGGACAACATGCTGAAGAACTTCGGTTATCAGCTGGATTAATTAACAGCACAGACAGAAAAAGTTGTTTATGGGAAATATTGTTGCAATAGTTGGTAGACCCAACGTAGGAAAGTCCACCCTCTTCAACCGTTTGACACAGACGCGCCAGGCGATTGTCAACGAGGAAGCAGGTACTACCCGCGACCGTCAGTATGGCAAGGCAGAGTGGACAGGTAAAGAATTTTCGCTGATTGACACCGGCGGATGGGTGATTAATTCGGATGATGTTTTTGAAGAAGAGATAAACAAGCAGGTGAAAGTCGCTCTTGAAGAGGCAGACGTGATCTTGTTTGTCGTTGATGTCTTGAATGGAGTTACGGATTTGGATAACGAAGTAGCTGCTATCCTGCGTCGTGCCAAGAAGCCTGTGATTGTTGTGGCCAATAAAGCGGATAACTTCGAATTGCATCCCTCCTCTGCCGAATTTTATTCTTTCGGATTAGGTGACCCTTTCTGTATCTCTGCTATCAACGGTTCTTGTACGGGCGATTTGTTGGATAAAATCGTTGCTACGCTTCCGGATGACAAGCAGGAGATGCTCGAAGAAGAGCTGCCCCGTATCGCCATCATCGGCCGTCCGAATGCAGGCAAATCTTCTTTGATCAACGCCTTTATCGGTGAAGACCGCCATATTGTAACGGATATTGCTGGTACGACCCGTGATTCTATTTACACGAAATATAACAAGTTCGGCCTGAATTTCTATTTGGTGGATACGGCCGGTATCCGTAAGAAGGGGAAGGTGAATGAGGATCTGGAATACTATTCCGTGATCCGTTCGATCCGCGCCATCGAGAATTCGGATGTCTGCGTGTTGATGCTAGATGCCACCCGAGGTATCGAAAGTCAGGATTTGAACATCTTCTCTTTGGTTCAGAAAAACAAGAAAGGCTTGGTCGTTTGTGTGAATAAATGGGATTTGGTGGAAGATAAAAGCCAAAAGGTGATTGATACCTTTACGAGTGCGATTCGTGAGCGTCTGGCTCCGTTTACCGATTTTCCGATCCTGTTTATTTCGGCATTGACAAAACAGCGCATTCTGAAGGTGCTGGAAACAGCCAAAGATGTATACGAAAACCGTCAGCGCCGTGTTCCGACAGCCAAGCTGAACGAAATCATGCTGCCGATCATCGAGAACTATCCGCCTCCTGCTTGGAAAGGAAAATATATCAAGATTAAATATATTACGCAGCTTCCTGCCGGCCAGGTTCCTTCGTTTGTATTCTTCTGTAACTTGCCGCAATGGATCAAAGAGCCTTACAAACGCTTCCTGGAAAACAAGATCCGGGAAAACTGGAACTTTACGGGAACGCCGATTAATGTATTTATTCGGGAAAAGTAAAAAGAAAAGCGCCGGTTGGCGCTTTATGGCGGAGTGTGAACCGTGCCGGATTCGAACCGGCGACCTCTGCCCTGTCAAGGCAGCGCTCTAAACCAGCTGAGCTAACGGTTCCGATGCTGTAAAGATAAAATGAATCCCCGGGAGTCATGCACTCTCCGGGGATTTTTTTATGATTTTTTTTGTTTTTAAGCGACGAATGCTTACAGCGAGTTCAGCAATTTATTCAATTCATTTACCATTTCGGCTGCCGACTGTTGAGTTTCGGACAGGCCTTCCGGGGTAAATTTAGCCACTGCTTTGTTTAATTTGTTCAATTTGCCTTTAGCCCCTTTGGCTGCCAGCTCTTCGCGGAGGATACGGATTTTTTCGCAGTCCTGAATACCTTCGACCAAACGTTCGAAACGGATCGAACTGCGGGGGCCAGGATAGATACTGTATGTATCGCCGGCAAATGGGCTTCATAAAAATATCTTATGAGAACGGCCCAGCGCAGGTAACCGTCATAGCCTCCGGCGATGGCATGCAGGGCTGTCCAAGTAGCTTCGGCCGGATCGGAGAAAGTAAAGGTGTTCGGGAAGGCTTCCGAGCAACACGTGTAGACCGTGCTGATCTGTCCTTTGCGTTCGCGTTCGGCTTTTACGTTTTCTGGAAATTTATGGCCGTAAGGGATACTCAGGTAATACAAGTCGGATTGGATTTCAGGATGATAGTTGCCCGCCAGCGTGATCTTGAATTCGGGATCGGCCTGCTTGATGACTTTGATAGCTTCGCGCATGGCTTCCATAGGACGTTCGTCCATAGAGATGGCAGTCTTTTCAAACCAGCCTTTTTTACGCAGGTGACGGGAGAAGTCTTTCAGGAACGAACCCCAGTATTCGGTATATTCGGCATCGCCAGGTTTGACATTGATAAACTGTACCCGGCTGGTCGCTTCATCGTAATAGTCGAAAGTCAAAGCCCAAGGGATCATGGTGTAGCAACTGATCATATCTTTGATCCCCACTTCATTCATCATGAATTCCACCCATTTGTCAAATACGTCATAACTGTATACCCATGTCCCGTCGATTTTCTTGATACGGGTTACCATGCTGTCGAAATGGTCTTCCGTCTGGCCGGCCCAAGGTTTATGCATGATGCTGGTCGTGATGGCCCGTTGTCCGGCATTGGCCAACATCTTCATGATCGGAAGCATGGCGTCGAAATGCTCCTTGCTCCAAAGAGGAACCTGGTAGTAACGGGCTACTGAATAGGGATTTTGCCACAGGTCCAGATGGAAAGCCCAGTCTTGTGGAGCTGGCAGCGTACGGTTCAGCACGTCGATTTCTACCTGGAGTTTCATATCTTGGAAATTTTTTCCTGAAACGGTCAACGTCCCCTTATATCTCCCTGCGCGGGCATCTGACGGAACCCATACGTTCAGCCAGATCGGTTGTGTCGTACAAGCTTTGATATCCTGTATTTTTACAATATCCAAGACATCGGCTACGACAGACGAATCCCATTCGGCCTTGTTTTCGCGATGTCCGCAACCACCTTTGCGGTCCTTGTTCAGCTCGTCGGTCATGACATAGCGTACGAAGTTCGTCGTGATGGCAGAAGCCGGGATGACGGCCGAGCCGCTTTTCAGTTCGCTGACGGTGACCGTTACGTCGTCCAACGCTTCTTTAGTCCACAACACGGCTTGTGCATTGATACGTTCCCCTTTCCAGGCTTTCCCTTTCCAGCGGGTTGTCTTCTTGATGTCGGGGACATTCAGTTTTTTGTAGCGGATATCCGTTGTTCCCCAGCTGAGGCAGGTTGGCGTTGTCATTTTGTTCCAGACTTCTGCGCCGTCATGCGGTTTGGTGTCTGTAAGTTCCTCATAATTGCCCAAAGGATACTTTTCTGTCTGTTGAGCGAAACAGACCGGCCCTAATGTCAGCAAGGCCGATAGGATAAGAGCATTTTTCATGAAATGATTGATGTTTTTTAGTTTACGTGGGTAAAGATAGGAAACAATTGACAATTGACAATGGAGAATTGATAATTAGGGAGGGAAAGATATTGTCAATTGCTCTTTGTCAATTCTCAATTCTCCGATAATGACAGGTGATCAGGTCGCCGCTATCGTCATGGAGATGCATACCGCTTCCTTCGCAATAGCGGAACATGTCGCAGTCTGCGCACTGTCCTTTTCGTGCCCATTCCCGATTGCGATATTCTTTGAAGCCGTTGTTCCAGACATCAACAAAGCTGTCTTTGTAGATATTTCCCTGATGGAAGTTGGCACGGATGCTCGGACAGCCGGATATAGATCCGTCGATCAGTACCGATGCCGTGCTGATACCAGCATTGCAGTGAAAAATCTGGTCGCGTACTTCCCCCTCGTAATTGCCGAGGAAACCTTCACAGGCAAAACTAGCATGTATCTTTCCCTCGGCGCGGCAATGACGGATGAATTTAAGGATCCAAGTGAATTGTGTGTCGTCGATCTGCAATTCCGGTGTCTCTGCCGCCCGATCCACAGGAAAAATGGTGAAGATACGCCAGTTCTTGACTCCCAGCTCGATCAGAAAATCCTTGAACAGCATCAGGTCCTTGAAGTTTTTCTGATTGACGCAGGTCACGACGTCCCAGACGATTTCCTTCTCTTCTGCCAGCATCGCAATGGCATTGACAGCGCCTTCGAAGCTCCGGCGGTTTCCCCTGAGCCAGTTGTGCGCCTCTTCGAACCCGTCGAGGCTGATGGTGATGGAGTGCATTCCGGCCGCCAATAGCGAGTCCAGTCGTGTGCGGTTGAGCAGCAATCCGTTGGAGACGATTCCCCAGGGATATTCACGTTTGTTCAATTCCCGCCCGCATGCTTCGATATCTTTACGGACCAATGCTTCTCCGCCGGTAAACGTGATCATTACCTTATGCGGGTCCACGTGAGGCGTGATTTCGTCTATCACTTTCAGGAAATCTTCGACCGGCATGTCCGGATGGGCGGACGAGACATGGCAGTCGCTACCGCAATGGAGGCAGGAGGCGTTACAACGGAGCGTGCACTCCCAAAAGAGCGTACGCAATTCATGTATCTTGGCTCGGTTCTTCCGGATGCTTCTGAATAATTCTAATGCAAGGCGTTTGCGTAATCCGGGACGTTTATTCATTCTTTGTCTTTTCTTTTAAGGTTGAACTTTATTTCTTTTTCGACAGAGCCTTTAAACCAACTTCCTGTGTTTCCCTTATAATCATCGCTGGAAAGTGTAAGGTTCGTAGAGTCTTTTTCGTATGAACCGTTTTGGGGACCGTCTATATCCGTTGCTATGATCCGTAATTTGTCGGTTGGAAATTCTTCAAACTGGCAATGAAAGACTCCAGCAGGATCTGTGGAAACAGCTGGTATCGTGTCAAACCAATGTCTGTTATCGCCATGATGTTCTACCAGACATTTTATTTCAATATCCGGAATCGGCATATTTTCTTGGTTTACGACTTTTCCTTTGATTGTAAAGTCGGCATGAGGAGTACCGTACATGGCGGCTCCCGGTTCAGAGTCACATGTGGAGAAACCTAGCAGCATTAGTACGCTGGTTAATAGCCAATTGAGACTTTTCAGGAAGGAGGAAGAGATCTTTTTCATACTTTTATAGCATTTGTTTATACTATATTGATGCAAATATACTTTTTATAGTTGCTTCTTTATCATTTTCTTTTGGATATATTATATTCTTCTATGGAATAGATTCGTTTTTCGGATACGATCCATAAGTTGTCTGCTTGGCGGCGGACGACTTATGAGAGTAATCTGAAGCCCTAAAAGAGCAGGGCTGGCGGGCTAAAGAATAAGGATGGACGAAATAAAGTACAGCGGGAATGCCCGGAATCAGCCGGATATTGAGTAACTTGCGCCCCAAATTCAATTGATCGATCAAACATGAAGGATTTTCTGCGTATACTGAGGCGTTTTGTGCCTCCCTATAAGAAATTTATGGTGTGGAATGTGATATTTAACGTCCTGTCTGCCATTTTGAACCTGTTCTCTTTTGCATTAATCATCCCGATTCTGAATATCTTGTTTAAAATCAGTGACGAAACCTATACCTATACGGATTGGACGTTCGCCCCTTTCTCGTTCGAAGCCTGGAAAGCGACTCCGGAATTGCTGAAAAACAACTTCTTTTGGTTCGTGTCCGACATGATCGAGACGAAAGGCGGTTCCTTCACGCTGATCATATTGGGTGTTTTCCTGATCGTGTCTACTTTCTTGAAGGTCGGGACGATGTATATGGCTTTTTATACGATGATCCCGATCCGTACGGGTGTCGTCCGCGACATCCGCAATCAGATCAACCGCAAGATAACGGAACTTCCTCTGGGCTTTTTCTCGGAAGAGCGGAAGGGGGATATAATCGCACGCGTTTCGGGAGATGTGAACGAGATCGAGACTTCGATCATGAGTTCGCTTGATATGCTCTTCAAAAACCCGATCCTGATCCTGATCTACCTGATCGGGATGATCGCCATCAGCTGGCAGCTGACGCTTTTTGTCTTCATCCTGCTGCCTTTCGCCGGATATGTGATGGGAACGGTCGGAAAGAAGTTGAAACGGAAATCGTTCGAGGGACAGCAACAATGGGGGTATCTGATGAGTCAGATAGAGGAGACGTTGGGTGGCCTGCGTGTTATCAAGGCTTTCAATGCGGAGGCGAAGATACAGGACCGTTTTGAGAAAAGCAACGAAACGTTTCGGCGGCTGACGAACCGCATTTACCGCCGCCAGCAGATGGCGCATCCTATGAGCGAGTTCTTGGGGACGGCCACGATCGCGATCGTGCTGTGGTATGGCGGTACGCTGATCCTGAGCAGTAACAGTCCGATCGACGCCTCTACTTTCATCTACTACTTGGTGATTTTTTACAGTATAATCAATCCGGCGAAGGATCTTAGCAAGGCCTCTTATGCCATTCAGAAAGGGCTTGCCTCTATGGATCGCGTCGATAAGATCCTGAAGGCGGAAAGCAATATTAACGATCCTGAGGATCCGAAACCGATTGCTCTGACGGAAAGTATTTGCTACCGGGATGTCTGGTTCAAGTACCAGCATGAATGGGTGCTGAAAGGCATTGACCTGACGATTCCGAAAGGACACACGGTAGCGCTGGTCGGCCAGTCGGGGTCGGGAAAGAGCACGTTGGTGGATTTGCTGCCTCGTTTCTATGATGTGGACAAGGGGAGCATAACGATCGACGGAACGGATGTGCGTGATGCGACCTTGTACGATCTGCGCAGCCTGATGGGGAATGTCAACCAGGAGGCGATTCTTTTTAACGACACATTTTTCAATAATATCTCTTTCGGAGTGGAAGGGGCTACACTCGAACAGGTCCAAGAGGCGGCCCGTATCGCCAATGCGCATGATTTTATCATGGCAAGCGAAGATGGATACGATACTAATATCGGTGACCGCGGCGGTAAGT
>ERZ772880.3208-NODE-3208-length-11443-cov-5.981120_pt1 | contig 11443 bp, 7 predicted proteins | sample MGYA00580577_ERZ772880 | MGnify/ENA primary metagenome ERZ772880 (study PRJEB29015, sample SAMEA2737705) | human gut metagenome | biome: human gut; feature: human-associated habitat; material: faeces | place: China | collected 2012 ... | reverse complement strand
AGGGACGCACACTTCATTTTCTTTTGGCAGAGCATACGAAGAGCGATGTCTTCCAAAAAGACATCGAGGCAGAGTTCGGACTCAGGCCTCCTACGGCTACGGCACTTTTAAAGGAACTGGAGCAGCGGGGATTGATCCGGAAGGAACCGGTGCCCTATGATGCCAGAAAAAAGAAAATCGTGGTGACTGAGGAAGCACTGCAATACAAAGACTGCGTACTCAAAGGCCTGGAGGAGCTGAATCAGAAGCTCACTGCAGGGATTTCCGATGAGGAGATGCAGGTCTTTTTTTCTGTGACAGACAAGATGCTGAAAAATCTGGCGAAGTAATGGTTGTCAGGCACGTATGCGTGAGCAGCAACAAACTAATTTACAAGTGTAACAAGGAGGAAATGTAGTGATTAAAACTTTACTGAAAAGTGTACGGCAGTACAAACGCCAGTCTCTTTTATCACCGCTTTTTGTGGCAGGCGAGGTTGTGCTTGAGTGTATAATCCCGCTGGTGATGTCAAAGCTGATCGACCATCTGTCTGCCGATACTATGACACCAATCTTAAAATATGGCCTGATCCTTCTGGTCATGGCAACCATATCTCTGGGCTTTGGTGTGCTGGCCGCGCGCAATGCGGCTGAGGCATCCTGTGGTTTTGCGAAAAACTTAAGGCAGGATATGTATTTTAAAATCCAGGATTTCGCTTTTGCGGACATCGATAAATTTTCTGCTTCATCCCTGGTAACCCGTATGACAACAGATGTCACCAACGTACAGAACGCTTACCAGATGCTGATCCGTCTGGCCGTTCGTACCCCGCTCATGATTTTCTTTTCCGTGATCATGGCAATGACCATCAACGTGAAGATGGCGCTGATTTTCTTATGTATCCTGCCAATCCTGGCAGGAGTGCTGTTCGGCATTGCCGTGCATGTGCATCCGATCTTTAAGAGGATCTTTAAAAAGTATGATGCCTTAAACAACTCCGTGCAGGAGAATGTAGCCGGTATCCGTGTGGTAAAGTCCTTTGTCCGGGAAGATCACGAGATTCAGAAGTTCTCCGGCATTTCGGAGGATATCTACCGGGATTTTTCCAGGGCAGAAAAGCGACTGGCGTTTAATATGCCGCTGATGCAGTTTTGTATGTATGCCTGTCTGATCCTGGTTTCCTGGTTCGGCGCAAGAATGATCGTCAGCCAGACACTGACCACCGGGCAGCTCATGAGCCTTATGACATATGCCATTCAGATTCTGTCCAGTCTGATGATGCTTTCTATGGTATTCGTTATGATTACCATTTCCCGTGCCTCCTGCGAGCGTATCGTGGAAATTCTGGACGAAGAAAGCGATATCGTCAGCCCGGCGGACGCTGTCACCGAAGTGACGGACGGCAGCATCGACTTTGACCATGTCAGCTTTAGCTACAGCAAGCGTGAGGACAAATGCTGTCTGGAGGATGTGGACCTGCACATTCCGGCTGGCATGACCGTGGGCATTCTGGGCGGCACGGGCAGCGCCAAAAGTTCGCTGGTGCAGCTGATCCCACGGCTGTACGATGCCACCATCGGCACAGTGAAGGTAGGCGGCGTGGACGTGCGGCAGTATGACGTGGAGAAACTCCGGGAAGAAGTCGCTATGGTGCTTCAGAAAAACGTACTGTTTTCCGGCACGATCAAGGAGAATCTCCGCTGGGGTGACCCGAATGCCACCGATGAGGAAATGCAGCGTGTCTGCCGCCTGGCGCACGCCGATGAATTCATTCAGACGTTCCCGGACGGCTATGACACCTACATTGAGCAGGGTGGTTCCAATGTGTCCGGCGGTCAGAAACAGCGGCTCTGCATTGCACGGGCGCTGCTGAAAAAGCCGAAGATTCTGATTCTGGACGACTCCACCAGTGCCGTGGATACCCACACGGACGCCTGCATCCGCCAGGCGCTCCGGGACGAGATTCCGGATACCACCAAGATCATCATTGCCCAGCGTGTGACCTCGCTGATGGATGCCGATAAGATCATCGTAATGGATGAGGGCAGAGTGGACGGCGTCGGCACACACGAAGAACTGCTGCAAAGCAATGCCATCTATCGGGAAGTCTATGAATCCCAGCAGAAAGGAAGTGTTCCGCAATGAGTCAGAAACGACAAGGAGGACCGCCGCCTCGTGGCGTCATGATGCCCGGGGCTGCAAAGGGCGCAGGAAAGAGCTTTGTGCGGCTGCTTTCCTATATGAAAAAGTATTGGCTCCAGCTTGTGCTGGTGCTGGTGTGCATTCTCGTCAGTGCCATTGCCGGCGTGGCAGGCTCGACATTTCTGCAAACGCTGATCGACGATTACATTTCTCCCATGCTGCTGGACGGCAGCCGGGACTTCTCCGGTCTGGCGAGAGCGCTGACAAGACTGGGCGTGCTGTACGCCGCCGGCATTCTGGGGACGCTGTTCTATAACCGGCTCATGGTCGTGGTGGCACAGGGTATTCTGAAAACCATCCGTGACGAGATGTTTTCCCATATGCAGACGCTGCCCGTCCGCTTTTTCGACACCCATGCCAGCGGCGACATCATGAGCCTGTACACCAACGACACCGATACGCTCCGGCAGATGCTGGCGCAGAGTGTGCCGCAGATCTTTTCGTCCATCGTGACGGTGATTGCCGTATTCGTGGCAATGGTGCGTCTGAGCATCTGGCTGACGCTGTTTGTCCTGGCGTTTGTGGCAGTGATGATGGTGATTACCAAGTTCGTGGGCGGCAAGAGCGGTGCGTTCTTCGTCAAGCAGCAGAACTCCATCGGTGCGGTGAACGGCTATATTGAAGAGATGATCCACGGACAAAAGGTCATCAAGGTGTTCTGCCACGAGGAAGAAACCAAGGCTGGTTTCGACCAGAAGAACGAAGAGCTGTTTCAGAACGCTGCCTGGGCGAACAGCTTTGCCAACATTCTGATGCCCATTATGAACAACCTGGGCTATGTGCAGTATGTGCTGCTGGCAATGCTGGGCGGTGTGCTGGCATTCCACGGTGTGGGCGGTCTAACGCTGGGTGCAATTGCAGCCTTTTTGCAGCTGAGCCGCAGCTTTACCATGCCCATCAGCCAGATTTCCCAGCAGGCGAGTGCAATCGTTATGGCGCTTGCCGGCGCAGGACGTATCTTCGAACTGTTGGACGAAGAGCCGGAGACCGACGAGGGCTATGTGACGCTGGTCAATGCCGAGGAGAAGGACGGCGTTCTCACGGAGACCGACCACCGCACAGGCGTGTGGGCGTGGAAACATCCCCACGGAGACGGCACAGTCACCTATACCCGGATGGAGGGCGATGTCCGGTTCTTTGACGTGGACTTCGGCTATGTGCCGGATAAGATCGTGCTGCACGACGTGAGCCTGTACGCAAAGCCCGGCGAAAAGGTGGCGTTTGTCGGTGCGACCGGCGCCGGAAAGACTACTATCACCAACTTGATTAACCGGTTCTATGATCTGGCGGACGGCAAGATCCGCTATGACGGCATCAACATCAACAAGATTCGAAAGCCCGACCTGCGGCGCTCGCTGGGCATTGTTTTGCAGGATGTCAACCTGTTTACCGGCACGGTCATGGACAATATCCGCTACGGCAGACTGGATGCCACCGATGAAGAGTGCATCGCTGCGGCAAAGCGTGCCAATGCCCACCACTTCATCATGCTGCTGCCGGACGGCTACAATACAGTTCTGTCCGGTGACGGTTCCGGGCTGTCCCAGGGACAGCGCCAGCTGCTTTCCATCGCCAGAGCGGCAGTAGCAGACCCGCCGGTCATGATCCTGGACGAGGCGACCTCTTCCATTGACACCCGGACGGAACGCATTGTCCAGGCAGGCATGGATGCGCTGATGCACGGCAGAACGGTGTTCGTCATTGCCCACCGGCTCTCCACCATTCAGAATTCCGATGTTATCATGGTGCTGGATCACGGACGCATTATTGAGCGTGGCAGCCATGAAAAGCTGATGGAAGAAAAAGGACGGTATTATCTGCTGTATACGGGGATGCAGCAGAATGCGTAAGGGTGGTTACACGGAAATCAAAGGCTCTCAGCGCAGTGTCTGAAATGTGCGACTGGTACTGAGCTGGCAAGCCATAGGTTTGAATGAGAAGTTAATCCCCCTGTCAGCTTACGCTGACATCCCCCTTTTCAAGGAGGACTTGAAAATTGATTTGTGTAAAGGCAGTTATCCGCCGGCTTGACGGATACGCCAAAATGTGCTACAATAGCATATAAGATACACACGCAGAAAACCGGCGGCAGGGTGTCGCCGGTTTTTCATTGTTTTAGAGAGCCTGTGCCGTCCGGACATGACACGTGGAAAGGATGCAAAACCAGGCTTGTATATGAGGAAGAAGGACATGGAGAAAAAATATACAATTGCAGTGGCAGGAACCGGCTATGTGGGACTTTCCAACGCCATCCTGCTGGCACAGCATCACAAGGTGCTGGCAGTAGACATCATTCCGGAAAAGGTGGAACTCATCAACCAGCGGAAATCGCCCATCATTGATGCGGAGATCCAGCAGTATCTGGCAGAAAAAGACCTGGATCTGACTGCAACGCTGGACGGAGCGGCAGCATACCGCCAGGCGGATTTCGTTATCATCGCCGCACCCACCAACTATGACAGCCGCAAAAACTTTTTCGATACCTCTGCGGTAGAGGCAGTGATCGAACTGGTGCTGTCCTGCAATCCGGATGCAGTCATGGTCATCAAGTCTACCGTTCCGGTGGGCTATACCCAGTCCGTCCGGGAAAAGTACCACTGTCAGAACATCCTGTTCAGCCCGGAATTTCTCCGGGAGGGCAGAGCGCTGTACGACAACCTCTATCCGTCCCGCATCATTGTGGGAACGGATGCCGCAGACGAGACACTGACCGCCGCCGCACACACCTTTGCCGGACTGCTCCGGGAGGGTGCGATCAAGGAAGAGATCCCCACGCTGTTTATGGGCTACACCGAGGCAGAGGCAGTGAAACTGTTCGCCAACACCTACCTGGCGCTGCGTGTCAGCTACTTCAACGAACTGGACACCTATGCCGAAATGAAAGGGCTGGATACCCGGCAGATCATCGACGGCGTTTGCCTGGATCCCCGTATCGGCGCACACTATAACAATCCGTCCTTTGGCTACGGCGGCTATTGCCTGCCCAAGGATACGAAACAGCTCCTGGCGAACTATGCTGATGTGCCGGAGAATCTGATCGAGGCGATCGTTGCCGCAAACAGCACCCGAAAGGACTTCATTGCCGACCGTGTGCTGCACATGGCTGGCTGCTATGACTATGACGATGACAACACCTACGACAGCCAGAAGGAAAAGCCGGTGGTAGTCGGTGTCTATCGTCTGACCATGAAGGCGAACAGCGACAACTTCCGCCAGTCCAGCATCCAGGGCGTAATGAAACGCATCAAGGCAAAGGGTGCCTCCGTGGTGATCTATGAGCCGACGCTGGAAAACGGCACTACATTTTTCGGCAGCACTGTGGTCAATGACCTGGAACAGTTTAAGAAAATGTGCGATGCCGTGATCGCAAACCGCTATGACAGCTGTCTGGACGACATCCGGGAAAAGGTCTACACCAGAGACATTTTCCGGCGTGACTGAGTGAAAGGAAAGCCCTATGGAAGAACAGCAGAATCCCCAGCAGTACCCGAATCAGACACCGCCGCCGCAGAATAATTACGGCAATCCGCAGCAGCAATACCAACAGCCGCAGAATGGCTACGGCAATCCGCAGCAGCAATACCAACAGCCGCAGAATGGCTACGGCTATCCGCAGCAGCAGTACCAGCAGCCGCAGAACAACTATGGCTATCCCCAGCAGCAATACCAACAGCCGCAGAACAACTATGGCTATCCCCAGCAGCAATACCAACAGCCGCAGAATAACTATGCCTATCCCCAGCAGCAGTACCAGCAACCGCAGAACAACTACGGCTATTCCCAGCAGCAGTACCAGCAGCCATATCAGCCGTATGCGCCGCAAATGCAGAACGGCTGTGCGTATCAGCCGCCGCAGAAAAAAGAGCCGGGACGTGTGGCAAACTTTTTCCTGTCGCTGCTGCCGCTGGTAGGCTTTTTTGCCGTGCAGATACTGGTTTCCGTTGTGGTGGTTGTCATCATGGTATTTGTGAATGCGTTCCAGAGCGGCAGAACCCAGAACGTTATGGCGGCGTATGAGGAAATCGTCTCCGCCAGCATCCCCGTTGCCACGGCGCTGGCGCATCTGGTGTCGGCAGTGGGGTTTGCGTTCTGGTATCGTCTTAGCTTTCAGAAACCACGGCCAGCCCCACGGGAGACCGTGCAGAAACTGAGACCGGAACCGATTCTGATGGGGCTGGGACTGGGCATTCTGATGGCTGTATTCAGCAGCGGAACAGCCGGTCTGGAGACCCTGCTGTTCCCTCGTATGGTGGAAGATACCTATGCGATGCTGGAGCAGTCCGGCATCGGCACAAACTACATGGTGATCTTTGCAACGGTGATCCTGGCACCCATCGGCGAGGAACTGATCTTCCGTGGGCTGACCATGAAGTATGCAGAAAAGGCGTTCGGTCGATTCTGGGCGGCGAACCTGCTGCAGGCGTTCCTGTTCGGCGTGGCGCATATGAACTGGGTGCAGGGCGTGTATGCCTTTTTCGGCGGTCTGGTGCTGGGCTGGGTAGCGCATCACTATAAGTCCGTGGTCTTTTCTATGATCATGCACTTTGCCGTCAACAGCTTTTCCACATTCGGCGGCGATTATGCCCTGGGCTGGATTCCGGTGAACTTCCTGTCTGTGACATTGCTGATTGTGATTCCGGCAGCATTGGCAGTCGGATTGATTTCATGGCGCACCGCTGCGGCGAAAAAACGGCAGGCGCTCAGTCAGAGCGTTTCCGCATAAGCGTGTTTGGTGTGTGTGCGCACACTGTGAGAGATAAGAACCGGTTTCTGTTGGTACAGGAACCGGTTTTTTGGTGGGGAAAAGCGAATCCAATTGACTTTTTCACAAGGTCATGCTATAATAAAGTAATCATATTTTGCAAAAGGGGAATGTGGAAATGTCAATGAAATTGTGGAAAAAGCTTGCGGCGGCGATTGCTGCCGGTGCGGTGTGTCTGGGCTGTGCGGGAATGTCCGGCTTTTCGGGTGTGCTGCAAAATGTGCAGCCGGTATTGTCGGCGAGCGCAGCCACCGGCACTTATGAAAGTCTGACTTATTCTGTCAGCAGCAGCGGAACGGTCACCATTACCGACTGTGACACTGCGGTGACTGCTGTGGAGATCCCGGCGGAGATCGACGGCTGTCCGGTGACCAGTATCAAAGATGCTGTCTTTCGGGGCTGTTCAAAACTGACTGATATCACCATTCCGGAGAGTGTCACCTATATCGGGAAAGAGGCGTTTTCGTTCACGCCGTGGCTGAAAGCCCGGCAGGCAGAAAATCCGCTGGTGATTGTCAACCACATTGTTGTTGACGGACAGACCTGTACCGGAGATGTTGTCATCCCCGACGGGGTGACCGATATCGCCAACTATGCCTTTTCCTCCGACTTTGGTCTCGTGACCGCCTGTTCCACACAGATGACCAGCGTGACCATTCCCGACAGCGTCACCAGAATCGGCTCTTCTGCCTTTTCCGGCTGTAAGGGACTGCGTCGTGTCAAGCTGTCGAAAAATATCACCACCATTGAAGTTGCCGCATTCTATCAGTGCGACAGTCTGCCGGAGATCGTCCTGCCCGAAGGTCTGACCACCATCCGGAGCAATGCTTTTTCATCGTGTACCAGGCTGACGGGTCTGCGCCTGCCGGACAGTCTGACCAAAATGGAGAACTGGGCGTTTGCATCCTGCGCCAATCTGACCCGTATCACCATTCCCGACAGCGTGACCAGCATGGGGCAATCTATATTCAGCGAATGTGACGGGCTGACCATCCGGGGATATGCCGGCTCTTTCGCACAGAAATACGCTGAGAACTACGATATCCCCTTTGCGGATCTGAACAGTACGAACACTCTGCTGGGCGATGTGGACGAAAACGGGACGCTGGATTCCACGGATATCTTCTACGCCATGTACTATGTGGCAAACATCGCCGTGGGCAATGCCGGCGAACTGACGCCGCAGCAGATCGCTGCCGCAGACATCGACTGTGACGGTGCGGTGGATGCTTCCGACATTTTTTATCTGATGTACTACGTGGCGCTCCACGGCGCAGGAATCCGGCAGACCTGGAGCGAACTGCTGGCAAAATAAGCCGCAGGGAGAAAATCATTCTGCGCCACAAAAAATTCATTGACAAAACCGCCGAAATCGCATATAATAATAGTACTGTAGAGGATTACAGAAAGATGAATCGAACAACGCAGCAGTGAGAGTATCTCCGGCGGCAGCGTACAGAGAGCATTGGGTCGGTGGAACAATGCCCTGCGCCGGGGTGAAGTGCAACTGCGATGAGAGCGTCAGACGGCGTTCTCCGTTGGCATGGGGAATGGCGTTTGACGCCGGAGTATCCGTGTCCGGGTTTTGCTCCGTTATCGGCAGAAGGGATTCCCGTTTTGGGGTGTCCTGTTGAGTGAGAAATCAGAGTGGAACCGTGGAAGAATTTTTTCCGCCTCTGGAAGTGTACGAAAACAGCACTTGCAGAGGCGGTTTTTCTGTCGCAGGCAGGTGCATGGACAATTTTGGGAGGTGACATTGGAATATGTTTCGACAGCTACGGGAAGATATCGCCATCGTCAAGGAAAAAGACCCGGCGGCACGCAGCAGCTTTGAAATTCTGCTGACATACTCCGGGCTGAAAGCAGTGCGCAGCTATCGGCGTGCCCACTGGTTCTATCAGCACAAATTCTATACCATTGCACGCATCATATCCCAGCGTGCAAGACACAAGACCGGCATCGAGATCCATCCCGGTGCGCAGATCGGAAAGGGTCTGTTCATCGACCACGGCATGGGCGTGGTGATCGGCGAGACCACCATTATCGGTGACAACTGCCTGCTGTACCAGGGCGTGACTCTGGGCGGCACCGGCAAGGACAAAGGCAAGCGGCATCCTACCCTGGGTGACAACGTGATGGTGGGCGCCGGCGCAAAGGTGCTGGGTCCTATCAACATCGGGAACAACGTCAAGGTCGCTGCCAATGCGGTGGTGCTGAAAGATATTCCTGACAACTGTACCGCCGTGGGCGTTCCGGCGAGAATCGCCCGGATGGCAGGTCAAAAGGTACAGCAGCAGGATCTGGATCAGATTCACATTCCGGATCTGACCATGGAGGACATCACCATGCTGAAATCCGCAGTGACTTGTCTGCGGGCGGAGATGTCTAAGCTGGAAAGCCAGGAGAAAAAGGAAAAGCAGGAAAGCGAAAATTGATCGGAGGATACAGCCATGCAGTGTGTGGTATTCGATATGGACGGCGTGCTGTTCGATTCTGAGGCGCTGGTACTGCGCAGCTGGGAACAGACCGCAGAGATCCACGGCATTCCAGATGTCCGGGAGGTCTGTCTGCGCTGTCTCGGTACAAATGCGGCAGAATCCCGGCGGCTGTTCCTGGAAAAATACGGGGCAGATTTTCCCTATGACACCTATAAGGCGGAGATGTCTGCGAGATACTGGGAAAATGTCGGCGAAGGCAAGCTGGAACTGAAACCCGGCGTCCGGGAGATCCTGGACGCCCTGCGGCAGAACGGCTGGAAAACCGCCATCGCCTCTTCCACCAGGACGGCATACTTTTCAAGCTCCGCCGCAAGAGTTGTGTTTTTCTGCTCCAGATACATCTCTATCGCAGAGAGCTTTTTCTCGTTTACACTTACCGTAACTGATTTTTTCAACCTATCACACTCCAATAAAATTAATTTTCTGATGAGCTGTCCTCATTCAAACTTTCAATAGCGTCAGTCACCTCCTGCGGATAATCCACTCCCTCATAGGTACACCAGCTTGACCAACCGCCGTTTGAAACAAAGTCTTTTGTAATATATCCAACAGCCTCCGAACTGTAAATCATTTCATTATTGCCGATATAAATCCCGTGTTTACTGCCATCGAACAGTCCCACGCCTGCGACTTCCGGCATGGTATCAAGACCACCTTGTTCGGTATAAACCAATGTGCTGTAAGCAGAATCAAACACCTTTTCCATAGGATCGTAGTTTAGATACCCAAGCACAAGCCCTGCGTTATCCGCATAACGTATCCTGTCAGTTTCGCTTCTTTCACCAATAAAACCATTCATATATCCCCAGCCCGAGATGTAAGCATTATCAGCCCAAGCCGCAAGATCAGCACAGTTTTTCGTGCTTGTATCAGAAAACATAAACGCATTTATGGTGCTGTTCATCACAAAAGTGTATGTGCGAATAAACTCATCATAGTCAATATCCAAACTGTAAGTCGAGTTTATCGCCGCAATCAAATCGCTGTCATTCGGAGCATTAGCGAACAAATTTGCGTATGACTCAGCATTAAAATTCTGAACATCTTCAAAGTAAGACATATATATCAGCTGAGCCTTTATGGTCTGAACCTTGACACCCTTTTCGTCCATAGCGTTGGCAATGTCATTACCTGCTGATCGGATATCATCGAGCCTTTGCCTGCTTTCACTGTCAAGAGAGCTGTAAAAATCATCGGCATTAATGTGAAGTTCAGGCACTTGAGCTTCCTCGCCGACCTCCCCAAGAGAAGAAAGCATCACCGCAGGAGCACACAGCAAAAGGAGCAAACCCACCGCAGCACTAAGCACCACAGTCACAAGCTTGCCTCGCTTTTTTTTATCGCCAAGAATATATACGGCTGCCTTTTTAAGAGCCGCCGCAACTGTCGCCGACATTACATCACCTTCCTCCCGCCGAACCAAACAGTGCCGCCTTGTAGGCAGGAGCAATGACCTGCAAAAGATACCTCTCATTACCACACCGATACAGACAAGTTCCTCTTTCAGGATACTTGATAAGACTGTACTCCGATTCCTCCAACTGTAGGGTATCAATAAATGCAGTCGGAGAGATATTACCGGGATTGAACAGAAAATGATGTGCAGGAATAGAAAACAGCGGCTTTGTGAACTCCTTTATCTCAGGCAGGAGAAAGTCCTCGATATTTTGCGAAGCTAATATGAAAGACGATTCCTTTTTTCGAACACGTTTCATACCGTTGCGAATATATTCGATTGCCGTCATATTTGTAAGGAATAAATATAACTCATCGACTGCCGCAACAGTATTTCCGCACCCTAAAAGCTGATTGCTCATATACGACAAGATGTTGAACAACAGAGTATCCTTAAGCCGCTTGTTTGTATCCATAAGACCTTTTACTCCGAAACAAATAAATTCGCCGTCTTTGATGTTGGTGTGCCCGTTAAAATATTTGCTCTCCGCACCTTTGCACATACTGTGCAGTCCAAGACAGATGTTCTGTAACATTTCTTCGGTAT
>ERZ772880.3193-NODE-3193-length-11469-cov-7.550990_pt1 | contig 11469 bp, 9 predicted proteins | sample MGYA00580577_ERZ772880 | MGnify/ENA primary metagenome ERZ772880 (study PRJEB29015, sample SAMEA2737705) | human gut metagenome | biome: human gut; feature: human-associated habitat; material: faeces | place: China | collected 2012 ... | reverse complement strand
ACAACGCCATCAAGTTCACCCCGGCGGGCGGCACCATCCGCTTCAGCGTGGAAAAACTGGGCCCGGAAACCGAGATCGCCGTCTGGAACTCCGGTCAGGGCATCAGCCCGGAGGCACTGCCCCATGTGTTCCAGCGCTTCTACAAGGAGGACCGCTCCCGCGGCCTGCACGCCCGCGGCGCGGGCCTGGGCCTGAACATCTGCAAGGTGCTGGTCAACCTGTCCGGCGGACAGATCCGGGTGGAGAGCCAGCAGGGCGAGTGGTGCCGGTTCGTATTCACCCTGCCCTCGCAGGCCCCGAACCCCGGCGGCATGAAGCGTCTGCCCGACGAGGCCGGCGGTGCCCCTGCCGTGGAGGACCCGGCCAGCATGAAACCGGTGGAATAACCGCACAGCCAGACTGCCCGGACGTCAGGGCGGTCTGGCTGTTTTGTGTTTCAGGAACGGAAAATGTTCTCTTTTGATGGCAAAAGAGAACTTGTTGGGGCGAGCCACTTCAGTTGCTGTGCGACAGCCGCAGGCTGACAGCTGCCGATGCCGGTGCCCGTAACGACCCCTCCTGTGAAAAGGCGTTTGGAGCGCTCCGCAGAGCGCGACAAACGCGAATATAAAAATAATTTTTCCGCTATTTATGGCGAAGCGCACGCGAAGCCATTTCAAATCGTCAATACGCCGCCCGCAGGGCCAAAAGAAAGAGGGCAGATGGACAAATCTATCCAATTACGACTTTTCGGTGAAAAACAGGCCGGCAGGTTTGATTTTTTGTGCGTTTTCATGTAAACTAAAGATATCCATGCCCCGGTATTCCGGAAACCGCAAAACCGGAAAAATACCGGGCCTGTGAGGATAAAAACTTTTGAATATAACGGAGCGTAACGATATACTATGGCGATTGTAAGTCCTTCGATCCTTTCGGCTGATTTTGGCAAGCTGGGCGCGGACTGCCGCACGGTGCTGGACGCCGGTGCACAGATGCTGCACTACGACGTGATGGACGGCCATTTTGTGCCCAACATCAGCTTTGGCGTGCCGGTGCTCAAGAGCCTGCACAAGACCCTGCCGGATGCCTTTTACGATGTGCATCTGATGATCAGCCACCCGCTACAGTACGCAGAACCCTTCATCAAGGCGGGTGCCACCCTGTACAACTTCCATCTGGAATGCGAGGACGATATCCAGCAGACGCTGGATGCCGTGAAGGCGCTGGGCTGCAAGACGGGCCTGACCATCAAGCCCGGCACCGCCCCGGAGGCGCTGGCCCCCTATCTGGACCAGCTGGACCTGGTGCTGGTGATGAGCGTGGAGCCCGGCTTCGGCGGCCAGAAGTTCATGCCCTCGGCACTGGACAAGCTGCGCTGGCTGAAGGCGGAGCGCGAGAAGCGCGGCCTGCACTATCTGCTGGAAGTGGACGGCGGCGTGGACGACACCACCGCCCCGCTGTGCGTGGAGGCCGGTGCCGACGTTCTGGTGGCAGGCAGTGCCGTGTTCGGCAAGGACGACATGACCGCCGCCGTGCGCCGTCTGGCTGCCCTGTGAGAGGGAGCGTTGTATGGATGAAGCATTGATCCGGGAGCAGGAACAGCAGCTGCAAAAGACCGGAAAATATTACAAGCACATCTGCTGGATGGCGGTGCCGCCGCTGTGCATGGCTTGCTACCTGTACGGCCTGCGCCCGCTGTTGCTGTGCGGCATTGCCATGCTTACCGGCAACCTGTGCGACCGTCTGGTGTCGCTGCTGCGGCACCGCGTATATCAGAACAGCGACCTGTCCAACGAGAGCTTTGCGCTGGTGATCGCCCTGCTGATGCCGGTCACCGTGGACATCTATGTGCTGGTGGCGGCGGTGCTGGCCGGTGCGCTCATCGGCAAGGAGGTCTTTGGCGGCTACGGCAGCTACCCCTTCAACCCGGCCGCCGTGGGCTATGCCGTGGCGGCAGTGTCCTGGCCGGAACAGGTGTTCCGTTACCCGCAGCCCTATACGGCCATCCCGCTGTGGGATGCCTCCGGCGTGCCGGTGTCCAGTGCCATTGAGGACACCCTGAGCAGCGGCGGCATGCTGAACTACAGTTCGATCGCGCTGAGCCTGGGCGAATACGCCGCCCCCATGGGCACCGGTGCCGCCCTGGTGCTGCTGGCCTGCGGGCTGTTCCTGTGGAGCCAGAAGGATGCCCATATGACGGCCTCGGTGAGCTTTCTGGCCACCTGCGCCCTCATCGCCTTCTTCTTCCCGCGGCAGGCGGGTCTGGCAGAAAGCGATGTGCTGGTCAACGCCCTGCCCCGTCTGCAGTGCGTGCGGGACGAGCTGCTCACCGGCGCGGTGCTGTTCAGCGCGGTGTTCCTCATCAATGAGCCCTACACCTGTGCCCACCACCGGATGGGACGCATCCTGTACGGTGTGCTGGTGGGCGGGGTAAGCATGGGCTTCCGTTATTACGGCGTGTACGAAACGGGCGTGTGCTTTGCCGTGCTGGCCGTCAACAGCATCTCGGCGTGGATCGACCGCACCGAGGTGCGGCTGTACCGTCTGCTGCACCACCTGCCCGCATCCGGTGCCGGAAAGGAGGCCGCAGAATGAGAAAAGCGACTGCAGAACTGATTTTGAAGGACCCCGACCGCTTTGCCCACCACGACCGCGTGTTCCTGAACAACCCCGTGGTCATGCAGGGCATGGGTCTGGCCCCGCTGGTGGTGCTGGCCACCACCGCCCATAACGGTGTGATGCTGGCGGCTGCGGTCACGCTGCTGCTGGTGCCCTCCCGCGTGCTGGCCTGCCTGCTGAGCCGTCTGTTCCCCCTGAACAGCGAGAATCCGGCCCCGGAAGAGCTGCAGAAAAAGCTGCTGCCCCGTGCGCTGGTGTACAGTCTGAGCGCGTCGGTGGTGTATCTGGCGGCCTATCCCATCCTGAATGCAATGTTCGGCACCAGCCTGCTGACCCTGGGCATCTACCTGCCCCTGCTGGTGGTGGAGCCGCTGCTGACCTACCGCTTTGGCCGCGTGCAGGAAACGCTGCATAAGGCCGTGTCCAAAGGCCTGCGCATCACGGTGGGCTATGCGCTGCTGCTGATGCTGCTGGGCTGCGTGCGCGAGTGGCTGGCACTGGGCACGGTGTTCGGCACCCCGGTGGGGCACCGGGCCGTGCTGCCCATGGCCGGGATGCCGGCGGGCGGCTTTATCGTGCTGGGCGTGCTGTGCGCCGTGTGGCGTGCACTGGCAGCCCGGCGCAAGGCCTATCTGGTACGGGAAGCGCGCAGCCTTGTGGATGTGCATGCACAGAAGGAGGCGGACGGCGAGCAATGAGAGATGTTGTGAATGCCTGGGTGGTGTTCTTTGGCTATGCGGTGCTGGCCGTGTTTGCCCAGAATGCCATCTTTACCCGCGCACTGGGCGTGTCCCGTCTGGTGCAGCTGGTGGGGGATGACCGCACCAGCAGCTGGCTGTTCGGCCTGCAGCTGTGCATCACGCAGGTGCTGGTGGCCCCGCTGACCTGGTATGCCGGCAGCTGGATCGTCTCGCTGGAAAACCGCGCCCAGCTGCGCCCGCTGGTGTATGTGGCCGCCATTGCCGTGGTCTGCACCGCCGAAGAACTGGTGCTCGGCCTGGGCCGCCGCCTGCCCCTTGCGGGCAAGCTGCTGCGCATCGTGCCCGTTGCAGCCCTGAACAGCTGCGTGCTGGGCACCGTGCTGGTGGAGCGCACCCAGAACTTTACGCTGATGCAGAGCCTGGGCTTTGGCCTGGGCAGCGGCGTGGGCTACCTGCTGGCTGTGCTGCTGGTCACAGAGGCCCAGCACCGCCTGCGCAGCAAGGCTATCCCCTCCGCGTTCCGCGGCCTGCCCATCACGCTGGTGTACATCGGTGTGCTGGCGCTGGCCATTTATGGCTTTACCGGCCATTCGGTGATCCTGTAAAGGGAGGTAAGTCAAAATGGCAAAGTATAAACGTCGGCCCAAGGTCAAGCGCTACCGCCGCAGCTTTTACAGCCGCGGCATGCGCATCCGCAAGATCGTGGGCATCGTCGTGCTGGTGGCCGTGGTGCTGGCCGCGGCATGGTTCGCCGCGCCCCATGTGCTGGACTGGGCTACCCACACCTGGTACACCGTGGTCAAGGACCGGGATCTGGAAGCCGAGAGCGCATCCCGCGCGGCGGCATCCTCCCAGGCAGCGGCTTCGGCAGCCGCGTCGGAGGCTGCTTCCTCGGCGGCATCGGAGCCGGAAGAGGACGTCTTTGACGGCAAGGCGATCGTTTCCGGCCGGTGGGCGGAGCTGGACACGGCGGCCCTCACGGACGATGGCACCCTCCGCACCACGGCACAGCAGCTGAAGGCGCAGGGCGTGGAATACGCTGTGCTGACCCTGAAGGATGCGGCCGGAAACATCTACTATGCATCGCAGGTGGCGGCTGCGGCGGGCGGCATCGTGGCCGAACCGCTGGACGCCGGGCACATCGCGGCCATCCTGCGGGAAGAAAAGCTCATTCCGGTGGCGCAGCTGGCGGCCTTCAAGGACCCCATCTCGCCCCGCACCGACCCCTCCATGGCCATCCACTACAACGGCAGCGCCCTGTGGCTGGATGCCCAGAAGAACGGCAACCCCTGGCTGAACCCTTATTCCACGGCGGCAGTGGAGTATGTGGGCGACCTGGTGGAAGAGGTGCAGCAGCTGGGCTTTGAGCAGGTGGTGCTGACCAATGTGCAGTTCCCCAAGCTGAGCAAAAAGCAGGACTACGGTACCACCAACGGGGTCTCCCGTGCCGACCAGCTGAAGGCGGACATTGCCGCCCTGCAGGACCGTTTGTCGGGCAAGGTGACCCTGTGGTTCAGCTACACGCTGGATCAGTGCAAGAACAGCAGTGTGGCGCTGGATGTGCCGGCCCTGACCCTGGGCGTGCAGAACCTGCTGGTGACCTCGGACGCGGCCATGGATGCCGATGCCCTGCAGGCGCTGGAAACGGCGGCCACGGATGCAGGGGTGGAGAACCTGACCGTACACGCCGCAGACCGCTTTGAGACCGACCGCGTTTCGGGCTGAGTGATGCAGTAATTGTCTTTGATGATACGGGAAAGTGAGGAATCGACCATGAACACCACAACTTGCTTTGCACCTGCGCACATCCTTCTGCCTGCGGAGCAGATCCCGCTGAAACAGTGGGGCTGCATTGCCTGCGACCAGTTCACCAGCGACCGCGAGTACTGGCAGCGGGCCAAAGAAGCGGCTGACGGCAGCCCCAGCACCCTGAACCTGATCCTGCCGGAGGTGTATCTGGAGGACGGCGACGCGGACGCCCGGGTGGAGCAAATCCATGCCACGATGGCGGATTATGCACAGAACGTGCTCACCCGCGCCGTGGACGGCTTTGTGTATGTGGAGCGCACCGAGCAGAGCGGCCGGGTGCGGCAGGGCCTTGTGGGCAAGGTGGATCTGGAAGCCTACAGCTATCAGCGCGGAGCAAAGTGCACCGTGCGGCCCAGCGAGAGCACGGTGGAGAGCCGCATCCCGCCCCGCATGAAGGTGCGCACCGGTGCCGCACTGGAAACGCCCCACATCATGATGCTGGCCGACGACCCTCAGTGCACCCTCATCGAGCCCATCGCAGCCCGTAAGAACGAGCTGCGCAAAGTGTACGAGGGCGAACTGATGCTGGGCGGCGGCCATGTGGCCGGTTGGGCCGTGGAGGACCCGGCCATGATCGACCAGATCGAGACGGCACTGGCTGCGCTGGGCAGTCAGGAGGCCTTTGATGCCAAATACCCGGATGCTGCCCGCCGCGACCCGCTGACCCTGGCCGTGGGCGACGGCAACCATTCGCTGGCCACCGCCAAGGCCTGCTGGGAGGAGCTGAAAAAGACCCTGACTTCGGAGCAGGCCGAGAACCACCCGGCCCGGTGGTGCCTGGCCGAGGTGTGCAACGTCCACTCGCCCGCCATCGAGATCGAGCCCATCCACCGGGTGCTGTTCAATGTGGACTGCGCCGCCGTGCTGCTGGCGCTGATCACCTGGAGCGATGAGAACATGGCGGGATGCTGCTTCGGCGGCGAAAAAAAGCAGCCCTTCACACTGGCTGGCCCCCACATGGCCAATGTGCTGAGCTTTGAGGAGCCCACCGCGCCGCTTACCGTGGGTACCATCGACGAATTCATTGAGTATTATCTGGAGCGCCACCCTGAGGGCCGGGTGGACTATGTGCACGATGAACCGGCTGTGCGCGCGCTGTGCAAGAAGGGGGCTGTGGCCTTCCTGATGCCGCCCTTTGCCAAGAGCGACCTGTTCAAGGGCGTTGTGATGGGCGGCGTGCTGCCCCGCAAGACCTTCAGCATGGGCCATGCGGAGGAAAAGCGCTATTATATCGAGTGCCGGAAAATTACGGAATAAACCCTCTCAGTCAAAACCTGACGGTTTTGCCAGCTCCCCCGAAGAGGGAGCTTTCGGGCTATGCCGGAACCCCATCTCTCTGCAAAAAAGCTCCCCCTTCGGGACGGATTTCCCCCGGGCCGGGGGAAAATGGCTTGGCCAAAAGGGGGAACAGCTGGCGAACGGATGCGAGCCTGAGAGGGTTCCGGAGTAGAACGAACGATGGAAACGAATCATAGGAGAACCATGACATTTGAAGAACTGAATCTGTCCGCCCCGCTTCTGCGCGCTGTGCAGGAGGCAGGCTATGAGACCCCGTCGCCCATTCAGGCGGCGGCGATCCCGCCGGTGCTGTCCGGCCGGGATCTGATGGGCTGTGCCCAGACCGGCACCGGCAAGACGGCCGCCTTTGCGCTGCCCATGCTGGATCGCCTCACTGCCAACCCGCCCCGCCGCAAGGGGGCCATCCGCGCGCTGATCCTGACCCCCACCCGGGAGCTTGCCTTGCAGATCGGCGAGAGCTTTGACGCCTACGGCAAGTACCTGAACCTGCGCAGCACCGTGATCTTTGGCGGTGTGGGCCAGGCCCCGCAGGTGGAGGCCCTGAAAAAGGGCGTGGACATCCTTGTGGCCTGCCCGGGCCGATTGAATGACCTGATCGGGCAGGGCTTTATCGACCTGTCGGATCTGGAGATCTTTGTGCTGGACGAAGCCGACCGTATGCTGGATATGGGCTTCGTGCACGATGTGAAGAAGGTGATCGCCAAGCTGCCCAAGGTGCGCCAGAACCTGATGTTCAGCGCCACCATGCCCGCCGAGATCGAGCAGCTGGCCGCCGGCATCCTGCGGGACCCGGCCTTTGTCAAGGTGGACCCGGTGTCCAGCACCGTGGACCGCATCCAGCAGAGCCTGTACCATGTGGAGAAGGGAAACAAGAAATTCCTGCTGCCCTGGCTCATCAAGAACCTGCAGCCCCCGGTGGTCAACGCGCTGGTGTTCAGCCGCACCAAGCACGGGGCCGACAAGATCGCAAGAGACCTCACCAAACAGGGCATCCCGGCGGCGGCCATCCACGGCAACAAGAGCCAGACCGCCCGCGTGACCGCACTGGAGGACTTCAAGGCCGGGAAGACCAGGGTACTGGTGGCCACCGACATCGCCGCCCGCGGCATCGACATCAGCGAGCTGTCGCATGTGTTCAACTACGACCTGCCCGAGGTGCCGGAGACCTATGTGCACCGCATTGGCCGTACGGCCCGTGCCGGAGCCGACGGCACCGCCGTCAGCTTCTGCGCCCCGGAGGAGCAGGAGTATCTGGCCGGCATTGAAAAGCTGAACCGCCGGAAGATCCCAGTGGTGTCCGGCCACCCGTGGGACGGCGTGCCCGCCCCGGTGCGCCCGGAGCCGCCCGTGCGCGGCAAAAAGCCCAAAGCTGTCCCCGAACAGGCCGGGAAGCAGCCGGAACAGCAGGCAAAGCCCGCGAAGGCGGCCGCCCCTGCAAAGCCTGAAAAAAAGGCTGCTGCCGTGCCCAAAGCGCAGGCAAAGCAGCCCGTAAAACTGGAAAAAGAGGAACGAACCATGGATGATCCCAAGCGTACTTCCGGCGGGCGCAGCAATGACCGCCGTTCCAACAATAACAACAGCCGCCCCCGCCGGGAGCAGAACGCCCCGGCCCGCGGCAGCAATGCCCAGCCCAAATTTGACCCGCACTTTGTGAGCGCCCCGGAGGCAACGCCGCTGCGCTCGGCCAGAAAGGCCCCGGCTGCTCCCGCTGCCCCGGCCATCAAGACCGCGCAGGGTGCTCAGGCCGTGCAGGGCCAGAATGCCCCGAACGGCGACCGCCGCAATGCGGGCCGCCGCAGCGACCGGAACACCCCGAACGACCGCAATGCCCGCCCGGCTGCAGCCGGTGGTGCAGGCCGTGCCCCGCGCAGCGAGCGCAATGAGCGCACCGGCAGCCCCCGCAGTGCCGCCGGCGGCGCAGGCCGCGCCCCCAAGACCGACACCGGCCGCCGCAGCCGTCAGCCCGCTGCAAAGGACGAGGACCCGGGCCTTGTGCTCATCAGCCGCCGCCCGCCGCAGCAGAAGTTCACGAACTTTGAGGAGTACATGAACGCCCACGGCGGTGCCACCGCCCCCATTGAGGACCACAGCGACGAGGTATGAACCTGAACGAATTTGCCCCCTGGCAGTGCCCCCTGTGCGGCGCGCCGCTTGCCGGGGATGTGTCCCTGAAATGTGCCCGGAACCACAGCTTTGACCGTGCAAAAGAGGGCTACTGGCATCTGCTGCCGGTGCAGAGCATGCGCACCAAAGCCCCCGGAGACAGCAAAGAGATGGTGGCGGCTCGCCGCGCTTTCCTGAACGCCGGATATTACGGTATCTTCGGGCAGGCGGCGGGGGAGCTGTGCCTGGAATACGGCCAGCCTGCCGCCCCGGGTGCCGCACTGCATCTGCTGGATGCGGGCTGCGGCGAGGGCTGGTATGACCGCTGCATCGCGCAGCAGTTTGCCAAGGCGGGCAGGCCGCTGCAGCTGGCCGGGTTCGACATTGCCAAGCCTGCCGTGCGTCTGGCCGCCAAAGCACTGCCTGCCGCCCGGTACGCGGTGGCCTCCAGCTTCAGCCAGCCGGTGCGCACCGGCTGGGCCGACCTGCTGCTGAACTGTTTCTCGCCCTTTGCGCAGGAAGAGTTCCAGCGGGTATTGCGCCCCGGCGGACGCATGATCTATGTGGTGCCCGGCGCGGAACACCTCTACCAGATGAAGGCCGTGCTCTACGACACGCCCTACAAGAACCCGGTGCAGGAAGTTGCCTACCCGGGCTTCCGGGCCATCGGCGAGCGGGAAGTACAGGGCACCATCACGGTGCCCCACGACCAGCTGGAAGCGCTGTTCGCCATGACCCCCTATTACTGGAAAACGCCCCGCGACGGTGCGGCCCGTCTGGCCGCCCTGCCGGAGCTGATCACCGACATCGCATTCCGGTTTTTGCTGTTTGAGAAGCTGTGACCAAAAAGCTCCCCTGACCTATGGTCAGGGGAGCTTTTTTTATGCGTGATATTCCATCCACTTGCCCTTCCAGGCGTACAGGGCCATAAGAACGGCCCCCAGGCCCCAGCTCACAGGGTACAGGATGAACACCCCTTCGATGCCGGAGAAGAGGGGCAGCACCCACTGGATCCACACGATGCGGAACAGGCACAGCGACACCAGCAGTACCACCATGGGCGGTACGCTGGCACCGGTGCCGCGCACCGCACCGGCCAGCCCGTGGAGGATGCTGAGCAAAAAGTAGAAGGGGCAGAACCACCGCATGGCAGCGGCCCCAAAGGCCACCACCGCCTCGTCCTGGGTAAACAGATGCAGAATGGCGTTTTGCCCCAGCAGCAGGAAGGCTCCGGTGATCAGGGTGTACACCACCCCCACCGCCAGGGTGACCCAGGTGCCTTTTTTTACCCGGTCCAGCCGGCCCGCGCCGTAGTTCTGGCCCACAAAGGTGGTGGCGGCCATGCTGATGCTGCTCACCGGCAGGATGTTGAAGCCGTCGATCTTCATGTAGGCGGCAAACCCGGCCATAGCGGCGGCACCGTAGCTGTTCACGCTGGCCTGCACCAGCACGTTGGAAAAGGAGATGACCATGTTCTGGATGCCGGTGGGCAGGCCCACCCGGATGATGCGGGCGGCCATCTTTTTGTGCAGGCGGATCTCGCGGGGGATCACCCGGCAGTCGTCGGTGGATTTTATCAGAAACCGCAGGCTCAGCACGCAGGACACCAGCTGGCTGATATCGGTGGCGATGGCGGCCCCCGCCACGCCCATGCGGAAGATCACGATGAACACCAGATCCAGCACGATGTTGGTCACCGAGGCCCATGCCAGATAGATGAGGGAGCGGCGGGAGTTTCCGGCGGCGTTCAGGATGCCGGCGGTCATGTTGTACACTACACTGAACAGCACGCCGCCAAAATAGATACGGATGTAGGTCACGGCATCCCCCAGCACCTCGGCGGGGGTATTCATGGCCACCAGCAGGGCCCGGCCGCAGGCGATGCCGCCCACAGTGAGCAGCAGGCCCATAATCACGGCGATGGCCAGCGAGGTGTGCACGGCCTCCTGGGCTTCCCGGTGGTCCTTGGCCCCCAGGAACTGCGACACCACCACGCCCGCGCCCACGGCCAGGCCCTGGCTGAAGCCGATGAGCAGATAGATGGGGGAACCGCTGGAGCCCACGGCGGCCAGCGCGTTGGCACCGACAAAGTTGCCCACGATGATGCTGTCGGCGGTGTTGTACAGCTGCTGCAGCAGGTTGCCGAAGATCAGCGGCAGGGCGAACAGCAGCAGGCTCTTGACGATGCTGCCCTCGGTCATCAGATTGTTTTGGGAGGGGGTTTCAACGGCGTTTGCCACGGGAGATCTCCTTTCGATGCAGTGGATGAGAACTATCTTTTACCATAACACAAAACCGGGCCGGACACAAGAGCAAAGGCCGCATGCTGCATAATTGCGGCACAGCGGCCCATACTCCCTGCAGAAAGGCAGGGGAGCAGGATGCATGCACAGCACGACCGGCACCGGGGGTGGAACCCCTTCTGGGCGGCACTGGGGGCGGCGCTTCTGGTGTTGGTGCCGCTGGTGGGCGGCACCGTGCTGCTCAGTCGGCAGCAGCTCAGCCGCCAGCTGCGGCAGGCGGCCCGGAGCCAGCAGGGCGTGGCGGTACAGCTCCCGCGGGAGAGCGACCGCCTGACCGTGCTGGTGTGCACGGCGGGGGAGCAGCCGGGCTTTGTGCTGGCCTACCTGAACGCCAGCCAGAACGGTGTGCATCTGCTGGCGGTGCCCGCCGGGTTACAGGTGACCTTTGCGGACGAGGACGCGGCGCTGGCCGACTGCTACGCGGCGGCGGGGCCGGCCCGCTGCCGACAGGCACTGATGGAGTGCCTGCCCCTGCCGGAGGATACCCGGTACCTGGCGTTGTCGGAGGCCGTACTGGAGCGCATCACGGCCCGGTACGGGCCGGTGCGGGTGGGCTTTTCCGGGGCGATGACCGCCGGGGAGCTGGCCCGCTATGGCCGCGACAGCCGGGTGCAGGGACTTTCGGCGGCAGAAGCCCACGGCTTTCTGACCGGAAT
>ERZ772880.3192-NODE-3192-length-11470-cov-13.446518_pt1 | contig 11470 bp, 10 predicted proteins | sample MGYA00580577_ERZ772880 | MGnify/ENA primary metagenome ERZ772880 (study PRJEB29015, sample SAMEA2737705) | human gut metagenome | biome: human gut; feature: human-associated habitat; material: faeces | place: China | collected 2012 ... | reverse complement strand
TCAGTTATCAATGTTCTTTGTTGTTTTCAGCAACTCTGATATATTATCATAATCATCTGCACTTGTCAACAACTTTTTTATTTTGTCTTGCTTCGTTTTGAAGTGGTTTGTTATCACTTACTTGCGACAGCTTGTTAATAATAACAAACCACAATTCATTTGTCAACATCTTTTTTGACAAAAAATTACATTTCTTTTTGTCGAAAATCACCATTCTATCTTTATCTTACAAGTGACATCGCCATTCTGCGGTAAGTATGCCTTTTTCCACGGATTGCAACGCTGTATGCCGTAATATTTTCCGGCAGTGCCATTCCCATGTACCCACTATCTCCTATATGATGGATGTCTGCACCTGCCATTTTACACATCAATGCGATCTGTCGGATTGTTTCTTCGTCCGCTCCTTCCTGGGAAGTTCCAATTGTAGTCATCGCAAGTACACCTTTTTCATGTGCGGTTTTGATCAATTCAGCTGCATGCTCCATGGTAAATCCCGGAACAGTACCAGGTGCCGGAAGTAAAAGGACATCTGCCCCTGCTTCAATAAATGTCTCAGCATCTTCTTTTGTCAGTATTTTTTCTCCTGCTTCTGAGAGAATGCCGGATGCATGCATTTTTCCTGCTGTCAGGATCACTCTGTCGCCGACTGCCTCGTTTAAATCAGCTAATGCCTTTGTAATTGCCTTGTTATCAACGCCAACACCCGGATTTCCGGTAAGAACGATCATGTCAACGCCCATGTCTGCTGCTTTTTTTGCATTTTCCACGGTTGCGCGCCGTCCTTCTGTAAGACTCCACACCGATTTTTCTCCATCATTGCGGACTGCTGCCGGCTCTAAATTAATTGCAACCATCCTTCCTGTCAAACGTTTGATCTCATGTATGGTATCTTCCGGGGCAACTTCCGGTAATCCATTGATCACAGGATGATCCACGTCAAAAATATTCAGCATGATAATATCTGCACCAAGAGAAGTTACAAATTCTGCATTTGTAATATTCACTAACATTGGTGTCACTGTACCAATTGTCTCTGTTGCCAACACCCTTCCCTCACTGTCAGCGATGGACTGTAATAATTCTTTTTTTTGATAGACAGCCAGTTCTCTGGCTGAACAGTCAATATATCTTTTTCCCATTCCTTTTTCCTCTTTTCTGCCTGATATAAAATGATTTTTCTTTAAAAATTTTCACTGTACCTTCTGTGCAAACTCTGTGAGATATCTTTTATTTCTCTCATATTTCACATTTTCTGCATTTTCTAACACTTTATTGCGATACTCTTCTATTTTTTGCGATGTCATAAAGGAAATCTCCTGCGGCTGATCATATTTTCCCATATAAGAAAAAGATATATTTTCCTGCTCTTCCATGGATTTATAATTCATATATATGGTATAATCCTCATAATCGTTTACCATCTCCCAATAAATCCCGTAATCTTCTCCCTGCAGATGATACAGATTTAAATAGTCATGCAGGCTGTCAAACTCCCTGTCAATATACTTTTCCTCACACCTTGATTTATAATATTCCTTTCCTGAATATTTCACATGATCACTGATTTCTCCTGGTAATGTCATTGCAATTACTATAAAATTAAATACCACGATCACTGACACTATGCATTTTATAACAAAAGGGAACACTTTTACGCTGTAATCTCCAGTTTCATCCCGAAAAGAAAAGGTGATATTAATTTTCTTCATATTCCCACCCCTTTCTCTCAAAAATCATTTTTACAAAAGTTTCCTCCTCATCATAATATCGATCGCACTTTACAAATTCATTCACTTCTTCCTCTGTCATTTCCAAAGTCCCCATTAATGTTGCAATCGTATTCTGCTGGATTTCACTGAAATATTTCTGGTTTTCCTGAAATTCAATTTCACTGATACGATAATCATCCTGAAGTAAAATTTCATGCGCATAGTAAAGGATATCTTCCACTTCATATGCCCTTGGCGTTTTGTCACTTTCCCAGTCAGACTTCTCCCTTAAATCCATCACATCTTCTATAAAATGGCTGTATCTATCATAAATATCTACACGTTCTGTATACTTTTCATACCCGTCCTCTGCATAAACTTCATACTCATGCAGATACGCATCCAACGCTGCATTATCTCCCGTCCTGAAAATTTCTTCTGCTGCTTCTACCGATGCTAATCTTTTCTGATGTTCTGTATGCTTTTCATCCACATAGCCTAAAATGAAAAAGACAATAAATAAAACAACAAGAAGTACAACTGCCAGCAAAAGAATGATATTCATAATTTTATTGGCAACATAAAGTGGCATGGAATGTAACACTTTTGCTTTGGTAAGAAGTGTTTCTTTTCTTGTTTCGTCTTCTTCCTTTTCCCATTCCATACCAAGTTTATTCGGCTCTCCACAATAAGGACATTTTGTCTCTTTGGCTGGATAATCATATCCACACTTTGAACATTTCATATACTTTACTCCATTTTGTCTTTTAATCGGCTGATTGCGAGTTTCTGTAACGCTTCTGTAATCTGATCTTTATCATCGTAAGTCAACCCACCGGCTTCATCTATGCAGGACTTTATCTCATCCTCGGATATCTCATAGTGTTCCTTCATATAATCATAACAATATTCTGTGTAATATGTCACAGCATCCTCTTCCTCATATTTGTAATATGCGTCCGCTGCCTCCTGACATTCACTTAATATACCGACGATATAATCGATGTTGCTCAATGCATCTGCCTTATCATTCTTTACAATCCATTGAAGATAAGAATCATCCTCGTCATGCAGATTATTCAAATAACGCTGCATTCTCTCAACCTCTGTATATTTATCAAAATATGACTGATAGGTATGACCCACTTTTTTCAGATATTCACAGATTCCCTCATAATCTCCGCTCTGATACAGGCTTTCTAATTTTTCCAAGTTCTTCTGTTCTACCTGATAAGATACTTTACGGGAAATACTTGAAGCAATAAATACAATGATACAGATGATTACAACTGCTATCACTGTCCCTATCCCAAGCCTTGCCGTCCATGACATTCCTTTGCCAGCCACTTTCTCCGGCATTTTCTCCCACTGCCTTTTTTCACGTTTCAGCTCATTCATCATGTCTTCATGCACCTGGACAGATTTGCCAAAGTTATCCCCACCGCAATAAGGACAGTGATCCTGTTCATCATCATATTCTGCCCCACAGTTTTTACAGATTATCATTGGTTCGTTTTCCCCCTATTTATAACAATGCATTCTTACAAAATAGTAACATACCACCTGCATTACGATTGTTGCAATCCACGATGCCGGATAAGAAATAAACAGAAAATACAGTGATCTGTGCTGTGGAAAAAATGCAAAAATCCACAGTACACGCATTCCAACGGTTCCGATAATAGACAATACCATTGGCACTGCGGAATATCCCATTCCACGCAGTGCACCCGGAAAAAGATCCATAATACCGCACAGAAAATATGGAACTGTCGTGATGGATAAAATCTCAACACCACATTGGATCACGTCTGCTTCCTCTGTATAAATCTGTAATATTTCCGCTCCGAAAAAATACGCCCCGCATCCTAAAACAAGTGCTGCTCCCACCGATAAAATCATACAGTCGATCAGTACGCGATCCATTCGTTTATACTTTCCAACACCAAAATTCTGACTTGTAAAACTCATACATGCCTGTGTCACAGAATTGATGGAAACATACAAAAATCCCAAAATATTGTTTGCTGCCGTGTAACCTGCCATCGCGGTTGAACCAAAAGAATTGACTGACGATTGTAGTAACGCATTAGAAAAATTGATGACGGTACTCTGTATGCCTGCCGGAATTCCCACCTGAAAAATCTGTTTCAGGTAATAGCCTTTCATAGAAAGTTTTGAAAAAGAAAGTTTATAACTTCCCTCTGTTCTGCAAAGACAGGTCAAAACCAGCACACAGGAAACCATCTGGGAAAACACGGTGGCGATTCCAACTCCCGCAACTCCAAGCCCAAATACAATCACTAATACCATATTTAAGCCTGCGTTGATCACTCCTGCGATGATCAGAAAATACAATGGTCTTTTTGTGTCACCCACTGCACGGAGAATCGCCGCACCATAATTATACAGCATAAAAAACGGCATTCCCATAAAGTAAATCCGCATATAAAGCGTCGACAGTCCGATCACATCTTCCGGTGTTCCCATTAATTCCAATGCCCCTTTGGAAAAAACAAGCCCAACAAACGCCATGAGAATTCCGCTGATTAGCGCAAGCGTGATGGAGGTATGTACGGTCTCCGACATTTCCTCCTTGCGTCCGGCAGCAAAAAATCTTGCTGCAAGCACGTTTGCCCCAAGTGAGATTCCAATAAAAAGATTGGTAAAAACATTGATCAGTGCCGTTGTAGAACCGACTGCTGCAAGCGCTTCACTTCCACTGAATCTTCCCACAACAATAATGTCCACTGCATTGAACATCAACTGTAAAATGCCAGACAGCATCAATGGCAGTGCAAACGAAACCAGTTTATCCATGATGGAACCGTTGCACATATCAATTTCGTATTTATTACTTTTCAAAAAAATTGCTCCTCTCTACTTTTTATCTTCCTGTAACTTAAGACCCGGAAGGAATTCTAATGATTAATTTCTGTCCATCTTTTTCCATCATTGTCAATACTGGAATATGTTTTTTCCGCAGCTGATGTACGATTGGATATGTCTCAAACACATTTCCTTCCACATATACTGCCTCCGGCTTCTGTTTTAAAATCCGTTTCAGATTCTCTTTGACTTCGTTTTTCCACTGCTGCTTGTCCATCGCTGCTTCACCGTAAATTCCATCCACTGTAAGCTGTGGGAGCTGCATAAAATCCATATGTATCACCGTTGCCTCCTGCATTCCCGGAAGCTGCTTTAACAGCGGATCTATGCAGGAATCCCCGCCGAGATTCACAATCGTCGGATTTTCATGATATAACTCCATGCTGATACGGCAGGCTTTCACCGCGTCCTCTAACATTCCCACCGTCATAAGAAATCCTCCCTTATGACAAAATCCTGCACTCTGTAATCCGGTAACCTGTTCCAATTCTTCATTTTCAAGACCAAGCCACTCTGCCGGAAAACTGCATTTATAATTCATGGAATATTCCTTCTTCTGTGGTTGTATACAGTATCCACCACGATTGGATGGGAATATGACAAATGCAATCTCCGTCTCCGACAACCGCTTCTGACACGGTACAAACTCCGGTAAAATCAGAATCTTTGCATCTTCGCTGTCCCTTTTACCAGATGTAACCGCCTGCCGGTGTTCTTCTAAAATCTCCTCCACGCGCCTATCTGCCCGCTCATTTCCGCGATAACGCTCAAATTTGTTTTCAAGGATCATGCCTGCAACGCTTACTGCCTGAAAAAATGCCTCATCATTTCCACCCTGTGCATCCCAGGTCGGATTGAAATTCCCAATCAGTGTTGCAAGCTCGTTTTTCTCCCCCGTGTTATCATTATGATCCAGCGGCTGCACAAAAGCCTCGTCAAACTCCTCTGCCAGCTCTTCCCCAAGGATCTCTGCACCGACTGCTTCCCACAACAATCCAAACGCAGCGTATGGCACACCGTTTTCCCGGACTCTGCTGTCCCTCTGATGATGGTCATACGCACCTCTTCCAATATCAAACACAATTCCATCGAAATCGTCCGGCACACGATTTCCACGTAAAATCGTAATTTCCGGATTTATATAAAATAAAAGTGCTGCCGAAAACACATCATCCGCATGAAATTTTCCTCCATGCGTAAATGACCTGGCATCTTTTTTCTTAATCTGCTCCATTAATTCGTTCATTGCAAAATTCTTCTTTCTTTTCTGTGATTATTCTGAAATTTCCTCGATCAAAACTTTTCTGTTTATTACGCCTTTTTTCAATTGCATGACATACACATGAAAATCCAGCGTATCCTTTGCGGTCGTAAACGGCTCTTCGTGCAGTACCTCCGCATGGATTCCCGCACGCTCCAATTCTTCTTTCCGTTTTTCTGCCCGGCCTAAAAGTTTCCCGATATTTTCATCCTCTTTTTCGCCAAAAGATCGATTAGGATAAACGGATGTCGCTTTTTTCAACCTCTCTGTGATCAGATCCACTACTTTTGCATGCGCATTCCGATGTAATAAAACCGCAAGATACCTTGCAACAACAGGATATGGATACCTTTCATAAAAATGTATCCATTTTTTAATTTTTCTGTCACCCACCTGCTCTGCCATCTCTTTCATCAAGGAAAATGCACCATCCGACGGTATCCATGGATTGTCTCGCGGCACAATGTACTGCTTTGAAACCGCCGGATAACAGGTATAATTCAGAGGTGGAAAATAGGCTAACTGCACGAGTTTTCGTTCTTCCTCATTGCAGACAGCCTCACCAAGATACTCATATTTATCCCATAATACCGCAATACGAAATTCCAGTTGCCGCAGATTTTCATAACCTTTTCTCCAAAAATGCGCAATATCACCATAATTATACAGATTTGTTTCCAGCTCCAGCGTTTTAAAAAGGATAGTGACAACACAATCCTCCTCTTCCTGTCGGACAACAAGTGCGTAATCATCCCCATCGCGATAAAAAGAGGCCTCAATAGCCCCTTCATAATCTTCTTTGTATGTACCTGTCATTCTTGCTTCCTTAAAAACAAGAAAGCTTTCTATCGTGTCATTCATCTGATATACCAGACGAATATCTGTTTTATCCGTGTTCTTTTCTTTTGCTCCTGTCTGATCCGGCAGCAAAAGTTCAAATTCATTCTGGCTTAACAGCCTTTTTAACATCTCAAATGTATCCAATGAGAGTCTCCTTTTTCCTGTTGCAATACTTTTTATTCATTATATAAAAATCCCTCCGGCTTGTCTATATGCGCAGCTTTCTTTTTATTGCCCTGCGCTTTTCGTCATGCCGTGAGGGATGAGTCGTAGCTGTCGTCCGCGATCTGGATGACAAATTCTTTTGTATAGCCTGCAATCTGCGGAATTTTTTTCTCGTCCAGCTGTTGTATAAAATCCATTTGAAATCCATGCATTTCAATGATTTTTTTTGCAATCGAAAGTCCTAGTCCGCTTCCACTTCCACTTTTTCTGGATACATCTCCTTTTGTAAATGGTTCAAATAAATGTTCCGCAAGCTCGCCCGGAATTCTCCTGCCACTATCTGCTACAAGAATATAAATGTATCCATTTTTCCGGTACATGCCAATCTTTATATGCGTACCACTCTCATTGTGCTTCATTGCATTATTCAAAAGATTCGTGATCACTCTGGAAAACTGGATTGAATCAACGGATACCGAAACCACTTCTTCCGGAATATCAATCTCGAATTCCATCCCTGCATCTTCAAAGTCTGCATAAATGAGTGCAGCATTTTCACGTAACAGTTCACTCAGATCTGTTTCTTTTCTGTCCAGTGAAAAACCTTCACTGTCTAATTTTACATACTCAAATAATAAATGGATCAGATCGTTCATCCTTGCCGACTTATTCTGTATTGCCTGCAAATACTCCAACTGTTTCTCCGGCTCCACCACCATTCCGTCTGCCAGTGCTTTTGCATAACCGTTAACCGTGGTCATCGGCGTTCTGAGATCATGTGCAATGTCTGATAGCATCAGATTTCTTTTACGGTCAAACTCTTTCTGTTCCTCCTCCCTCTCTCTCTGGATCTGACGAAACTCTTTAATCGTTATTTTTGCAAAACAAACTGCCCCTAACACATACGGGGTTAAAATTACCAACACTACTACAAAAGCAACCAGAAAAAGCAGAATTGCCTGCCCTCTGTTTAATTCATAAAAAGAAAAATTAGTTTTTCCAGCGGAAACGGTATGCATGAAATTTTTTTGCATTTGTTCCAAAGCCGCCTGTACCATCTCATGAAGCGGTGATGGAAACATTGCATTCAATGCTCCTAAGATCAGTAACATTAAAACTGCAGACAGGAAGAAGATCACGCCGGAGCCGAGCAAAAGCGGATTTTCTTCCACGCCCGGAAAAAAATATAGCAGTACGTTAGGCAGCACAAATCTGTTGACCAGAAAAGTCAACAGATATTCCACAACTCCAACAACTGCTAGTATTTCAATAAATTTTTTGATCAAAAACCACTGTAAATCATTCTGTTTCTTCATTTACTTCTCCAAGCGATATCCCAGACCACGGATTGTCTGAATATAAGCGGAAGGATTATCATCCAGTTTTGCCCGCAGCTTACTGATGCAGACCATAATGTTATTGTCTGCCACAATATAATCTTCCCCCCATCCATGTTCATAAATCTGCTGTTTTGTAAAGACTTTGCCCGGATGCTTCATTAACAGTTCCATGATGCGATATTCCACAGAGGTCAGCTGTATGATTTTGTCTCCTTTTTTCAGAGTACACGCGTCCTGATTCAATACCAGATCCCGAACAGCTAAATTTCCCTCCTGAACCACTTTTGTTCCAAGAGAATAAAAACGCCTAATGTTAGAATTCACTCTGGCAACTGCCTCTAAAGGATTGAACGGTTTTGCCAGATAATCGTCTGCTCCCAGATTTAATCCCAGGATTTTTTCCGAATCTGCGTCCTTCGCTGACAAAATGATCACTGGAATATTACTCTCTTTGCGAATCTGCTGCAATACATGATAGCCGTCTATCTTCGGCATCATAATATCCAAAATACATAATGCCGGCTGCTCTGCCCGCAATAAATCGAGCGCCCGCTGTCCGTCCTCCGCTTCTATTACATGATAGTTTTCATTTTCCAGATAAAGCCGGAGAAGATTTCTGATCTCCGGCTCATCATCTGCGATCAAGATTTTGTAATCCATCCGTAGTTGTTCTCCTAATAATCCGTTCTGTCCTCAAACGGCTGATTGATATTCTGATTTTCAAATCTATTCGGCATCTCTGTTGTCTGCTGATTCATTGCAGTATTCTGCTGGTAAGGTGCCGGATTCTGAATCTGCTGATACGGAGTTCTGTATCTTAAAGCTTCATATAATGCGGCATGTGTTCCATCTTTGTATGGCTGCACATAAAAGATTCCCAGGATTCCCATTGTCATTCCAGATAAAATATCCCATCCAATGAATGATAAATCCAAAACAAATGCATTCCATTTCTGTCCCTGCATCATTCTCTTACTCTCTGCAAATGCCTCCTCTTTTGTCATCTGTGGATTGTCTGCCAGCAGATATGGGATCATCTGGTATTCATATGACTTTACAATGCCAGGAATAATAAAAAGCATTGACCACAAAACAGTATACAGATCACGGAAAAACATTGTCTTTGCAATATTTTTATAATTGTTATCAAATGCGTATCCGGCATTTCCCACTAAAGCTGCCTCATTGAGGTTTCTTAAATAGAAACGTTTACATCCCACTTCCAATGGATTAAAAATAAATGCATCCAAAAGAATTGTAACAGTCATAATGATCACAAATACAATCATAAAGATCACAACAAAAATGACTCCTGCAAAAAGAAGTGCTGTATGATCTGTATTGTCATAGACATCATTCATCCCATACCAGATGTCATCTGCGTCATCATAAAAATCATCATAGGAGTCCGAGGTAATATCACTTCCGTCACTTCCTAAAGCTGATGACATAGCCGAACCTGCACTTCCTGCGCCACTGCCGCCTCCTATCAAAAGCGCCAGCAGTAAACTGATCAGCACACTTCTCCAATAGTTTCTTTTAAATGCAAACTTTGCTCTGTCTTTTAATTCCGCTCTCGTCCACATATTTTTTCCTCCTCTTATCTTTGATGATGCCATCTTAACACGTAAATCTTACTTTCCAACTCGAATAACCTTAAGGTTACCTTAATTCATTGTTTCCAGTAATTTATCTTTTTTATTATACCATCTTATGGAATTTTCCGCATTAAAAAGGATTCATAAAATCTGCATATACAAAAATAGCCTTAAACCCTTGATTTTTCAAGAATTTAAGACTATTTAGCATACGTGCGCGAGAAGATTCGAACTCCCGACACCTTGGTCCGTAGCCAAGTGCTCTATCCAGCTGAGCTACGCACACATATTATTTAGTTTGTTGAGCTCTTGTTCGCTGCAACGATGTATATGATACCGCAGGTTTGCCGTTTTGTCAACACTTTTTAAAAACTTTTTCACAAAAATTTTTGCAGATTTTGCAGATGGCCGAAAAATGGCTTAAATACGCCATTCTCCGGCCATGTATTCCATTTATGACAGCATGCTTTTATACCGTTCCCAGCAGATAATTGATAAACTGCTGCGCGGTACGTCCGGAAATTCCGCCATGGCTTAACTCCCATTTGTTGGCTTCCGCGCGGAGTTCGTCATCTGACATGGTAAGACCTGCCCTGTGTGCCAGCTCTACCACGATATTGAAGTACTCCTTCTGGGATGGCTTGGAGTAATTGATGGTCACGCCGAAACGGTTTACCAGGGACAGCTTCTCCTCCATGGTATCGGAACGGTGCATGCCGTTCTGGCTCTCCACATCGTCGCGGTCACTCCAGTTCTCCTTGATCAGATGTCTGCGGTTGGAGGTTGCATAGATCAGGATGTTGTCCGGCTTGGTCTCCACGCCGCCCTCAATGACGGCTTTCAGAAACTTGTACTCCACTTCGTGTTCCTCAAACGACAAATCGTCGATGAAAATCATGAAGCGGTAGTTGCGGTTCTTGATTTTTGCAATCACCTGCGATAAAAGCCCAAACTGGTGCTTGTAGATTTCAATCATCCGCAAGCCGCGGTCAGCGTATTCGTTCAGAATCGCCTTGACGGAGGTGGATTTGCCCGTGCCCGCGTCGCCGTAGAGCAGCACGTTGTTCGCCGCGCGCCCCGACACGAACGCTTCCGTGTTCTGTCGAAGCTCCTTCTTCTGCGGCTCGTAGCCAATCAGGTCGGAGAGCAGGACAGAATCAATGTTGTTGATGGCGTTGAGCGTAAACGAGCCGTTTGCATCCTCCTGAATGCGGAATGCTCTGTTCAAGCCGAACATGCCCACGCCGCAGTCACGGTAGTGCGCCGTCACGAGGTCGAAAATCTCGTTCTCGTCCTTTGCGCCCGCGATGGCGGCGGACAGCGCCCGCACCTTTTCTGATACCGTGCGGTAGTACATCTGCGCCTTTTTCGGGATGGCGGTGTAATTCTCCAGCACGGTAAAGCAGTCGATGCCCAAATCCTGCTCGATGGGGGCGAAATCGAAGTCAAACAGGCGCTTGAAAACGGCAAAATCCGCCTTGGCGAAGTGGTTGACGCTGCCGTCGCTTGCGCCGACCCGCTCACAGGTCAGCGAGAAGCTGTTCTCGTTCATCATCAGCACGAACGTCAGGTAGTCATGCCACAGATTGCAGTTGAAGCCGTAGCGCGTCGCTAAATCCAGCAGACGCTTGACCTGCTGATAAATGCGCGACACCAGCACCGGCT
>ERZ772880.3190-NODE-3190-length-11473-cov-6.477229_pt1 | contig 11473 bp, 8 predicted proteins | sample MGYA00580577_ERZ772880 | MGnify/ENA primary metagenome ERZ772880 (study PRJEB29015, sample SAMEA2737705) | human gut metagenome | biome: human gut; feature: human-associated habitat; material: faeces | place: China | collected 2012 ... | reverse complement strand
GGCTTCCAGTCCCAAATTGAATTTCTTTCCATGACTGATGATTTCTTCCACTACACGCGGGTCAGGATGACCAGTGCACGCCGTTCATTCTGATCAGGAAAAAACAGTAATTTCCCCCTGCGGGGGAAGCGTGTTGTTTCCCTGCTGGCAGGGGAACGGATAAGGGAGGGATATCTCTTTTTCGAAAAGAGATATCCCTCCCTTGCACCCTCCCAGAGAAAATTCACATTGCAAGCGAGCTGCTCGAAGAGCTGCGGCGTTTGCCGATTGCACTGCCCATAGCGCGGCGAAGCCGCGTTTAGCACTGCAATACGATTTGCCTCTGCTACTATCATCCGCTGCCGCTCTGCCTGCAATACGTTTCCCTTTATCTATTTCCTTCTATGGGAATGTTTGCTGGGATGATGGATTCCACCAGACTTTCGTTTAGATGAGGGAGCGTCAGCGAGGATAGAAGTCAGTCAAGTCGTTTAGATAGAACGCCTGGCAGGCATTTCATTCCGCAGGCATAAGAGTTGTTCAAGTCTGAGACTTGCAATGCAAACGCCTTTCTTTTGGACGGTCACACCGCCCGTTTTCTTTCTCGGGAAAGAAAATGGGGGGTGTGGTTCTGCCGCCCGCAGGCGGCATTTTCTTCCTTGCCAAACGGCAAGAATTGTTGTATGCTTACATGCATAATGTGAAGCCGTATGGGTGAAGATTCTCTCGGAAATGTTACCGAATGGTAGCATAAATCCGAGGTGATTTCATGTATTTCCAGCGGCTGGAAGATCTTCGAGTTGACAACGATAAGACGCAGATCGAGATCGCCGAATATCTCAATCTGAATCGCAACGTTTATTGGCGATATGAAAAGGGCGAGCGTGAGATCCCTGTGTGGGCGGTCATCAAGCTCGCCGACTACTACCGCGTCAGCACCGACTACTTGCTCGGGCTGACGGACGACCCTGCGCGCCGATGAGGGTACTGGCGATCTTCTGCGCGGCGTTTGCGGCGGGCGTTGCGCTCTCGCAGTATTTACTGAGTGCGCAGTGGGCGCTCATTTTGTGCGGCGTGTTTGCCGCGGCGGCGCTTGTCATGGGACTTTGTGGCTGCGCAAACAAGCGCGGGGACTGGGCAAAGCGCGCGTTTTTGTGCGCGCTGGGCTTATGCTTTGCGTTCGGGTACAACACGCTTTATGCGCATTTTATCAAAGCGCCGAACGACGCGCTGCTCGGCACGCAGGACACGGTTGAGGTCGAGCTTTTGGGCTATGCCGAGGAGACGAGCCACGGCGCGAAGGTCACGGTGAAGATCCTGAACCGCGGCCTGCCGGGGCGTGCCATCTACTACGGCGACGCGGAGCTTATGGACCTCGAGCCCGGCACGCACGTGACGGCGGAGGCGCTGTTCAACAGCGCGACCGACCCGACGGGGAAGGGACTGCAACTGCGCAACTTCACAGCCAAGGGCGTCTATATCCTGCTCTATCAGCGCGGCGACCCGACTTATGACGACACAAACGCGGGCGCGCTCAAGTATCTGCCGCAGCGCATCGCAAGGACGCTCGGTGAGACCATTGAGCGCAGCTACAGCGAGCGCGAGGGTGCATTTCTGCGGGCGCTGCTGCTGGGCGACAAGAAATATCTCGACGAGGAGGACGCGAGCAACTTATCCGAGGTGGGCCTTTCCCACGTGATGGCCGTCTCGGGTCTGCACTGCTGCTTTCTGGCGTCGCTGATCGGTTCGCTGATGGGCGATAAGCGGAAAAAGCTCCGCTGCGCCGTGACGATCCCACTCATTTTTCTCTATGCGTTCGTCACAGGCCTGACGCCGAGCATCCTGCGCGCGTGCATCATGATCTCGATGGGCATGATCGCGCCGCTTCTGGGGCGCGACAACGACCCGCCGACGTCCATCTCGTTTGCGCTGCTGCTCATTTTACTCAAAAATCCGTTCGCCATCGCAAGCATCAGCTTACAATTATCGTTTTCCGCGGTGTCGGGCATTATCTGGCTGACGCCGAAGCTCACGAAGCGCGCCCACGGCAAGCACAAGCTTGTGCGCGCGGCGCTGCTGTCGTTTTCGACGACGCTCGGCGCGATGGTGTTTTCCACGCCGCTTGCGTGCTACTATTTCGGAACGCTCTCCATCGTGTCGCTTTTGAGCAACCTGCTTTGCCTGTGGCTCGTGAGCGTCGTGTTCGCGCTGGGATTACTTTCGGTACTGATCGCGGCGGCTGTGCCGCAGCTCGGCGCGGCCTGTGCCTTTGTGCCGGCGCTCGGCATTCGCGCCGTGCTCGCCATCGCGGGACTTTTGGAGGAACTGCCGTTCCACGCCATCTATTTCAACACCGCGTTTTCCGTCGCGTGGCTTGCGTACGTGTACGCGATCTTCATTGCCTGCGCGCTGGCAAAGCGCGGGAAGTACCGTTATTTTGCGGCGGTGGGGCTTTCCGTCCTGTCGCTCTTCGCCGCGGCAAAGGTCAATGCCCTACACTATGAACAGGGCGGGCTGAACGTCGTCGCGCTCGACGTGGGGCAGGGGGAGAGCGTGCTGCTCATTTCCGAGGGCCACGCGGCGCTCGTGGATTGCGGCAGCAAAAATTCCTACATCGACGCCGGCGCGATCGCGGCGGACTATCTGCGCTCCGCAGGGGCGACGCTCGACTCCGTGGTGCTGACGCATTATCACGAGGACCACGCCAACGGCCTTGCCGCGCTCTTTGCGCGCGTGGATGTCGATACCATCTACCTTGCCGATATCGACGCGGGCGAGGGTGACCGCGATGAGGTCGAAGCGCTCGCCGAGCGCTACGGCGTGAACATCCACTATGTCACCGAGGTGATAGAGGTCACGAACGGCGCGTCGACAATGAGCATCTATCCGCCGCTCGGCGAGAAGGGCGCAAACGAGCTGGGCCTGACGATTTTGTGCTCGCTCGGCGACTTCGACACGCTCATCACCGGCGATATGGACGCGAAAACCGAGACGAAGCTCGTCGAGACCTATGATTTACCGGATATCGAAGTGCTGCTCGTCGGACATCACGGCTCGAAGTATTCCACCGGTACGACGCTGCTCGAATCGGTGACGCCGGAGGCCGGCGTCATCAGCGTGGGCGACAACAGCTACGGCCATCCGACCGAGGAGGCGCTGCTGCGCCTGACGGACGCGGGCATGACGGTCTACCGCACGGACATGCAGGGCAATATATTGATCACAGTGGACTGAGAGGACTTCATGGCAGAGAGAAAAACGCCCAACAAGGGCTATCAGAAATTGAAAAGCGACCTGAGCGCGGGCAATATCGGTCAGGTCTACATCTTTTACGGCGAGGAGAGCTATCTGCGCGAATACTACCTCGGCGAGATCAAAAAAAAGCTCGTTCCCGCGGGCTTTGAGGAGTTCAACTACCACCGCCTGAGCGGCAAGACGCTGACGATGCAGGAGCTGAACGAGGCGGTCGAGGCGATGCCGATGATGGCCGAGCGCACGCTCATCGTGGTAACGGACTGTGACCTTTTTAAGCTCCCCGAGGAGCAGCGCACGGCACTCATCGCGCTGCTCAATGACTTTCCGCCGTACTGCTGCCTCGTGTTTGTGTATGATCTCATTGAGTATAAGCCGAGCAAGACCTATAAAAAGCTCTATGAGGCGCTCGACAAAAACGCACAGAGCGTCAAGTTCGAGGCACAGGAGCGCAGCGACCTCATCAATTGGATCGGGCGGCGCTTCCGCGCGCTCGGTAAGGGTATCGACGCGCAGACGGCGGAGCATCTGATCTTCACCTGCGGCGCGCTGATGACCGGCCTTGTGCCGGAGATCGAGAAGATCGGCGCCTACGCCAAGGGAAAGAACATCACGACCGACGACATCAACGCCGTGGCCGATCCTGTGCTCGACGCGGTGGTGTTCGATATGACGAACGCCATCACGAAGCGCGACTACGGCCGCGCGTCGGAGCTTTTGGGTCAGCTGCTCAAAAAGCAGGAGGAGCCGTTTGTGATCTTGGCCGTTATCAGCAAGGAGCTGCGGCGCATCTACACCGCGCGCATCGCGCTCGACAACGGCAAGGACAAGCTCTGGCTCATGGAGCTGTGGGGGATGCGGTCAGACTATCCCGCGCGCTTACTGATGGAGGCGGCGCGCAAAACGACGAGCGAGTGGTGCAGCCAGAGCCTTCTCATGTGCCAGCGGCTCGACCAACGCATGAAGAGTGAAAAGGGCATCGACAGCGAGGGTGAGCTCAAGCTGCTGCTGATGCGCCTTGCACAGGGGAAGTGAATCTATGGCAAAGCCGAAGGTAAAGGAAGTCATCGTCGTTGAGGGGCGGTACGACAAAAACACGCTCTCGCAGGTCGTGGACGCGGTCATCGTGGAGCTCGGCGGCTTCGCCGTGTTCAACGACAAGGAAAAGCAGGCCTTTTTGCGAAAGCTCGCCAAGGAGCGGGGCATCATCCTCTTCACCGACCCCGACGGCGCGGGATTCGTGATCCGTAACCGCGTCAAGGGCAATATCCCCGAGGGTCGTGTGCTGCAAGCCTACGTACCGGACATCTACGGCAAGGAGAAGCGCAAGCGCAAGGGCGGCAAGGAGGGCAAGCTCGGCGTCGAGGGCATGAAGCCGGAAATTTTGCTTGACGCCCTCCGCCGTGCGGGCGCGACCATTGATGAAAAAAGCACTGTAAAGGGAAAATCCATCACAAAAGCAGACCTCTATGACCTGGGCCTGATCGGCCCGGACAGCGTGGAAAAGCGCAAAGCGCTGTGCAAAAGGCTGGAGCTGCCGGAGCATTTGAGCACAAATGCGCTGGTGGAGGTGCTCAATTTGCTGATGAGCAGGGAAGAGCTGGAAAACAAGATCGCCACCCTCACCGGCGGACGTGCCGCTGAAGAAGTGGTGTTCCACTCCATCACCACCGGCGCTTCCAATGATATCGAGCAGGCCACCAAGCTGGCCCGCGCCATGCTGACCCGCTACGGCATGAGCGATGAATTTGACATGGTGGCACTGGAGACCGTCAACAACCAGTATCTGGGCGGCGACACTTCCCTTGCCTGCTCTGCCCAGACCCAGTGCGAGATCGACCAGAAGGTGGTGGAGCTGGTCAAGGCCCAGCACGCCAAGGCTGTGCAGATCCTGACCGACAACCGCGCAAAGCTGGATGAGCTGGCCCAGTATCTGTACCAGAAGGAGACCATCACCGGCGATGAGTTCATGGAGATCCTGAACCGGGAGAAATAATTTTTACCCCCCTGCAATAAACAAGCCGCCCGTTCCGTATTCATTACAGAACGGGCGGTTTTTCGTCCATAGTACAGGAGGTATATTTCTTATGAAGATTCTGAATACAATGCTGGGCCGTCAGGCCATTGCCGCAGCCCTGGTGCTGTCCCTTGCCATCCCCATGAGCGTCGGCGCATTTGCCGAGGAGCCTGCCGCTGCAGCTGCCGCCGATGACACCGTTGTTGCAGGCTATCTGCCCCCGCAGGACGAAAGCGTGATGCTTCAGGGCGAGATCGCGCTGCACAGCGGCGACGTTGCCGTGGGTGAGACCGACCCCGCCTACGGCGGCTACGGCGCACCGGAGGGTGACCCCATTCAGGGCGACATCATGCTGATCTCCGCTGACGAGGCAAAAACCACCGAAGCCCGGTACACCGTCAAGGGCCTGCTGGGCCGTCAGGTCCTTTACACCGCCCGGCAGGAGGGCCGGGTCCTGACGCTGGACGTGCCGGACTGCGCCGCCACCTTCCGCACCACCATTCAGGACATGAAGACCCTGATGGATCAGGGCGTATCCACGCTGGTGCTCACCACGGAGAAGGGTTCCACCACCCTGAACCTTTCCCTGCTGTGCGAGGGCCAGACCGACACCCAGCGGGTGGTGCTGCGGCAGCTGGGCAACAGCGCTTTCCTGACGGTCGGCCTGCGCTGCCGCCGCGACCTCATCGTGGGCCGCTGAGTGGGCTGTGTTCCCCTTTCCTGAAGCTTAACAAAACACAGCAGGAGCGCTCTGCCGGTATGACCCGGTGGGGCGCTCCTGCTGTGTTTGGGATATATCAGAGGATGTCAAATTTTACTGCGCATTCTGCTTGAGGTCCTGTGCCTTCTTCCAAGCACGCAATACGCTGATCTTGGTGACCATGTTGTCCGGATAGAACTTCACCTGTTCAGGGGGCAGCTCTGTATCCTGATCGTTCAGGTCAGGCAGGAGGTCGTGCTCCATGGCCCAGCGGGCAGCATGCTGCAGATCCATATCCTGTTCTTCCTGGCCAACATCGGGGTAGAGGATCTCAGATTCCGGCATAGGCTTGCCTGCATCCTCCCACAGCATCATTGCAAGAGCACTGCGGTTGCTGGGGAAGTAAGGCAGACCCCACATCTTGCCCACAAGATCGGTGCCCAGCGTGTAGCCGACCAGTGCGCCGCCAGCCACAACAGCCGTACCGACAATGATGGGGCCAACAACATCAGAACCATCCTCAATGTCAGCGCTGCGGTACTGTACAGCCACATCCACATCATCATTCATGGTAAAGGTAATGGACTCAGCCTTGTAATCCTGACCCTGCGGCAGGTCAAAATTGCCGGTAGACCAGAGATCAAACACCATACCCTCGGGAACCTTCGTCTGGTCCAGCGTCACGGTGACTTCTGCACCATCCGGCACAAGGCAGGTCTGCTTGCCGCTGGCCTCGTCGGTGCTGGTTTCCAGTGTATCGGTCACATCAATGCCGCCGTTTTTCACAGCAAAGGTGCCGCCGGTCACGGTCAGGGTATGATTGACGACAGGCTCATCCTTCTTCCACTGTGCCGTAAACACTTCATCACCCGTCAGGACAAGCTCCTTCCCGGCTTTATAGAGCGTACCGTTAAGGCTCAGCCATCCAGCAAACTGGTAGCCTTCTCGTGTGGGAGCTGCTGCAAGCGTCACGCTCTCCTTTTCACGGGAAAAAACATCGCTGTAATTGGCAGTTGCGTCACCAACGCCTTCATTCAGGTTGTACTGGAGGCGGTACACACTGGCAGTTTCCTGATGTTTTCCCAACTCCCGGTGGCAGTAATCGCAGGTCTTCGTTACATCCCGCCACTCATTTCGCTCGTCGAACTTTTTCCACTCCGAAGGGGTGTAGGTAAAGGCCTTGTCATGCTCACCATCGGTATAGGAGTGTGTCTTCATCTCGCCGCCTTTCCAGACCGGCTCCACACTATTGTTCCAGTACACTTCTGTGCGGCCGCTGTTGGATGCCGTTTTACCGCCAAAGCCAAACACCTGCGAGCAGGTCGTTGTATCCCGGGCAGCCGTGACATTGGGATCGGTGATATTGATGATGTAGTTACAGTTGCTGTCGTTGATGTTCAACGCAGTCTTAGTGCTAGTGAACCTTGATACGAAAGGTGCGAACTTGGAATTCACGGTGCAGTTTTCAAAATTAACCGTCACATCATAGCCAGGGTCACCCTGACGATAAACATTTATGGTTTTACCTGTGGAATTGAATGTGCAATCTCTGAATGTGTACGTTTTTCCTGTATAGGTCCACAAAGAATAATTTGTGCTGCTGATTCCAGACTCTGTTGTGCCGGGAGCATTGAAGGTAACATTGTCAAATGTAGTCGATATATAGCCCCAGTAATCCGCACGCCCATTGAAAACACAATCTTTCAACGTGATATTCTTGACACGAACGTAGCCCTGTGTATCTTCGGCTTTGATGGTTCCGTCCGGATATACACTGCCGATAAGCGTCATATCCTGGAAAGTGATGCTATTGCTGCCGTCAAAACTGTAATCGCACCAGCCATCAGACCCATAGGGTGCCTGCGGAGCCTGAATTTGCCACGTTGTTTTGTCAGGCCCCTTACCCACAAAGGTCAGGCTCTTTTTCGTTACTTTCTGTTGTGTATCGCCCAGCGAGTATACGCCCTCGCCAAGGGTGATGGTAGCCCCTTCCCCGGCTGCCGTTACAGCAGCTTCCAAAGAGGGATAGCCCGTTTCGCCGATCCATGCCACATCCGGTTCTCCGGTGCCGGTCGTGCCATCCGCAAAAGCCAGCATGGGAAGCATCTGAAGCATCATTGCCACTGCCAGCAGGGCCGCCAAAAACCGGTTCTGACTTTTCTGTTTCAACTTTCTTCATTCCTTTCATCGCTATTTGCATTTTTGCAACGGATTCCCCGCAAGGAACCCTCCAGATTCCTACCGCACTGTCACCTCCCCTGTAGGTTCCATTTTCCGCATTGCAGGTCTCAGCAAGGCTGCTGAGTGCTTTGTTCTCAAAGGAATTTCTTGTCATTTCATTATACCCCCCCCCCCCTAAATTAAAATCAAGTACTTTGAAAACTTTTGTCAATATTCACAAATCAGGGTTCCTCTTTCGGTCATTTCCACGAAACTGCCTTTGACAAAGAAAAAAGCGGCCTGTCAATGACTGACAAGCCGCAAAATATTGCCCTATTCCAAATAAAAAGTTGCTGACTGCATCTGGCCCAGCTTTTTTGCCGCAAACAGCAGAAGCCCCCCGCCGGTTCCGGCAGGGGGCTTCTGCTGTGGCAGTTTATGGGTAAACAGAGAGTGGATATCAATTGAGAATGGGATTCAGGATCTCGACCAGTGCATGATACTGGGTGGCGTAGGCTTCTGCGCCGTCCTTGGGGCGGCCCGGCTCGGCCATCTCGGACTTCATCTTCTCGACGATCGGGTTATTCTCAAACTGGAGCTTCTGGCTCTCACCGCCTTTTGCTCCCGGTGCAAAGAAATCAAACATTGCCAGATGGGGCTCCAGTGTCAGGAAGCCGTGGTAGCCCTCCTCGCAGAAAGCCCGGCGAAGCAGCTCAGGGATCTTGCCAAGGCCGGTGCCTGCGGGCACATTCAGCAGGCAGCCGGGCAGAGCATCCTTGATGTGGATATAAGCGATCTGGTCATGGAGCAATTCCCAGCACTCCGCGGTGTCCTGCTCACACTGAACAAAGTTGGCAAAATCGAACGCCGCCTTGAAGTGGGGGCAGGCCAGCCGGTCGAACAGCAATTTGCAGCGGGCACCGGTATCTCCGTAGATGCCCTTCTCGTTTTCATGGAGCAGGACAACGTCATGCTTCTCCGCGATCCGGATAAACTGACGCAGCTTATCCAGCACCACATCGGTATAGCTGTCTGCATCAGCATCCTTAGGGATGAGGAAGCTGAACATCCGGATGAAGGAGCAGTCCAGCAGCTTGGCCGTTTCGCAGAGTGTTTCCAGCTGCTCCAGCTGCTTGGCAAAGCCCTCTTCATCGTCCACTTCCACCTTGCCGATGGCCGTACCCAGGCTGGAAACGCCCACGCCTGCGGCCCGCAGCTTTGGCAGAAGAACGGTGCGCACTTCCTCAGGAGTGTAATCGGCAATGCCCTTGTGCTCGGCGCTGCGGATGCAGATATACTTCATCCCCAGATCCGTCACCGTTTTGAGCTGCTGGTCAAAGTCCTGGCTGATCTCATCCGCAAAACCGGAAATTTTTTCGTAAACGCTCATAAGACACACCTCATTCAACGATCTTTGTTTTCCGAACTTAACAGCACTGTTTCTGGCTTGTAGTATACCACTTCCCCGGAAGCTGTGTTATAAAAATCGAAGGAAAATATCAAAATTCAAAGAACGTTCACAAATTCAACGTAACCGCCAAACAAGGAGGCAAGTTCTTGTGCAATCTAACGAAAAAGAAAAAGTTCTCCAACTTTTTTCGGAGAGTGGGCGAGAAAACGCGGAGGGCAGGAGGGGCTGACACCCCGCCAGTACCGCCTGCAGCAGCGGCAGCTGGGGAAATAACAGCAGAAGCCCCCCGTCGGTTCTCCCGGCGGGGGGCTTCTCTGTATGCGAATGGGGAGTTACTTCTTTGCCAGGTACTTACGGATATCGATGGCCACAGCCACGATGATGACAAGGCCCTGGACGATATAGGTGTAAGAGGAGTTGACGTTCATAAACTGCAGAGCGACCTTCATCAGCTCAAAGACCAGAACGCCGACCAGAATGCCGGGCACGGTGCCGACACCGCCGGTGGTGGAAACGCCGCCGATGGTGGAAGCCGCAATGGCATCCAGCTCATAGCCCTGTGCAGTGTTGACGGATGCGCCGCCGGACTTTGCAGCCAGCAGGCAGCCTGCCAGACCGAACATGCAGGAAGCCAGGATGTAGATGCGGATCTTGGTGGCGTTGACGTTGACACCGGCCACCTCAGCAGCAGCCTCGTTGCCGCCGATGGCGTACATGTACTTGCCGTGACGGGTCTTGTTGTACAGGAACCAGAAGCAGACAGCCACGATCAGGGCGATCCAGATCAGCACGGGGACCTTCAGGATGGTGTTGGAGGCCAGAGAGGTGAAGTCCTTGTTCAGGGAGCCGATGGGGGTACCGCCGGTGTAGACCAGGCAGATACCGTAGACCACCTGCTGCATACCCAGGGTAGCGATAAAGGGCTGGACCTTCAGGTAAGAAACGACCAGACCGTTGCACAGACCCACGATGGCGCAGATGGCAATGACCAGAATGAACACCACAGGGGTGGGCAGAGTGGGCATGTTGGGGTAGAACTTACCGGCAGCGCCCTCGGTCTGCGCAAAGATGCAGGCCAGGCAGGCAGCAAAACCAGCCAGACGGCCTGCGGACAGGTCGTTGCCGGTGGTGATCAGACAGCCGGAGATGCCCAGCGCGATGATGTAGCGGATGGACACGTTCTTGAACAGGTTGATCAGGTTTGCAGGTGCAAAAAAGTTCGGATGGATGATGCCGACGAACAGAGAGACGAGCAGCATCAGAACGATAATGGCGTTGTTGCCCAGCCATTTCTTTACGGATTTACCCGTTAATTTCTTGGTAGCTTCCACAATAGACAGCCTCCTTGTTTACTGATTGACCGCTGCCTTTTCCGGCGCGGTCTCAAACTGGGTAGCCAGCTCCATGATGTTCTCCTGGGTCGCGTCCTTGCCGTCGATGAAGCCGGTGATGCGGCCATCGCACATGACCATGACGCGGTTGGACATGCCAATGATCTCGCTCATTTCAGAGGAGATCATAATGATGCTCTTGCCCTGCTTGGCCAGATCGGCAATGATGCAGTAGATCTCGTACTTTGCACCAACGTCGATGCCGCGGGTGGGCTCGTCCAGGATCAGGACATCGGGGTTATTTGCCAGCCAGCGGGCGATCAGCACCTTCTGCTGGTTGCCGCCGGACAGGCTCTTGATCTGGGTCTTGGGGCTGGGCACCTTGATGGCCATCTTTTCCTTATTGGTCGCCACCAGATCCAAGATCTTCTTGTCATCCAGCATGATGGGGCCCTTGCGCAGAGCGTCCAGCGATGCAATGGAGATGTTGTCGGCCACGCTCAGCACACCCATGATGCCGGTTGCGCGGCGGTCCTCGGTCAGCAGAGCCACGCTCTTCCGGATGGCATCGCGGGGCTGCTTGATGTTGACCTCTTCACCCTTGATCCACACCTTACCGGAGG
>ERZ772880.3185-NODE-3185-length-11484-cov-14.733485_pt1 | contig 11484 bp, 8 predicted proteins | sample MGYA00580577_ERZ772880 | MGnify/ENA primary metagenome ERZ772880 (study PRJEB29015, sample SAMEA2737705) | human gut metagenome | biome: human gut; feature: human-associated habitat; material: faeces | place: China | collected 2012 ... | reverse complement strand
GAGCGGTGCTTAAGCCGCAAGGCGGGAATTGTGCGGTGTTGCCTTATATAAAAGGGCGAAACACAGATTGAAATAAAAGAATGGATCACTGGTGCGCGGGGTGGCGTTTCAGGAAAGCGCGGTATTCCCGGTACCAGCACTGGGGGCAAAGGCTCTGATACTCTACAGCATCCACTGTGTCAATCGCAACCTGGGCGCCCTCAAACACGAACTCGCCGTTTACCTTGCGGCCGTTGCAGGTGGCTTTGCGGCCGCAGGCACAGATGGTTTTCATCTCCTCGATCGTGTGGGCCAGCTCCAGAAGGCGGGTGGAACCGGGGAAACCGCGGTTCATAAAGTCCGCCCGCAGCCCATAGCAGATGACCGGAATGTTCAGGTCCACCGTGACCAAAAACAGCTGCTCGGCCTGCGCCGGGGTAAAGAACTGGCTTTCGTCACACAGCACACAGGCAGGGGCGCTGCCATGGGCGGCAGTATCGGCCCGGACGATATCCAGGATGTCCATGTCCGGGCTGACCAGCACATCCACCTTGTGGCTGACCCCCAGGCGGGAAACAATATGATCGCCACCTTTGGTGTCCACGCTGGCTTTCAGAATCAGCACCCGCATGCCGCGTTCGTTATAATTGAAAGCAACCTGCAAAAGCGCCGTGGTTTTGCCGCTGTTCATTGCGCCGTAACGGTAATATAGCTTTGCCATGTTTGGCTCCTTATTAAAATAAAGTGAAAAACAGCATGAAAATCGGGGTGTACCACAGGATCCTGCACCCATGCCGGGGCAGGCGCTGGGGTACACCCCGCCGGAAACAGTCATGCGCTGTGTGTTCGGCTTTTATTCATCATGGTTGCGCAGCCGGTAGCCAAGGCTCATCAGGCTGTCGCCCAAATGGACGTTTTCCACTGTGACCTGCGGATAAACGACCGAAAGATCATAGTGGCTGAAGTTCCAGAAGCCCTGAATACCCAGCCGAACCAGCTCGTCCGAAAGGTCCATGGCGCTCTGGCGCGGCACGCACAGCACGGCGACCACCGGCTTGTGCGCCGCACAGAAGCTTTCCAGCTCGGACAGTGGGCGGATGGTTACGCCGCTGATCTCCTTGCCCTCCAGGGCGGGGTTGATATCAAACGCGGCAATCAGCTTGTAGCCGTTGGTATCGCGGCTGATAAAGCTGGAGACCGCCGTGCCCAGGCGGCCAGCACCGATCAGCACGGTAGGCAGCAGCTCGCCGTTGCCAAACAGCAGTTTGCCAATCTCGGTAAGCAGCACATCCACCTTGTAGCCGATGCCCTGCTGGCCAAAACCGCCAAAACAGTTGAAATCCTGCCGCACCTGGCTGGCGGTGGTGCCCATCATGCGGGCCAGCTCGCTGGAAGAAATTTTATCACGCCCATCTGCCTGCAGGTTGCTCAAGTAGCGGTAATATTTGGGCAGCCGCTTGATCACGGGCAACGATGCTTTGTTTTGCATTGTTGATGACATAAAGACTAATCTCCCGTTCTCCGGGCAGGGGTAAAGGGAACACCCTGCCTCTTGTGTGATTCCGATGTAAATTCTAGTAAAAGTATAATCAATCTTGTGCCGATTGTCAATTTTTTATCTAAGTTTTTCCGCGCTTTTTTTGCTCAGTCGCGCCCCTCTGTGCATAAAAAAGCGTACCAGCGGGGCATACTGTCAGGGTATAGCCGGGTTTTGCACTGCCCGGCGCACCGATTTTGTCGGAAGGAAAGGACCCCCGCCATGCCAAACCGTACCCCAAAACAACAGCCCGCCCCCCATGCTGCCACGGACGCCAAGGATGTGGAACGCATGCGGCTGGAACATGACCTGATCACGGACAGCGGCATTGTGCCCGCCACCAAGGGTCGCCATGCCATTTATTGCCTGACGGTGATCGGCACCATTGAGGGCCACAGCCTGGCTCCTGATAACCAGAAAAGCACCAAGTATGAGCATGTGATCCCCCAGCTGGTGGATATTGAGGAGGACCCCGCCATTGAGGGGCTGTTGGTCATCCTAAATACCGTGGGCGGCGATGTGGAAGCCGGGCTCGCTTTGGCGGAGCTGATCTCCGGCGTCAGCAAGCCCAGCGCAACGCTGGTGCTGGGCGGCGGGCATTCCATCGGCATCCCGCTGGCGGTTTCGGCCCGCAAAAGCTTTATTGTGCCCACCGCCACCATGACGGTGCATCCGGTGCGCCACTCCGGCATGGTGCTGGGGGTGCCCCAGACCCTGCGCTATTTTGAGCAGATGCAGGAGCGCATCGTCAGCTTTGTGGCGGGGCATTCCGGCATCAGCGCCAGGCGCTTTACCCAGCTGATGCACAATACCGGGGAGCTGGTGATGGATATGGGTACCGTGCTGGGCGGGGAACAGGCTGTGGAAGAGGGGCTGATCGACGCCATCGGCAACCTGGGCGATGCGCTGCGCTACCTGTATGCCGAAATCGACGCCGGGAAAACCGGATATTGAGGGGGCGCTGCCCGCCAGTGGGCGGAAAGGCTTTGATGAAAATAGAAGGAGAAAGGGGTTTTACAAGCGGGCGTTTTCATGCTACAATATACCTTATGCTATAAGGGGCAGTATGCCCCTGCCCAAAACAGCACGGCACAGCCGCCGTGGCGGATGGCAGATAAAATCACTGCGCGGAAAGTCTCTTTATGCGGGGCCGCCGGATGCTGTTTAATGGCTGCCCGCTGCCAGATAAAAGGCGAACGAACTTTCGTTCAAAACGGGGGCAGGGCCCGCCGCGCCAAAGCAAATCAACAATGGCTGCCCGCTGAACAGGGTAGCCTGAACATACGCATATTATAGTAAAGAGGTAGGGAGAGCATGGCACGTTCAAGTTCCGCCAAAAACGGAAAAAACAGTAAAAACACATACCGCGCCTCCGGCAGCAAAAGCAGTAAAAGCAGCAGCTCCGGGGCCAGACACAACAGTTCGTCCTCCGGCAGCAAAAAGCGGATGTCCAGGCTGGAACAGCGCCGCGCCCAGCAGCAAAACCTGATCCGCAGCGTGGTGCTGGCCGGGTTTGGCATTCTGGCCATTGCGCTGGTGCTGGTGCCGGGGCAGAGCTTCTGGAATGTTCTACGCAGCTGGCTGTTTGGCACCTTTGGCGTGGTTACATATTTTGTCGGCCCGTTTTTGCTGTATCTGGCCTATCTGCTGGCATCCGGTTACCATGTGGGCACTTTCATTGGCAAGGTGCTGCTGTTGGCGGTGCTGCTGGCCGGTACGGCGGTCATCTTCTCGGACTTTAAGGTAGGGGATACCCCCTGGCAGACCGTCAAGATGCTGTTTGCCTGGGGGCAGCGCAAGTTCTGGACCGGCGGTGTGCTTGGTGTACCCATCGGTGCATCGCTGCTGGCCGTCTGTGGCCGTCCCGGTGCCAATATCGTCATGATTATTGTCATCCTGATGGGGCTGATGGTGTTTTTTGCCGTTACCCCGGTGGATGTGGTGCAGTTCATCAGCTATTATATTCAGGAGTTCAAAGCCCGCCGCGCCGCCCGTGCGGAGGAAGAAACCGCTTATGATACCCAGCTGTTTGGCCATGAAGCGGAGGAAGAATCCCTTGAAAACCTGACCGGCAGCCTGCCGCCCATGGCCGGTGAGTCTCCGGCCACGCCGCAGTCTGGCACCCGCCGCCCCTTTGATGTGGCCCCCTATCTGGAACAGGAGGAAGCCGCCCGCCGCAATGCGGCCCAGGCAAACCCTGCCGACCAGGTAGCCGCCGCGACGCAGATCGGACAGCCGGCGGCCCAGCCCCAGCAGACGTATACGCAGCCCGGCACCGCAACATACCCCGATATGCAGCGTGCCCAGGCTGCGCCCCAAGGCGTGCAGCACACCCAAAGCTTTGCCCCGCCCGCCCAGCATTCGGACTTTGATGTGGACCTGGGGCCGGATGCTTCCCAGCGCGCTTTGCAGAACGCCGTGCAGCATGACCCGCTGCAGAAAATTGAGATCGGCCCCGGCGGCACCTTTGGCCTTGACCCGCTGGAGCAGTTGAACCATCGCAAGTACCCCGCGCCCCAGCCGGAACCCCAGCCCCAGCCGCAGGAAGAAAGCTTTGAGCTGCACCTGGAACCGGAAGCCCAGCAGGCTGAGGAAGCCCCGGTGGAGGAAGACAGCCTGAATGACCTGATCCAGCGCGCCGTGACCGGGAGGGATACCCCCGTGGCCGGTGCCGATGTGGGCCTGCCCGATGAGGATGAAGCGGAAAGTTTTGAAACTCCGCTGACCCCGGAACCGGATGATAACGCACCTGCCGCCTCGGTGGAAGATTTTTCCACCCCGCTGGAGCCGGTAGAGGAATTGCCGGAACCGGATGACGTTGGCAGCAGCGAAAGCGCGGATAATTTTGAAACACCGCTGGTGCCGGAACCCACCCAGCCAGCGCCTGCCCCTGTTACAGCCATCCCCACATTGGGCGGCAGCTTTGACCAGGGCGGTTTCGATGCAGCCAAGGCTGCCTGGAACGCCGGAATTCCGGTATCGGATCTGCTCACCGGGCGGGTCAGCGTGCAGGCCCCGGCACCGCAGCCCACGGCCCAGCCTGCCGCCGCTGCGCCTAAAGTATACAGCGTAACGGATGAACGCCGCCCCGGCAGCCCCAACCGGCTGCGGGTATCTTCCAGCATGGGCAATTCGGCTTCGGCTCCCATCTCCAGCCCGCCCAGCGTGGCCAAAGCAATGGCGAAAGCCCCTGCCGCCCCGGCAGCCACCGCACCCGCCGGTGCAGCCCGCGAAGCGGACGAGGATGCCAGCAGCGAAGCCACGGCAGCCTTTGCCGCCCAGGCCAAAGAGGAGTTCCCGCCGTATACTTACCCATCTTTGAACCTTTTCAATGCGGCCAAGCCGGAAGATGAACGCGGCGCGGCCGCCGAGATGAAGAAAAACGCCGATATCCTGGTGAACACGCTGGACAGCTTTGGTGTTAAGACCCATATCCTGGATATCTGCCGCGGCCCTTCCGTGACCCGGTATGAGCTGCAGCCCCAGGCGGGCATCAAGGTCAGCCGTATCACCAGCCTGTCGGATGATATCGCCCTGAACCTTGCCACCGCCGGTGTGCGTATCGAAGCCCCCATTCCCGGCAAACCCGCCGTCGGTATCGAGGTGCCCAACAAGATCCGGTCTACCGTCAGCATCCGCGGGGTGTTTGAATCCCAGAACTACATCAACATGCGCAGCCCACTGACCATGGCACTGGGCAAAGATATTGCCGGTACAGCCCAGGTGGCGGACCTGTGTAAAATGCCCCACCTGCTGATCGCCGGCTCCACCGGCAGCGGTAAATCCGTCTGCGTCAACTCGATCATCATCAGCTTTTTGTTCCGCTCCGGTCCGGAAGATGTCAAACTGATTCTGATCGACCCCAAGGTGGTGGAACTGGCTGAGTACAACGGCATTCCCCACCTGTTAATGCCCGTTGTGACCGAGCCGCGCAAGGCCGCCGGTGCCCTGGGGGCCAGTGTGGCCGAGATGGAGCGCCGCTATAAGCTGTTTGCCGAAAACAATGTGCGCGATATCAAGAGCTATAACAAGCTGGCCAAGCAGCACCCCGATGTGCTGGAACACCTGCCTTATATCGCCATTATCATTGACGAGTTGGCCGACCTGATGATGGTTGCCGGCAAAGAGGTGGAAGATTATATCTGCCGCATTGCCCAGAAAGCCCGTGCGGCCGGTATCCACCTGATTGTGGCAACCCAGCGCCCCAGCGTGGACGTTATCACCGGCCTGATCAAAGCCAACATCCCCAGCCGTATTGCATTTGCAGTTTCCAGCCAGATCGACTCCCGCACCATTCTGGACAGCGGCGGAGCCGAAAGGCTGCTGGGCAACGGCGATATGCTGTTCCTGCCGGTCGGTGCTTCCAAGCCCGTGCGTGTGCAGGGTACCTTTGTGACGGATGAAGAGATCAGCGCTGTGCTGAACTTTATCAAATCCACTTCCAGCGCCCAGTATGATGAAGAGATGATTGCCGAGATGGAGCGCCGTGCCGTGGCCGAAAAGGGCGGCAAGGGCAGCAGCTCCGATTCGGACGATGACAGCGGCAGCCGCGACCCCATGTTTGAACAGGCGGTGGAATGCGTCATCGAAGCCGGGCAGGCATCCACCAGCCTTTTGCAGCGCCGCTGCAAGCTGGGCTATGCCCGTGCGGCCCGCATCATGGACCAAATGGAACAGGAAAAGATTATCGGCCCCTATGAGGGCGCCAAGCCCCGTGCCGTTTTGCTGACCCGCGCCCAGTGGCAGGAACGCCAGCTGGGCCAGGGTGAGTAAATACCGGCGGCGCAGGTATTGCCGCCATTCCTACCGCCGCCCCCAGGTGTGGACCATTGTGGCCGCTGTTCTCATCGCCGTTGCCTTGTATGTGGTCGAAAATTACGGCGGCAACGGTTTTGTGCCCAGCTGGGACCAGATTTACCAATGGGTTGGCCTGGAACCCAGCCAGAGCGAAACCACAGCCCCGCTGCCGGAGGGGGAAACCGAAGTGGTGTTCCTGGATGTGGGGCAGGGGGATGCCGTGCTGATTTTGCAGAACGGTGCGGCCTGCCTGATTGATGCAGGCCCCAAGGATGCCCGGCAGAACCTTGTGCAGGACCTGCGCAGCTATGGCGTAAGCCAGTTGGACCTGTTGGTGATGACCCACCCCCATGCCGACCATGTGGGCGGCATGCAGGCCGTTTTGCAGAACTTTGATGTGCAGACCCTGCTGACCCCCGACCTGAGCGAAACTGACGTGACCGGCCAGACCCAGCGCACCCTGCAAACCGCCCAGGAATGCGGCGTACCGGTGGAAACTGCCTATACCGGCCAGCAGTACACCATCGGCACCGGCACATTGACCGTGTTGCTGCCCGGTGTGGATGCCGATACGGCGGGCAGTGACGATGCAATAAATGATATGTCGCTCTGCCTGCGGTTTGAAGCCGGGAACTTTACCTTTTTGGATACCGGCGATGCCGAGCGCAACGAGGAAGCCGCCCTGGCGGAGCAATATCCGTTCCGCTTGCGGTCCACCGTGTTCAAGGCCGGGCACCATGGGTCGTCCACATCCAACACCCAAACACTGCTGTGGCAGGTGCAGCCCCAGCTTGTGGTTGCCAGCTGCGGCCTGAACAATGATTACGGCCACCCCCACCGCGAGGTCATCCAGGAAATGCAGGATGAAGGCATTGACTTTTACCGCACCGACCTGTACGGCACAGTGACCGTGACCGCTCAGGCGGATGGCAGCTTTACTGTGCAGACGGCAAAACAGCCGGACGAAGAGCTGGCTCCCGCCGCGTAACCCCCGGCAGCCTGACTCTGTGTGCCTGACCCCAGTAAGTCGGCAGGAAAGTGTTCCCGCACGCCCCAAAAGTTTTAATTGGGTAGAAATAGAGGAAAGTAATAAAAATACAGGAGGATGAATCCTATGCAGATCTCCCAGATGTTCAAGCGCAAGCCTTGCGTGTTTTCCATCGAGTGCTTCCCCCCGAAGCAGACCGCCAACTTTGGTAAAATGAAGGACACCCTGCGCACCATGCGCACCCTTAACCCGGATTTTATCAGCGTTACTTACGGTGCAGGCGGCTCCACGGGCGGCGTTTCCACTGTGGAAGTGGCCGAATTCCTGAAAAACGACCTGAACGTAGAGCCGCTGGCCCACATGATCTGCATGGGCAGCGATAAGGCAAAGGCCGCCCAGCTGCTGGACCAGCTGAATGCCGCCGGTGTGCGCAACGTGCTGACCCTGCGCGGCGACCGCACCCCCACCCGCCCCGAAAGCCCGGACTTTGCCCACGCAAGCGACCTGGCCCAGTTTGTGTGGCAGACCCAGCCGGAATTTGATATCCACGCTGCCTGCTACCCCGAAGGCCACCCCGAAGCCGCTACCCTGGCCCAGGATGTTGCCAACCTGCGCTTTAAACAGGAGGCCGGTGCCACCCACCTGCTGACCCAGCTGTTCTTTGATAATATGCACTTTTATCGCTTTTTGAACCTGGCCCGCCGCGCAGGCATCACTTTGCCGGTGTCTGCCGGTGTTATGCCCATCGTTAAGCGCAGCCAGATCGAGCGCACGGTGGCACTTTCCAGCGCCAGCCTGCCTTCGGAGTTTACCCGCATGATCTCCCGCTACCAGGACGACCCCGAAAGCCTGTATGCTGCCGGTATTGACTATGCCGTGCAGCAGCTGCGAGATCTGATCGAGGGCGGCGCGGACGGTGTGCACCTGTATGCCATGAATGACGCCAAGGTTGCCGCCGCTGTGTATGAGGGCATCAAGGACCTGCTGTAATCGGCCTGTTGGCCCCATAGAGGGGGAGTGAAACGCTGTGCAATTAGCCTACCCGCAAAACGATACCCGCGCCGAAACCCTTCGCTACCTTGGGGCAGGGGGCTGGCAGCCGGATGCTGCATCCCAGGTGCTGCTGCAAAAAGCCGAGGACGCCCTGCGCGCCGCCGCCACCCCGCGCGGCGTGTGGAAACAGCTGCCGCTGACCGCCCTGCCGCTGCAGAACGCCGGGAATGATATTGCCCGCCACCTGCGCGGCTGCGATGCCATGGTGCTGATGGCCGTTACCCTTGGCAGCGGGGCTGATACCCTGATGCGCCGCCTGGAGCTGACGGATATTGCCCTGGCCGCTGTGGTGGATGCGATGGCTTCCGCTGTGATGGAAGAGCTGTGCAACGCGCTGGAAGCCGAGATCCGCACCAGCGTGCAGGCGCAGGGGCACTACCTGACGGGGCGTTTTTCCCCCGGCTATGGGGACTGCCCGCTGACTTTGCAGCAGCCGTTTGCCATTGCGCTGGATACCGTGCGCGGCCTTGGCATGGCGGTCACGCCGGAAAATCTGCTGACCCCGCGCAAAAGCGTAACAGCCATCCTTGGCGTGGCGGACCACCCGGTAACGGGGACCCGCGCCGGGTGCGGGCACTGCCTGCTGCGCGAAAAGTGCGAATACAGAAAGAGGGGAACCACCTGTGAAAATTGAGGAAGTATTTGCTCGCCGCCGCTTTATTATGCTGGATGGCGCCATGGGCACCCAGCTGCAGCTGCGCGGCCTGACCACAGAACAAAAGCCGGAACTGGCCGCCTTTATCATGCCGGATGTGCTCACTGCCGTCCACCGGGACTATGCCCGCGCCGGGGCGGATATCCTGCTGGCAAACACCTTTGGCGCCAACCCTCGTAAATTGAAGGAAACTGGCTATACTGTGCAGCAGGTGATCGAAGCGTCCATCGCATGTGCCCGGACCGCCGCGCAGGAAACCGGTGCCCTGGTGGCACTGGATATCGGCCCCATCGGCGAGCTGCTGGCCCCGGCCGGTACCCTGCCGTTTGAGGATGCCTGCGCCCAGTTTGCTGAGATGGTGCGCGCCGGTGCCGCAGCCGGGGCAGACCTCGTCTTTCTGGAAACAATGACCGACCTGTATGAGCTGAAAGCCGCCATCCTGGCCGCAAAGGAAAACTGTGACCTGCCGGTGTTTACCTCGATGAGCTTTGAGGCCCGTGGCCGTACTTTTACCGGCTGCACAGTGGAAAGCTACGGCATTACCGCCGCCGGCCTTGGTGCGGACGCCGTGGGCATCAACTGCTCGCTGGGCCCCAAGGAAATCCTGCCCTTTGCTCAGCGGCTCTGCCGTGTGGTGCCCGCCGGTATGCCGGTGTTTGTCAAGCCCAATGCGGGCCTGCCGAACCTGGACGGCAGCTATGATATTACCCCGGCGGAGTTTGCCGCTGAGATGGCCGCCTACCTGCCCACCGGAATTTCCATGCTGGGCGGCTGCTGCGGCTCTGAGCCGGAATCCATCCGCCTGCTGAAAGAGCTGACCCAGGATAAAACCCCCGCTGCCAAAACCCCTATTGTGCGCAGCCGCCTGTGTACCCCCGTGCGCTGCGTGGAGGTAAACGGCATTACCGTGGTGGGCGAGCGCATCAACCCCACCGGCAAAAAGCGCTTGCAGCAGGCCCTGCGGGAGGGCGACAGCGCCTATGCCTGCGCCCAGGCCGTAGCCCAGGCCGAAGCCGGTGCCGAGCTGCTGGACGTGAACGCCGGTCTGCCGGATATTGACGAACCCGCCACGCTGGAAATGCTGGTGCGGGAGCTGCAATCCATCACCGACCTGCCATTGCAGCTGGATTCTTCCAACAAAGATGCTTTGGCCCGCGCGCTGCGCATTTATAACGGCAAGCCGATCGTCAACTCGGTCAACGGCGAGCAGAAGGTGCTGGACAGCATTCTGCCCCTGTGCAAAAAGTACGGCGCCGCCGTGGTTGGTCTGGCACTGGATGAACACGGCATTCCCAAAACGGCAGAGGGCCGCTTTGAGGTTGCCAAGCGCATTGTGGCCGCAACGGATGCTATCGGCATTCCCCGCGGGGATGTTTATATCGACTGCCTGACGCTGACGGTTTCTGCCGAGCAGAGCGCCGCTGCCGAAACCCTGAAAGCCATTACCATGTGCAAAAAGGAACTGGGCGTGCGCACCGTGCTGGGTGTTTCCAACATCAGCTTTGGTTTGCCCTGCCGCGGCTACATGAATACCACTTTCCTGACGTTGGCCATGCAGGCCGGGCTGGACCTTGCCATCATGAACCCCAACACGCCGGAAATGATGGCCGCCGTGCGCGCCTACCGTGTGCTGACCAGCCAGGACGAAAAGTGCAATGATTACGTTGCCGCCTATGCCAATGTGCAGGTGCAGACCTCCCAGGTGGCAAAAACTGATGCCGCCGCCCCGGCGGGCGGTGCAGCAGGGGCCGATGCTCTGTTTGAAGCCGTGCGCCGCGGCCTGAAAAACGAAGCCCGCGCCGCTGCAGGGGAAGCCCTGAAAACCCGCGAGCCTTTGCAGGTGGTGAACGAAACGCTGATCCCCGCGCTGGATGTGGTGGGCGATGCCTTTGAAAAAGGCTCCATCTTTTTGCCGCAGCTGCTGCAATCCGCCACGGCGACCCAGGCTGCTTTTGAAGTGATCAAAACCGCCATTGCCGCCAGCGGCAGCCAGGGTGAAAGCAAAGGCCGTATTGTGATCGCCACCGTAAAAGGTGACGTACACGATATTGGCAAAAACATTGTGCGCGTAATTTTGGAAAACTATGGCTATGATGTGTTGGATCTGGGCCGCGATGTGCCGCCGGAGCGCGTGGTGGAAGCCGTGCGCCAGACCGGTGCGCCGCTGGTGGGGCTTTCGGCCCTGATGACCACCACCGTGCCCAACATGCAGGCCACCATCGAAGCCCTGCACGCGGCCAACCTGCCCTGCAAGGTCATGGTGGGCGGCGCTGTGCTGACCAAGGCATACGCCGAACAGATCGGTGCCGATTTTTATGCCAAGGACGCCAAAGCCAGCGCCGATTACGCCAAACAGATTTTTGGCTGATTGAATCAAGTTTTGACTTTCACGTTTCAGCTGGTATTTTGCTATAAGAAAAAATTAAGGCAATACCGCATAATTCTAAGTGCCGATACGGCGAGCGAGGTGCGGCA
>ERZ772880.3180-NODE-3180-length-11504-cov-4.736484_pt1 | contig 11504 bp, 9 predicted proteins | sample MGYA00580577_ERZ772880 | MGnify/ENA primary metagenome ERZ772880 (study PRJEB29015, sample SAMEA2737705) | human gut metagenome | biome: human gut; feature: human-associated habitat; material: faeces | place: China | collected 2012 ... | reverse complement strand
CATCTTTATGGATATGTACGACGATGAGGACGGCGTGAAGACCCTCGTCGCCTACTGTGAGGAAGTCGTCCGTGAGGTTGCGAACTACTACATCGAGGCCGGGTGCGACATCATTGCCGCCGTGGACCCGCTTGTCTCTCAGATCTCCCCGGACATGTTCGAAACCTTCCTGAGCGAACCCTACACGAAGTTCTTCGCCTCCATGCGCGAAAAGGGTATGCCCTCCTCCTTCTTCGTCTGCGGCGACGCCACCAAGAACATCGAACCCATGTGCCTCACCAGGCCCGACTGCATCGCCATCGACGAAAACGTCGACATCGTGGAAGCCAAAAAGCTCACGGACGCCCACGGCATCACCATTTCCGGCAACCTCCAGCTCACCATCACCATGCTGCTCGGCACGCAGCAGGACAACCAAAAGGCCGCCATCGAACTGATGGACAAGATGGGCACGCACCGCTTCATCCTCGCGCCCGGCTGTGACGTGCCTTTTGACGCCCCCGCCGCGAACCTCATCGGCGTGGGGCAGGCCGTGCACAACCCCGAAGCCGTCCGCAAGGCGCTTGAAAGCTACGTCGCCAAGGACAATCTGCCGGAAATCGAAATGCCGGACTACGTCAATCTCGACCACGTCCTCGTCGAGGTCGTGACCATCGACTCCAAGACCTGCGCCGCCTGCGGCTACATGGTCGCAACCGCCAACAACGCCGCCAAGATTTATGGGGACAAGGTCAAAGTCGTCGAACGGTCCATCATGTTCCCCGAGAACCTCGCGTTCGTGAGCAAGGTCGGCCTGACGAACCTCCCCTCGCTCCTCGTCAACGGCGTCATCAAGCACATCTCCCTCATCCCCACCGTCGAAAAGCTGCGGGAGGAGATTGAGGAAGCGATGAAGTAGAACAGAGGATGGAGGGAAGAGGAAACCCTTCTGAAGAGGGATTTTCCTCCCCACCCCGCCCCTTTCCTACCCAAGGCTTTGAAGGTGGGGAGGCGGCGCGGCGGGAGTCCCTATCGGACTGAAAACGGACAGGATACGGAGTTTTCCCCAAAAGGGGCAAAGAGAGAGGCACGGGCCTCGGCTCTTCCCCACAAGGCAGGATTGACGGAATGCGCAAGGAACTGATCATCCTCTCCGGCTTTCTCGGAAGCGGCAAGACGACGCTGCTGCGGTCGCTCCTGCTGCGTCACTCGGATCGGAAGATAGCCGTGCTGCTGAACGACTTCGGCGACATCCCCGTGGACGGGGAAACCCTGCGCCGCTCCGGCGTCGAGGGCGGCGTAGTGGTGGAGATCGGAGGCGGATCGGTATTCTGCTCGTGCCTGCGGGAGCCGTTCATCAAGGCGCTGGCCAACCTCGCCGCCCGCGACGAGGATCTGATCATCGTGGAGGCCTCCGGCATGTCCGATCCCTCCGCCGTGGACAAGATGCTCCGGCTCTCCGGCCTCGACGGCCTTTTTGAGCACACCTCGACCATCTGCCTGTTCGATCCCGTCAAGAGCCTCAAGCTGGCGCGCGTGCTGGAAGTCATCCCGCGCCAACTGGCCTCGGCCAGCGTCGTTGTCCTGACCAAGGCCGACATCACGACTAAGGAGGAACGGGACGCAGCCCGCGCCTATATCCGCTCGCAGGAACCCGACCTCCCCATAGTGGAAAGCCATAACGGAAACGCGGATTTTGCCTCCCTGCCCGAACGGGCGCTTCGCCTGTTCCCGGTCGGATTCAATACCCCGGAGACGCGGCCCGACTGCTTCGCACTGGAAGCTGTCAGGACCGACGCCAAGACGCTGCTCGACGCCCTGACCGCCGACGGAAACGTGCTGCGGGTCAAGGGGTATATCCGGGCCGCCGACGGCGTCCGATTCGTCTCGGATACCGGGTAGGGTTTTGAAACGATGGAAAGCCGGGACGCGCCGGTACCCCTCATGATCATCTGTATGCAGGGAACCGCCGGAGCCGTCCGCGCCGCATTGCACGCGGCGGGCATCGCCTGAATCAGCACAACCTTTAAGGAGCATACCATGAGCGCTATTTTGCAGGACATTTCCGAGAAGTTGCAGAAAGGGAAAATGAAGGAAGTCGCCGAGCTGGTGAAGCAGGCCGTCGCCGACGGCATCCAGCCCCTGACCATCCTCAATGAGGGCCTCATGCCCGGCATGGACATCATCGGCGAACGCTTCAAGAAAAACGACATCTTCATCCCCGAAGTGCTCATCGCCGCCCGCGCGATGGCCGCCGGAACCGATGTCCTGCGTCCCCTCCTCGTGGGCGACCAGATGGAAGAAAAGGGCACCGTCGTCATCGGCACCATCAAGGACGACCTCCACGACATCGGCAAGAACCTTGTCCGCATGATGATGGAATCCAAGGGCCTCAACGTCATCGACCTCGGCAACAGCGTGCCCCCGGCCAAATACATTGAAGCCGCCGCCAAGCACAACGCCGACATCATCGCCTGTTCCGCCCTGCTCACCACCACGATGGTCCACATCAAGGATGTCGTGAAGGGCGCGTAGCCGCACACGGAGCAGACCCAGGTCGCCTTCTCGGCAGGGGCGAGCTTCGGCGGCGCGGGCTTGATGTGGCTGCGGTAGTAGTCATAGGTCACGGTCTCGTCGTTGCTGAAGAGCTTGGACTCCGTGATCTCGGCGATGAAGAGCCGGTGGCTGCCCTGGTCGTAGCTCTCGACGACGCGGCAGGAGAACATGGCGTTCGTATAGCGGTTGATGTAATACAGGCCGTTGTCGCTGCGGGCGCAGTCGGTCCAGTCCGCGAACTTGTCCACATCCGCGCCGGACTGGAAGCCGAAGTGCTGGAAGAAGGCGAACGGCACTTCCTTCGTCAGCAGCGAGAGGTTGAACACACCGGTGCGCTCGATCATGCCGCAGGTGTAGTTGGCCTTGATGACCGAGATGGAGATGCGCTCGGGCTTGTTGGCCATCTGGATGGCGGTGTTGATGACGCAGGCGTTGTCCTTGTCCCCTTCGCGGGCGGAGAGCGCGAACAGGCCGTACTGGAACTTGAAGAGCGCGGCGGGGTTCTGCTTGCCCTCGTTGACGATCGGCGCGGGCTTCGGCATGGAGGCCACGAGCGCGTCCGCGATCTCGGCGAGCGCGGCGAGCTGGTCGTCCTTGAGCGAGGATTTGATGGTGAGCGTCTCGTTGAGGATGTTCACGTTCTTGAGCTTGGAGAGGATGCCGCGCATGAGCTTGCCGGCCGTCGGCGCCCAGGAGCCGTTTTCGATCAGGGCAATGGTGCGGTTCTGGAGGTTATGCGCCGCGATGTCGAGCAGCGCCGTCTCCATGTTGCAGAAGATGCCGGCGTTGTACGTCGTGGACGCGAACACGAGGTGGCTGCAGCGGAAGGCCTCGGCCACGACATAGCTCGGGTGCGTGACGGAGACGTCATACATGGCGATGTTGCGCACGCCGCGCTCGGCCAGCATGGTCGCAAGCACCTGCGCCGCGTTTTCAGTGTGACCGTAGACGGAGGAGTAGGCGATGAGCACGCTGCCGTCCTGCTCGGGCGTGTAGGAGCTCCACTTGCTGTACTTATCGACGAACCAGCCGATGTTCTTGCGCCAGACCGGGCCGTGCAGGGGGCAGATCATGCGGATGTCGAGCGTGGCGGCCTTCTTGAGCAAGGCCTGCACCTGCGTGCCGTACTTGCCGACGATGTTCGTATAGTAGCGGCGGGCATCGGGCAGCCAGTCGTGCTCGAAGTCGTACTCATCGGCATAGAGATTGCCATTGAGTGCGCCGAACGTGCCGAAGGCATCGGCGGAGAAGAGCGTGCCGGTCGTGGTGTCGAAGCTGACCATGACCTCCGGCCAGTGGACCATCGGCGCCATGACATAGGCAAACGTGTGCTTGCCGAAGCAGTAGGTATCGCCCTCGGCCACGAGGATGGCGCGGGCGTCAATGTCAAAGGTGAAGTAGTTGCGGATCATGTCGCGGATCTTCGCGTTGCAGATGATCTTCGCCTCGGGGTAGCGGCGCACGGTCTCCTCGAGCGTCTTGGCGTGGTCGGGCTCCATGTGGTGCACGACGATGTAGTCCAGCGGGCGGCCGCCAAGGACATGGGCGAGGTTTTCAAAGAATTGACCGGCGACGGACTGGTCCACCGTGTCGAGCAGGACGGTCTTTTCGTCGAGCAGGACGTAGGCGTTGTACGACACGCCGCGCGGAATGGGGTACACGCTCTCAAACAGGGCCAGACGGCGGTCGGATGCGCCGACCCAATACAGATCCTCGGTCATTTTCACAGTGCAGTGCATATTGGTCTCCTCCTTCTTATCCACAATTCCCCCGGTCTCAGCCGAGGAGTTTGAGCAGTTCTTCCTTCGGCGTCACGCCGACCTTCACAGCCGCGGCCTGGCCGCCGCGGAACACCATCAGCGTCGGGATGCTCATGATGCGGAACTGGCCCGCGAGCTCCGGCTGCTCGTCCACGTTGACCTTGCCGAACTTGTATTCCGGGTGCTCGGCATCGAGCTCCTCGACCACGGGGGCCATCATGCGGCACGGGCCGCACCATGTCGCCCAGAAATCCACGAGCACGGGCTTGTCGGACTGCAGGACCTCCTGCGCAAAGTTTTCTTTCGTCAGTGTAATCATGATGATCTTCCTTTCTGGAATTGTCGTCTGTATTCGTATGTGCTGATTTTAACAGATTTTCCACCCGCGTTCTGTGGCAAAGTCACATTCCGGCGAGGCGGCGCAGTTTTTCGGCGTCCGCGACCGTGACCGTGCCGCGGCCGAGCGAGACGATGCCGTCGTCGGCGAAGTGGCGCAGCATGCGCGTGACGGTCTCGCGCACGGCGCCGGTGTCGCGCGCGATCTGCTCGTGCGTGGCGCGCACGGGCGCACGGGCGTGGTCGGACTCGTCCCAGAGATACTGTGCGAGGCGCTTGTCAAAGCTCGTGAACAGCAGCTGCTGCATCGCCCACATGACATCGGAAAAGCGCTCGGTCGCAAGGCGGTACATGCAGCACTCGACATGGATGTTCTCCGCCGCAAGCTGCTGGAACACGTGCGCGCCGAGGATGAGCAGCTCCGTCGGCGCATCGGCCACGAGCTGCACCTCGAACGTGATCTGCCGGATGACGCACGCCGCCGCCAGCACGCAGGCGTCCCCGTCCGTGAGGCGGTAGAGCGTGATCTCGCGCCCGTCGTCCGAGAGCATGCATGCGCGCAGGCGGCCGCTCTGCACCCGGATCATGCCGAGGCACTGCCCGTCGCACCCGTGCACGAGCGCGCCGCGGTCATACTGCGCCAGGCGCGCGCCGCGCCGCGCAAGCTCGCGCTGCGGCTCGGTCAGGTTCGGCCAGAAGGGCAGCTGCTCGAGCGCCGCGGCCAATCGTTCGTTCATATCCGTTCCCCCATCGCCGCCGGACACACGGCGGCGCTCTTTTTTGACCAGCATAGCACAAAACCGCCGCCGATGGAATCCCCACGGCGGCAATTTTTGGCGAGATTTTTTCCGCATCCCGCCCGACAGCACGTTGACAAACCGGCCACCGAACGGTACGATAGCAGCAGAAAACACGCAGCAAGGGAGGGACGCGCGATGCGGGCGCTGTGTTACGCGCAGACAAATATCGGCTCCGGCCGGGACAACAATGAGGATAACTACTACTGCAACGGCACGTTCAAGCGCGACCCCGCCATCCCCGTAGCCGAGGCGGCCGCCGAGCAGGAGAGCCGGCGGCTGATCTACGGCGTGTTCGACGGCATGGGCGGCGAGGCCAACGGCGAGCAGGCGGCGCTGCTGTGCGCGCAGACGCTGCACCAGTGCAGCAGCGACGAGCCGTTTGACGCGCTCGATTTCTTCCGCCGGGCAAATGTCGCCGTGTGCGACATGATCGCGGCCAGCGGCCAGATCGGCGGCTCGACCGCCGCGACCGTACACCTGACCGGCAACCGCGCCTACTGCTGCAATGTCGGCGACAGCCGCATCTACCTGCAGCGCGGCGGCGCGCTGCAGCGCATCTCGCGCGACCACACCAAGTATCAGGAGCAGCTCGACGCCGGCGCTGCCGCCGCCGACGCGACCGACAACCCGGACAGGCACGTGCTCACGCAGTATCTGGGCATGCTGGGCGCGCGCCAGCGGCTCATGCCGTATTTCGCGGCCAGCGTGCCGCTCGCCGTGGGCGACCGGCTGCTGCTGTGCACCGACGGGCTGACCGGCAAGCTCAGCGACAGCCAACTGCAGGCAGCGCTCGGCGCCGACCTGCCGCTGCCGGAGCTGGGGCAGGCGCTCATGGCGCAGGCGCTCGCGGCCGGGCCGGGCGACAACATCACGCTCGTGCTCATCGAGATCACGGCGCTCGACGCGGAGACGGCCGTGCCCCTGCCCCAGCCGCCGGCCGAGGAACTGTCGCAGACGCGGCGGTTTGAAGTGCCGGCCGCACGGATCGCCGAGCAGGAGACCCAGCGCAAAAAGCACGCGCACGCGCGCCGGCGCGAGATCATCCTGACCGTGGCCGTCGTGCTGGCCGTGCTCGCCGCCGTGATCGCGGCGCTGTGGCTCGCGGTCGGCAGCATCCCGCGCAAGCACCCTGCCCCGGCGTCCACGCCGGTGCAGACCGCGGCCCCCACGCCGACGCCCGCGAGCGTGAACCCGCCGCAGATCATTCTGCCCCCGCCGCCGACGCCGGAGCCGGAACCCACCCCAGAGATCACGCCGGAGCCGTCGCCCGACATGACGCACGTGCCCGAGACCGCCGCACCGGAAAACTTACCCGGTTGACGCGCAGCGCCCGGATGCGTATAATAGCATTGTGAAAGATTCGACACCTTTTGAGGTGCATGAGGAGGAACATCGGATGCGCACACACCACGCCCTGCAGCCCCGCTCGCCGGAGCAGGCATCCTACAGCATCGGCCGCCGCGACGGCAAGCAGTTTCTGAAGCTCTACCGCAGCTACCTGCACGGCACGCTCGCCGGAACGCGCGAGCCGGTGTATGAGGGCACGGTCGTGGAGAGCGCAGATGACTGGCGGCTGACCGCCGTGCTCGCGCTCGCGCCGATGACGCTCGCGTTCGCGTACCTGATCGTGATGCTGTTTTTCGTGTTCCTGTGATATTTCATATTGCAACAGCCCCACCGCCGGAAACGGCGATGGGGCTGCTTTTTGCATTCACATTTCTATTCACTTTTCCACCTGCGCGCCCATCAGGTACTGCGCGCCGAGCGGGCCGGACAGCAGGCCCTGCACGTGCGTGTTGCACAGGTAGGTGTCCGTGTACCAGTAGAGCGGGCAGACAGCGCCCGTCTGCATGAGCAGCGTCTCGGCCTGGTGCATGAGCGAATAGCGCTCGGCCGTGTCGCCGCTGCTCTGGATGCGGTAGAGCAGCGCGTCATACGACTCGGCCCAGGTGCAGTTGTCGCGCGTGCGGCCGTCGAGCGTGACGCTGTAGCCCGCATAGTCCGCGTGCGCGCCGCGGCCGAGGGCGACGCAGTTGCTGCCCGCGCCGCTCGCCCAGAGGGAGAGAAACGGCATGGGATCGTCCACATCGGCGCTGAAGCTGCAGCGCGTGATCGAATAGCCTCCGGCGGCGCGGCTGGCGAGGAAGGTGTCCATGTCCTGCGCCGTGACCGCGAGCGAAATACCGTAGCGGCCGTAGAGCTCCGTGAGATAGTCCGCGATGGCGACGTGGCCTGCCGCGTCGGACGTCAGGTACGTCAGCTCCGGGAAGCCGGCGCACACGCCCTGCGTGCTGACCGTGAACCGGCCGGACGACTCCGCCGCCTGCCGCAGGAGCGCGATGGCCTGCTTGCAGTTGGCCTCGTGATCGCTGCCGTAATAACCGCCGCCCTTGCCGTCCGCGCCGTTGTGCGCGATGAAGGCGCTGCCGTCGGCGTCCGAGACGCCGGACGGGATGGGCGCGTTCGCGCTCTGCTGTGCGCCGGGCGTGATCTCGCTGCACAGATAGCTGCGGTCGATGAGCAGGGCGAGCGCAGTGCGGATCTGCGCGCGCTCCGTCTGCGAGAAGGCGCTCAGCGCCGGGTCGCTCATGGAAAAGCAGAGGCTGTACGTGCCGAGCTGGCTGACGGTGCGCAGCTCGGGCGCGTGATTTGCACGCAGGTCGTCGAGCGCGTCATCCGGTACGGGCCAGCTGAGCGCGTATTCGCGCGCGAGGAAGGCGGACGCCGCAGCGTTGGCGTCGCTCTGAAAGACGAAGCGCACCGTCTCGGCCGCGACGTTGTCCGCGTCCCAATAGGCGGTATTTTTCGTGTAGGTGAGGCCCTCGGTCGTCCACGCGGTGACCGTGTACGGCCCGCTGGTGACAAAGGCCGCGCCGTCTGCCGTCCAGCTCGTGGTGTCCGCCGCGCCGGAGGGCACGGGTGCATACGCCGGCTGGGCGCACAGCTGCAAAAACGTGGGCATGGCCTCCGCGAGCACAACGGTGAGCGTGCGCCCGTCGGCCGACCATGCCGGCGACGTGTTGTTCGACGTGTGGTCGGTCAGCTGGCGCACCTCGCCCGATGCCATGTCGCGCAGGTAAAGCGCTGTCACGCCGCGGTTCTCGCCGAGATTGTAATAGGTGACCGTGTAGACGAGCCGTTTGCCGTCGGGCGAAAGCTGCGACCCTCCGAGCCTTCCCATCTTCCACATCACCTCCGGGGTGAAACGTCCCGCGGCGATCTCTTCGGCCGTGAGCGCGTTGTCGATTTCGAGAGGTTGGGGCCGCTCCGTACAGGAGCCGAGTCCCAGAACCGTACATGCCATAAGCAGGAAAAATTTTTTCATATTTGCCGAGTTGGGTTTCTTCATTTCGTTCAAATCTTCGTACTTTTGCCGGAACAAATCGTATGCTTCATGTGCCGAACGATCTATTTCGCCGATAAGATTCTGCTTTTTTCATCGCGTCCCGTCGGAGAGCCTTACCATGAGATTCCGCTCGAAGCCGGCACGACGCTTCCGCAGGCGAAGATACTCAATTTTTTGGAAACATTCAATTTCGTGGCGGTCGTGACTCCCGACCCCGACCGCTGTTTCGCGGCCTTCGCCGCGGCGTTCCGGCTCGTCGAGGCGGCCGGAGGCGCGGTCGTCAACGACCGCGGCGAGCGGCTGATGATCTACCGCAACGGCCGTTGGGATCTGCCCAAGGGGCATTGGGAGCGGGGCGAGACGATCGAGGCGTGCGCCCTGCGCGAGGTTCGGGAGGAGACGGGCGTCGCGGCTTCGATCCGACGTCACCTGTGCGACACGCTCCATTGTTACCAGTTACGCGGGGAGTGGGAGATGAAACGCACCCATTGGTTCGAGATGGCAGCCGCGGCCGACGCGACGCTCCGGCCGCAGACCGAAGAGGGGATCGACCGCGTATGCTGGTGTACGCCTGACGAGGTAGAACTGCATTTGCAGCAGACTTTTCCGACTATCCGGCGGGTTTTCGCCAAATTGTAGGCGGGCAGAAGGGATTGGAAAAGCGGGCGTCTGAATCGTCGGACGTCCGCTTTTTCGATAAGGTCGTTTATCCCACGAAATTGTCGTGTTCCCACCGGCCGGCCTGGCGGGTGCCGTCGGCATGGTATTTAATACCGTAACCGTGGAAATCGCCGTCCGAGAACTCTCCCTCGTAACGGTCTCCGTCGGCCCAGTAGTAGATGCCCTCGCCGTTGAATTTTCCCTCGACGAAATCTCCCTCGTAGCGGTCGCCGCTGGTCCAGTAGAAGACACCCTTGCCGGTGCGTTTGTCGGCGACCCAGTCGCCGACGTATTTGTTTCCGTTGGCCCAGTAGTAGGTACCCTTGCCCTGACTCTTTCCCTCGACGAAGTCGCCCTCGTAACGGTCGCCGTCCGGCCAGTAGTAACATCCTTTTCCCGTGCGCGAGCCCTCGATGAAGTCGCCTTCGTAGCGGTCGCCGTCGACCCAGTAATAAACGCCCTTGCCGGTGCGTTCGTCGTTGACCCAGTCGCCGACGTAATAGTTGCCCGAATTCCAATGGTAGGTACCCTTGCCGTGGCATTTCCCCTCGACGAAGTCGCCTTCGTAGCGATCGCCGTCGGCCCAGTAGAACGTACCTTTGCCGGTGCGCTTGTCGTCGACGAAAGCGCCGGTATAACGGTTTCCGCTCTTGTAGTAGTAGGTACCCGTCCCGTGGCATTTCCCCTTGACGAAATCCCCTTCGTAGCGATCGCCGTCGGCCCAGTAGTAGGAGCCCTTGCCCGTGCGTTCGCCGTTGATGAAATCGCCCTCGTAACGGTCTCCGTCGGGCCAGTAGAACGTACCGCGGCCGGTGCGCTTGTCCTCCGCGAAGGTGCCTTCGTAGCGGGTGCCGTCTTTGTAGTAGTAGACGCCCTGGCCGTGGAGTTTGTCGTCGGCGAAATCGCCCACGTAGCGGTCTCCGTCGGCCCAGTAGTAGGAGCCCTTGCCCGTACGGCTGCCCTTGATGAAGTCGCCGTCGTAGTGGGAGCCGCTCTTCCAGTAGTAGGAGCCTTTGCCGGTGCGGTCGCCGTCGATGAACTCGCCTTCGTAACGGTCGCCGTCGGCCCATTGGAACGTGCCGCGGCCCGTGCGTTTCCCTTCGCGGAAATCGCCTTCGTAGCGGTTGCCGTTCTTGAAGAAATAGATGCCGCGGCCGTGCCGGTTTCCGTTGAGGAACTCGCCTTCGTAACGCTCTCCGTCGACCCAGTAGAAGGTGCCCTTTCCGGTGCGCTGGTTATCGATGAAATCGCCGACGTATTTGTCTCCGTCTTTCCATGTGTAGGTGCCCTGCCCGTCGCGTTTGTTGTCGAAGAGTTCGCCTTCGTAGCTGTCGCCGTTGTCGTAGTTCTGTTTGCCGCGTGTGCGATTGCGTCCGGCCAGCGGGCGCGGAACGTCGACGGGAGTAATCGTCGGGCGCGGCACTGCGGGCGGCGGAGTCGTCGTGGCGGGCGGCGGCGTGGGTGTCGGAGGCGGTGTCACGACGGGCGTCGTGTCGAGTTTCAGCGTCCGGGCGATCGATTCCACCAATTTGGCGAAGTGCTGTTCGGGGTTGGGAAAGGCCGTGAGCCAGTGCTTGCGGCTGAGGTAGTAATCGAACTCGTCGCTCATGCGCGTATCGTCGGCGATGAAGGGGATGATGACCTTCCCGTAGTTGAACGCCTTGTCGATCTCGTTGAGCACGTGCTCCGATGCGTTGGAGTCGTTGGTATAGATCAGCACGATGATCTGGCAGTCGCGGATGCCGCGGATGATTTCGCGGGCGTAGGGCTCTCCGGGCAGGACGTCGCGCGGGGCGATCCAGCAGGAGATGCGGTGTTGTTCCAACGTGTGGCAGAGCGCATCGGCCAGTTGTTTGTTTTTACTTGCGTAACTGATAAAAACGTGGTGTGCCATGAGCCGAGTATTGGTGGTTGATAGTTCTTACAAATATAACGTATTTCGGCGGGATTTCAAAATCCCGCCGTCGGAAAAAAGGATCGGCAGCGTCGGCCGATGCGGACCGTGACGTTTGCCGGGCGGTGTCGGTCGTCCTGCGGACTCCGTTTCGCCTGTGGCGGTATGGCGGG
>ERZ772880.3179-NODE-3179-length-11505-cov-2.422969_pt1 | contig 11505 bp, 9 predicted proteins | sample MGYA00580577_ERZ772880 | MGnify/ENA primary metagenome ERZ772880 (study PRJEB29015, sample SAMEA2737705) | human gut metagenome | biome: human gut; feature: human-associated habitat; material: faeces | place: China | collected 2012 ... | reverse complement strand
TGTGCATAGGCACGGGTCAGAACTCCGGTACTGCTCTCCAACATATGGTAACAGTAATCGTTGCCGCTGTAGGAAATGAGCTTCAGATGGAACTTCATGTTGTTTTCCCAGTGCTTCAATGCCGGAAGCTCATCTGTCCCATTCCAGCAGCATTCCTTCATGGTGAACTCCTTCAGTTCCGCAATATCTTCCGGGGTAAACGTCGGAGCATAAACCCGGAAGCAACCGGTTTCAATCAAAATCCGGAAATCCACGAAATCGCGGATCTCCTTCTCATTGATCCGTACCACCTCGTAGCCGTAGCGCGGATGGCTGATCAGAACTCCCTCTTTACAAAGTTCGATCAGGGCATCCCGAATCGGAGATTTGCTCACTCCGTACTTGGCAATCAGCTGTTTCTCCGTAATAATTTCGTTCTGTTTGTAAATTCCCTGAATGATATCACTCAAAACAGCTTCATAAATCTCGGCCTTCAAAGATGGCTTTCCACTCATACCGTTTTTTTGCCCTTCCCTACATCATTTTATCAAGCTCCAACAACGCAATTATATATGTTTTCAGGCCATTTAGCAACATCTTCAGCGGAACACATTCATCCGGCTGGTGTCCCTGTCCATGACCGCTCTCAAACGGATTGACTGCGTCCGGTACGCCCGGTCCAAAACCGACTGCTACCGGAAGCTTGCGGGAATAGGTTCCGCCTCCCATGGTATAAGGCTCATAATGCTTTCCAAGGACATCGTCGCAGATATCGCATAACAGCGGAATGTACGGCCGGTCGATCGGCTGGTAAGCCGGTCTGGAAAGCTCCGTTACCCTGAACGAGAAGCCTTTCTTCTCACTGCATGCCTCAAAGCGGCGGCTGACCTCCTCGCCATCTGTCGTAACCGGGTAGCGGACATCAAAAAGAATCTTCATATTTCCGGCTTCCATGCGTACTACGCTTCCGACAGCGGTAAGCTTTCCGGACGCTTCGTCCTCAAAGGAGATATCTGCTCCTGCTCCGTAAAAGTCAGAAGTCAGCTCTGCCAGGCCTTTCACTGCATCGGCGCAGCTTCCCTGAAGCAGGGTGGTGCCGGATAATGCTGCTGCCAGAACCTGAACCGCGTTCACAGCTCCCTCCGGGAATGCTGCATGTCTGGAAATTCCGGTTGCCGTGATCCGCACATGCGGACCATCTGCCTCTGCCGTAAGTGCTTCCTGATCTCCAAGCTGACGTTTTACCTCTTCCAGGGATACATCGGAAAGCAGCACTTCTGCCTTGGAGGGAATTACGTTCACAACGCTTCCGGCATGAAAATCGATCAGATTTCCGTCTGTCCGGAGGTTCAGTTCTGCGCGCAGCAGACCTTTTTCTCCATAGCAGATCGGGAAATTGGTATCGGTGACCAGGCACAGATCCGGAATCTGCTGCGTCTTGCAGAAATACTCGATATCCTTCATACCTGTTTCTTCCGACAATCCAAAATAAATCATGACATCATTTTTTAATTCTATTTTATGTTCTTTTAAAAAGCGTAGTGCATAAAGCGCACAGATGGCCGGACCCTTGTTATCCCCTACACCGCGTCCGATCAGAAAACCGTCCTTTAAGGTGCAGCCCAGCGGCGGATACTGCCATCCGTCTCCAAGCGGAACAACATCCAGGTGAGCAAACATTCCGATTCGCTTCGGATGCTCGCCGGTACCCGGTACCACACAGCTGCCGCAGTGATATTCATGATTTACTACCGTAAATCCATATTCTCCGGCAATCTCTGCTGCTTTATCCAGTACGTTCTTACATTCTTCTCCAAATGGCCATGGCCCATCGTTCTCTACCGATATACTCGGTATCGCAACCAGTTTCGCCAGGTCCCTTACAAAATCATTCTGATTCGCCTCGATCCACTGATCGATGCTCTGCTTTAAAGCTTCGTCTGGTTTGTACATTCTGCGCCCCTCCTTTAAGTTAGATGACATGCTACCATATGTCCGTTACCTACATCATGTAATGCAGGACACTCGGTCTTGCATCGTTCTGTAGCGTACTTGCATCTGGTGTGGAAATAGCAGCCAGACGGCGGATTCAGAGGACTCGGAACATCCCCTGTCAGAATTTCCCGTTTCATTTTATTATCCACATCCGGAATCGGGATTGCGGAAAGCAGTGCTTTCGTGTACGGATGCTGTGGATTGTTATAAAGCTCATTTTTCTCTGCGATCTCTACGATCCGGCCCAGGTACATCACGGCAATGCGGTCGGAAATGTACTTTACAACGCTCAGATCGTGGGAAATAAACATATAGGTTAAATGCTTTTTCTTCTTTAATTCCTGAATCAGATTCAGTACCTGCGCACGGACTGATACATCCAGTGCAGATACCGGCTCATCACAGACAACAAATTCCGGATTTAAGACCAGAGCACGCGCGATGACGATTCTCTGTCTCTGTCCGCCGGAGAACTCGTGCGGGTAGCGGTTCATCATATTTTCCGGCATGCCCACCAGTTCCATGATCTCTTTGACTCTCTGAACTCTCTCTTCCATGGTTCCGATCCCGAAGGCCTCAAGCGGGGCCATGATCAGCTCGAGAACGGTCATACGCGGATTCAGGGATGCGTACGGATCCTGGAAGATCAGCTGCATCTTGCGCCGCATCTGGCGCATCTGCTCCTTGTTCAGTTTGGTGATATCCTCACCACGGTACAACACATTTCCAGCCGTCGGTCTGATCAGCTGGAGGATACAGCGGCCCAGTGTGGACTTGCCGCACCCGGACTCACCTACAACGCCGATGGTCTCGCCTTCATAGATGGTCAGATCTACAGAATCCACTGCATGGACAATCTTTAACGGCTTTCCAGTCAGGCTCTTTGATGTTACGAATTCTTTTTTTACTTTTTGAACTTCCAGTAATACCTTCTTATCCTCTGACATCATCCTGACCTCCTTCCGGTGCGTACTTCCAGCAGCGTACCTGTCTTCCATTTACATCGTAAAGCCCCGGCTCCTGCTCCCTGCATCGTTTGTCTGCTTCCGGACATCTGGTGCAGAAACGGCATCCCTTCGGCATCTCGGACAAATCCGGAACTGATCCCGGAATGTTGAACAGCGGATCATCGGAACTCTGGTCCAGACGTGGAATGGACTTTAACAGACCGCGGGTATACGGATGGAGCGGATCTTTGAAAATACTTCTTACGTCTCCGTATTCCATCTCTTTTCCTGCATACATGACCATGACGTCATCTGCCATCTCTGCCACAACTCCCATATCATGGGTGATCAGCATCAGGGACTTATTCTCCTTTTCCTTCAGCTCCCTCATCAATTCAAGGATCTGGGCCTGGATCGTCACGTCAAGGGCTGTCGTCGGCTCATCTGCAATGAACAGTGATGCATTGCAGGACAGTGCCATGGCAATCATGACACGCTGACGCATACCGCCGGATAACTGGTGCGGAAACTCTTTCAGGCGCTGAGCCGGGGAAGGGATGCCGACTTTCGTCAGCATCTCCTCAGCTCTCGCCCAAGCCTCTTTTTTATCCATCTTACTGTGCGCGGTAATGGTTTCTACCAGCTGCTTACCGATCGTCATAACCGGGTTTAAGCCTGTCATGGAATCCTGGAAGATCATCGCTATCTCATTTCCACGGATCTGACGCATCTCCTTTTCTGACAGCTTTGCCAGATCGCGGCCTTCGAACAGAATCTCTCCAGATGCGATTTTTCCTGTCTGCTTGGGAATCAGCCGCAGGATCGACATACTTGTAACGGATTTTCCACACCCGGATTCACCCACGATTCCAAGTGTTTCTCCTCTCTTTACATGAAAGGATACTCCGTCTACCGCTGTCACGGTTCCATTCTTACCTGAAAACTGAGTAACGAGTTTTTTTACTTCAATTAAATTCTCTGACATTCCAATACCTCGCTTTTCGTATGGTATTTAACAGATGCTTATTTATTTACTTTCCATTCCCATACATTCTTGTTAATGTTGTAATCGATTGCACCTTCGCGTACATTCTCAAGCTTCTCGTTATATGCAAACAGATCGTTGGTGTGATACAGGAATGCCATCGGCATCTGTTTGAATAACTCTTCCTGATACTGATCGTAGATCTTCTTACGTGCCTCAAACGTGATTTCCTTTGCACCGGACTCACCGATCTGGCCCAGGGTCGGATCAGATAACTGTGCAAAGTTGTTCATGTAACCAGCAGTTACGTTCGGTACAGACTCAGACGGATCAACGGAACCTGCGGAACCGATGAAGCACAGATCGTAGTCACCGTTTCTTGCGTTGGTAAGCAGGGTCGGGAAGTCTAAGGTCTGGATCTTGGTCTTGATGCCGATCTTCTGTAAATCCTGCTGAATCAGGATCGCAGATTTCTCACGAACTTCGTTACCGGTAGATACCAGTACCTGCAGCTCACGGTTGCTGTCCCAGCCAGCAGCCTCCAGCATGGATTTTGCTTTCTCCGGATCATACTCGATCGGCAGCAGCTTCTCATCAAAGTACGGATGATCCTCAGCCAGAGGTCCGATTGCGATACGTGCCTCACCCTGCAGCAGCTGGTCAACGATAACCTGACGGTTGATTGCAAGGCTGATTGCGTGACGGACATCCTCGGTCAGATAATCTCTGGCGGTGTTCATTGCCATGTACTGATATGCAAAGGTCGGTACAGATTTCGTAACGATACCCTGTGTATTCTTAGCTGCTTCCCAGTCTGCTAACGGGATCTGGCTGTTGCCGGACAGAACGTCGATGTCGCCGCTCATTAAGCCGGATAACAGGTTAGAGGACTGTACCTTCTTGAATACCAGACGGTCAAAATCCGGAGCGCCAAGATAGTAGTCTTTGTTTGCCTTGAACTCAATGGATACGCCAGACTCCATGCTGTCGAAGATACATGGGCCGGAGCCAATCGGTTTCTGCCAGAATGCGTCGTTTACCAGATCTGCGTCAGAAATGCTATCCAGCAGATGCTTCGGCATAATAAAGAAGTCACGGTTAACCAGTGCGTAAATGATAGCTGGATCCATCGGGGCCTTTAAGGTAAACTCTACGGTATGATCATCCAGTGCTGCTACCTCGATGCTGTCGGTGCTGGTCTCACAGCCGGTCTCATCGGTTCCTGCAAAGTACTGCATACGGATTCTGCGCAGATAGTTGTACTCGGAAGAAGATGCAACCTGTGCGGAGTAAACAACATCCTCTGCGGTTACCGGTTCTCCATCCTGCCATTTTGCATTCTCATTCAGATGGTACGTGATCTTATCCTGAGCCTCGTTAGTCTCCCAGCTGTCTGCAAGACGCGGCTCAAAGGTACCATCGGTGTTGATGACCATCAGACGGTCAAACATCAGCTCGATTACGTTATCCGCGCCTGAATTGGTGGTGTTCATCGGCATGAACGTATCCCAGTCACCGGTCTGTGCCATGGTAATGACCTTCTCGCCGCCTGTGCTTCCTGCCTCTGCTGCCGCGCTGGTTTCCGCAGAATTACCTGCAGCCGCGGTTGTCTGGGTTGAGCTGCTGGATCCACCGCCGCATGCGGTAAGGAGCATTGCTCCGGCCAGAGATGCAGCAACCACTTTTAACATGTTTCTCTTCATAATATTCCTCCTTTTATTTATTTCTTTTTTATTTTGGTTTTGGCATCCAGGGCATCCCGGATTCCATCTCCTATGAAGTTAATACTGGATACGGTGAGCACCAGTAAGATTCCCGGCGGTACCCACAGCCACGGTCTTGAGGAAAGTACGGTGATGGACTGTGCCGCGTAGAGGATATTTCCCCAGGATGCTTCCGGCGGCTGAACACCCATACCCAAAAAGCTCAGTGCAGACTCCTGAATGATCGCCTGCGCTGTACGGAATGTAAAGTTGATCAGGATCGGAGCAAATGCGTTCGGGATCACGTATTTGATCAGCAGCGGGATATCTTTGGTTCCGACTGCCTTGGCAGATTCCACATACTCTTTTTCTCTGACCGACAGCACATTGCCATAGATCAGTTTTGCGAAATCGGTCCAGCCCAGAATACCGATGACCAGGGTAACCGTCCATACAGAAGGTCCGATAACGGATACCAGCACCAGGATCAGAATCATGGACGGGAAGGACATGAAGATATCTGCGGTTCTCATAACGATGGTTTCCCAGATACCTTTATAGTAACCGGCGATCAGACCCAGCGGTACACCGATGCAAAGACTGATGATCGCGGAAAGCAGTCCCACCAGAAGGGAGATCCGGCCTCCGTAAACCAGTCGTGCAAATATGTCACGGCCGGTATCATCGGTTCCTAAAATGTGTCCCGCTCCCGGCTTTGCGCTGAACGCGAGAATATCTGACGTATACGGATCCAGCTTCATGATCATAGGAAGCACAATGACCAGGATCACTTCCAGCAAAATGATCGCAACACCGATCATGGCCAGCTTGTGCGCTGTAAACTTCCGGAGCACGTCACGATAGTATGAATCTTTTTTTTCAACTGTTTTTGTGGACATTTCTCTCCTCCTAACGGCTCTCTCTTATCTTTGGATCCAGTAAGCTGTACGCAATATCCGTCAGGACATTGCCAATCAGGACTGCTGCAGCAATCACAACGGTGATTCCCATGATCATCGGGTAATCTCTGGCGTTGATGGACTGGACCATCAGGCTGCCAAGTCCCGGCCAGCTGAATACCTGCTCTGCTACGACCGCTCCGCCGAACATGAACGGGATCATGGTACTCAATACGGTAACAACCGGAATCAAGGAGTTTCGCAAACCGTGAACGATCACGACTCTCGGCTCAATCAGGCCCTTTGCACGGGCAGTGCGGATGTAATCCTCATTGAAGACTTCCATCATGCTTCCTCGTGTCTGGCGGAGAATGCTTCCGATATTAAAAATAGTTAATACCAGACAGGGTAGAATCAAATGATGCGCCGCCGATGCCGCGGTATGGATACCTGCGTCATACATACCGCCCATAGGAAGGACACCCAGCCTTACCGCAAATATGTAGATCATAACCAGACCTGTAAAGAAGGTCGGGGTAGAAGCACCTACAAAAGCCAGTCCGGAAGAAATATAATCCCATGCGGAGTAAGGCTTGTATGCTGACATGATACCAAGCGGTACCGCGATCAGCACAGATAATGCTGTAGAGGAAAGGGTGAGAATCAGAGTCGGTCCCAGTTTTTCCAGAACCTGTCCGAGAACCGGCAGGCTGTTCCGGTATGAGATTCCCAGATTTCCGTGAAGCATGGATACCAGCCAGCGGAAATACTGAATGATGGCTGGGTCATTGAGACCCATCTGCTCTTTTAAGGCCTCCATACTTTCCTTTGTTGCCATTGGATCCGCCATCAGCATTTCCAGTGGACTGCCCGGTGCAAGCAATGAAATTAAATACACCAGGACTGTAATTCCGAAAAATGTTGGAATTGCTACTAATAACCGCTTGATGGTATATTTTAGCATGCGTCTATCGACCTCCGTATTTTCCTGATCATTCCCAAAACCTGTTTCCGAGTCTCAAGAATATCATTGTTATATTACTGATAATATCACCAATATCTAATTTGTCAATAGTAAAGGTTTTAAAAACATGTTTTTTGTTGAATTCGACTATTTTCTTATTTTTTTCTATACACATCTACCAATCTTTCCATTTTGCCAGGGCCAATCTTGACGAACCTTCCGAAACATGATAAATGTATTTTGACAAGGAGGAAATCAATCATGAATGTAAGTGAAAGATTTTTAAATTATGTAAAGTACGGCACCCAGTCTGACATTACCAGCTCCACCGTACCTTCCACCAAAGGACAGCTGGTTCTGGCTGCCCGGCTGGCAGATGAGCTGAAAGCTCTCGGTATTACTGACGCCCACACCGATGAAAACGGCTATGTATACGGCCATATTCCGGCTGCAAAGGGCTGCACCGGCGCCTGTCTGGCACTCATTGCGCATATGGACACTGCCATGGACATGTCCGGTGACAATATCAAACCACGCATCATCCGCAATTATGACGGAAATGACATCGTCCTCAATGAAGAGAAGCACATTGTCACCGCTGTTTCCGTATTTCCGAATCTGAAAACATTCGTTGGCCAGGATCTGATCGTCACCGATGGCACTACCCTGCTTGGTGCAGACGACAAAGCCGGCGTGGCAGAGATCATGACTCTGGCAGAATTTCTGATGCAGAATCCGGATTATCCGCATCCGCCGGTTTCCATCCTGTTCACTCCGGATGAAGAAATCGGCCGCGGACCAGACCACGTAAACCTCGAAGAGGTCGGCGCTGCCTATGGCTATACCATCGACGGCGGCCTGATCGGTGAGTTTTCCTATGAAAACTTCAATGCCGCTTCTGCAGTTGTTACGATTCACGGAGTCACTGCCCATACCGGCTATGCCAAAGGAATCCTGAAAAATGCCATTCAGATCGCCATGGAATATCAGGCACTGCTTCCGGCATATGAAACTCCGGCATGCACAGAGAACCGGGAAGGCTTCTATCATCTGGACAAGATTCAGGGACGAACCGAAACCACCGTCATGAACTACCTGATCCGCGACCATGACGAGGCACTGTTCCGGCATCGTCAGCAGATCATGCAGGAGGCAGTCGATTTCATCAACAAAAAATATGGTGCCGGCACTGCAGAGATCACCATCACTGAAAGCTACCGAAACATGTATGAGCAGGTCAAAGGCCACGAGAAGCTTATCTCCAATGTCATGACTGCCATGGAGCACTGCGGTATCACCCCGATCGTCACTCCGATCCGCGGCGGCACAGATGGCGCGCGTCTTTCTTATCAGGGACTCCCATGTCCCAACATCTGTACCGGAGGTCAGAATGGCCACGGACGCCATGAATTTGTATCCATTCAGTCCATGGAAGCTATCACCGAAATGCTGAAGGAGCTTGTAAAACTTTTTGCCTGAGATGATACAAAAAAGAACCCACACAGAGTCATGAATGCTCACACCTGTGTGGGTTCTTCTCTTGCATACTTATTATATAGGTAAATAGGATTTTGTCAACTATTTCTCGCAGCAAGCACTGCGGCCTTTACCTTATCCAGATCCTGTTCTGTTGCCAATGTACAGTCTGCGCCAAGGATCAGGCCTTTTCTTCCGTACTCACGAATCACTTTCTTTACCTCAGCCTCAACCTCTTCTTTGGTTCCATCAACCAGAACTCCGTGACGGTTCGGCAGGCCACCCATAATGGTCTTGCCCTGGAAGAGCTCTTTTCCTTTTTCCAGATCAAACGGTGCCTCAAATACGCCCCAGTTCACAACATCTGCATACGGAGCATAATCTCTGTAGCGCTCCATATTCAGGTGATCCTTACAGATGTGCAGGAAGCAGTATCCGCCTGCCTCTTTGATAGCCTTCATAACCTGGATATCAAACGGTTTGATCCACTTTGCGAACTCTTCGTCCGTAAAGAACTCATATTCGCCGCCAAGGGATGCATAATAAACAGAATCCAGACCAGCCTCGATGTAAGCCTTTGCCAACAGGCACAGCACATCGGTAATGCGCTGCATAGCAGAAAGCATCTTCTTCTCATCCCATCTGAGGAAATCAACCTGCATCTGTCTTGCTGCATAATAATTGATGCCAGCCTGCTCAATCGGATGAATGCCGGATGCACAGATGCCATGGAGAGTACCCATGGTAAATACATCCTTATCACAGCCCGCCAGGATCTGCCTGGTCAGTTCCATCTGCTTTTTCATGAACTCGTCTTCCATGGTCATAACAGGAATCAGACGGTCATAATCGTCCGGAGTATGGATGGTTCCGAATACCGGTACCAGATTCTCATTCATGATCTTACAGATATCCGCATCTGTATCCCGAAAGAAATCCAGATGTGCCTTCACACATGCCTCTCCCTGCTTCTTGTCTGCCGGAAAATGAAGAGAAAAGCTGGACGGAACACCGTCGATCTCTCGCTGCTCGATTGCTGCAATTACACGCTCTTTTTTCGTCATATCATTACTCCTTTTCTTTCTTAATGCTAAGCTTAATATATCACTGATATTATCAGCGTGCAATCCATTTTCTGTTTTTTTCTGTTTTCCACATATTTTCCGTTCCAATTTATGCAAGTTTCATAAATAAAAAAGAGACTGTTTTAATGTACCCAGATTCCCTGCTGATTCACATAAAAGGTATCGATGGTAGTATTCACTGCCTTGTTGCCCTGTCCCGGATAGAAATAATACCAGTTGCCATCTACCTGGTACCAGCCTTCAACCATGTAACCAACACCATCCAGATAATAGGTCTTGCCATCGCGGTTCAGCCAGTGGCCGCATACCAGACAGCCATAGTACTGGTCCTGCGTCTCATTCATGTAGCACCAGCGGCCATTCCAGGAAAGCCAGCCGGTGATCATAGCTCCGCTTCCATCCAGATAATACCTCTGACCGTTTCGTACCTGCCAGCCGGTCAGCATTCTTCCGCTTGCGTCAAACAGATACCAGCGCCCGCCTACTTCTGTCCAGCCATTCTTCACATAGCTGCCGTCCGGATAGTAGTAATACCAGGTGTTGCTGTACTTGCGCCAGCCTGCATTCGTATTACCGGAGGTGCCGCTGTCATTGCGGCCACTGCCATCTGATACATCTTCCTTTGCCAGATAGATCTCGTCGGACTCTACCCACTCACTGCTCTTGCCGTAATCATCCTGTTTGGATGTCTTGGCGATGGTGCGCACGCGGAACTTATAGGTGCCTGCCTGAGTCATGTATGGATAGAAGTTATATGTTTTGCCGGTAGTCTCTACCGTGTGGATCTTGGAAGAGCCCTTTCGCAGCTCTACCTCATACTGACCGGTCCCGCCATTATCCGGTTCTTCCCACTTTGCGGTTCCCTTGGCATTGTCCTTCCAATATGCATCCTCCGGTGCCTCAAAGGTACCTTTGATCGGTTTCAACTTTGCCTTGATGACCAAATCCCCACTGCTCTTGCTGGCACTGATAAACTCAGCGCCCTTCACAGTTACGTTGCTGGAACGGTAGGTTCCCTTAAACGCATAATCTGAATCAGTCACTTCCAGGCGGATCTTCAGTTCTGGCTGATATCCCACACTGATTTCTTTAGAAGAAGATGTTGTCCAGTCTGCCTCTTTGATCTGGTAACGGTCAGTAGATCCGGAGATGGCAATACCGCCACCCGGTGCAGTGGTACTGTCAATATCAATGGAAGCATCTCCAATCCTATCTCCAACCTCCAGGTCTGTGTAAATCTGCAGCTTTACACTGGAAATTGTTTTGTCAGCCGCATAGGCTGTTGTCATACCTGCTGTGCCTGTACACAGAGCCAGGATCAGTCCCCATACTGCAAACCTTCTCTTTGTCATACTCATCCCTCACTCTCTTATTTTCAAAATAAATATTGTTTTCTTTTGTAATTTCATTATAAGTGAAAGAAGATGTCCAGTCAACTTACGTATTTCTTACTGATTTTCCACAATATTGCC